>Ga0207684_10002976_pt1 | contig 16787 bp, 18 predicted proteins | sample KBSK5501metaG_FD_184342 | JGI IMG/M metagenome (GOLD analysis project Ga0207684, IMG submission 184342) | Corn, switchgrass and miscanthus rhizosphere microbial communities from Kellogg Biological Station, Michigan, USA - KBS K5-50-1 metaG... | ecosystem: Host-associated > Plants > Roots >...
GGTATCGAGGAAGTCAAAATCGGGAGCCTCGTCGCGAAGCCTGTTTCGCCAGGACCGCCAGAACACTGGCTCGCGCGCGTCCAGCGGGGTGCGCCACAATTGTTGCGATCGGTTTGGCATCAGAACGAGCGAATGGCGCTGACGCTCGGTCCCGCGGCTTCTGTAGCTGAAAAATCGACAGCCGATCGGGTCTTTCCAGCGGCACCCCCACGCAGGACCCTGACCGGAGTTCCGGCGTCAAGATCTCACTCGCAATCTCAACAAGAATGTAGGCTGCAACGATTCCTTTCGCCTGCTGCTCGCCTGAAAAGCAGCTCTAAAGCAGCTCTCGCAAAATCTCCGCTGGAACGCGTCGAAGATTCATCAAAAAACTCGTGTACTTCCCCGGTAACGTCTCATGGAGTGTCAGTGCCCAACTGGAGCGCCGGCCCTGGCGATCCATCATCTGGCGCTTCTCACCAGCCATTGTGGGTGAACACTTCACCACCATCTGCGGATCGAGAGGCGACCTCCGTGCCACAACGAACGCAATTGAGGGGGACGTCGTTATTCTGCGTTACGGGGACAGGCAACGCGGCGCTGAGGACTGGCCCCACGAGGATTCCGCAGGCGCCTTCGAAAGATCATTGGCCCCAGCTCCCAGAATCAGCGGCGGCCGATCAATTGAATGAGCCAGAGGCGATGATTCGTGAACGGGAACGGTTGCGGCGGCTAGATGACGAACAGCGAGGAATTTATGGAACGCGTCGGATTTCTGCTTGAGACCGGGGAACGGCTTAGCTGTTTGCTCAATCCGGAGAGTATCGAAATTCGCCGGCGCGCCGGCGTTCAGTCACGGCGCTCGATCGGCGGCGTGCTAACCGGCCGTGGAATGACTGACGATCCGCTGGTCTACACTGGCGGAGGCTTCACCGATCTCAAGTTGGACCTGCTTTTTGACGTGACGCTTGCGGGCTCATCGATTACCGGCTCATCGATTCAGACTGAAGATGTCCGTGACTTGACTCGGCCCTTGTGGCGACTTGCTGAAAATGCTGTGGGTGAAGACGGCTACGGTCGACTGCAAGTCGTCCGTTTTGTTTGGGGGAAGAGCTGGAATGTTCCCGGGGTCGTGGCAGCGATTGCCGAGCGGTTCGAATATTTTACACCGGGAGGTGCGCCTCAACGCTCTTGGCTACGGATGCGTCTTCTTCGAGTGGAAGAATCGGCTGTCGCGCACGTCCGTCCCGCCCAACAGCCTCCACCACCTGAGGAGCGCTTGTTGGCGCAGATGGAAGTCCTGCCTGAGGAAGTACGCATGCACGAGATGAAGGGAGGAACCTCGGGCGAGCCCGGCGACGACCGGGGCGCTGGCGAACGTCTCGATGAAATTGCCCAGCGTATTTATGGTGATTCTCGCTACTGGCGATTACTGGCTGCATTCAACAACATCGACGATCCACTCCACCTCCCGCCTGGACAACTTTTGCGGCTCCCGACGCTCCGAAGCCGAGGCATGACGAGTGAATAAAAGTTTAAAAATGAGGAACAATCTGAAAATCAAATTCCGACGCGTACCGCTGTTTTCACGGCGGACAATCACACCGTAGGCGCCAGCGGCCGGCGGGTCGGAGCATTTATTGCATCAAATATGGCAATAGCGAGTCTCGGTTTACCGCGGGTGGTCGTGGAAGTGAATGACCGGCAGCTTTCACCGGAAACGACCGCGCTTTGCAAAATCCGCATCCAGCAACGATTGTCGGTACCCACATTGTGTGAGCTGGTATTTTCCAGCGGCGATCTTGGTGTCGAGGAGCGTTCCGGGCTGGCGCTGGGCGATAAGCTTCGCGTGGTTCTTCAGCACAATAGCGAGCCTCTCTTTCTCGGAGAAGTGACAGCGTTCGAATACGTCTACCAAGCGGCTCACGGACGCGAGCTGCGAGTCCGAGGCTACGATTTGTTGCATCGGCTGCGAAAACGCCAGCCGGTACGCGCGCTGATACAGGTGGATTTGGCCGAGCTAGCCAATGAACTGGTGGGCGGCCTCGGCCTTACTGTTCAAGCACCGCGGGTGGGCCTGCTCTGGCGTCGATTGATCCAGCACAATCAAAGCGATTTTGATCTGCTTGTGGAACTCGCAGAATCGTGTGGACTTTATTTCACGCTGCGCGAAAACGTCTTACATTTGTTGAGCCTCGAAGGCTTGGGTGATCCGATTCCACTGATCCTCGGTGAGTCGCTTTTCGAGGCGTGCATTGAAGTTAACGGCGACCGCTGTTGCCGATCGGTCGCGGCGACGGGTTGGAATCCGCTACGAGTCTCGGGCCACAAGGGCACCACCCAGGGTGCGCGGGTCGGCCGCAAGGTCCCGACCGAGGTCTCGCCGGAGCGCGTGAACGGATCAGCGGAGCGGGCGATAGTGGGACTCGCTATACAGGACGACCATCAAGCAGAAGCTCTGGCCCAGGCTGAGCTCGACTGGCGCGTTGGACACGAGATAGCAGTATGGGGCGTGGCCGAGGGAAACCCGCGGTTACGACCTGGTACCTCAGTGGATTTACATGGCGTGGCTTCCGGTGTAGCGGGGCGCTACGTGCTTACCAAGGTAACTCACCTTATTGACAGAGAAAAAGGCTTCATCTCTGAAATCTCGACAGCTCCTGAGGCGCCAGCCATTCGCCCCAAGGGCACTATCATGACGTTGGGAGTGGTGACTCGCGTGAGCGACCCTGAAAACCTCGGACGCGTTCAGGTTTCTCTGCCGGCGTACAACGACGTTGAAACCGATTGGATGAGCGTGCTGACCGTGGGTATTGGCGCTAAGAAAGGTATCGTGATGCTCCCCGCCAAGGGTGACGAGGTCCTCGTGCTTTGTGCAAAAGAAGATCCGGCGCACGGTGTAGTACTTGGAGGTCTCACCGGCAAAGGCCCGTTCGATAGCGGCGTGGAAGGCGACGCGGTGAAGCGCTTTGCATGGTTGACACCGGGCGGGCAGCTCGTGCGGCTGGACGATGCCAAGAAGTCGCTCCGCCTGGAGAACGCTGACGGGAGCTATCTGGAGATCACGCCACGGATGGTATCGCTGCATTCGCAGGGCAACGTCGAGATCGAAGCGCCGGGACACTCCATTCTCATCCGCGGTAAAGCAATTAACTTTGAGGAGGCGTGAGGTGCGTCTATTAACCGAAGATGCCGTGATTGTTTGTAAGCACGAACTTGGCCGCGCATCAATTATTGGTAGTCAGAAGCTCGTCACGATCGGGAATCGAAAGGTGCTAGTGGAAAACGACCCCGAAGGCCGGTTGATCGCCGGCTGTCCCAATATCGGCGCAACGATCAAACCTTGCGCCGCCACGCTGGCTGTTCAGGCGGGCTATTCTAACCTGCTTCGTATAAATAACAGACGGGTGTGCCTCGACACAGTCACCGGCTTGACGGACGGCACGCCGCCCGGGATGGTCAAATACGAAGTGCGCAATGCGGGTCAGGCGTTAGTAACCTCTACCCTATGAAAAGCGGCTCCTATCGCGCGTGGCAATTTCTGCATCCCGACCTCAGTGCATTGGAGGGTGCGCCCGGCCTAAGCATTACGGCGACGGGCCGTATCGCAATGGTGGAGGAAGAGGCTTCAGTCCGTCAGGCGATCCTGCTGCTCCTGTCGACCGCGCCTGGTGAGCGCGTGATGCGGCCCGAGTATGGTTGCGAACTGCGCAAGTTGATTTTCTCACCAAACGATGACACCTCCGCCGGGTTGGCGATTCACTACGTCCGGCAAGCATTGGAGCTTTGGGAGCGACGGATCGAGATCGTTCACCTCGACGCGGTTCGCAGCGAGGAAGATCCGGCGCGGCTCACGGTTTATCTACAATACCGCGTTCGCGCTACTCAGAGACTCCAGGATGTTTCATTTTCAATCAATCTCGCTGGGGAATGACCAATGTCGCTGCCTTCGCCTAATCTCGACGATCGAGACTTCAACCAATTGCTAGGGGAGTGCCGGTTGCAGATTAAGCGCTCATGCCCGGAGTGGACCGACCTTTCCCCCGGCGATCCTGGGATGATGCTCCTGGAACTCTTCGCGCACCTTACCGAGATTATGATCTACCGGCTAAATCGTTTGCCGGACAAAGCGTACGTCGAGTTCCTCCGATTGTTGGGCGTAAAAATCCTGCCGCCTGTAGCCGCGAGCGTAAGCCTGAAATTTTCCATCTCATCTCCGCAAGCGCAGCCCGTTTTAATTCCACGCGGGACGCGCGTGACTATCGCACGGGCAGAAGCCGGGGTGCAGCCGCCGCTCTTCACCACTGCGCAGGCGGCGACTGTAGAGCCGGGTGAAACCGAGACGATGGTCCTGGCGTATCATTGTGAACTGGTGGAGGCTGAACTGGCCGGGAAAGGCACCGGCCTAGCGGGGCTCTCGGTGACAGCACAACGTCCACCAATCGTTGCGCCGCTGAGTAATGGACTGGACCTGGTGGTCGGGGTAGAAGCGATTGCGAGCGAACTCGACGCGCGAGCACCCGCTGTTTTGTATAACGGCAAAGCGTTTCGAATCTGGCGCGAGGTGGAGAGCTTTACCGATGCGAGTCCGAAGGATTTAGTTTATGTGGCTGACCGGACGACCGGGGCAATCACCTTTGCTCCCGCGATGTATCGCAAAGAAAACGAGCATACGCTTGAAGGCCAGCCTAGTGCTCTGGCAGCGATTCCTCCCGCCGGCCGTGAGATTCGGCTCTGGTATTGTCACGGAGGGGGGCCGGGCGGAAATGTTGCAGCTAACACCTTGAGCACGCTGCGATACCCACTGGCCGGCGTACAAGTTAGCAATCCTGACGCAGCCACAGGTGGTCGCGCGGCCGAAACGCTCGAAAATGCGCTGTTGCGTGGCCCACAGGACCTCCATTCGCTAGAGCGGGCGGTCACCGCACGCGATTTCGAGTTGATCGCGCTGCGCTCCGGCTCAGTCGCGCGGGCGCGGGCACTTACCACATCCACGCTTTGGCGGCACGCCAAACCAGGTACAGTCGAAGTGCTGCTCGTGCCCTCGGTGCCGAACGAGAGTCTGACTGAAGGACGAGTCGGGCAGCAACAGCTTAGTGAGCAGCAAACCGAGGAATCCAGACAACGCATTCAAGAGGTGCTTGATGAACGCCGACCGCTTGGCACAACCTGTCTTGTTGGTTGGGTGCATTACAAGATCGTCCGCGTGAAAGCGCGGGCGGTGATTCACAGCGAGGAGGATCCAGCGGCAGTCAAATCCAGAGTCTTGAGGCAGCTTTACGAGACCATCAGCCCGTTGCCCGGCAAGGGGCCAGGGTCATCCGGTTGGCGCTTTGGCCAAAGTCTACGGGCATCGAATGTTTATGACATCATCCTTGCGGAACCAGGGGTAAGGTTCGTCGACAAAGTTCGTTTTGTCTTAGATGAAGTTCCGGAAAGAGAGATCACATCGGTTTGCGCCGACCCATTTCAGCCGCGCACGTGGTATTCCGCGACCGGCGAGTCGATCTTCCGCTCCATGAACGATGGCGAAGGCTGGGAACGATGCTCATCATTTCCCGGTGAGAAGGTAAAAGCGATTCGAGCCCATCCCGGAAAAACCTCTCTGTTGGCGATCGCTGCCGAGTTGGTGGGGGAATCAGCTGGCACCCGCGTTCATGTAACCCGTGATTGTGGCGAGACTTGGACAACGCTGACGCAGACGGCGTTCTCGATCGACGACATGGCCTGGATGACACGCGGCGAAACCGCGGTGCTGTTTCTGGCGACTAGCGTCGGATTGTACGAGCTCGCGCTGGAAGAAGGTGCAGTGCCAGTCCAGGTGTCGGTAGATGCCAAGAACCCGGATCGAGGCTTTTTCGCTGTCACAGTTTCGACAGACATCCGCGGTAAATCAAGCGTTGCAGCCGCAGCGCGTTCGACCGAGGGGGTTTATCTCTCCACCGAAAACGGTCAGCCCGGCACTTTCAGACACATCGGGCTCAAGTCCGAAGATATTCGGGTTCTTAAAACGCAGGTGGACGGGCCGAGAAGGTTTCTCTGGGCGGGGGCGGCGACTTCTGGCCTCGAGGTTGGCAAAGGTTGTTTTCGTTGGGAATTGACTAGCGCTGATGAATCCTGGGTGCCCTTCGTAAGTAATTGGAAAGGTGGCAGCTGCCTGGGCTTGGCGTTTTTCGGTGGCAAGACGATCGCTGCTACTCACCGTGCCGGCGTGCTTTGGGTGGAATCGGCACGGGCCGAGACAGCCGCGTGGCAGAGGCCGGACGTCAGATGCGGCCTCCCATTGCGGGAAGTGGACCGGTTCCATCGGGTAAGCGACGTAGCGGCTGACCCGGAGGGAAGATTTATTTTCGCAGGTGGACCCGAAGGGATCTATCGCAGCAAGGACGGCGGCGCGCACTATGAATCATGCTCAAACAAGGAGTTTGTGGACAACGTAACGTTGCCGGAAACCTGGTTATTCTGCTCGGGCGAGCACGAAATCGATTTGGTGAGCCAAGATGAAGCGAGCTGAGATTGAACGTCTTTTGCCGAGTATCATTGCGCGTACGTTGCAGCCGCTAAGTCCTCTTGCCGCCATCTTGGACGTTATGGAAGCATTACACCTGCCTTCCGAAGCGATGCTGGCCGGCCTTGATGCCGCGTTCGATCCGCGACGAACTACGGATGACTTCGTTCCGTTCTTGGCGCGATGGGTGGACCTTGATCATCTCTTCGAGGAGTCCCGAGGGACTGGATCGATTAAATGGTCGCGGGCGACGGTCTCGACTGGCATCGGTCGTCTGCGCGAGTTAGTCGCCTCGGCTGCCTATCTCTCCAGGTGGCGGGGCACAGCCAAAGGCCTGCGGCGCTTCCTGCAAACGGCAACCGGAGAGAAAAACTTCGAGATCAAGGAGAACGTCGATAACGACGGTCACTCGAAGCCTTTTCATATCACGGTACGCGCGCCCGTTTCCCTGGCATCGCACGGGGCACTCCTCGAGCGAATCATTGAATCGGAGAAACCAGCTTACGTGACCTACGAACTCACGTTTATTGCCGAAACCTGAAGAGATAAAACCGATGCCCTCTTCCCGGATCATCATCTTACTCGCTGTTGTGGTCCTTTTGCTGTTCGGAATCAGCCTCGCCTTGAGCGCTCGCAGTGGCCGGGACCAGAGCACCGTACCCCAAGCCGCGTGGCTCGATGCGTTGAAGAACGTTTTCCTCGGGAATCAAAATCTGGACATTCATGACATCAGCTCTCCTTGCTTACGCGGAAACGCGTTCGTTATTGAGCAGGGCAAGAGCTGCGAAGCCAAGATCGGAGAAAGCAGCAAAGCGGTGCGGAAGGTGAAGCTCTTGGTTAAAGAAGGCGCCAAGTGCACGATTGATTTTGTCCCGGCGGCTGGCGAGCAAGCAGTGCCAGTGCATTCGGCTAGCGGGAGCGTGGAGCTGAGCGTCATGCAAAAAGGAGGCACGCTCACCATTACGTGCACGGACGCGGGAGGCGAGAAAACCGCCATGATCAACATTGACTGATTGTCTATCCACGCCTGCTGCCTAGGCGCATCGGCGAGTCTATAGACCACAATCCAGGAGAAAAACAATGCCAACCCGAATCTTTGCTATCACCGCTGCGTCTGAGATGTTGACACTGGATCACCAAGGACGCGGAGAGATTTCATTCACAGCTTCCAACACCGGTCCGAAATCGATGCCGGGGCGGGCGGAGATTGTCCCCCTTGGTTCAACTAAAGGAGACTGGTTAAGTCTCGAGGGAGAACAGGAACGCCATTTCGCCACGGGAGAAGCTCATCAGTTTAGGGTGAAGATTGCGGCGCCGCGGGGCGCCCCCACCGGGAAATATCCCTTTCGGCTCAATATCATCTCGGTCGAGAACCCGGACGACGAATTTACCGAGGGCCCTTCGGTTTCTTTCGAACTGAAACAGCTGGTGCCAGCTGCGCCTCCCCCGCGTAGGTTCCCCTGGTGGATAGTAGCCCTGGCGTGCGTGCTTGTTCTAGGCGTTGGCCTTATCACCTGGTTGCTGCTACCCCAAAAAGTTGCAGTACCCGAGCTGGTTGGAATGCCCTACCAGGACGCTATCAAAAGCCTCGAAGCAGCGAAGCTCAAGCTCACCGCGCAAAATTCGAAGGTCACGGGGAAGCAGAAGCCGGGGATAGTCCTGGAACAGAGCCCGCCAGCGAAGGACTCCGTCCCTGTCGGCAGCGGCGTTAGTCTGGTCGTCGAGGTTCCGCCGCAAACCATCATGGTGCCGGACGTCGTGGGCCAGCCCCTCAACCAAGCCAAGGACTTGCTTACAGGTCTTGCCTCCGAAATCGGTGGCACGCGTTTTACGGGCAAGTCTTTTCCTGGCGTGATAATTGAGCAAAATCCTGTGGGCGGCGTGACCGTTCCGCCGGGAACGAAAATGACACTGATTCTCGAGGCCGACAGGAATTTGAACGCCATACGCTACGGACTTTTCATTAAGGATGGCGATTTAGGATGGTCGGACGCATCAAATGGAGGAGTCGCTGGGACGGTCGGCCAAGGGAGGAAAACGGATGCTTTCCGTATCAGTGGGTTTATTTTTCCGGTCCGGTTCCGAATTCACGTCGAACAGGATGGGTGGCACAATTGGGTGGCAGCCGGTCCTGGGGGAGGCGCTTATGACACCGGAAACGGGAAACGCCTCGAGGCAATTGAGTTTGGCTTTCCTCAGGGCATTCCGTCAGATGTAAAAATACTGGCCAGGGCTCACGTCCAGGATGTCGGCTGGACTCCGATTGTACCAGTGAATGACGGCACAGTCCTCGGAACGACTGGAAAAGCTCTTCGCCTGGAGGCTATCCAGATTGCCGCAGGCAGCGGAGCGGACGCTGATGAAAAGCGTCTGCAGCAATTGCTCGCGAACGGATTGCAGGCTTATACCACGGGTGCCAAATAACACAGTAACAAGCAACGGGGGACTCGGGCTAAAAGGTTCAGGCGACCGCTTTCACAACAGCAACGATCGACCCGACCAAAAAAAAGACAGCCCAGAGGACGACGAGGACGAACACGAGGATCGCTGCGATGGCGTCAGTGATGCTCACCAGCGGGCGTGGCACCATGGCGTGCGAGAAGCTGATGATGATGTTCGCTGCCAGCGAAGTGAGGACGATCAGGACGAGGCCCTTATTTTGAATGAACCGTTGATGAGCCAGAATCAGGCACGCGGCAAAGGCCACCTTGAGCAAAATTAGGAGACTTAACGTCACGTTCGCGCCGGTCCTGTCAAAGAAGCCGTAGATGATCAGGTAAACGATTGTGCCGAACGGAAACGCAGTGAAGAGTGCAACCATCAGCATCACCAGGGAGAAAGTTAAGAAGATGCCCGCGATGGATCCCGTCAGTGCGATTAGCGATACGACCAACGTAGCGATACCCTGCACCTTGGCGAAAATCCGTTCCAGAATGAACATCGGGGCGCCCATCAGCAGCACCGTGAAGAGCACTAATCCATCCAGGACCGCCATCGCAGGAATGGCGCGGCCTGGCGGAGTGCCCTCATTGAGCTTCTGCAGGTCCGCGGGGTTTATTTCGCTCTTGTGATCGGCGAGCGCCGGATCATTGAGCACGCTGGTCAAGTCGTCAGCCTTCGCCCTGACGCCACCGAGAAACCACGTTGCCCCGACCTCGACTGCAACCGCAATGAGAATGAGCGCGACGGCGGCGATGAAGAATGGCTTGCGGAGTTCTCCCATGGTTTGAACCGAAACGCATCCAAGACTACCTGGCTCGGCGGTCTGTCAACAAGTCACAAGGCAGCAAACATTTGGAAGCGCCAAAGAAGTTCTTGAGGGCCGGCCACAAAGGAGCTAATCGGGCCGTCAATACCTCGTCCGCAGTAACGGCGATGTTATTGGTATCTAAAGTCGTCAACATAGCATTTATGAATCGGAGGTTTAGATGCCAACGCCCCTTTCCCAAATACCCGCTCGGCCTCTTCCGATTCAGCTAGCGTATCGCATAAATTCCGCAAAGTCGCTCGGAAAGGGTGGGCGTTTAAAATCCTAAACACACAAATTAATTCTGCGTTCAAATTTGGATGTGAGGGCGAGAACTAGCCTTCGGTTCAGCCCAGTGGTGGTTGGCAGTTACAATGACTACAGTTGGGGTACGGGCATGTGTCCCCGTGGACGGTGAAGGACCGGGTGGTCGCTGAGTCGGCCGAGTTGAAGCGCCCTCCGGCATCTTACAGATCGACTGTTCGACGGAAGGTTTCTATCCTGGATTTGCATGAAAAAAATCCCTATCGGTGCGTCCTGGATTGCGGTTCTGTGCTTTCTTGCTGTGTCCATGAGCGGGGCGGGGCCGCCTCAGGAAAATCTCCCGTCTCCCATGCCGTATCCGGCTCTCCCTAAGCAGAAGCTTATTATCGGACTCGCGGTTGGCCCGCCATTCGATATCCAGGGAGGCGACGGTTCGTGGACCGGTATCAGCGTCGAGTTGTGGCGCCAGATCGCAAAAGAGCTCGGTCTCGAATATGAATTTCGTGAGACCAACCTCAGTGGCAGTTTTGCCGGCCTTGCGCAGGGGTGGCTCGATGTCTCCGTCGGCCCGCTAACGATCACCGCACCGCGGGCGGAGGAGGTCTGCGATTTCACACAACCTTAATTTACTTCCAGTCTTGCCGTGGCGGTACCAGCATCGCGCCTGCCTGGGACTGTCCGATTTTTGGCGGCCATCTTTGACTTCAGCCTCTGGTGGGCGATTTTCAGAATCGCGCTCGGCTTACTCGGGGTCATGGCATTTGTGGCCCTTCTGATCTGGCTTTGCGAACGCCGGGCGAACCCTGCATTCGGCGGCGGGCGCGCCGCAAGAGGCTTCGCTTCAGCCCTGTGGTGGTCGGCAGTTACGATGACAACGGTTGGGTACGGGGATGTGTCCCCGCAGACGGCCAAAGGCCGGGTGATCGCTGTCATTTGGATGTTCATCAGCCTCGTATTGGTTTCGACATTCACGGCGACGATGGCTTCGATTTTGACCACGGAGCGGTTAAACCAAGGTGCTGTCATCCGCGGGCTCGACGACCTCCGCGAGATCCGGATAGGCACTTTCGCGGATAGCTCCACCGCGCAGTATCTCGAGGCAAATCACATCGATTACAAGGCTTTTGGGCGCAACGAACTGTTCGAAGCGCTCGAGAAAAGAAAGATTCAGGCTGTTCTCTATGACGAGCCGTTTTTGCGTTACGTGGTTCGCTCTCAATACCCAGGCCAGTTTACCGTCCTCCCGTTAAACCTGGACACGCAGATCTATGCATTTGCGGTCCGGGAAGGAAGTGCTTTGCGCGAACCGATTAATCGGGTGCTATTGCGCAAAATCCATGAGCCGGCTTGGCGCGACCTCCTTTACCGGTATTTGGGAAGAGCCCCGGGCTAGCTTTAGCTTAGCTTAGCTAAGCTAGTCTGAGCGTGATAGACTCCCGCAGCAACAACCGGGCGTTCTGGTCTTTGCAGCCGCCGTTGAAACCGCGCAGCATCAGCTAACTTCGGGACGGGTTTTCCCGAGGCGGAGAACACCGTCCCAAAAAGTTGTTGCAGTTTATGACGTGACCCTCGCCGCTTTCTCCGACGGCGCCCGGTTAGGAATTCTGCATCGTCGTGATCGATGTTGATTAATCGTATAAAACCCGATAACACAGCTTGGTGAGAACGACTACGATCAGTGTCACCCTGGGCTGGATATACCACATTTCAAAGGGTAGCTGGAATGCGTGCGTGACAGGGGCGTGGCTTGCCGTGGTCAGTTCGTAGTGAGCAGGAACTGTTGATCGGTAATGCAGAAAATGTGTATACCCGCCGCGCGTGCTTTCAGCGAATGATATCCCGACAGGCATGCTGAACTACCTGAATGGGCAGGATCTGCTGCCAAGACGCAGGCCCTCCGCCTCTCGACCCGTCGACCCTGACGGTTGGCCGAGATTAATCAATACGAGTGGTGCGAGATAGTTTCCAGGCATAGTGGCCGCTCTGGCTTGAATCATGAGGCTGGCTGTCCGCCGGGCAAACTCCTTTGCTCGGATTACCAGCGAAAAACATTCCCTGACACTTCCTACACCATCTCCAACCCCCTTGTCGCCCCGGCGCATCATCACCAAAAATAGCGGCATAGCGGCGACTATGGCTTGAGTCATGAGGTTGGCTGTCCGCCGGGCAAACTCCCTTGCTCGGATTGCCAGCGAAAAACATTCCCTGACACTTCCTACACCGTCTCCAACCCCCTTGTCGCCCCGGTGCATTATCACCAAAAATAGCGGCATAGTGGCCGCTCTGGCTTGAATCATGAGGCTGGCTGTCCGCCGGGCAAACTCCCTTGCTCGGATTACCAGCGAAAAACATTCCCTGACACTTCCTACACCATCTCCAGCCGGCCTGTTCAGCGGCAAAGCTCCGGTGTGGCACCATCATCAATGCAGCAGTTGCACCGGCGAGTACCACGGCGCGACGAATAAACGTCCTCCGTGGGATCGGCGCAGCAAGATTGTTCGTCGCTCTCATAGCAACCTCAGCGCATAACACACAACGCAACCTCAAGTCGATGTTTTAGGGGGTCAGCGATCCGAATGTTAACTTCGTAAGAGGATTGGCCACCTACTGGTGTCACGACTTTGTCCTGCAGCACGGGCAGAATTTTTGCCTGCGGTTCGACAGACTTGGCGATCCCGGTTTTAAAATATTTGACGAGGTAGGCGATTACTTTGCTCGTTAGTTGATCATCCGCTTGCTCGATCGGGACGATGAAAGGACCACCGAGTATTGCCCCTGCCACGGCCCAATCCCCGCGGTTCCCGCAGATTGTGGGCAACGGGGCGTGGACGGGCCGCGCCTGGAATTTCAGTCGCTGAGTTTGTCTGTGTGGCTCGTTTGGACGAGGAAACTCTCCGCTACAGAAGATTCCAGAACTCTGATTGCTCCGGCGCATGTCGCTGTCGGCACAGGTTTCTGAGTCGGGCCGCAAGATGCCGCCACCGTGTTGCGGCAAGACCATTGTCGTTTCAACTGATGGCTCTACCAGAGCATGGTGAAGACCGCCTGCCAGGACTGTGGGGAGCGGTTAAGCTGGATCGTTTGCCGTTCCTGTTCCTTTGAGCTTCCACCAAAAAAGCGCCGCTATCCGGCTTGGATTCAACGATGCGCGCCGAATTGCCGTAGCGTGCCAGGATTTGAGGCAGTGCAAATTTCTTAAAGCCTGCCCAGACCCTTTTTATCGTCTTATCGGCGAGTGAGCGCTCGCGATTAAACACGCTTTTTCCAGGAATTGACCAATCAATGATTTCGCGCGCTGCTGGCACCCATTTTCGGAGCTTGGGCCGGAACATGTCGCCAGCCTCCGCATGCGGTTCTTTGGAGTGAGTCGGATTAGGCCATAGAATTCGGCGTTTGCCGCGCACCGCGCAGACAAACAATCTTTCTCGGGTCGTCGGATCACCAAAATCGGCCGCGCAAAGAACCTTCCACTCGACTGTATATCCAAGGGCTCTAATAGCGTTCACCCAGGCGTGAAACGTCTCTCCTTCACGAGACTTGATGACGTTGCCTCTTGGATTCACAGGACCGCATTTTACAAAGGTCGCGACGTTCTCGATAAAGGCGTAGGGAGGCTTACACGCCTCAAGCCAGCGCATCACACACCAGGGTGTTGCACGGTCCTGATCTTGATCGATGCGGCGCCCGCCGCGGGCCGCTGAATGAGTGGTGCAACTTGGACCAGCCCAGAGCGCGTCAAGTTCGAACTCCTTGAAAATCCTATATGGATTTGAACCATGCAGATCCTCGCATAAAACATGTGCGCCGGGGTGATTCTTCCGGTGTGTCTCTATAGCGGTTGGCCAGTGGTTAACGCCCGTCAGCTGTCAGTACAAAATCAAATGCTCTCGCGACTTCGATCATTGCGGTACTTGGTTCCACTAGCTCCGCAAAAGAGATCCACGCACTTTAGGCGCTTGGGTTTAGCGTGTTAGTTGAGAGGTTTGGGCGGTTTTGCCCGTAACGGCGAGGAGCTCACACGCATCTCACGATGATATTACAAGACGCAGAAGCAACGAAATTAACAGAGACAGTCTGGTTTGGCCTGAAGGCGTTACTCGGGAGCGAGGAGGACTTTGGGCCAATCTCGCGCGGACGGACTGCTTTTCTGTCCAGGCGATGGTCACGTGTCCCCGTATGGTCTTCACCAACTTGTGCAATGAACCGCAGATTCTGATCGCCGAGCGCTTGCGCCGCGGTCACCGATCCGCACTGGTCGAATAGAATCGAAAGCCGTACTTAGTCATCGTTCCACAGCACCTTCATTTAAATTGAAAAATCCACCTCAAATAGTTTTCAAATCACATTCTGAAATGTTCCAAAAGTGACACAAAATAATTCCGAAAGTATCATCAGACCTGCAAGCTTTGTGGTTCTTCACCGGTTGGCCAAGCGCGCTTTTGCAGCAGGTCGATAGCCTTGCATGGTTCAAAACGATGATCGGGGCTAGGTGGTGTTGGCGATCTGTTAATCGCTGCTTGACTTTTCATGTTCTTTCGAAAAACTGTTACTTTTTCCAGCCGGACTTGGTAGCTGTGCAGACGTTCGAGCAGGTTTACGATGTGATCTACCGTGGGCATATAGTGACCGCTCTCGCCGGTAACCCATTGCACTTGGCCATCATGGATCCATATCGTGCCGGCGCAGAGCACATCCTCACCAGCCATGAAGGAAGAGTGGTGAAGCGTCGTCGGCGCGTTGGCACCTTTGCCGCTCACGTAAATGCGCCCCCGCTTATCCATGACATAGAGCGACATGCAACCGCCAGGGCTGTCTAGAACAGCGTCTCCGTCTTTTATCGTATCGTAGAGATGCGTTGGAGATTGCCCAGGAGCGTGGATGACTTCAAATTCGTCCTCGCTAGGCCATTTATAGGCCAATCCACCTCGAAACGAGAGCTTGAATCTCGCGCGGTCAACATCTTTGTGGTAATATTGAAGTCGAAATTGGTCTGCTCCTGCCGCCGCTCGTTCATCCGCCTCACGCGACAATTCGGACTCGCCTTTGCCGAAGTTTTCCAACAGCGCCGCGTCGAAATGCTCATCGTCGGTACCCAGAAGGTCTTTGAGGTCGTCGTAGACAAAATTTAGTAGGCCCGTGATCGCTAACTTCTGCTGAGCTGACACGGTGCCTCCCAATTTCTCTGGTTTTGTGAAATTCTTTTCCACAAACCTCCCGTGCTGCCAAAGAAGGAAAGGTATCGTTATTCGGGGAACAGTCATACTACGAGCGTTTATCTTCGAATATTCGTCGATCAGTCGGCCGATGCGCGTCAGCGCCGGAAAAGGGCTCTTTTTGTGTCCATAGATCACCCCTTCCAGGCCTAGATCATGCTTCCACTGGTCCTTGTTGGGCATGGCCGTATAGTTCTTGCTAGGAAGATTTAATGGATTGGGGCGCGGCATATGTGTAATCCTTGTTTCCGAACCTAATGAAAACCTATAATATACACAGGAAGGCGGAAGAATAAATGGAATTCATAGAATTCATAAAGATCCTTGTATCGTGACCATCGCCCACGCGCTCTTCCTGCGGCCTCGCCCGCGCGGCCATTGCTCTGCAAGACGCGGTGACGACAATGGCATCCACCGTCGTCGCTCGCGATCATTGTGGTTTCTGGGCGATGTTGAACGAAGCCGCTGCGCGGAGCCGGTCAGCGGCTGACGTCGGCGGTGAATCCGTAGGCTGCACTGGCTTTATTACCTGGTCAAGGAGCGGGAATTTTCGGCCTCCACATTGACATCGCTGTCAATGGCGTGCGCTTTCTCTGCGGGGTTATGCTTGAGCGTAACACTGATGAGTTGATGGCGTCGGTACCGCGAATGAAGCACACCATCCGGCGCGCCGAAATCTACGCGCGCAGCGAGGTGGAAGCGATTTGAGCGCGCCCCGACAGCCGCGCTACCGGGTGTTTTTGATGACGGTTTATGCCTGATGACACGAGAATAGAGATGGGTCACGCGTGCAGTAGAGCCAAAGCGCTGGGCGCGGATGCCATCATCGCTATTTCAAAGGGTTATGGCGGGTCTGTCACCGTGGGCAATAGCTTTACGGCCGGCAACGTTTATCCAGGCGGATTCAGCGCCAATGGTGCGGGGGCAAGTTTCTCTCGCGCAATGACCAAAATGCAGCTGGTGGCGATAAAGTGGCGCAGCAGCTAGCCGACAAGAATGCTCGCGCCCTTCAGTGCGCGCCGCACTTGGCGCCTCTCTCTAAGCTGTCATGGTCTCAGCGGATCGCCGTTGCCCATTCGCACGAGGTAGTGCTCTGCTGTTTTCTTTGGGGGGTTACGCCTTCTTCCACCAATCCGCTGGATCTTCTTCCTCTTCGTCCGATTCCCGAAAGCCACCCTCGCGATAGAGCGCGCCAATCGCGGCGGCCACAAACTCTTCGTAGCCGATGCCGCGCGCGATGCAGGCGCGCTCGACACGCTCAAGCTCAGCTTCACTCATCTCAAGAAGATGTTCCTCCGCAGATTGTTCGTGGAGCGCGTTTAAGTAGGCCGCCATTGCCAGGCTTTCGGTCAAGCTGCGCGGCCACAGCGATGGATGATACGAGCCCTGCTCCAGAGCGACGAAAATCGCAGCAGCCTTGGCTCGGCAGCGCGAGGCAAAAGCGGAATCTTTATAAACTCTGTCGAATGCTTCCTCGATTAGAATCTCAGGCGTACAACCCCGCCTAGCCGCCGCGGCTCGGAGCTGACGGGTCTTATGCCTAGGCAGAAAAAAGTAGTGAAGAGTTCCGGTGATA
>Ga0207684_10002977_pt1 | contig 16783 bp, 17 predicted proteins | sample KBSK5501metaG_FD_184342 | JGI IMG/M metagenome (GOLD analysis project Ga0207684, IMG submission 184342) | Corn, switchgrass and miscanthus rhizosphere microbial communities from Kellogg Biological Station, Michigan, USA - KBS K5-50-1 metaG... | ecosystem: Host-associated > Plants > Roots >...
GTCGCGGCGCGCGAAGTCTCCCAGAGGGGAGGAGGCGCGCGCCGCGGGAGCGTGCGCGAGGGAGGGATCAGGCGCGCGGTCGAGCCCCTTTGGGCGAGCCGCGCTCCGGTGGCGAAGCCAGATCCCGAGCGAGCGGAAGCGATGGTTAGATATGGGCGAGCGCCTCGACGATCGACATCCGGGAGGCTCGCCTCGCCGGGAAATACGACGCGATCGCCATGGTCAGGACCATCGCGACGAGGCCTGCGGCGTAGGCCAGCGGATAGAAGCGGACGTGGATCGGCATCCCGTGCGTCGCTCCCGGCGGAGGCGGCAGGATGATGCCCGAGGCGTTCAAGGCCGCGCGGATCACGAGGGCAAAGAGCATGCCGGCGACGCAGCCCGCGAACGCGAGCGCGATCCCCTCCGCCAGAAACATCTTCAGGACTCCCGCGGGACGCGTCCCGATCGCCCGAAGCGTGCCGATCTCGCGCGTGCGTTCGCTGACCGCCATCGTCATGACGATCGCCGCGGAAAGGATCACGATGATGACGAGCACGGCTCCGACGAAACCAAAGATGCCGATGTAGAGCAGCTTCACCTGCTCGTAGAAGGTGGCGAGCTCCCTCCAATGACGGATCGCGACGTCGTAACCCGCCTTGCGCAAGGCGTCCTCGAGAGCGCGGGCCACGGCATTCTCGTTCGCGCCGGGTGACAGAAAGACCACGAGCTTCGAGACCATCTCCGGGCTCTGGAGAAGGCGCCACACCAGCCCGATCCCGGCAGCGAGGTAACGGTCGTTCAGCTCCTTGATTCGGACGTCCGCGAGGCCGACCACGATCCCGTCCACGGCGTTCAACGAGCCATCGGGCGTGGTGGACATCAGGGTCACGCGATCCCCCACCTTCACTCCCAGCGCCGAAGCGAGGCCGGTGCCGAGCAGAACACCATCGCCTCCGCCGCCCGAGAGGAAGCTCCCGGCCGTGATCAGCTCCCTGGCGTAAGTAGCCGCCGCCTCCGGCTCCGGGTCGACCGCCACCCCGAGGAACGGCACCGATTTGCTCCCGTTGGTCGCGAGCCCCACGAAGTCGATCCGGGGCAGCACGGACGAGACGCCGGGGACGCGGGCGGCAATCCCCCGAGCCCGGGCGGCGTCATGCAGGCCAAACTCGAGCGTCGTCTCTTCGTTGCGCGCGATCGCTCGCCGGTCCACGATCTGAAGCTGCCCCACCGACCGGATCGTTCCTTCCTTGAGCCCCTCGAAGGATTGGGCAATGAACCCTCCGGCCAGCGCGAACGCCGCAAAACCGAACGCCACGACCGCCGCGAGCAGGCCGGTCCGGCGCCTCTGGCGCGCAAGGTTGCGCAGCGCGAGCGCGAACGGGTTCATGCCACTCTCCGATCCGATTCGATCCGGCCGTCATGGAGCTCGATGACGCGGCGCGCGCGAGCCACCACTCTCGGATCGTGGGTCGCGAAGAGAAAGGCGATGCGGCTCGAGTCGGAGGCGGTGCGCATGAGATCCAGGATTTCCTCCGCGGTCTTCGAGTCGAGATTGGCGGTCGGCTCGTCGGCGAAGACGACCGCCGGCCGGTTCGCGAGCGCACGCGCGATCGCCACGCGCTGTCGCTCTCCTCCCGAAAGGAGATCGGGACGGACGGTGGTTTTTTCCGCCAGCCCGACGGCGGACAGCAGCTCGCGCGCTCGTTCCCGCGCGTGATCGAGGTCGGCTCCGGCCAATAGGAGGGGATACGCGACGTTTTGCTCAGCGGAAAGAACCGGAATCAGATTGAAGGTCTGGAAAACGAATCCGAAACGGTCCCGGCGCAGGTCCGAGCGAAGATTCTCCGTGAGACCTCCAGCGTCTCCCCCGTCGACACGGATCGAGCCGGAATCGGGCCAATCCAGAAGGCCCAGGAGGTTCAAGAGGGTTGTCTTGCCCGATCCGCTCGGGCCCTGGAGCGCGGCGAACTCCCCTTCCCCGATCGACAGCGTGACGTCGCGCAGGGCGGGAACGACGGCCGCGCCCAGCCGGTAGGACCGGGAGACTCCGACAGCCGCAACGACGGGGGAAGAAGTCTCGTTCATTTGCAATTACGCGAAAGCCAGTGCGAGGCAGTCTATGCGAAGGGGCGCGGGCGCCGGGAACGCGCGGCGTGCGGTCGGGCGGTCGGGCGAATCTCATTGCCGGTTCCGGCGGCGAATGGGGAGAGAATGGCCCGGGAGGCTGTGTGGCCGATACGCTTGATCTCGCCGCGGAGCTCCTCTATACCCGCTGGAAGCGCGCCATGGACATCCTCTGGCGCGAGACGGTGCGCCGGCGGCAGGCGGCAACCCTGGCCGAGCGGGAGCGCGCGCGAACTGCCCGACGAATGAAGAACCTGCAACGCATCGTGCGACGAGCGCTCTCGGAGTACCATCGCATCGAGCTCGAACGCCAGCGGCGGGCCGAGAGAGAGCCCGGCCGGCGATCCTGAAGCGCTGAAGCCCGTGCCGTCCGCCGCGATTCTCCAACCCCTCCACATCGTCGGCGCCGGGCCTGCCGGCCTCGCCGCGGCCCTGACCGTCGCGCGCGCCGGGCAGCAAGCGATCGTGCACGAGCAACGCTGCGACGTGGGTGGGCGCTTTCACGGCGACCTGCAGGGAATCGAGAACTGGACGACGCACAGGGACGCGCTCGAAGAGCTCGACGCGCTGGGAATCTCTCTCAAGTTCGAAGCACGGCCTGTCCGCGAGGGAGTCTTTTTCGATCCCGTTGGAAAGGAGTATCGCTACTCCTCGTCCGATCCCCTCTTCTACCTCGTCCGCCGCGGGTCGACCGCGGGAACACTGGATACCGCGCTGAAGCAGCAAGCGCTCGAGGCCGGCGTGGAGATTCGGTTCGGCCAGCCCTGCGCGCGGTTACCGCATGGGGGAATCGTCGCCGGCGGCCCGCGCGGCGCGGACGTGATCGCCGTGGGTTACGTCTTCGAGACGGACCAGGCCGACGGCGTGTACGCGGCGCTCTCGGACCGGCTGGCCCCGAAGGGATATGCCTATCTCCTGATCTGCGGCGGCCGCGGTACGGTTGCGAGCTGCCTCTTCGAGGACTTCCACAACGAGCGCATGTATCTCGAACGCGCCGTCGAGTTCTTCCAGTCTCGCGCGGGCCTGACGATGCGCAACGCCGTCCGCTTCGGAGGCGCCGGCAATGCGATGGTCCCAAAGACCGCGCGCCAGGGATCGATTCTGTTCGTCGGAGAGGCGGCGGGCTTTCAGGACGCGTTGTGGGGATTTGGAATCCGCATCGGCATGCTGTCGGGCCACCTCGCTGCCCGGGCGCTCCTGGAGAAACACCCGGAGTCCTATGACCGGGCCTGGCGAGCTCGCCTGGGCGGGTTGCTTCGAACATCGATCGTGAACCGCTATGCGTTCGCCCGCATGGGAGATCGCGGATACTCGCGGCTGATGCGGGGGATTGCGCATTGCCGCGACGCGCGCCGGTGGCTCGCCGGCCACTACGCGCCCGGCTGGAGCAAGTTGGCGTTGCTGCCGATTGCCCGCCGTGTCGTGCGCTCACGCCGAGCCGCACCCGCCTGCCCGGACGCCGGCTGTGACTGCACCTGGTGCCGGGCGAGCCACCCTCCGGTCCGCGATGCCCGGGTTTCCCTGCGTCCTTCCCAGCAGGAGCTGTGCCCGGCTTCTCCAGAGCCTCTCCCTGCGCGGAATCCGGGCTAATCTGAGTTGGACTATGCTTCGCGACCCGCCGCACCGGCGTCGGGAATGAGGAGAACGATGTTCGCGATCCGAGGTGCCGTCCAGGTCGAGCGCGATTCCCCGGCGGCGATCACCGCTGCCGTCGCCAGGCTCTGTAAGGAGATCGCGCGGGCCAACCGGCTCTCGGCGGAGAAAATCGTCTCCGCGATCTTCACGGTGACGCCCGACCTCGTCTCAGGCTTTCCGGCGCGCGCGGCCCGCGAGCAAGGCTGGTCCGGCGTGCCGATGCTCTGCGCGCAGGAGATACCCGTACCCGGCGCCCCCCCGCGGATCTGCCGCGCCCTCGTCCACGCGCGTGGGCGCCGCAAGCCGCGGCACATCTATCTTGGAAGAGCCGGGGTGTTGCTGCGGCCCGATCTTCCGACGACGCCGCGCTCCGCTGGGCGCCGCGAGACACCTTCACACCGACCCCGGGGAAGAGAAAGCAGAAAACGGAGGTCCTCCCGCGCATGATCGTCGTGATGAAGATGGGCGCTTCCGACGCCGAGATCCAGGGAGTCGAGGCGCGGATCAAGGAGCTCGGTTTCTCGCCGCACCTCTCTCGAGGAAAGGAGCGGACGATCATCGGCGTCGTCGGGGACGACCGCCGCGTCGCTGACGCGGGAATGTTCGAGGCGTTGCCTGGAGTCGCCGAGTGCGTTCGAATCCTGAAGCCCTTCAAGCTGGCCGCCCGCGACTTCGTGACGGCGCGAACGATCGTCGAGGTCGGCAGCCCGGGTCACGCCGTGCCGGTCGGAGGCCACGAGATCGTCGTCATCGCCGGTCCTTGCGCGGTCGAGAGCCGCGAGCAATTGGAGGAGGTTGCCCTCGCCGCGAAGGCTTGCGGGGCGAAGCTGCTGCGCGGCGGAGCCTTCAAGCCGCGCTCGAGCCCGTATTCCTTTCAGGGTCTCGGGGAAGAGGGCCTGAAACTCCTCGCCGAGGCGCGTGAAAAAACGGGGCTTCCGGTGGTGACAGAGGTCATGACGCCCGAGGCCGTTCCCTTAGTCGAAAAGTACGCCGACTGTTTGCAGATCGGCGCGCGGAACATGCAGAACTTCAATCTGCTGCAGGCAGTCGGCAAGTCGAGCAAGCCGGTCCTTTTGAAGCGGGGGCTTTCCGCGACCCTCGAGGAGCTCCTCATGGCGGCGGAATACATCCTCTCCTCGGGGAACCGCAATGTCATCCTCTGCGAACGCGGGCTGCGCACGTTCGAGCACGCGACCCGCAACACTCTCGACCTCTCGGCTGTTGCCGTCTTGAAAGAATGGTCGCATCTCCCGGTTTTGGTGGACCCGAGCCACGGCACGGGACAGCGTTCCCTAGTACCCCCGATGGCGCGGGCGGGAATCGCAGCCGGAGCAGACGGCCTGATCATCGAGGTCCATCCGCACCCCGAACGCGCGCTTTCCGACGGGCCGCAGTCGCTGACTCTCGCGATGCTCGCGGAAACGATGGCGCAGGTCCGCGCGATCGCCCACGCCGTAGGACGGGCGTGACGCGCTTGCCGCGCGGGACTCGGGACTCGGGACTCGGGAGTCGAAAAAACATCGATGCGGTCGGGATCGTCGGCCTGGGTTTGATAGGCGGTTCGCTGGCGAAGGCGATTGCCGCGGGTTACCCCAAAACAGTCTTGATCGGTGTGGAGCCGAGCGCCAAGGCTCGGCGCCTCGCTGCGAAAGACGGAATCTTCGACCGCCTCCTGGCAAGGCCTTCGGCGGAGTTGGCTCAATGCCAGATCGTCGTGCTGTGCGCGCCGGTCCCCGCGATCCTGCGTCTGCTCGATCCGGTCTCGCGCCGGATGAGGAAGGGAGCGCTGCTGACCGACGTCGGCGGCGTAAAAGAGCCGATCGTCGCAGCCGCTCGAAAAAACGTCGCGCCGGGGGTCCACTTCGTGGGCGCCCATCCCATGTTCGGAGGGGAAAAGGGGGGTTATGCGGCCGGCCGCGGGGAGCTCTGGAAAGGAGGCACGGTCGCCGTTTGCACCGACTCCGCGGCGCCGGAAGCCATCCGAGCGTCACGTCGTTTTTATCGCTCGCTCGGAGCCCGCGTGATCCCCTGCACCGCGGCCGCCCACGACCGCGCGGTCGCCGCCGTGTCCCACCTCCCCTACATTGTCGCGAGTGCCCTCGCGCTCACGGCGTTGGAGGCGGGACCGCTCGCGCGGCTTCTGGCCGGGCAAGGCCTTCGCGACTCAACCCGGCTCGCCGAGTTCGCCTACGAGATCCAGGGACAGGCCGCCCGAGGCAACGCAAACCTCGTTCCTTCGGGCCGCCGCTTCGAGCGCCACTTGCGAAGGCTGCTCGCGGCCGTGAAAGCCGACGGACCCAATGTCCCGCCGGCCTTCTGGCGCGCCCGGGCGGCGAGCGAGTCGCTCCGCAAGCGACGTCACTCGCACTGATTCCAGCGGCCGCCCTCGCTCTCCCGCGACGCCAGAATCAAAACCGGACCGCGAGCTCCGCTGTGAACCGCCGCGGCGGCGCGATGTAGAACTGGCTATCTCCGATGTCGCTCTCCGCCACATAGTGTCGGCTATCGCCCAGATTGCGCCCGACGATGGACACCCGCACACGCGGAAAGTCCCAGCTTAGCCCGGCGTCGGTTTCGGTGAAGGGTCCCGTGAAGTCGACGTTGCGACGATTGAGCGGTCGCTGGCTCTGGTGCCGCACGGCCACAAAGCCGCCCGGACCCTGCGTCGGTGAGTAATTCAGACCGGCGTTCCACAGATCGCGTGGAGCAAGCTCCAGGCGTTTCCCATCGACCACCCTCAGAGCGCCCTCTGCGCTGAGAAATGAGAAACGGATGAAGCGCACGTCGTGGTGGGCGTAGCCAATGGACGCCGACAACGGGATGACGGAGCTCGGCCGCCAGCGCAGATCGAATTCCGCCCCCTGGAATCGCTCGCTCCCCGCATTGAGCAGTCTCGGGAGGCCGTCGGGTCCGACGTTGGACACGACGAGGTTCTCAAAAATCACGTGGAACCAGGAGACATCGAAAGAGAGCTTCCGGTCCAGCCAGCGAGTCTTGAACCCCAGCTCGAGGCTTCGCGTCCGCTCGGGATCGAGAATGTGGGCGTTTTCTGCCTCGGTCAGATTCGGGGCGGCCGGCTTGAAGGCGGACTTGGCCGCAACATAGAAGTTCGCCTCGTTGGCGACGCCGGCTCGATCGCCGATCAATCGCGTCAACGCGGCGACCCCTCCGGACCACTGCCCTTCGGAGCGCGAGTCTCGCGTGACATCGATATTTGGGTCCCCGACCTCCTGCGCTTGAGCGGAAAGACTCTCCGAAACTTTGTCATAACGGGCACCCGCGGTGAAGGTCAGCGCTTCCACCGGCGTCCATTCGTCGTTGGCGTAGAAACCCAGGAACGTCCGTCGGTCGGTGAAGGAACGGTGATCTCCCGCAGGGGTGTCCGCGAAGCGCGGAACGATCACGGGGTCGATCTGAAGATCGATGTCGAAGCCGGTGCCCGAAGCCGTCGTGCGGCCCCACGTCAGGGCCACGCCGCCCACGAGCCGGTGGCGACCGAAGGCTGAGAAATCGCCCACCAGGTGCAGGTCCTCGTAAAGATCTGTTTCTTTCGGCTCCAGGGCGACGCCGGCCGCCGTTGCCTGGTTTCCGTCGGCGGAATTGATGAAGGACCGTATGGAAATCTGGTTGTCGCGGCTGATGCCAAGAACATTTTCCAGCTTCCAGGTCTTGTCCAGAGGTTGGAGCCAGCGGGTGCTCAAGGCGTAGACGCGATGGTCGAGTCGCGCGCCGTCCACGGCGTAGTTGCGGTCGATCCGGAACCCGGGAAGCGGTTGCCCGGCGTCGACTGGCACGGGCGAGCCGAAGAACTGCGTGTCGCGGAACGTGTTGAAAATAACCGAGAGGCTGCCCTTCCCCACCGGCGTTTCGAGCCGGAAGCCTCCGCGATCGTCGCGAGAGTCCGTCCGGTCCTGCCATCCCTTGGCCCGGTCGAAAGAGCCGAAGACTCGCAGCTTCGCGCTTCCAATTTTCGCGGTGTGCGAGGCATAGACGCGACCTTCGGAGAATGAGCCGCCCGAAAGGCGCGCCTCGGTCCCCTCCGTGGGTGTCTTTGTAAAAATCTGGATCATCCCTGCGAACGCCGCGACTCCATACAGGGTCCCCTGCGGCCCCTTGACGATTTCGATCCGATCGATATCCTCGACGTCGATCTGCGCAAGCGAAGGGTTGAACGGCCCGCCAACCGGCACGCCGTCCACCATCACCAGCAACGCGTCGAACTCCTTGAGTCCCCATATCCCGATGTTGGATAAGCGGGAGCCGTTGTCGCTTCCCCCTCCCGTATCGACTCCGACGACGTCCTGCAATGCGTCGGCAAGCGTTCGCGCATTTCGACGGCGGAGCTCTTCGCCGCTTATGACGGTGGCCTGTCCAGGGATTTCCGTCTCGATCTCGGGAGCGCGAGTGGCGGACACGACGACTTTTTCAGTCACCGCCGGCGGATTCTGCTGTTGCGGGTCCGGCTGTGGCGAGGCCGGCTGCTGCGCCAGGGCCCGTGCCCCGCCAAGCGTCCCGCTCCAGGCGAGCGCCAAGCTGGCGGTGGCCGCAAGCCTCCAAGGGGTAATCGAGCCCATAGAAGAAACTCCTTTCGATTCGAACTTCAGAGAAGCGCGAAGGAGAGGAGCTCTTTTATTGCCGCAGCGGAATGTGGATGAGGGGGGAACGAAGGACCGTTGTTTTGAAATCGCACGCCGGTGAATCCAGCCGGAGCCGGTGAGGCTCCCGATCCGTTGGGCCAACCGCCATGGCGGGCGCGGGTGGCTCGGCCGCGAGCTCGCGCGAAGAGGCCGATCGCATTTGATCCGCAGCGTCGCCGCATAGGGCGTCGGCAACCGGCGCCGGAGAGGTGGGCGACTCACGTATCCGCCATTCTCCGCGGAACTGGAAGAGCTGCTCCAAGTCCAGACCGGCACGAGGGACGATCTCGAAGACATCACTGACGGCGGCGATGGCTTCCAAATCCGGCTCCTCGTCCGAACCGCCTCGAAGCGCCAGCCGCGCCTTCCCCACTGGCAAAGCCGGCACGCGCCAGGTCACCCTGCCCGATCCCGGGGAGAGATCTCGCGTGAGGCGCAGGGGAAAAGTGCGACCCCCGTCGAGCGAAAGGACGAGCTCCATTTCATCGAAGGCCACGGCTTGATATCGGTCGAGCGCCCAGGAGACCTCGATCGACTCGCCGGGCTCGAGCCTCTCCCCGGCCATGGGCCGCAGGAATCGGGCCGGCGCGGCTTCCATGGTCGTCGCCGTCCACGCCAGCAGGAGGACGGTCGGGAGGCCGATCTTTGCCAGCAGCCGGAACACGGCTCGATCTTATTCCATCAAAAGGGGGTATTTCCTCGGATGTAATCCTTGGCCACCGAAAGGTCGTCTATAGAGCGAGCCCGAGAGCATGTGCTCTTCCGGGCCGGGTTGAAAGGAGCCCTTTTCCCATGAAACGTTTCGGTCAAACGATCGCTCTGGCCAGCTTGATGGCCGGTGTTTTCACGCTCTCCGCGGCCGCACAGCCCGCGCCGGACATGGAGGGACGCCACGGTGGCGCTCGCGGCGCTCTGCGATGTCTGCGAGGTCTGGACTTGACGGATTCACAGAAGGCGGACATCAAGATGATCCTTCAGGATTCCCGGACGACCCTCGAGCCGCTGCACGACGCCGTCAAGGCGGACCGGCAAAAGCTCAAGGCCGACGCGGACGCCGGCGCCGACAAGGCCGTGATCGGTCAGGATTTCCTGAACGTGCGCGCCGACCACCAGAAGATCAAGAACGCCATCGCGGCCATTCAGGCTCAGGTCGCAAGCAAGTTGACGAGCGACCAGCAGGCCAAATTCCAGGCCTGCGTTGACGCCGAGAAGGCCGGCGCCTCGGAGGGGATGCACCGCCACGGCGGCTTGTTCTAAGAGTCTCTAAGAGTCTCTTCTCTCCCCTCTCGCGCTCCGCGGCCATCGGGCCCGGAGCGCGATTCATTTTTGCCCGGCCGCCGTTCGGCTCAGTCTGAAGGAATCCTCAAGAGATTCATTCCGGCGAGCCGCGAATCATCCAGCCGCCGCCGGCCGGTGTAGTCCTCCCTGAAGCGGCCCTCTTGCCCGCTTCCCAGGAGGATCGATGAAGGAAGACTTCGACCGACGGAAATTCTTGAAGATTGCGGGCATCTCGATTGGTGTGGGGGCCCTCTTCCAGGTGACGCCGTTGCTCGGCGAGACGGCTGCCGGCCGCCGGGTGGCCTCGCTTCTCGGAAAGAAAAACGGCGAAGCCCCCACCCCGTTCTCGTTCGTGCAGCTCTCCGACACTCATGTGGGCTTCTCGGGACCGCCCAACCCCAACGGCACTCAGGCGTTCGAGAGGGCGGTCGAGCTGATCAATGGGCTGCCGCGCCAGCCTGAGCTCGTTCTCTTCACCGGCGATCTGACCCACGACTCCGAGAACCCGGGCGAGCATGCCGACCGCATGCGCAAATTCCAGCAGATCGCCGGGCGCCTGCGCGCGCCGCTCGTTCGCTACGTGCCAGGCGAGCACGACGCGGGGCTGGACGGCGGGAAGCTCTTCCATGACACGTTCGGCGACAGCCACTACTCGTTCGACCATCGAGGTGTTCACTTCATCGCCCTCGACAACGTCTCGCTGGCCCGGCCCAACGTCGGACCCGAGCAGATCGCCTGGCTGGGCAAGGACCTCGCCCGCTTCCCGAAGACGGCGCCGATCGTGGTCTTCACCCACCGGCCCCTCTTCGACCTGCGACCCGACTGGGAGTGGTTCACCGGCGACGGCGACGAGGTCATGAACCTGCTCGCACCCTACGAGAACGTCACCGTGCTCTACGGGCACATCCATCGCGAACATTCGCACACGGAGGGTCACGCCACTCACCTCGCGGCGCGCTCCCTGATCTTCGCCTTTCCCGATCCCGAGGCCGGTGTCCCGAAGAAACCGATCCCGTTCGATCCACAGAAGCCGTTCCAGAACCTCGGCGTGCGAACCCTCGAACAGGGAGGCGCCAGCCGAAAGCCGCGCGTCCAGGAGGTCGAGCTGACGCTACGCGAATACGCCGGCACAGTCGGCATCCAACAGTTTTTGAAAGAAGGAGTGTCTCTATGACAAAGGCCCGAGCTCTTGCCTTGACGATGACGATGACTCTCGCTGCTCTGCTCGCCGTGGCCTCGCGAGGCCGCGCCGACGAGCCGCGCGTCATCGACATCACTGCAAAGCGATTCGAGTTCTCCCCGGCGACGATCACGCTCAAGAAGGGGGAGGCAGTCAAGCTCCGCGTCACGAGCGAAGACGTCACGCACGGCCTGTTCCTGCGCCCCCTGAAAATCGACACCGATCTCGAGCCGGGGCAAACGCGGGAAATGACCGTCACGCCGGAAAAGACGGGAACGTTTCTTGCCATCTGCCACCACTTCTGCGGCGCGCAGCACGGCAACATGAAGCTGACGATCGTCGTGGAGTGAAGCACCCATGCGCCGGCTCGCCACCTTATTCTTCCTCCCGGCCCTCGCTGTGATCGGGGCCGGGATCGTCCTCGGCGCGGGATTGGTCGACTTCTCGGCTTCGACTTCCCCTTCCCGGTTCGAGGAGCGGGCCGCTCAGTTCGCGCTCAACCGCTCGATCGCGCGCCATGCGCCAAGCAAGAAGAATCCGCTGGCGGGTTCCTCAGAGGCCGTCACTGCCGGTCTCGATCTCTTCCGCGTTCATTGCGTCACGTGCCACGGGGCGCCCGGGGTCGATCCCACGGAGGAAGGGGCCAGCCTGAACCCGCCGGCGCCGGGCTTGACGCTCCCGCGAGTCCAGGCACGCCCGGACGGAGAGCTTTACTGGATCGTTTCTCGCGGCGTCCGGATGACGGGCATGCCCGCGTTCGGCCCTTCGCGAAGCGAGCAGGAGATCTGGCAACTCGTGGCGGCTCTCCGCCGGCTGCCGAAACTCTCCGATGCGCAGAAGCAGGCCCTAGGAGCAAGGCGGTAGGATGCCCCTCATCGCAGACGAAGCGATCTCGACCGACGAGGAGCTGATCCAGTCGATCGCCGCCGGGGGGCAAGAGGCGGTCGGACCGCTCTATTCGCGCTATGCGCCGACTGTTCTTGGCATGGCGGCCCAGGCGCTCGATCGCGCCACCGCGGAGGAGATCGTCCAGGATGTGTTCCTCGCCGTCTGGAAGAACGCGCGCTCTTTCGATCCGGCGCGCGGAAGAGCGCGCCCCTGGCTGCTGCAGATCGCGCACTACCGCATCGCCAATGAGCTGCGGCGCCGCCGCCGCCGGCCGCAGACGCTGGCCGATCCCGACGGCGAGCGTTTGGGAAGCCTTCCCGATCCGATGCCCGATCAGTCGGAAGAAGCCTGGGAGTCCTACAAGAGAGGAGCTCTCGAACGCGCCCTCGAAAAACTTCCGCCGCCCCAGCGCCAGGCGCTCGGCCTCGCCTACTTCGCGGAGCTTTCGCACGACCAGATCGCGAGGATTCTGGAGCTTCCTCTCGGAACGGCCAAGTCGCGCATCCGGGCGGGGCTGCGCAATCTACGAGGTCTGCTCGCTCCCCTGGCGCTCGTGCTCGCGCTTCTCGCGATCCTGACCGGCGTCGCCGTTCGCCTGCGCAGCGAGCAGCAGCGCCTTGCGCAGAGCAGCCGCGCGCTCACCATGCTCACGGCGAGCGACTCCCAGGCTCTTCGCCTGACGGCGACGGCGAGCGCGCCGGCGGCGGCGCATGCCGTTTTCCGCTTCCGGCCCGGCGGCTCGATCGCGGTCCTGACCTTCTCGAACTTCCCGCAGGCCCCGGCCGGACGCACCTACCAGGCGTGGGCGCTCACGAGGGGCCACTGGATCTCGATCGGAACGACGAGGCCCGATGCCGCGGGCCGCGCTCGCCTGATCGCGGAAGGCGCGGACTTCGGTTCTCGGCCCGAGATCGTACGGGTCACTCTCGAGCCCGAGCGCGGAAGTTCTACGCCCACCGGGCCGGATATCGTTCTCTGGCATGCACCCTGACGCTCGGGGGGTAGGGACTCGCCCGACCTGCGATCCGAGCGGCCAGGGCCGCCGCCCCCCTCGCTGCTGCCTCGCAAGTGTTCTATTGGGAGGACGTTGCTCAAGTCGCGAGGCTTAGGAGGTAGCCCGAAGAGGTGAGGCGGTCTTGCTTCCGCGGCGGCTCACCGCCCGGGAGTCCCGCCGGTAGGTCGATCAACTGTTGTTCACTTTCGCCGCCGGCCAGACAGATTTAGGCGGATAATGCGCTCTTCTTCCCCAACCGCCGATCAGATCCCGACAATTGAAAGGAAGGCGCGGAATGCTCTGGAGGGCGACTCGTCGCTGCGAGATTTGCGACGCAGCTTTGTCTGAGACCGAAGGCCTCATCTGCCTGTATCGGCTAGCCTGCATCAAGCGCGCCGAGCGGCAACGAGACCGGCCGCTCACGACTCCCTGCCCTGTCGGCCGCTGCGACAAGGCGCTTCTCTTCCACGAAAGCCGCGTTCGCCCGGCCGGACTGATCTGGATCTGCCCGGACGGAACCGAATCCAAAACCTCGGCCGCGTAGCGCTTCCAAAGGCGGGGACTCGCCACCGCTCAATCAAGGCCAGGTGGCGGAAGCGTGCGGGAGCGTCCCTAGAAACCGGTCACACGCAGAGTCGCACCTCTTCGAAAAATGGAGGAGAGCGACATGATCAGCAGTTGCATTGCGCCCAGCAATGCCCCGATTCCGTAGCTGAGGTGAAGGACGGCGAACACCGCGGGCAGAACTAGAGCGTATCTAGGCTGCTTGCTTCTGAAGGCTATCCGCACGGAGGCGATCCCGATCGCGAACAGGTAACCGAGGGGCGCGATCAGAAGCAGAGACGTTCTCGCCTCCCCGAGTACCCCCGCCAGGAAAAGGGCTACGAGCATCAGGACGAACAGCGGGGGCGCGAGCTGGCGAGCACTTAACCGCCTGGGATGACGGGCGATGACTCTGCACTTCAGGTTGCCGTACCGGAAATACTGCTTTGCGAGCGAACGCAACGATCTGCGTGGGAAATACGTCGCCCTGATAGCCGGATGGAGAAGAATCTTGCCGCCCGCGTCGCGGGTGCGTGAATTGAACTCGCAATCCTCGTTCACCCGCCATTGCTCTTCGAACGGTCCCAGACGAGCGAGGGTGTCCCGCCGCCATGCGCCGAACGGTACGGTATCGACGTAGGCGGGACGGGCAACGGGATGGCTACGGAACCGGGCGCCGCCGTTCCCCCAGAAGGAGCCGATCGCCATTGCGATCGCTCGCCCGATCAATCCGTCCCCGGACGCCGAGATGTACCCGCCAACATTGAGTGCATCCGTGGTCTGCAGAGCGACTACGCACCAGCGCACGTAGTCGGGGGCGATTTCCGTGTGACCATCCACACGAACAACGATGTCCCCGGTGGCCTGTCGGATCATCAGATTCAAGGCCGCGCCGGGAGTCTGAACTGAACAGTCCAGGAGCCGGATGCGGTGCTGTGGATTCAGTGCGATCACCCGTCGAATGCATTCGACGGTACCATCGTCGGACTGGCTGTCCGCGATCAGGACTTCCATCAGTTGTCGGGGGTAATCCTGCGACAGGACGGCGGCCAGGCTGCGTTCGATCCAGGTGGCCTCATTGCAGATCGGCATCACGATCGAAATCCTCGGCAGCACCACCACACCTAGTCCTCGCCATTTCATGCCCTCTTCCCCGTAAGGGACATCCGGCTGAATGACGGCGGGAAGATCCATGGTGATCCCCAAGTTTCTCTGCGATGAAGTCAAGCAGCCGGGAGATTCGTGGAGTGGAGTTGATGGATATGCGTGGCGATGCGTTCAGCGATTCCAGCAATCTGCCTCTGCGCCCCGGCCGTGTAGTCCAGCAGCCGGCTCCGAATTGGCTGTCTCTGCTCCCATAGTTGATCAAAGAGACCACAGAGGGACGCCGAAGTGTAGCGGTTCTGATCCCAGACATACTCTGCAAGCCCGATCTCTTCCATGAGGCCCTCGTACTTATGCGACCAGGCGATGGGGAGGGTCGGGACTCCGGAAGAAACGCCCGCGATGGCTGCATGCATGCGCGCCGCGATCAGCGCATCGCACTGACTGATGAATGCTTTTAGGCTACAGGGCCCATAGTCTCCGTTGATCACGTGGAGCCAGCGGGGGTGCCCCGTTCGAGCGTACAGCGCGTGTGCGGCAGCCCGATCATCGGGGCCGTAGTAGGGCGGGTTGATCTCGTGAGGGACCAGAAACACCGAGGCGTCGTAGCGCCTGTGGAGGTGATCGCAGAGGCGGGCCATCTCCTCCAGGTAATGATTGCCGCGCTTGCGAGCCGCCAGGTTCAAGGCGAGAACGCTCACGGAGATGGCGATCCACGGGCGACGGAGTCGATCCGGCTCGATCTTTTCCGCGGTCCAGATAGGAGCAGGAGAGGCCGTTGGTAGCGCGAAGGCGACATCCGGTGCAAGCTGGACCCGATTCGGGAGTACGCCGAGCTGCAATAGGATCTCTCGTGTCTTTTTCTCGCGGATATAGACGAAGTCTGCGCGCTCGAGGAAGTACCGCGCGAACGGCTTGTTGAAGGGATGAAACGGACCAAGAGACTGAGAGGCTAGGCCATAGGGAGTTCCTGTGGCCAGAGCCGCCAGGAAGTTCGCATGATGCGCAAGCGCAAAGCCACCAGGAGGATCCCGGTACGAGTCGCCGCTTAGGTCGAGCACGAAGTCGGCCTGGGCATAGGCCTGCGCCACCGGATCGGGCGGCCAGCGGTGCGGTCGCTGCGCCGTTCTGTGCCGAATCCTCGAGAATGCGCACCGCAAGCGCTTCCACAGCATGAGAACACTGCGCCCGTTTCGGGTGGCCTGAAGAGAAAACCTCGGACCCGTGATTTCGATTCCGAGATCCCGTGCGGGCTGGCGATCCAGTTCCGGACAGTGGGAAAGCAGCGCAAATCGTATGTCCTGTCGGACCTTGCGCAACTCGCTCACGAGACTAATGACTTGCGCGGCGGATCCCTTCTGCCACGACACGGAGGCGGAGGTCAGGAGAACGGTCCGCATTCCAAACCCGCGAAGAGACGAGCCGCTGATCGTGCTCACAGCGTGCGCCAGGAAAGGACGGCCTCCGTGGGAAGCCGGGCGGCCGTCGGGACCTGAAATTCTGCCGGCGGGTACCCGATGACAATCATCATGATCGGGAGTTCCCAGGCCGGGATTCGACAGGCCCGATGAACCGCGACGTCCTGGAAGCAGTACCGGGACAGGTTCAAACAGCAGGACACGACGCCTTGGGCCTGCAGGGCGTAAATGAGGGTCATCGCAAACATCCCGCCATCGACATAGCCCTGGTGTCGCTCCCCACTGGTGACAAACGTGCGAGTGTCCGCAGAAATCAACAGGACCCGCGCCGCCAGGTGACCGAACCCTGAGTTGCCGTTCTGAACGCCCAGAACTCTCTCCCTGTCCTCTGGCGAAGTGTAGACGTGAACGCGCCACGGCTGTCGATTGCAATCGGACGGGCTCTGCTGCGCCGTCCGGACTGCCCTGGAGATCACGTTATCAGGCACCGGACGCTCTGAGAAGTTCCGCACACTGTGTCGATTCTGGACGAGTTGTTCGAAGTCGATCGTTTCGACTGCAGCCTGGATTTCTGCAGCCGTGAGCTGGCGCGTCCCGCCTTCTCCCCTCGCGGCCCTCATCTCCGCAAACGCTGCTAGCTGGCGATCGAGCCGCTCCGACAGGGCAGGGAACTCGTCTTCGAGCCGTTTCCCCACCCGGCCCCGGTACGCGTTCAGAGCGCCACAGGCGCCCCTGAAGGCGACGGCTTGCAGGTCACCGGTCGATTGTACCCAGCGGTCCAGCAAGTCAAGCAGCGTGCCCAGATAGCTCGTTCCGAACAGAGCGGGCGATTCCCGTAGGGCCAGGGTCTTCTCGATCTTGTGGTAGTTGAGGAAGAGGAGCGCTTCCAATTTGCACCGCTGCTTTGTTCGAGTGCCAAGGGGCGTGAAGAAGCGGAGGTAGCGAATCAGGTCATAGGAAGCATCAAAGCAGTGGAGCAGGTATTGAAGAGCAGGCAGCC
>Ga0207684_10002978_pt1 | contig 16782 bp, 11 predicted proteins | sample KBSK5501metaG_FD_184342 | JGI IMG/M metagenome (GOLD analysis project Ga0207684, IMG submission 184342) | Corn, switchgrass and miscanthus rhizosphere microbial communities from Kellogg Biological Station, Michigan, USA - KBS K5-50-1 metaG... | ecosystem: Host-associated > Plants > Roots >...
GTGTATTTCGACAACGTGCAGGTGCCGGTAGAGAACGTGCTGGGCGAGATCGGCAAGGGCTACAAGATCGCCTTCAACATCCTGAATATTGGCCGGCTCAAGCTGGGCGCCGGCACCTCCGGTGGGGCACGCGCGGCGCTGGACCAGGCCGCGAAATACGCCAACGAGCGTAAAGCGTTCGGCCGGCCGCTCCACGGCTTCGGCATGATCAAGAAGAAGCTAGCGCACATGGCCGCGGATGTCTACGCTGCCGAGACGCTAGCGTTTCGCGCCATCGGCATGGTGGAAGACGCGCGCCGCGCCGCGGGCGAGGACCGGCAAGCGCAGCTTGCCGCCATCGAGGAGTTCGCGATCGAATGCTCGATTGCCAAGATTTTCGGCTCCGAGGCGCTGAGTCGCTGTGTGGATGAGGCGGTGCAAATCTTCGGCGGCTACGGCTTCATGGAAGAATATCCAATCGCCCATGCCTATCGCGACAACCGCATCAATCGCATCTTCGAGGGCACGAATGAGGTCAACCGGCTCGTCGCGGCGGGGACGCTCTTCCAGCGTGCGATGGATGGCAAGCTCGATCTCTTCTCGACCTTTAGCGACATCGACGCGCAGGTCGCTGACGGCGCAGCGTCCGATTTCGCCGGCGCCGAGACACCCGCCGAGCTACGTGAGAGTGTGAACCTGGTGGAGCGGGCCAAACGCGCCGCGATCTATGCCGTCATGAAGGGCGCCATGAAGTTCATGGCGACGATGCGCGAGGAGCAAGAGTTTCTGGACTACGCGGCCAACCAGCTCATCACCCTCTATGCGATGGATAGCGCCGTTGCCCGCGCACTCGAGGCTGGGCGCGCGCACTCGGGTGAGGCGCACACACACGCGCTGCTGGCGCAGATGGCCGTGCTGACGCTGCTGCCGCAGACACGTGAAGCGATCGAAGGCAGCCTCACGATGGCGTTCGAGGGCGACGAGCGGCGCGAAGAGCTTGCCCGCGTGCGCCGCTACCTGGGCGATCCGGAGGCGAACATCGTGCCGCTGCAGCGCGAGCTGGCGGACCTCGTCGCCGAGCGCGGCAGCTATCCGCTGCAGTAGCGCGCTGCATAGGTCGCTCGGCCGCGTCGGAGTCGGCTGGGACTTGACTCATGAGGGGAGGTTGAAGCAATGCCGCTCCGAGAAAAGCTGAGGGCGCTCGCCATCAACTTCGTGCCCGCATACCGGGGCACCGGCGCGCCTCCAGCCTGAGTTGTTGATCGTTCGAGCAGCGCATGCGAAGCAGGAGATACCAGAATGCCAGAAGCAGTTGTCGTTAGCGCCGTGCGCACGCCCATTGGCCGTGCCGGCAAGGGCGCGCTCAGGAACGTGCGCGCCGATGATCTCGCCGCAGTCGCCGTGCGCGCTGCCGTCGAGCGCGCCAAGAATCTCGATCTCGCCTCGATCGAAGACGTCATCGTCGGGTGCGCCTTCCCAGAGGGCGAGCAGGGCATGAATGTCGCCCGCATCGTCACAGCGCTGGCGGGCCTGCCGGTCACCGCCGGTGCGATGACGGTCAATCGCTTCTGCGCGAGCAGCCTCTCGGCCTTCAACCTCGCCGCCCAGAGCATCCTCCTCGGCCAAGGGGAAGCCATCGTCGTCGGCGGCGTCGAGAGCATGTCACGTGTGCCGATGGGCGGCTTCAATCCGAGCTTCAACCCGAAGCTGGCGGGCAGCACCGAAGGGATCGAAGTCTGTGGGCTGCCGGGAAAGCGCACCACCGAGTTTCTGCAGGCCTATATCCCTATGGGCAACACGGCCGAGAATCTGGCGAAACGCTATGACATCAGCCGCGCCGACCAGGATGCTTTCGCGCTGCGTAGCCACCAGCGCGCGATTGCTGCCACCGATTCGGGCATTTTCGCGCGTGAGATCGTTCCGGTCCCCTTGCCCGACGGCACGACGCTGAGCACCGATGAAGGCCCGCGGCGCGATACGTCGCTGGAAAAGCTGGCCGCGCTGGAGCCCGCGTTCGTCGCCGGCGGCACCGTCACCGCCGGCAACAGCAGCCCACTCAACGACGGCGCGTCGGGCGCTGTGCTGATGTCTGCTGAAAAGGCGCGCGAGATGGGCGTGCAGCCGCGGGCACGCGTGCTGGCCATGGCGGTGACGGGCGTCGCGCCGGAGATCATGGGCATTGGACCGGTCGAAGCGGTGCGCCGGGCGCTCGCGCGCGCCAACCTGCAGCTCGCCGACATTGATGTGATCGAGCTCAACGAGGCTTTCGCGGCGCAGTCGCTGGCTGTGGTGCGCGAGCTGGGCATCGACGAGAATAAGCTGAACCCGCACGGCGGCGCCATCGCGCTGGGCCATCCGCTCGGCTCCTCGGGCTGCCGCCTCATCGCGACACTGTTGAACGATCTCGAGACCAGCGGCGGGCGGCTCGGCATGGCGACCCTCTGCGTGGGCGGTGGCCAGGGCGTTGCTACCATCCTCGAGCGGCTGTAAGGGGGCACGTATGGGCTTGAACATACAGCGCGCCGCCGTGATCGGCGCCGGCATCATGGGCGCCGGCATTGCCGCGAACATTGCCAACGCCGGCATCCCGGTGCTACTACTCGACGTCGTGCCGCCTGACGCCCAGGACAGCCGCGACCGTGCCGCGCGCAATCGCATCGCGCAGAGTGGGCTGGACAAGGCGCTGAAGGCCAGGCCGGCGCCCGCCTTCTTCTCGCCGCGTGACGCCCGGCTCGTTACGGTGGGCAACACCGAGGACGACTTCGACACGCTGGGCGAGGTGGATTGGATCGTCGAGGCGGTGGTCGAGCGGCTGGACATCAAGCACGATGTGTACGCCCGCATCGAGCGCGTGCGCCGGCCGGATGCCGTCGTCAGCTCGAATACCTCCGGGTTACCGGCCGCGATGCTGGTCGAGGGACGTGGCGACGACTTCCAGCGCCACTTCCTCATCACGCACTACTACAACCCCGTCCGTTTCATGAAGCTGCTGGAGCTGATACCCAGCCCGCGCACCGATCCCGCCATCATGCGCGACATGGGCACGTTCTGCAGCGAGCGGCTCGGCAAGGGCGTCGTGTATTGTAAAGATACGCCCAACTTCATCGGCAACCGCATCGGCACCTTCGGCTTCATGGCCACCGTCCACCGTATGCTGGACGAAGGCTACAAGGTCGAGGAGGTGGACGCCATCACCGGGCCGGCGATGGGCCACGCGCGCTCCGCCACTTTCCGCACGGCCGACCTGGCCGGCATTGATACGCTGGTGCACGTTGCCGACAACCTGTACGAGAACTTGCCTGGAGATCCCCATCGCCAGCTCTTTACGATGCCGCCATTCGTGCGCGCGATGGTGGCTCGGGGCTGGCTGGGCGACAAAACGGGCCAGGGCTTCTACAAGAAGATGCGGAACGCCGGCGGCACCAGCGAGGTGCTGGCGCTCGACCCGGCCTCGCTCGAGTATCGGCCGCAAGACTCCGTCCACTTCTCCTCGCTCGACACGGTCAAAGGCATTGCTGATTCTGGCGAGCGGGTGCGGACGCTATTGAGCGCGGATGACCGGGCGGCCAGGCTGGCCTGGGAGCTCACGGCGGACACGCTCTCGTACACGGCCGAGATCGCCGACCAAATCAGCGACGACGTCGTGAACATCGACAACGCGCTTCGCTGGGGCTTCAACTGGGACCTCGGGCCGTTCGAGACGCTCGACCTGATCGGCGTGGAGGCGTTCGCGCGGCGCCTCGAAGCTGAAGGGCGCCCCGTTCCGCCGCTGATCGAGCGCGTGCGCCGCAATGGCACGGGCGCGTTTTATACCGACGACGCGGAGCGCCGCTTCTTCGACTGGCAGAGCGACAGCTATCAACCCGTGCCTGAAGGCGCGCCGCGCCTCAGCCTCACGTCGCTCAAGCGCGCGGGCAAGACCGTCAAGGAGAACCGCAGCGCGTCCCTCATCGATCTGGGTGACGGTGTGCTCGGCGTCGAGTTCCACGCGAAGATGAACGCCATCGACGACGAGATCGTGGCCATGCTGCGTGTCGCCGTCGAAGAGGCGCAGCGCAACTGGCGGGCGATCGTCGTGGGCAACGAGGCGCCGGACTTCTGCGTCGGCGCGAATCTGGCGCAGGTCTTGATGGGCGCCCGCATGCGCATGTGGCCGGCGCTCGAGAAGGCGACGGCGGCGTTCCAGCAGGCGAATCTGGCGCTCAAGTACAGTGCCGTCCCGGTGGTGGTTGCCCCGGCCGGACGCACGCTCGGCGGCGGCGCTGAGATCGTCATGCATGGGCACGCGGTGCGCGCGGCGGCCGAGACGTATCTCGGGCTGGTCGAGGTTGGCGCGGGGCTGGTTCCAGCGGGCGGCGGCTGCAAGGAGCTGCTCGCGCGCTGGCAGACGATGACGCCGGAGCACGGGCCGTTTCCCGCTGCGCGCCATGCCTTCGAGGTGATTGCCGTGGCGACGGTGTCTACCAGCGCGCCAGACGCGCGCAGCTACGGCTTCCTCAAGAAGTCCGACGCGATCTCGCTCGATCGCGAGCGCTTGCTCGCCGACGCCAAGGCCGACGCGCTGGCGCTGGCGGATGCCAAAGACCAGGGGCGCTGGGCGCCGCCGACGCCGCCGACCTTCCGGCTGCCTGGCGCGGGCGGGCGGCTCGTGCTGGAGCAGGTGGTCGAGGGGTTGCGCGAGACCGGCAAGGCCAGCGAGCACGACGCGGTCGTCTCGGGCAAGCTCGCCTACGTGCTGACGGGCGGCGATTGCTCGCCATTGGATGAGATCACCGAGCAGCACATCCTGGACCTGGAGCGCGAGGCGTTCGTGAGTCTGGCAGGCATGCCCAAGACCCAGGACCGTATGGATGCTCTATTGAAGACGGGGAAGCCGCTACGCAACTAGACGGCGAACGAGCAAAGGGCGCGTCGTCCGCGGTGCGTGGGCGCTACGCGCCCTCGCCCACCGGCGCGCTGCACCTCGGCAACCTGCGTACCGCGCTGCTGGCCTGGCTCTTCGCGCGCCATGCCGGTGGCGCATTCGTGCTGCGTGTGGAAGACCTCGACCTGCCCCGTATGCGCCCCGGCGCGGCCCCGCGCATGCTGGCGGATCTGCGCTGGCTGGGCCTCGACTGGGATGAAGGGCCAGATGCCGGCGGGGCACTCGGCCCCTATATCCAGAGCGCGCGCACGATGCTCTACGCCGATGCCCTGGCGTGCCTGCGCACCGCCGGCCGGCTGTATCCCTGTTACTGCACGCGCGCCGAGCTGAGCCGGCTGGCCAGCGCGCCGCAGGGTGGAGACGACGAGCGCCGCTATCCTGGTACGTGCCGGTCGCTGAGCGCGCGCGAGCGCGCACGGCACGAGCGCGCGGGTCGGCGCCCAAGCTGGCGTTTTCGCGTCCCCGAACAGCCGATCAGGTTCTACGACGAGCTAGCCGGGGAGGTCGTCGAACAGGTCGCGGCGACCAGTGGCGACATCGTCGTGCGGCGCAGCGACGGCATCGTGGCGTATCAGCTGGCGGTTGTTGTGGACGACGCGCTGATGGGCATCACACAAGTAGTACGCGGCGCAGACCTGCTCAGCTCGACTGCGCGCCAGCTCGCGCTCTTCGATGCCCTCGGCTACCGCCGCCCTGCCACGTTCGCGCATGTGCCACTGGCCACCGACTGCGCTGGCGCGCGCCTTGCAAAGCGCGACAAGTCCGTCGGCGTTGCCGGGCTACGCGAGCGTGGCGTCTGTGCCGCGACCGTGCTGGGCGCGCTGGCAGCCAGTTGCGGCTTGTGGCTGACCAACGTGCCGGTGTCACTCGCCGAGCTGTTGGCTGCCTTCGCTCCCGAACGCATTCAGTCGGTGCCGTCTGCCGTGATGGTATAACTGTGGTTCATCCGCAGGCGCCTACGGCAAGCATCCGTTCGTTGCATGGCTTGACGCGTGTGCGGGCCAGGCGTATAGTGCGGTGCGCGGCGGACGCGGGTCTTTCTGCCCTTTGGGGAGTGACGAGGATGTCATGACCGATCCAGAGAAACAGGCGGCCTATTCGGGTGGGGCTTCCTCCGGCGCGACGGACGAGTTCCTCGATCTCGCGGGCCATGAGCTTCGCAGCCCCATCACCGCTCTCAAAGGGCATGTGCAGCTGCTCCAGCGGCGTCTACGCCGCCAATCAGGTCGCGAAAACGACCTGACTGATCTCGACAAGGTCATGTTCCAGGTCGAGCGGCTGACCCACGAGCTGGATGTCTACCTCGAAGCCGTACACATCGCGCATGGGCAGTTCGAGCTGATGCCGACCAGCTGCGACCTCGTAGCTATTACCGAGCGTCTGGTGGAGCTCTATGCGCGCGGCGTGGTCAGCCATAGCGTTCACCTGGAAACCGCTGAGCGGGAGCTGGCGGGACAATGGGACCGCCAGCGCCTGCAGACGACCGTCGCGAGTCTGCTGTCAAACGCCGTCAAGTTCAGTCGCGGGGGCGAAGTGGTCTTGCGGCTGACACACGAAGGCCCCTATGCGCGACTCGAGATAGCGGACCGGGGCATCGGCGTGCCACCGGCCGATCGGCAGCGCATCTTCGCGGCTTACACGCGCGGGAGCAACGCGGAGAACGCGGGCGCCGGGCTGGGCTTGTATGTGTCGCGCGAGATCGTGCGGCGCAGCAAGGGACGCATCGGCGTGCGCGGCCACCACGGCGGCGGCAGCGTCTTCTGGTTCACGCTGCCGCTAGACGCCACCAGTTACAGGTCCTCCAGCGCCTCGGAGGGCTCACGGCGCCGGCCAAGGAATATTGGCACGTCCTGCTGAGTGTAGCGACGCACCTCGGTTGCCCGGAGCGATTCCATCATACGGCACAGCTCGCTCGGGTCATCCGACTCGTTGGCCAGGATGAACTCGTAATCCCCTAGCCCAAACGCGTCGACCGTATTGGCGAGCACGCCGCCCCCTTCGGCGACGACGGTGGGCGCCTGCGCCAGCGCGGTACCGCCCTTGCCAGCGCTCGACTGAGGGACGGCATCGGGGACGAGCTGCTCGCGCGGCACAGCGTAGCGCCGGCCGATCAGGCCATGCTCGGCCATCAGCTCGCGACGCCGCTCGTACGGCAGCAGGTACCACTCGGTTGTCTTGACGAACGGATACACGCTGATGAACTTCCTCGGCGTGGCGCCGAGCATGAACGACGGCAGGTGGCCGGGATCATAGCGGGCGGTAGCTACGACACCGATGTACGTTTGGCGGGTCTCGAGGTAGCCGCCGAGGCCGCTGTGACGCAGCGCCACCGCCAGCCGCTGGATCGCATCGAGGTCGGTCCCATGGACCCACAGCAGCAAGTCCGCGTCTTCGCGCAGGCCAACGAGCGAATACACGCCGCGCAAGGCGACGGCAGCGTCTCTGCCTTCGAGAGCGGCGAGGAACTCGGCTTTCGCCTGGCCGCGCTCGGTCTCGCCGAGCCGGGCGAACGCGCGATCCAGCTTGAACAGCCAGTAGGCGGCGTAGGTCGTCGAGGCGCTCGTGGTGTCCATATGTGATCTCCCGTCGTAGTGAGGTTGATTGCCGCCGCGCGTAGGCGCTGGTCGCGCCGGCCGTGCACACGCTCTTCAGCACATTGTAGCAGCGATCACTTGCGCGGTTCTAGCGCGCCACTCCGCCCTGTTGCGCGTGCAGCGAGGGGCGTCTACAATGGCGTACGATGAACCTGACTCAAGTGCGCGCCCACCGAAGATGGCTGCTGCGCCTCCTGAGTGTGCTGCTGGTGGCGAGCGCGTTTCTGCCGGTGCTCGCCGGTTGCGGTCTGCATTCAGGCGGCGATGCGCTAGCGTTTCTGCGCGACGGCCAGCTCTGGACGGTACACTCCGACGGCTCGCAACCGTTGCAGCTCACGGGCAGCCACGTCGTGGGCTTCGCCTGGTCGCCGGACCACCACGAGCTCGTGTTGCGCATCGCCGCCGTGCCAGCACCCACGCCGCCAACGGGGACCCACGCCGCGCCCGCCGCGCCAGGAGACATTGCCGCGGTCAGCATCAACGGCGGCGCCGCGTTGCAGCTCACGCCCACCTCTGCTGGCCTCAGCCGCGGCGATGCCTGGTGGAATCCGAACGGCAACCGGATACTTTATACCGAGCGTGCGGCGCCACCACCGCAGCCCGCGACATTCGTCGTCTCGCAGGTAGATCAGCCAGTCGGCATCGCGCGGCATCCGCTGCTGAACGTGGCGGGATTGCCGGTGCTCTCGCCTGACGGCATGCGTGTCGCCGCCGTCTCCCCAGACGGCGCGCTGTTGCTGGGTCCGCCGGGGCAGGCCGGGCGTTCGATTGCTTCCGATGTCTTGCGGGCGCTGCCCGGTACGTCGCGTCCGGCGCGCGTCCTCTGGCAGCCGGGCCACGATGCGCTGCTCTACGCCCTCGCCGCGCCCACAGGCGTGATGCTGGACCTGCGCAGCCTGAGTGGCGGCGTACGCGAGGTTGTCACGCTGCCGGCGGTGCTCGATTACGCCTTCGCGCCCGACGGCTCGCTGCTGCTGGTCCGCGAACCCACGCGGTTTTCGCTCTGGAGTGTGAGTCAGTCGGGCCAGCCCCTCTGGACCTGGCCGGAAACCGACCCGCTGGTGCTGCCCTCGTGGTCGCCGGATGGGCACCAGGTGCTCGTACAGAACGGCGCGGGCCTCCAACTTGCGGATCTGCGCACGAAGACCGTGTATGCGCTGCTGACGTACGAACAATCGCAGATTCAGGCGCCGCCCGACGCACACACGGACTGGCATCCAGCCACCGGCAGTCCGTGGGCCACCGACGGGCACGCGCTCGTCTTCGCGGCCGCCACGGGGGCCAGCTGGCAGGGGCGGCCACTCCCACAGCCTCACAACGCCGCCAGTGGGCTGTATGTGGTATCAATCACCTCGGGGACGGTGGGACGGCCGGTGCTGGTGGATAGCGGCGACGACCGCGCGCCGAGCTGGAGCTTCCTCGACCCATCAACGGCGTTCCTAATGGCGTCGTGAGCTGGTCCAGCCATTGCCGGACGGAGAAGGAGAGGGTCGCGCCATGCCACACTCAAATGGCCCGCGGGCCGACGACGCGGACGAGCTCGATCTCAGCGAGATCGATCCGCAAGAATACGACATGCTGATGCGGCTCGAACGGCTGGAGAGCCTTGAAGAAGAGATGATGGAGATGGGGATCGCCTCGCTCGACGAGGTGCGCCAGCGCATCGCGGATCTGCACCGCCAGCTGGACGAGGAAGAGTAGGCCGCGCGCCTTCGTGACTGCGCTCACTCGCCAGGTAACCGCTCGCTCGCATGGATCACCTCAGGACCCGGCAGCGGCGCTTGGCAGTCGCTCGACCACGGGCAGCACACCACCTGTGGCTCAGCGTCCGGCGCATCGCACGCGGGCGGCAATGGCTCCCCGCGCAGGAATGTCGCGACGATGCAGAGCGGCAGCCCGATCACGCCCAGATGGCAGCCGGCGATGCGCGCGACCGGGTGGAAATGCGGATGTTGAATCGAGTAGGCGCCGGCCTTGTCCATGGGGTCGCCGGTGGCGAGGTACGCCGAGATTTCATCGTCGGTATAGGGGCGCATCAGGACACGCGTCGTCGCGGTCGCCGAGACGAGCGCCGCGGGAGCGGGGCCGGCCAGGGCAACGCCCGTCGCCACGAGATGCTCGCGGCCGCGCAGTTGGCGCAGCATCGCCGCGGCTTCATCCGCGCTCGCCGGCTTGGCCAGCGAAGTGCCCTCCAGCAGCACGGTGGTGTCGGCAGCCAGCACCATGAAGTCCTGATCCAGCGCTGACTCGCGCAATAGTTGTTGCGCCGCCTGCGCCTTCCGCCGCGCCAGATGCTCGCCGAGCAGCCCAAGCGGGCCTGCAAAGTCCGCGCTCAGCCGCTCTTCATCCACCGGCGCGATGCACGGGTCGAAGGCGATGCCGGCCTCTGCCAACAGCTTCCGTCGGCGCGGCGACGCTGAGGCAAGGTAGAGTCGCGGCTCACTCATGCCGCGGCCTCCAGCAGGGCGATGGTCTCGATGTGGGCGGTCTGCGGGAACATGTCGAGCGGCTGCACGGAGACGAGCCGGTAGGCGGCTGCTGTCTGGCAGAGGTAGGCCAGGTCGCGCGCCAGCGTCGCGGGGTCGCAGGAGACATAGACCACGCGAGGCACGCGGCGGGCGGCGAGCGCAGCCAGCACCGGTCGCTGGCATCCGGCGCGCGGCGGATCGATCACCAGCCCGTCCAGCCGCTCCTCCAGTGCCGGCAGCACATTTTCCACTTTGGCCTGCATGATGGAAACGTTGGCAACGTCCCGAAGATTCCAGCGCGCATCGCGAATGGCGCTGGCGGACTCCTCAATGGCGATGACGCGGCCGGCGCGGCGCGCCAGCAGCGCCGCGAACGTGCCAACGCCGCAATAGGCGTCCACGAGCGTCGCGTCCGGTCCGGCAGGCAGCAGGCGCACCACCTCTTCCGTCATGCGAGTGGCCTGCGCCGTGTTAGTCTGGAAAAAGGAGCTTGGCCGGATACGGAACGTGATGCCGCCTAACTCCTCGTCCAGGTCCGACTCGCGCACAGCGATCCCCGCTGCCTCTAAGCGTGCGTGCGCCTCGACCGACGGCGCCGGTTGCATGAGCACCTGGCCCGTGGCGGCGCTGGAGCGAATGAGCGCCTGTGGCTGGGGCAGCGGCGTATCTGCCAGCACCACCAGCGTGTCGTTGATGCGCTCCTCGGCGATTGGGCAGGTGCGCAGCGGGAGCACACGACGGCTGCCCCGTGCCGTCAACCCCGCCTGGCCCTCGCGGTTCACCGAGAAGCGCATATGGTTGCGATAGTGCCAGGCCTTGGGGCTGGCGAGGGCGGGGAGCACCGGCGGCGCGGCGAAGCCGGTGGCACAAAGCTCGTCGCAAACGCGCCCCGTCTTCCAGGTAAGCTGAGCCGGATACGCCATGTGTTGTAGCTGGCAGCCGCCGCATGTGCCGAAGACCGGGCACTGTGCGGCGACGCGCGCGGGTACGTCTTGCACGACTCGCAGCACGCGCACCTGGGGCGGCGGCGTATGCTTGGCCCGCTTGCGCCCGGGGCGCGGCAGCCGCCACTCCGCCTCGACCTCGACCAGCTCTCCCGGCAGCCCACCCACCATTGCCAGCCGCGCGGGGGGAGCGTGCGTCGCCCATGCCGGCCCATACACCGCGGCGAAGGCGTCGTCATCGGGCGACTGGTGCGTTTGGATGACCGCTCCCTGCGCTACACCGTGCGCGTCGAGCGTGTCCACCTGCACCAAATAGCGCCCGCGCACCACGCGCGGCGCTTCCGCTGGCGTTGGGCCGGCCGGGCGATCTTCGGCCTGGCGTCCGAGCTGTTCCATGTGCTCCCAGAATCCGTTAGAGTAGCTGCGCGGGCAAATCAGCCCGAGTATAGCACAGGGCGCTGGCGGCGAAGAAGGCAAGGTGCTACTCTACCATAAGGCATGCTGGGTCCGCGGCTTGGCGCGGACCCAGGCAACGGGAGGTATTGAAACAGGATGGGAGATCTTTCGGCTACCGGGCGCCGGCTGGCGTTGGCGCGTTTGGCGGAGACTCCGCTGGACGTGCTGGTGATCGGTGGCGGCATCACCGGAGCCGGCGTCGCGCTGGATGCGGCGGCCCGCGGCTACAGCGTCGGACTCGTGGAGCGCGGCGACTTTGCCAGCGGGACGAGCAGCCAGTCTACCAAGCTCGTGCATGGCGGCATTCGCTATCTCCCGCAGCTCGACATTCCGCTCGTACGCGAGGCGCTGGTCGAGCGCGGCCGTTTGTTGCGCAACGCGCCGCACCTCGTCCATCCTCTCACCTTCATACTTCCCCTCTACGCCAGCTCGCGGCATCCGGTCGGCTTGCCGATTGCGCCGCCATTCGGCATGGGCCTGGACCTGATCCTCGACACGGGGCTCGCCCTCTATGACGAGCTGGCGGGCAAGCAGAATCTCGGCAAGCATCGCCGCATCGATCGTGACGAAGTGCTGGCGCGCGCGCGCTGCCTGACGCCGGCCGGCTTGAAGACTGGCTTCATCTATCACGACGCGCAGACCGACGACACGCGGCTCACGCTCGCGGTGCTGCGCACGGCGGCCGAGCATGGCGCGCTGTTGGCCAACTACTGCGCGGTGACGGGGTTCGCGCACGACGACGGCAGGGTTGCCGGCGTCCACGCGCGTGAGACGCTGCCCGGCGACGAAGGCCCCGCCGCGGCTGCCGACTTCGTGGTGCGCGCGCGGCACGTTGTCAACGCCACGGGCGTGTGGGCCGAACAGACGGAGCGACTGGACGGCGAGACGCCGACACTCCAGGTGGCGCCGAGCAAGGGCGCGCACCTTGTCTTCACACGCGAGGCCCTCGATCTGGGCGACGAAGCGATCGTGCTGCCAGAGACCGAGGACGACCGCATCATCTTCATCGTGCCCTGGCAGTCTCGCGCGCTGGTCGGCACCACGGATAACGGTGTGGAGCAGATGGAGACGCCGGTTGCCACCGAGGATGACATTGACTATCTGTTGGGGCACCTGAATCGCTCCGTGCGCCGCCCGCTGACCCGTGCGGACATCGTGGCAACGTACGCTGGCTATCGCCCTCTGCTGCGGCTGCATCGGCGGCGCACGCCGGCCAGGCTCTCGCGAACGCACGCCGTCACCGAGGGGGAGGATGGCCTGCTGACCGTATCTGGCGGCAAGCTGACCACGTACCGGCTGATGGCGCAAGATGTCGTAGACCGTATCGACCGGCGTGAGGATCACAAGCGACGGCATGTGACGCTGCGGCTGCCGCTCTCCGGCGCGCCAGGGGAACGCGCGACTGAGGAGACGTATGCCCACAGCACAGGTGAGGAGCCACCGCTTGACAACGCGGTCCTGGCGCATCTGAGCGGCGCCTATGGCAGCCATGCGTGCGCGGTGCGCGCGTTGGTGCGCGAGCGGCCGCAGCTCGCGGTACGCCTCGTGCCCGATCTGCCGTACATCGGGGCGGAGGTGGTCTACATCTGCCGCACGGAGATGGCGCTGACGCTCGAAGACGTGCTGGCGCGTCGCACCCACATCGCCATCGAAGACCGCTCGCGCGGGCTTGACGCCGCACCGGTCGTCGCCGGTCTGATGGCGGAGGACCTTGGCTGGTCGAGCGCCGAGCGCGAGCGCCAGCTCGCCGCCTACCGTGCCTATGCGCAAGTACAGGCCGGTCCGTTGCCGCTGCCGAGCGCGGCAGTGCCATAGAACCGCTCTACCGACATCCCTCCATGCGACCGGTGCCCACGGTGCTGACGGCCAGGCCCGCCGACCTGTCTACCAGGCGAATGCGTGCACCAGCCAGTCGCGGCTGAGCCGCACTAGCAGCGGGCTGCCGTGCGGGCAGACGGCTGTCGCGTTGACCTCGCGCAGCTCCGTCAGCAACGTCTGTTGCTCCGCAGCGCTGAGCAGCTGCCCGCGACGAACCGCCGATCGGCACGCGAGCGCGATGGCCACATGGTCGCGCCAGTCCTCGACATCCTCGGCGGCTTCGATCAAAAGTGTCCTGGTGTCTGCGGGAGCGGTCGGTACCGCGCCAGGCACCTGCGGCAGCGAGCGCACGAGAAACGTGCTGCCGCCGAAGGGCTGGCACTCGATGCCCAGCGCGGCCAGCTCGCTCAGGCGCGGCGTCAGGAGCTGCGTCTGGCGCGGCGTCAGCTCGATCAAGAGCGGCTCCAACAAGAGCTGGGCCGGCGCCGGCGCCCCAGACGACCCGTCCGCCACGCGCGCCGCTTCTTCCGTGGGGCCGCGCACCATGGCGGGCACTGCGGAGCTGATTGCGTACTGGGTGCGCATGCGCTCGTAGAGCACACGCTCGTGCGCGCGATGCTGATCGACGAGAAACAGGTCGCCGCCACTGGAGCGCGCCAGGATCAGCGTGTCGTCGAACTGCGCCAGCGCCAGGTCCGGTAGGTCCCGTATTGCAACCGGCTCGTCCGCAAGCTCGCGCCACAAATCGCCGTAGCGCTCTCGACGCTCAGCGAGGTACAGGCCCCTACGACGCCGCGGTGGCGGGAAGCGCAGCATCAGCGGCCGCGCCGCCGGTGGCGCTCCAATGGCCATGCGCCTGCTCGTCGCGGGAGCGCTCGCCGCGCGCCCAAGCACGTCGGCGACGGTGTCGCGCAGCGCGGCCGCCAGGCGTTTCTCGTCGCGCACCAGCACCTCCGCCTTGGCCGGATGGATGTTGGCATCTACGCCCTCCGGCGGCAGGCGAAGCTGAGCAATCAGCAGCGGATGACGTCCCTTGCGCAGCAGCGGCCGATAGCCTGCCTCGGCGGCGGCGAGCAGTGCGCGATGGTGCACGGGGCGCCCATTGATGGCGATGACGATGTGCTCGCGCGCGCTGAAGGTGAAGGCACGGCTGCCCACCGCACCGCTGAGCGCGAATCCCTCGCCACCGCGATCCCCCAGTTGCGCCAACTCACGCGCGGCATCCGCGCCGTACAGCGCGCCGACGGCTCCGACGAGATCGCGCCCTGGCGTCTGCGCCAGGAGATGACCACCCACCACGAGCGTAAACCGGACCGCCGGGTAAATCAGCGCAAACGCACGCAGCGTCGCGAAGATCCTGGTCGTTTCGACGCCGGCGCGCGCGAACATCGCGCGGCGGGCGGGCAGCGACTGGAACAGCTCGCGCACCGTGACCGTCGTGCCGCGCGGCCGCGAGCTGGCGGTCATGGCCGCCTGTCCGCCCGGCGTCAGCGTCAGTGAGCGCGCCAGTCCGCTCTCGTCTGTCGCGCTCGTCAGCTCCACCTCTGCCGCCGCGGCGATGCTGGCCAGCGCCTCCCCGCGGAAGCCGAGCGTGGCGATGGCGTCGAGATCGCGTAGCGTGCGCACCTTGCTGGTGGTATGCGGTTGGCAGGCGAGGGCAAGCTCTTCGCCCGCGATGCCGCGGCCGTCGTCCGCCACGCGAATGAGCCGCAGGCCACCTTCGCGCACCTCGACCCGGATCGCGCTTGCGCCGGCATCCAGCGCGTTCTCCAGGAGCTCACGCACCACCGAGGCGGGGCGCTCGATCACTTCGCCGGCCGCGATGCGGTCCACGACCTCGGCGGTCAGCAGCAGAATACGTGACGTTGGCTGTGGCTCCACGGGTACGCCTAGCTCCTCTGGCTCTGGATCGCCGCCAGCGCCCGCGTTTGCAGCGAGAACAACACGTTGAGGGCCTCGATCGGCGTCATGGCAGCCAGATTCAGGCTCGCCAGCGCGAGCGCCAGCTCGTCGTCTCCGCGCTGCGCCACGCCCTTCTCTCTGCCAGCCTGTCGTACGGCATAGTCCTGGCGCGGCTCGGCGACGCTCGCGTGCGCCGGGGCAAGCGCGACGGGCGAGAGCAATGCCTCGGCCCGCGCGGTGACGGTAGGTGGCAGGCCGGCCATGCGCGCCACCTGCACCCCATAGCTGCGCGTGCCGGCGCCGGGCACCACGCGATGCAGGAAGATCGCTCGGCCATCATCGTCCGCCACCTCCATGCGAAACACCTGGAGCTGTGGCAGGTCGTCCGCGAGCGCGGCAAGCTCGTGAAAATGCGTCGCGAACAGCGTGCGCGCGCCAACCGTCGTGTGGAGGTGCTCGGTAACGGCGCGTGCGATGGCTAGGCCGTCATGCGTACTCGTCCCGCGCCCAACCTCGTCCAGCACGACGAGGCTGCGCGCGGTGGCGTGGCGCAAAATATACGCCGTCTCCACCATCTCCAGCATGAAGGTGCTTAGCCCCCGCGCCAGGTCGTCCTCAGCGCCCACGCGCGTAAAGATGCGATCCACCAGGCCGACGCGCGCGTGCCTGGCCGGCACGAACGAGCCGATCTGCGCCAGCAGCACGATGGTCGCCACCTGGCGCAGATAAGTGGATTTGCCGGCCATGTTCGGCCCGGTGAGCAGCAGCATGCGCGGCGCGGGTGACGCAGCTTCCAGGCCGCCCAGCCGCGTATCGTTGGGGATGAATTCCTCGCCGTCGAGTGTCGTTTCGAGGATGGCGTGCCGGCCGCCGGCAATCTCCAACTCTGTGCCGTCGGTCAGCGCGGGGCGCACGTACCCGCGTATCGCGGCCACGGTCGCCAGGGCGAGCCAGACGTCGGCCTGTGCACAGGCGGCAGCTGTCGCTCGCAGCCGAGGCTGCTGCTCGGCGATACGCGCGAGCACTTCGAGATAGAGCGTGCGCTCGAGCGCGGCGATCTGCTCTTCCGCGTGCAGCACGAGCGCTTCGTGCTCCTTCAGTGCAGCCGTGACGAAGCGCTCGCCGTGGGCGAGGGTCTGCCGGCGCTGATAATCCGCCGGCACGCGCTCCAGATTGGGCCGAGTCACCTCGATCGAGTAGCCGAAGACCTTGTTGTAGCTGACTTTGAGCGACTTGATGCCGGTGCGCTCGCGCTCGCTGGCTTCGAGCGCCGCGATCCAGCGGCGTGCCTCGCCGGCAGCAGCCACCACGCCGTCTAACTCCGCATGGTACCCCGCGCGGATGACACGCCCGTCGTCCGCGTCCGGGTCGGCGAGCGCGTGCCCCACCAGCTCCCGTACGTCCGGGCAATCGTCCAGCGATGCGCGCATAGCGACGAGGGCTGGTGCCTCGCACTCACGCAGGGACAGGCGCAGCTCACCCGCGCGTGCCAGCCCACCGGCCAGCGCAAACACCTCGCGCGGGGTCGCGCTGCCATGCACTACACGGGCGGTCAGCCGCTCCAGATCGGGGAGGCCGTCCAGCGCGCCGGCGGCGTGCTCGCGACACGAGCGGTCATCGTGCAGCTCCTCGATGGCGTCTAGCCGCGCCTCGAGCGCCAGGCGATCTTGCAGTGGCTGCAGCAGCGTCCTGCGCAG
>Ga0207684_10002979_pt1 | contig 16782 bp, 14 predicted proteins | sample KBSK5501metaG_FD_184342 | JGI IMG/M metagenome (GOLD analysis project Ga0207684, IMG submission 184342) | Corn, switchgrass and miscanthus rhizosphere microbial communities from Kellogg Biological Station, Michigan, USA - KBS K5-50-1 metaG... | ecosystem: Host-associated > Plants > Roots >...
GGTGCGCGTACTTCTTCGCCCCCGCATAGAACATGGCCTCGCTGACCCCTAGCTGCCGGCACTCATTGCGACGGGCGTATGGGTGTCGGCTTGGCGGAGCGCGTAGGCGCCCTGCCCTTCGGAGAATACCCGCGCTTCATCGGTCCCACCCTTTCTGGATGGACCGTCGAAGCCGTCATCTTACTCTAGTTCGCCACGGAGGGCCTCCAGGGCCCTGCCTCGGCTCGGCGCCTCCCGAGGTCAGGGCGCGACCCTGAAACTGGTCAGCCGAGGCGGGGACTTTGCCCTGATCAGGTAGGGAGACTTACTCCGAGGGCCCCGGCTTCATCCTGGGCTGTTCCGGTCAGCCGTCGGAGCCCTGTGTGTCGCAAATTCCTGTCACGCGGCGACCCAGCGCACAGGTTGGTATTTGCCCTGGCGGTGATGGGCCACGCGAAACCGCATGATCCGGACCGCGATGAAAATGGCGATCGAGACTAAGCGCAGAGGGAATTACCGTCAACAATCACGGGAGACCCAGGAGTACCGAATCTCTCCTGAATCGTCCACGAAGGCCACCTAGGTTTCTTCGGGCCTCACTCGATCACGGCCACGGCTTCGATTTCGATCAGCGCGCCCGAGATGGCGAGACAGGCCACCTGCACCAGGGTACTGGCAGGCGGGTTAGCGGCGAAGAACTCCTGACGGACCTCACCGTAGCCTTCCCGATAGCGGATGTCCGTGACGAACACGGTAATCTTCACGACATCCCCGAGGCTGGCGCCAGCGGTTTCGAGGACGCGGCGCATGTTCTCGAGGACGCGGCGGCTCTGAGCGCGAATGTCGTTCGGCCCGACGAGGTTGCCGTCCTTGTCGAGCGCAAGCTGACCCGCGACGTAGACCGAATTGCCGACGCGCCAGCCATGAGTGTAGCGGGGCCGAGGATCTGCCATGTCGACGGGTTGAATCGCCGTGCGCGCCATGCGTGCCTCCTCTTTGTCATGGAGTCTTGACGAGACGCATCAGGAAGCTCTCACTCACGCTATGCGGGCAGGCCGCCGAGCGCGCCGATCTCTTCCTCGGAGAATCCAAGCTCGGCGAGCACTTCGCGCGTGTGCTCGCCCAGGCGCGGCGGCGCTCGGCGCACCGATCCGGGTGTGCCCTCAAGCTTCACAGGGATTCCCACCGCCTTGATGGCGCCCACCGCGGGGTGATGCATCTCGACGATCATTTCGTTGCTGGCCACCTGGGGATCGGCCAGCGCCGTCTCGATGGAGTTCACGGGGGCGCACAGGATGTCCACCGCCTCGAGCGCGTCCACGGCCTGCTCCGTCGTGCGCGCGGCGAATTCCTGGCGCCATCGAGCCTGCAGCTCGTCCCGGTGCGCGACCTGCGCGTCGTGGGTCGCGTAGCGGGGATCAGCCGAGAGGTCCTCGATGCCGAGGCCTCGGCAGATCTCCTGGAGCGGATTCTGCTTGAACGCACCGACCATGACGATGTGGCCGTCGCGCGTCGCGAAAGTGCCGGACAGCGGAAATGCGCCCCAGTTCAGGCGCTCGCCCAGATTGAGCCACACCGCCGCTTCCTGCAGCTGCATGGCGAGCATGCCATCCAGCAACGAGACATGGACGACCTGGCCCTGACCGGTACGCGCCCGTGCCAGGAGCGCTAGGAGGATCGCCTGCACGAGCAGCATCCCGGCTGTGAAGTCCGCGATCGGCGTCGCACTCGGCTCGGGCGGCGCGTCGGGCTCCGCGCGTCGCGAGGCGATGCCACTCATCGCCTGGGCCAGGACGTCCTGCCCGCCCTTATCGCGGTAGGGCCCCGTCGGCCCGTAGCCGCTCCCGAACCCGTAGATCAGCCGGGGGTTGATCACGCGCAGCTCGGCGGCCCCGAAGCCCAGCCGCTCCATGACGCCCGGCCGGAAGTTGTGGACGAGCACGTCGGCCTTCCGGGCTAGGCGGAGGATGACCTCGCGCCCGAGGGGCGCGCGCATGTCGATCGCCACGCTGCGCTTGTTGCGGTTGAGGCTCCAGAAGATGGCGCTCTCGCCGCTCGGGTGCCTCATGTGCACACGCGCGAGATCTCCGGCGCCGGGGCGCTCGATCTTGATGACGTCGGCCCCGAAGTCGCCCAGTACCTGCGTGGCGCAGGGCCCCAGCTCGATCTGCGTGAAGTCGAGCACCGTGACGCCCGCGAGCGGGAGTCCGCTCGTCATCGCCCCGACCATCGCGGCGACCGCTTCTCGCGGAACGCGTCGACGCCCTCCACCTGGTCGTCCGAGACCAGGGCCCGCGCCATCGTCGGCGGGATCAGCGCCACCGCGGTCGGCAGGGGCAGGTCGAGGCCCGCCGTCACCGCTTCCTTGGTGGCCTGCACCGACAGCGGTGCACACTGCAGCATCTCGGCCGCCCACCGCCGCGCGGCCGGCAGCAGCTCGGCAAGCGCCACCACCTCATTGGCGAGGCCCAGCCGATAGGCCTCCGGCGCGGAGATGCGCCGTCCAGTCAGCAGCATCCCCATAGCCATCTTCAACGGGATGTGCCGGGCCAGCCGGTGCATGCCGCCCTCGAGGGCCATGCGCCCGACCCGCGGCTCGGGGAAGCCGAACTCGGCGTGCTCGGCGGCCACGATGACATCGCAGGCGAGCGCCAGCTCGAGCCCGCCGCCGAGCGCGACGCCATTCACCGCCGCGATCAGCGGTTTCGACATCCCGTAGCGCAGGGTGAGCCCGCCCAGTCCGCGCGGGTGCCGGTGGGCGAGGAACCCTCCGCCGCGCGCCTCACCCGACGGCGTCGGCTCGCGCATGTCGTAGCCGGCCGAGAACGAGCGATCGCCGGCACCGGTGAGGATGGCCACCCGCAGGTCGGGGTCGGCCTCGAAGCGCGTCCACACCTCGTCCAGCTCGTCGGAGGCGGCGCGGTGGAGCGCGTTCATCACCCGCGGGCGGTCAATGGTGACGACGAGCAGGTGCTCATCCCGCTCGACGCGGGCGAACTCCATACCGCTCAGGCCACTGCCAGCGGGGCGCCGAGGTTCACGCCTTGCGCGATGAGCCGTTTCTGCAGCGTCGGCACGTCCACCCGCCGCGGGGTCACGCCCGCTTCGAGGCTCAACGCGGCCGCTGTCCCCGCCGCCTCTCCCATCACCATGAGCGGCGGGATCTCCCGGCTGATCCGCTGCGCCTCCGAGGTCGCGGAGTAGCAGCGGCCCGCCACCAGCAGGCCCTCGACGTGCCGGGGCAGCAGGCTCCGGTAGGGCGTGAAGTAGTCGCGACCGCGCGCCACCACGTCGGGGAAGGTGCGGCGCTCGAGCACGTCCTCTTTGGTCACCACGTACTCCCCCTCGAGCAGGCGCGTCTGGCGTACGCCCACCTGCGGAGCCGCGTCGAGAATGTAGGCGCGCTCGAAGCCCGGGTACTTTGCCCGGACGAAATCGATCACCTTCATGAAACGGCGCCGCGACTCGATCTCGATGTGGGTGAGATGCTCGGGCTTGAGCCCATCGTAGCCCGGGATGTGCGGGCAGTTGCACCACACGACACCGGGCCGCGGCGTCAGCAGCCACCACATGTCCCAGGCGCCGCCCAGCATACGCTTCACCTCGGTGTCGAGCTGATGGGCCGCTTCGGGATCCCGGCGCTCGAACTGCAGCGCGGCGTCGGTGTCCACGTCGGCGAGCCGGTGCACCAGGGTCATGATGTACGAGCCGTGCACGCCCGGCGCGCCCGCGCTGCCGAAGACGTCGCCGTCGCCGGTGGCGTCGATCACCACCCGGCCCCGGATGGCCTGGCGGCCGGCCTTGGTCTCCGCGATCACCCCCCGCATCGTGCCGTCCTCGACTAGCGCACTCGAAAACCAGGAGTGGAAGCGCAGCTGCACGCCAGCCTCGAGCGCCATCTCCTGCGACACCTGCTTCCAGCCCTCGGGATCGAAGGAGGCCGCGTATACGATAGGCTTGGGTTTCCGCCGGGCGTAGAGCTCCTCGAACCCCCACCGGACCCAGCGGTCCCGCACCTCGGGCTCGTTGCGGAAGCAGTCCTCCATCGGAGGGGCCACACACGCGCCGATCCGTCGCATGCGCTCCACGATCTCCAGCGCCAGTCCTCCGACCGACACCTCTCGTTCGGCGCACATGTCGTCGAGCACGAGAACCATGCCGCCCGAGGCGAGGCCGCCCAGGTACCCGTAGCGCTCTAGCAGCGTCACCTCGGCGCCGGCGCGTGCGGCGGCCACCGCGGCCGCCTGGCCCGCCGGCCCGCCCCCCACCACCAACACATCGGTCTCGACCACCACCGGCGTCTGCCGGCTCGGCTCGGTCACCGTCTGCATATCGACCCCTCCTCTGACCTCAGCGCTCCCAGCGCACCAGGAGCCATTCGAGCACGCTCACCAGGAAGAAGAAGGCGAGCGCGATGGCCGATGTTACCACCATGGCCGCGTACAGGAGCGCGGTCCGAAAATCGTAGGTCGTCAGCACGATCAGGTAGCCGAGCCCCTTGTTCGTCCCGATCCACTCGGCGACGAGCGCGCCCAGCACGCTCGAGGTCGAGGCGATGCGCATCGCCGAGAAGAGGTACGGCAGCGAGGATGGCCAGCGAACGTAGCGGAAGGTCTCGGTCTTGCTGGCGGAGAGCACGTGCATGAGCTCGAGCGCCTGCGGATCCGCCGACTCGAGCCCCTCGACCATGTTGACCAGCGTGGGGAAGAACGTGATCAGGGCCGCGATCGCGATCTTGGGTGCGTAGCTGTTGCCCAGCATCAGCACAAAGATGGGCGCGATCGCCACGATGGGCAGAGTGCGGACGGCCACCGCGACCGGATATAGCGCCCGCTCGAGCGTCTTGTTGTGAACGAAAGCGATTGCGCCGACGATGGCAACGAGGTTGCCGAGGGCGAAGCCGCCGAGGCTCTCGAGGATCGTGGGGACCGCGTTCTCGAGAAGGCGGGCCCGCTCCTTGACCAGAGCCTGCCCGACCGCGGCCGGCGCCGGGATCACATAGGCAGGGATGGCCAGGACGCGGATCGCCACGTCCCACGCGGCGATGAGCAGGGCGATCACCAGGAGCGGGAGCAGCACGCGCCGAAGCAGCACGGCGCCACCGGACCGGCGGGCCGGCCCCGCCGGGACCGCGCCGCCGGTGGTCACGCCTCTCGCCGCCGCCGTCGCGATCATTCGCTCGCGGCGAGCGCGCGTCGCAGCGCCGCCGTGTACCGGCCGAACTCGGGTGTGTCCTTGACGGCGGGATCGCGCGGGGAGGGAAGATCGATACGGACCTCCTCGGTCACGCGGCCCGGCCGCGGCGCGAACACGAAGACGCGGTTGGAGAGGTAGACCGCCTCGGGAATGCTGTGGGTGACGAAAATGATGGTGGTGCCGGTGGCGGCCCAGATGCGGAGCAGCTCCTGGTTCAGGTGATCGCGGGTGATCTCGTCGAGCGCGCCGAACGGCTCGTCCATCAAGAGTATTGACGGCCCCGTCACGAGGGCGCGCGCGATGGAGACACGCTGCTGCATGCCCCCCGAGAGCTGCCGCGGGAACGCGTGCGCGAAGCCCTTCAGGCCGACCAGTTCCAGCAGCGCTTCCGGACGGTGGGGCGACGTGTGCCGGCGTCCCCAGGCGCCCACTTCGAGGGGCAGCGAAACGTTGGCGAGGGCGTCGCGCCAGGGCAGGAGGCCGGGGTGCTGGAAGACGAAGCCGAATTCGCGCGCCAGGCGCGCCCGCATCGGCGGACCGCCCCGGACTTCGATCGTGCCACCGGTGGGCTGCAGGACGTCGGCGATCAGGCGCAGCAGCGTCGACTTCCCGCAGCCCGACGGGCCGATCAGGGCCGCGAACTCACCACGCGCGACGTCGAGGGTGACGTCGCCCAGCGCCGGCACGGCGCCGCCGGCCGTGCCGAACACCATCGAGACAGCGCGGCAGGCGATGTCGACCGTCGCCACGGTCAGAACTTGGGTGTCTTTGCGGCCAGCACGATCTCGTTGCTCATGATCTCGTCGGGCGTGACCTTCCGCGGAATCTGGTCGAGTGAAGCGTACGTGTCGGAGAGGCTGCCCCACACCTGGGGATCCATGTACCCCCATCCCTGTTGCTGGGTGGCCGGGGAGGAGATGTACGGGATACTGACCTTCCAGGTGGGCACTTCCATGTCCCGCTCGAGCCCGCTCGCGCTCTTCAGCACGTAGTCGACCGCCTCTTCGGGATGATCCTTGGCGTAGAGCCACCCCTTGGCGGCCGCCGCGACATAGCGCGTGAGCACGTCCTTCTTCGTGTTGTAAACCTGGTCGGTCGTGAAGTAGGTGTACGCGTACATCCGGATCCCCAGATCCCACAGGAGGAAGTGGCCGCTCTTGCCCTCGATGGGGAGATTCTGCGCGTAGTTGATGACCCAGCCGGTGACGACGTCGGCCTGCTTGGTGAGAAGCGGGGTTGTGGTGCCCCCGATGATGATGACGTTCACCTTGTCACGCGGCACCTGGTACTTCGCCAGTACCGCGTCGAGCAGCGGCCGCGCCGTGCCCTGGATTCCGATGGTCTTGCCGGCAAAGTCCGCCGGCGTCTTGATGCCGGAGTCGCGGAGGAAGAAGAACGCGAAGGGGTGGCGCTGAAACGCAGTGGCGAATGCCTTGAGCGGCACGCCGCGGCTGCGTCCGCTGACGAGCACGCCGATGGACGCGACGTTCCCGATGAGCACCGAGCCGCTTGCCACCACGCCCACGGGATCGATGGACGGCCCCCCGGGCACGATGTTCACGTCGAGACCGACCTCCTTGAAGTAGCCCTTCCCGATCGCGGTGAAGTCGCCGGCCATCTGCGCGTTGGCGAACCAACCGAGCTGGAGCGCAACCGGCGACGCCGCCTGGGCCGGGACGGCCGCCGGCCGGCCGACGAGCGTGGCCGAACCGGCAAGGACCGTCAGACTGCCCCGGAGAAGACTGCGTCGCGTGAGCGGCCGGCTCAGCAGGGTCACCTTGTCGTCCATGGCTCTGTCCCTCTTCTCCGGGGCCCCGGTCCCGGGTACCGCCCCCCACTTGACTACCCCAGCGACTATACTCCGGTCAAGACGACCAGAAACAGGGAGGGAAACCTCTGAAGGGCCGGACTTGGAATCTTGGCCGCGGTCGACGAGATGCTCAAGGCAGTAGAGCGCTAGGCACCTACATGGAGTGAGGACACAATAGGAGGGACGGCGCATGGGGCGCATCGTCAGTATTCACGAATATGACCTCAAGCCAGGGATCAATGTCGAGAAATTCGAGCAGGTTCTCCGCGACGCCGAAGTCGGTGGTCTGCTGCAGCTGCCCGGGCTAGTCGCGCATCACTTCGTGAGAGGCGCGAAGGGCGTCCGCCGCGGTGCCTACGCCGCCTTGTGGATCTACGAGAGCCGTGAGGCTTGGGAATACCTCTGGGGCACCCCCGAGCATCCGCGGCCCCCTCAGGAGTATCCGGATGGTTGGAAGGTCTGGGAGCAAGAGCTTCTTGCTCCCTTTCTGAAGAACCACCCGGACGCGATCAGATTTACAGCCTACGAAGAACTGAAGGGATTCGGTGCCGCGTAACTCCGCGCTCGAGTGGACCCGGGATTGGAAGTCCTGTGCTGACATACACTCCGTTCTCGCGTCAGATATGGGGGCCAGCTGCGTGTGTCAATCTTCGCCCAGCGGGCACCGCCCCTACGCCGCCGGTGCCTTCACCGGCGACGGCTCAGCGAGCGCGGCGTCGATCTCCTCGAAGGAGCGCCCCTTGGTCTCGAAACCGATGAACCAATAGGCGATGATCCCGAGCACGTACCACGAGGCGAAGTACACGAACGCGAGGCCCAGCGAGTCGAGGTTTGCCGCGGGCTTGATCAGGTCCTTCGCGCCGAGGATCAATGCCAGCCCAAGCGGCCCGACGATCTTGCCGGAATTGCCGACGCCGTAGGCGAGCCCCATGCCGCTGGCGCGCAGCCTGGTTGGCCAGATCTCGGTCATGTACGGGCCGGCCACCGAGTAGGCGGCGCTGCCAAAGAAATTTTGCGCCATGACCAGCACAAAGAACAGCGACACGCTGCCGAGGACGACATTGTGCAGATAGCCGGCGAGCACCATCAGCACCGCGGCCGCGGCACAGTACAGGGTCCCCGTCCCACGGCGCCCCAGCGGCTCGATCAGCGCGGTGACGCTGAACCGTCCGACGATCGCCGCCATGTTGACGAAGATCATCAGGAAGGCGGCATCGGCCGGCGAGACCTTGAGCACCAGCACGAACAGGGTCGCGCCCCACAGCCCGAGCCCGACGCCGCCGGTCTGGGTCAGCCCGACCAGGCAGCCGGCGATGACGCTGCGGGGATATTTGAACAATTCCCACCACGACCCCTTCTCGACCTCGGGCCCGGTCGTCGGCAGGTCGATCTCCTTCGGATCGACCATCAGCGCCCAGGCGAGAGAGTTGCGCGCCTCCTCGTGCCGGCCCATCTGCATCAGCCAGCGCGGCGATTCCGGCACCCAGTAGCGCACCATCAGCACGAGCACGATCGGCACCAGGCCTAAGAGGAACATGCCGCGCCAGCCGATGATCGGGGCCAGGAGCCACCCGGCGACACCGCCGAGCATGCTGCCCGCCGGCAGCAAGGTGGTGATCAGCGCGCCCACCCAGCCGCGCTTCTTGGTCGGCATGAATTCCTGCACCAACGGCATGTCGACCGCGTAGAGCCCGGCATTGCCGACGCCGACCAAGAGGCGGAACACCGCCAGGAACAGCCATCCGCTGATCCAGCCGTTCTGGCCAGGGGTGAGCGCCATGATGCCGGTGGCCAGCGCCACGTTCAGCGCGGTCAGGATGAAGACCTTGCGGCGGCCGATCTTGTCGGCCACCCAGCCCCAGAAGAACGCGCCGGGCACCGCGCCGATGCCGGACGACAGCAGGATCACCGCGCCCTGCCAATAGGTCAGCTGCCATTCTTTGGTGATGAAGGCCAGCACGTAGCCGATCAGGAAGAAATCGAAGAAATCCAGCAGGTCAGCCAGATTGCCGGTGATGATCAGCTTCCACTGATTCGACGTCAGCCACCGCTGCTGCTCCAGACGCTCCAACATAACGCTCGCCCCTCCCGCGGCGAGCGTCATCGCCCGCCTCGCCCGAGGGTTCTCTCTCGGGACCTACATTGTCACAGGGCGGATAATCTGCCTCGCGCTGATCCTGCCAGAGCGGGTCGCGAAGGTCAAACCGCAGTCTCGGCAAAGGAGAGGTCCGCCTCTTGTCCGTGAACTGTGACCCGAAAGGCCACCGGCTGACCCAATGCGCGGGAGTGCCAACGCGCATTTGTCACGATAGGGCGTCCTGACGAACGCCCGCCGGTTCATGAAGTATCCGGCGTCCGCATCTGCGCCTCGGCCTGCTCCAGCCAGAACGGCATGTCCATCCCGCGGTACAGCGTCGTCGCGATGCTGAGGTGCTCCTGCGCCTCCTGCCGTTTTCCGGTGCCCCGGTACAGCCTGCCGAGGCCGAGGTGGCAGTGGGCGATCAAGGGACGCATGCTACGCGGCGCGGCGAGGGCCAAGGCCTCGCGGTAGTGGGCCTCGCCACGCTCGGCATCGAACCGATCGGGATGGGTCGCGATGTCGCCGAGCAGGTGCAACGCATGGGCCGCAAACCCGGCGTGGCCAGGGGCGCATTCGATCGATCGCTCGCCCAGGCGCCGCGCCTCGTCGAGCCGGCCGAGCTGTAAAAAGGTGCGCCCCAGTGACTGATCGGCCCAGCCACGATGGCCGACGACGCCGCTCGCCGCGAGCCGCTCGCCGAGCTGCTCACATTCTCGCACCCGGCTCAGTGCCTCGCTCGCTTCACCGAGTTGCGCCAGCACCCATGCCGACGAGGCGATTGCGGTTCGCAGAAACATCAAGACGTCCCCGGCCCGGAAGACCGCGAGCCCGCGCTCGATCAGTGCGCGCGCCTTCGCCCAGTCGCCCTTGAGGAGGTAGAGCACGCCGCCGGCGTAGTGCACCATACCGACGGTGTTCGCATGCTGCGTCGTCTGGACAAGGCGGATGGCGTCGGCCTCAAACGCGGTTGCCTCGGCAAACCTGCCAAGACGGGACAGGGCGTGAACGAGCCAACAGCGATCGTAGACCGATGCCGGCGCGACGTTTCCGAAGGACTCGTAGATCCAGTCGGTAGGCAACGCGGCCAGGTTTTCGGTGGCGAGCTCGATCACGCGGTCGTAGTCGCCCCGGAAGAAGTGCGCCTGCTCGAGATAAGTCGTGGTGACAAGGCGCAGCCTCAAATCGCCGAGACGCCCTGCAATCGCGAGGGCGCGGGCGCCGGTACTGAGCGCCTCATCCAGCTCGCCAAGATTGTTGTGAGCGGTCGTCATGAAGGCGCACACGCGTCCTCGCCGGCGGTCGTCGTTCAGCCGTTCGGCGAGCGCCTCGGCCTCGCGCAGCCGCTCCAGCGCCAGCCGGATCTCACCGAGCTGAGACAGCACGGTTCGGAGCTCGAGGCGGATTTCGAAAGCCTGGTCCAGCGTGGAGGGGCTGTCCGGCAGCGCTGCGAGGATGTCCAGCGCCTGCTCGAACCAGCTCCGGGCGGCCCGGAGCGCCGAGCGCGCGGCCGCCTTGAGTCCGGCTTGCCGGAGGTAGTCCACCGCCTTCTCTTGCAACTGGCCCCGGCCGGCGTGATGGGCGAGCCGCTCGATGTGCTCACCGAGGCGATCCCCGTGGAGCGTCTCGATCGCCTCGACGATCCGTCCGTGAAGCTCATGGCGGCGCTCCTGCAAAAGCCCACCATACGTGACGTCTTGCGTGAGCGCGTGCGTGAAGGAGTACTCTGCGTCCGGATAGAGCCCAGTCTCGTAGAGGAACTCGGCCGCCTGCAGGTGGTCGAGTCCACGACGAAGCCTCTCGTCCGAGAGCTCGGCGACGGCCTGGAGCAGCGCGAACGGGACGTCCTTGCCGACGACGGAGGCGACCTGCAGGAGGCGTTTGTCTTCCGGGGATAGCCGGTCGATGCGTGCCGCCAGCATCACCTGGACGGTGGCCGGAACCTGGATCGCCTGGATCGATTGCATCAGCCGATACCGGCCACGCGGACCATCCAACACCTTCGTCTCCTCCAGGGTCCGGACCGTCTCCTCCAGGAAGAACGGGTTTCCGCGCTTCGTCAGGAGCTGCTTGAGCGGTCCCAGCGAGGGATCATCGCCGAGGAGCGCATCAAGCAGCTCGCTGGCGCTCCTCGCCGGAAGCGCGTCCAGCCGCAACTGGCTGTAGGACGTCCTGCTGCCCCAGGCGTGCTGGTACTCGGGTCGGTAGTCCACGAGCAGCAGCAGGCGCGCCGATCCGAGGCTCTCGATCAGGCCGTCCAGCAGCGCCTGCGTCTCGCTGTCGATCCAGTGGAGGTCCTCGAAGATCACGAGGAGCGGCTGCTCCCGCGCTTCCCGGAGCAGCAAGCGTTTCACGGCGTCGAGCGTGCGCTGGCGCCGCGCAGCCGGGGCGAGCCTCCGCCACGAGGGGTCGTCCACAGGCACATCGAGCAGGGCCAGCAGGCCCGGCAGCGTCGGCTCAAGCGTGCGGTCCAGGGTGAGCAGCTTGCCCGTCACCTTCTCGAGGACCTCCCGGAGATCATCCCGGTCGCCGATCTTGAAGTAGCCCTTGAGCAGGTCGATCACCGGCAGGTAGCTCGTCGCCTTGCCGTACGAGACGGAGGCGCTCTCGAGGACCCGCCACCCCTGCAGGCGATGCGAATGGGTGAACTCGTAGACGAGGCGCGACTTGCCCACGCCCGCCTCGCCGACGACCGCCACGATCTGACCGTGACCGTCGCTGGCGAGTTGCTGGGCACGGCGGAGTTGCTCCAGCTCCTGGTCGCGGCCGACGAACCGCGTCAACCCGCGCCGGGCGCCGGCCTGGAGACGGGTTCGCGCCGGGCCCGCCCCCGTCACCTCGTAGACCTCCACGGGGTTGGCGAGCCCCTTGACCGGCACGGGGCCGAGCGCCTTGACCGCGACAAACCCTTCGACGAGCTCCAGGGTGGACGGCGTCAGTAGAATGCTACCCGGGCTCGCCAACTGCTCCATCCGGCCCGCGAGGTGTGTCGTCTGGCCGACCGCCGTGTAGTCCATGTGCAGATCGCTGCCGATGGAGCGCACGACGACCTCGCCTGAGTTGAGCCCCACCCGAATCTGCATGTTCACGCCGTGCGCGTGGCGCGCCTCCTCCGCATAGCGTGTCACCAGCTCCTGCATTCGCAGGGCCGCGTAACAGGCGCGGACTGCATGGTCTTCGTGGGCGAGCGGCGCGCCGAAAAGGGCCATGATTCCGTCGCCCATCACTTGATTGACGGTGCCCTCGTACCGGTGGACGGCCTCCATCATGTGTTCGAGTACGGGATCGAGGAGCTTGCGCGCTTCTTCCGGATCTCGATCAGCGAGCAGCTCCATCGAGCCCTTAAGGTCGGCGAATAGAACGGTGACCTGCTTGCGTTCACCTTCGAGCGCGGCCTTGGAGGTAAGGATCTTCTCGGCCAAGTGCTTCGGGGTATAGGACTCGGGCGACATGACTTTAGTCGCGGGGGACTTTGAAGCACTGAGCGGGTGACCACAGCCGCCGCAGAACTTCTCGCCGGATTCGTTCGAGAACCCGCAGGACGGGCACCCAAGCGCCAGTGATCCGCCGCACTCAGAGCAGAAACGCCGGCCTTGACGATTCTCGTGCTGGCACCGGGGACACTGCATGCAGGAAGCCTCCCAGCGCGTCGAAGCCGGGAACGGTTGGACAGGTGGCGCGAGCTTAGTCTCGCGGGTGGCAAGGGTCAATCTGGAACTCAACCACAGTGCGGTCTTATGAGGCATGAGGCCAAGGACTAGAACTCCTGTGGTCCTCAGGCAGGCCCTCACTTAGTCTGGCGGGCCGTCGGCTCGCGGTTACCCACTAACCCCTCGACTTACAACGCCGGGCGGGCTCTTACCCGTTACCCCTCGCGGAACCAGAAGGCGAGATTCCAGAAATCCATGTTGTAGGCGTTGTGCTCGACTCCGCGCAGCCGACTCGCGCTTGGCCGGCTCCATGGAACCCGTGCCCACCATCCCTGGCCAGAGCGGGTACGGGCACCACGGCCATTGCCAGGATCACAACGGCTAGGATCAGTTTGCGAATCATAGGTCCCCTCCCCCTGCATGCTTTCTACCGGGCGAGACGACGCAATGGGGTCGCGCATCGGTAACCCTGACACGTCGGGTTCTTGCCGAATCTGACTCCGAGTGCAATCGGTACCGTCGGCTCCGAGATCTGCGCCCCGCTCATGGCAAGGAGGACCACTATGCGGTGGACGACATCGCACCTGTTCCGCGCGATCTTCGCGTGCGCGCCCGCTCGCGCCGGGCGCCGCGCCAGCACTGGCACCGGCTTGCATCTTCTTGCCGAAGTGTTCAGGCCATTGCCGACCCCTGCGTCAACCTCCTCAAAACGGCACAGGCGCTGTTGCACCAAGGAGATCTGAGATGCGTCGAGGGGACATTGGACCCCGGGATGAACGGCTGCGCGCCCCGAACATCCGCGCCGTCCCGTCGCCACGCGCAGTGGAGTCCACGGAGGGCCCGGCCTTCGACGTCACGCTATTCAGACTCACGCCCGCGGCGGAGGCAGGCTTCTTTCCCGCCCGGGCCCTCCGTCTCGCCCGTCTGCCATTTCGCGTTGGACGCCTCCCGGCCGCGGGGGAAGCCCAGCCTGTCGAAGTCAACGACCTCCAGCTCTCGGATACCCAGCCGTTCAACGTTTCACGAAACCATTTCGCCATCGAGCGCGGGCCCGACGGCGTTCAAGTGCGTGACCGTGGCAGTTACGTTGGCACCATCGTGAACCGGGTACAGATCGGTGGTCACCATCACGTCGCCTTCATGCCACTGGCTGTCGGAGAGAACGAGGTCGTGGCCGGCAGCCCGAGGTCGCCCTTCCGGTTTCGCGTGGTCGTGGCGTTCCGACTGCCGAATTCCTGTCCCGATCAAGAGCTCCATCCGGCCTGCCGTGACTGAGCTGGACACACGAACCGGTGATCGTCAAACACGCGGGGATCGCAGAGGGGCCCAACATGGGATAGACTCGGCCACGTTGTCGATTGGCGGCCCGCGCGGCCCGTCCTGACAAGCACGTACGCGGTCCATTCGCCAGGAGGAGGCATGATCAGCGCGATCAAGGTGATCGGCGGCACCGCCCATCCAGAGCTGGCGCGGGACATCTGCGAACACCTCGGCACCGATCTGTGCCGCTCGACGGTCGTGCGATTTTCCAACGAGAACCTACTGGTCCAGATCGAGGAGAACGTCCGCGAGGCAGACGTCTTCATCATCCAGCCCTCCTGCCCACCGGTCTCGGACGGCATCATCGAGCTGCTCATGACGATCGACGCCCTCAAGCATGCGTCAGCGGGTCGAATCACCGCGGTCCTTCCGTACTTCCCCTACGTGCGCTCCGACAAGAAGGACCGGCCTCGCGTCTCGATCACCGCGCGCCTCATGGCGGACCTGCTGGCCACGGCCGGCGCGAATCGGGTCCTCACCATGAACCTGCACTCGCCGCAGGTGCAGGGCTTCTTCCGCGTCCCGGCAGACCAGCTCCAGGCCGCGCCGATTCTGTGCGACTACCTGCGCCAAAGCCGCGACCTCTCGAACTACGTGCTGGTGGCCGGCGACGTGGGCGAATCGAAGGAAGTGGGTCTGTACGCGAACCGCCTGGACCTTCCGATCGCAATCGTGGACAAACGGCGCTACCGGGACGATGAGGACGCGCGGGCCATCAATCTGATTGGTGACGTCGAGGGTAAGGTCGCCCTCATCATCGACGACGAAGTGGCCAGCGGTGGCACCCTCATGGAGGCGGCGCGCTTCGTGCTCGAGCGGGGAGCCGTCGCGGTCGAAGCTTGTGCCGTCCACGCCGTGCTGTCAGGGAGGGCCATCGAGCGCATCGAGGCCTCGCCGCTACGCCAGCTTGTGCTGACCGACACGATCCCGCTCCCGGCGCGGAAGCGGATCGACAAGATCCGTATTCAACCGGTGGGGCGACTCTTCGCGGACGCCATCAAGGCCATCCACGATGGCTCGAGCGTCTCACAGCTGTTCCGGTAGGCCGATCACAGCTCCACATCCTCCACGACTCGCCGGCACACCTCGCTCCAGGGCAAGCGCCTCCCGCGACGGAGAGGCCTAACCGAGCCCGGCGCGACCATCGTGCTCGTCGAGCAGATGGCCTCGGTCGCGCTGCAGCTCGCCGATCGCGCCTACGTCCTGGAGAACGGCCGCGTCACGCTGGCCGGCACTGGACGAGAGCTCGCCGACAATCCCGACGTGAAGCGAGCGTACCTGGGGGCCTGACCTCGGTGGTGTGTCGGCGGGTGCCCTCCGCGCGCGAGCGGCCGATAGATGATGTGCCCCCTGCGACTCGGTGCGCGGCGAGGAGCGTCTCGACCCGCCTAGTCACTCGTCATCCGATCTCTCCCGCCGGATGCGGCGGCGCAGCGTCTCGATCTCGGCATCCCTCACAACGCGCTTAGCCCTTGTCAAGCACGATATCCCACACCACGATGAGCGACTCAGCCTCAACATCCGGCGTCGGGGGAAGCACCTTCGCGATCAGGCTATCCTTGTTCGCCCGGATGTTCTGTAGCAGCAGATCGTTGTCATTCAACGGCTCTCCTGGGAAATACATCTGCGTGATCACGCGGTTGATCCTCCCGGTCACGTCGAAGTGGAGATGAGGCGGCCGCATCCAGTTGGCAGTAGCCGGATACGCCCCTGGCTTGATCGTCTTAAAGCGATAACGGCCTTCGGCATCGGTGTCCTGAACGGCGAAGCCCTCAAAGTTTGGATCGAGGGGCGCCGGGTTCGTGTCACTCGGGTGGGTGTAGCGCCCATGGGAATTGGCTTGCCACAGCTCGACCCTCGCGCCGTTGACTGGCTGCCCGTGAACGTCCACAACTCGGCCCATCGCATAGATGACCTGGCCCGTGGCGCGGCCTGGTTTGCCAGGTCGCGCAGTCAGATCGGCGGTCTTCTCCACCGAGCGGAGGACGGGATAAAAGGGCCCGAGAATTTCGCCTGGAGTCCGTTTCAACGCCTGCGCGAACACCGACCTGACCGCACCGGACACCGCGAAGCCGCCTGCAGCGATCGCCATCCCCAAAACGTGCCGTCGTGAAATTCCTTGATGACCATTCATGTAGTGCCCTCCTGAACTGGCTTCTCGGACGGCAATCGGAAGGGGACTCGACCGCACCATGCAGCGTCCTGCGTAGAAGATCACTCGGGCATGGGGATCCTGCCCACAACCTCGACGCCCGGCTCCTTGCCAAGCTTAGGTCTGATCACCACGGTCTCTGCCTGGCCCGGCATGATACCGACCAGTGCTTGAACCGTTAGAGCGTGAGTCACCACCACGAGCGTGCCCGGTCCGCGCCAGTTGGCCAACATCTGCCTCAACGCGGCGAGCCGCTCCGGGCTCTTGTCGGACGCCGCCACGGCCCATGTGCCGTCGACTGGACCCAGCACCATCAGCCGTGCCGTCTCCAGACACCGGCACCAGGGCGAGGAGAGGATCTTCTCTGCGCGTACACCGTGCTGGCGGAAGGCCTCGCCGAGCGCTCTGGCTTGCGCCCGTCCTCCCTCGTCCAGATTTCGCTGGGTCGCGCAGTCGTCGATCTTGAAACCGGGCGGGTCCCCATAGCCGGGCGGCGCGTTGCCATGGCGGATCAGCGCAACATGACCGCCATTGACGAGTGCGGCCCACGCTTCCTTGGAATCGGCCGCCGCCGTTGCTGGCGCGACGATCAGCCAAA
>Ga0207684_10002980_pt1 | contig 16776 bp, 16 predicted proteins | sample KBSK5501metaG_FD_184342 | JGI IMG/M metagenome (GOLD analysis project Ga0207684, IMG submission 184342) | Corn, switchgrass and miscanthus rhizosphere microbial communities from Kellogg Biological Station, Michigan, USA - KBS K5-50-1 metaG... | ecosystem: Host-associated > Plants > Roots >...
GCCGATCCAGTAGACGAGTGCGGTCCAGATCGCCCACAGGAGGATCGACGCCACGGTGTTGACGAGCAGGCCACGCAGGCCCGCGCCCAGGCCGAGGCCGGTGGCCACCGCGCTCAGGACGACGACGCCCAGCGCTTGGCCGGTGGCCGTCCGATCCTGTTCGACCTCTTCGTACGTCGCGCCCTCGAGTCGCGCGGCCCCCAGCATGCGATCGACGAAGACGGCCATGGTGTCCCCCCGTGGCCTCGGATACTACGTTAGAATCCGCCCATGGACTTTGCCCTCACCGAGCAGCAAGAGATGATCCGCAAGGAAGTCGCCACCCTCGCCGGCTCGTTCTCGCTCGATTACTGGCTCGAGCGGGACCGCAAGCACGAATACCCGTGGGACTTCGTCAAGGCCTTCGCGCGGGCCGGCTGGCTGGGCGCGATCGTCCCAGAGGAGTACGGCGGCTCGGGGCTCGGTGTGACGGAGGCGGCGATCCTGCTGCACGAGATCTGCGCGGCGGGCGCCGGCACCAGCGGCGCCTCCCCGGTCCACTTCTACATGTTCCCGCCGATGCCGGTGATCAAGCACGGCTCCGAGCAGCTCAAGCGGAAGTACCTGCCCAAGATCGCCACCGGCGAGATCGTCATGTCGTTTGGCGTCACCGAGCCCAACGTCGGCACCGACACGTCGCGCATCCAGACACGCGCCGTCAAGCAGGGCGATCGCTTCGTCGTCAACGGCCGCAAGGTCTGGAACACGAACGCGAAGAACGCCACCCACACGCTGCTGCTGGCGCGCACCGGCGAGCGCGATCCGAAGAAGCCGCTCCGCAACCTCACCCTCTTCTTCACCGAGTTCGACCGCACCCGGATCACCGTGCAGGAGATCGAAAAGCTCGGGCGCGCGGCGGTGGACAGCAACGAGATCTTCATCGACGGCCTCGAGATCCCCGAGGAGAACGTGGTCGGTGAGGTGGGCAGCGGGTTCTATCACATCCTCGACTCGCTCAATCCCGAGCGCGTGCTCACCGGCATCGAGGCGGTCGGGATCGGACGCGCCGCCCTCAACCGCGCGGTGGAGTACGCCAAGCAGCGGGTTGTCTTCGACCGGCCGATCGGGCAGAACCAGGCGATCGCGCACCCGCTGGCCATGGCGTGGGCCAAGCTCGAAGCGGCCGAGGCGATGTGCCTCAAGGCCGCGTGGCTCTTCGATCACGGCCAGCCGTGCGGGGCTGAGTCCAATGCCGCAAAGCTGCTCGGCGCCGAGGCGGGCTTCGAGGCGTGCGACGCTGCGCTGCAGACGCATGGCGGCTACGGTTACGCCAAGGAGTTCCACGTCGAGCGTCTCTGGCGCGAGGTTCGGCTCTACAAGATCGCGCCCGTCTCGCAGCAGATGGTGCTCAACCATCTCGCCGAGCACGTCCTGGGGCTTCCGAAGAGCTACTAGGTCTTAGCGGCGGCCCTTCAGCAGCCAGTCGATGATGTCGGTGCCGTCGGCGCCGTCCCGGCTGGTGTCCTCGCGAGGCGCAGGCCTCGGGGCCGGCGCGCGCGCCTCGGCGGGCGGGCGACGAGTGGCACTGGTGGCCGGCGCCACCGCGCCCTCGGTTGACCCGGCCTCCGAGCGCCCCGGTGACGATGGCGCGGTTGGCACCGCGTCTTGTACGCGGCGCCGCTCGATTGGGGGAGGCGGCGCAACGGCCGTCCGGGGCACGGCTGGCGGCGGCGTCGCCGCTGGCGGTGGCGTTTCTGCGGGCGCGAGTGTCGCGGCCGGCGGCAGCGGAGCCTGTGGCGGCGGCGTTTCTGCTGGCCTCAGGGTCGGGGGCGGCGGCAGCGGAGCCGGTGGCGGCACCGTCTCAGGTGGCGTCAGCGTCGCGGCCGACGGAAGCGTCGCCTCTCGCTCGCCCGGCGCGGTCGTGAACGCGGGCAGGGGGGCACGGAAACGGAGCTTCGACACGAGTCCGCCGGAGGTCGTCACCCAGACGAGCGCCGCCAGGGCGATCCCTCCGGCGCCGATCGCCGCGATGCTGAGCTCGCGACGGCCCACGCGCGGCCACTGGACCTGGGGCAGCCACTGCACCTGGGGCAGCCACTGGACCTGGGGCAGCGCGGGGCGCTGCACGGCGCTCGTACGAGACTTCCAGTCCTCGAACTCGATCTGCGCCCCCCACATGTCGTTGAGCATTAGGGTGACGTCCGAGTAGCGCTCGTCGGCCCGTTCGTGCAGCGCGCTCGCGATGATGTTCTCGATCGTCGCCGGCATGGCCGCGGCCGGCGGCCGCGAGGTGCGGCTCTCGCGTGACGGCTCGGCAGTCAGCAGATCTCGGAGCACCTGTCCGAGCGCGTGTACATCGGCCGCCTCCGTCGTCTCCGCGCGCTCGATCTGTTCGGGCGCGAGATACTGCAGGAGGGTCGGGTCCTGCCGCCGCACGCCGATGGCCGTCCGATGCGCGGCCGTCAGCTCGACGCCGACCAGCTTCGCCTGCTCCGTGACCCCTTCGCCCCTGACCAGGACGACCGATTCGGGCCGCAGCTCGCCGTGAATGATCCCTCGGTGGTGCAGGACCTCCAGGGCTTCGCCGATCTGGATGGCGATGCGCAGGGCGTTGTACGGATCGAGCGGCCCCCGAGCCTCGAGAATCTCGCGGAGCGTGCGGCCCACGGTCCGCTCCACGGCGACGAAGAGCACGCCGGCGTCCGTCACGCCGCAGTCGTACACGCGCGCGACCGTGCGGTGCGCACACGCCGGGCTCGCGAGCTTGCGGGCTTGCTCCCACACGGCGGCGACGAAGTCGGCGTCCGCAGCGACCTCGTCGCGGAGGATCTCGAGGGCGACTTGCCGATCCGCCGTGGTGTCGTCCGCCGCGTAGACGACGACGTCACGGGTCACCGCCATGACCGCGCCGAGGCGATACCGCCCATCGACGATGGATGCGGCGAGCCCCATGCTGCGCTCCGAGCTCAGCGCAACCGAAGACGATTCCGGATCGACCAATGCCCCGCCGCTAATCCCGGAGGATCTTCCTGATGGCGTCCTGGACCGGATTCGGCGAGGGTTGCGCAGCCGCGGGCGTCGCGCTCGCCGTCCCGACGTACTTGCGCACGCAGTCGTACTGCTCCCAGCCCTTCAGCGGGTAGTCCAGCTTCACCGATTTCCACTTGGGGTGACCATTGTCCACGAGCCAGCCCATGTTCGAGGCCAGGACCTTGGCGAAGCGACCGACGTTGTCGCAGTCGAGCCGACGGAAGTCGAACGACACCAGCACCGCCTTGACGGCCACCGTCGACAGCGGCTTGCTCTGCCAGCGATACGTGTTGGCCGGGATCTCGACGACCGGATAGAACTCGGCGATGCTCTTGTTCGTCACCGTCAGGAGCGCCAGGTTATCGGTATCGCTGACCGACTCCGCGAACAGTTTCACCGGCGCGCCGGCGACGTAGAACATCGCGTCGACGCGCCCCGCCTTGAGCTCGGCCAGCGCCTCGTCCGTATCGATGTTCACCATCTGTTTCGGCTCGATCTCCGCCACCTTGAACATCAGGCGGGCGGTCAGATACGTGCCGCTGCCCTCCCGGCCGATGGCGACGCGCTTGCCCGCGAGATCGTCGAAGTCGGTGATGTCCTTGCGACCGAGGATGTGGACTTCCTCGTTGTAGAGCGGGAACACCATCCTGATCTTCTTCGCGATGCGCTGGAGGACGGGATCCGTCTCGACGCGAGCGACGAACGCGAGCACGTCGGACTGCACGATCCCGAGCTGGGTGTTCGGCCTCTGGTAGACGGCGAACACGTTCTCGACCGAGCCCCGCGACGTCGCCACACTGAGGTTGATGCCGTGCGGCTTTACGAGCCGTTGAAGGTTCAGACCAAACTGATAATACGTGCCCTTCTCGCCGCCGGTGACGATCCCCATGTCGGCGGCCAGCGTTGGCGCCGCCGTCCCGACCGCGAGCACGAGGCTCGCGATGATGCCGATCCACAGCCGACTTCTCATGCGTCCCTCCCCGCGTTGACCTCGACGGATGGAGAGCAGCATGGAATCATTCTTTCCCGGTCGGCGTCAAGACAAGACTAGCGCCCCACGCCGGCGGTCTCGTCGACCTCCGCATCCTCGCGAAAGAATGGTATGACCTCTTCCGAGAACAATTGCATCATGTCCAACGTGGCTTCGTGGCTGCCTCCGTTCATGCCGGAGCAGACGATGCCGGCCTTCAGGTCGTCGGAGAAGACGCGGAGCTTATCCCGCACCGTGGCGGGACTTCCGTACACGATATAGCCCTCCCGGTCGGCCTGCTCGAACGTCAGCTCACTCGGCAGCGGCGGCGGGCTCGCCAGCATCCGCCGCAGGGACGCCTCGGTCATGTATCCGGGCGGGCGCCAGAACGGCGGGTGCATGCGCAGGCCGGTGTTGAAGACCCACATCGTGTGCTTCCTCGCGATCGCCTCGGCCTTGGCGTCGTTCTCGGCCACGACGATCGGCACGTTCACCGTGAGCTGATAGCGGCTCGCCGTGTAGCCGTGCCGCTGGCAGGCCTCGCGATACTCGCCGTAGATCTGCGCGATCCGCTTGATCGGCGTGAAGACCATCAGGTACGGGAAGCGGCGCTTCGACGCCCACTCGACGGTCTCGCTGCTGCCCTGTGACGGGCACCACACGGGCGGATGCGGCTTCTGAATCGGCCGGGGCCATGGATTGACGTAGTGGTAGCGATAATACTTGCCGTCGAAGGGAAACGGCCCAGGCTCGGTCCAGGCGCGCAGGATGAGCTCGGCCGCCTCGTAGAAGCGCTCGCGCGAATGCGTCGGGTTGACGCCGGTCGAGAAGTACTCCGCGCTGATGCCGCGCACGAATCCCGAGATCACGCGGCCACCCGACGCCACGTCGAGCATCGCGATCTCTTCGGCGATGCGCAGCGGGTTTTCGCGCAGCGGCAGACCGTTGCCGAGGATCGCGATCTTCGCGCGCGACGTGCGGCGCACGAGCATGGCGGCCATCACGTTCGGGCTCGGCATCGTTCCGTAACAGTTTTGATGATGCTCGTTTACACAGATCCCGTCCCAGCCGAGCGCCTCCGCGTACTCGAGCTGATCCAGGTACTGGTTGTACAAGGTCTGGCCTTGCTTGGGATCGTAGAAGCGATTCGACAGCGTGACCCACGACGAGGGCTCGTCGTGCTCCATGACGTAGGGCATCAGATGGAAATAATAAAATTTCATCTCAGCAACGGTGGTGCCAGGGATTCATGGCAAACGGCTCCTAAATGGGAAACGTTTTGCTGTGGAGCGTTGTCGACACCAACGCGATGTCCGCGGGATTCCTCGCACCGCGAGATTGGCACGAAATCGGCTGCCTTCCACGCCCTCATGGAAAAGAGCGAACCTCTCTGCCCTGTCTGCGGCTTCCCCATCGCCCATCGCGATCTGCGAACCGAACGAGCCGGTCGGAGCATTCACATTCGGTGCTGGCCAGTGGACCCTGCGCCCGCTCAACGGACGATGTCCAGAGCCAGCGCGGGATCACGCGGCCCCGTTGGCAGCGGTGGTGATGGCACATGACCGAGTCCGGCGGCTTCATCGCCGCTCCGCCGCACGACAGAACTCGAGGACGGTTCGCGCGACCGCCTCGGGCTCCTCGAGATGCGGCACGTGGCCCGAATCATCGAAGACGCGGAGCGTGGCGCCCGGGACCTCCTTGGCCCACGTCTGACCGCACGGATTCAGCGGCGCGAGCCGATCGTGGGCTCCCCAGCACAGCAGCGTCGGCGTGGCGATGCGCGCGAGCCGACGACGCAGAAGCGGATCGTAGAGATACGGATTCCACGCCACGCGTGCGAGCGCGGCGCCCTGCCGGTACTGCAACGCGAGCGTCTCCACCGACTGGTCGGGGGGCGCCAGCGCCAGGGCCGCCATGGGATTGTGGAACACGGTCGCGACGACCTCCGGGATGTCCATGCCGAAGAGGAACGGGTAGATCCAGCCGTCGACCTTGATCCCAACCGGGTCGATCAGGGTCAACGAGGCCATCCGGTGCGAGGCCATCGTGGCCAGCTCGGCGGCGATCCAGCCACCGAACGAGGCGCCGACCACGTGGAGGCGATCCAGGCCCTCGGCGTCCAGCAGGTCCAGGTAGTGGAACGCCAGATCCGAGATGTGCTCGATCCACTCCGCCGCCGGCGAGCCGCCGTGGCCCGGGTGGCTCGGCGACAGCACGGTGAAGCTCTTCGCGAGCCGCTCCTGGAATTCCAGCCAGCGGCCGCCGCCGCCGGCGCCGTGCAGAAACAGCAGCGGCGCGCCGGCGCCGTCGCTGAGCATCTGGACGGCCGTCCCGCGGACCGAGCGCTCGTGTCGCGTCGCCGTCATCAGCCGATGAAGAGGCCGCCGTTCGGCGAGAGCCACTGCCCGGTGATGAACGATGACTCGTCGGAGGCCAGGAACAGGGCGGTGGCCGCGATCTCGCCCGGCTCACCCATCCGACCCATGGGCGTCCGGCCGAGAATCAGCTTCTTGGCGAGCTCGGAGACGCCGGCCGTCATCGGCGTGTCGATATAGCCGGGGCAGATCGCGTTGACGCGGATGTTGCGGCTGGCGACTTCGCGCGCGACGGCACGCGTGAACGAGAGGATGGCGCCCTTGGCCGCGCTGTAGTGCGGCACCGTCTCGAGGCCCATCAGCGCCGCCACGCTCGAGAGGTTGACGATGGCGCCGGAGTTCCGGGGGCTCATGAGCTTCAGCGCCTCGCGCGTGCAGTAGAACGTGCCGTGCAGGTGCACCGCGATCACGCGATGCCACGCCTCGTCGCTCATCGACTGCGTCACGTCCCAGTGCGTCTGCGCGCTCTGGCCGGAGACCATCTCCATGATCCGCGTTTCGCCCTTGCGCATCATCGCGGCCCGGTCGTCCCCGGGCCCCATCGCGACGCCTGCGTTGTTGACGAGAATGTCGAGACGCCCGTGCTCGCGCTCCAGCGTCGCGAACATCGCGCGCACCGCCGCGCTGTCGGCCACGTCAGCGGCGATGGCTCGGGCGCCGGCGCCGAGCGCCTTGGCGGTGGCTTCCGCCGCCTCCTGCCGGATGTCGTTGACGACGACGCGCGCACCGGCGTCGGCGAAGCGCTCGCAGATGGCGCGGCCGATGCCCGAGCCGCCGCCGGTGACGAGCGCGACCTTGCCCTCGAGCTTCATGCCGGCCTCCGTTGTCGCGATCGACGTGCGGTGCGTGTGGACGTTCTCGGCGATGTGGTGCGGCGCCGAGCGTAGAGGAACGCCACCGACGCGGTCAAGTCAGCCTGGAAGCCGGAACTCGCCGCGCGCGACCGCCACCGCGCCGCCGCCGACTTCCACGCTCTCGATCCGCTCGCGCGTGCCGCTGGCCCGCGCGAACAGCGTGCTGGGCCGCCCGATCTCCACCCCCTGCGTGATCTGAATCTCCTCGCCCGGTTGCACCAGGCCGTGGCGCACGAGGTGACAGGCGAGGGGACCCGCGGCCGAGCCGGTCGCGGCATCCTCGGCGATGCCGTGGCCCGGCGCGAACATCCGCGTCTTCCAGCGATGGCCGCTGCCGGCGAAGCACGAGACGCCCGCGGCCGTCGCACGCGCCAGCGCCGGCAGATCGGGGGCAAGCTTCGCGACCTCGTCAGGCGAGCCGACGGTGACGAGTACGTGCGTGGGCCCATTGACGTAGCGTTCCACGGGCAGGACCGGCTTGACGCCGCCGAGCGCGGCCACGATCGCCGCCGCCGCCGGCTCCGCCGTGACGGTGGGCAGCGGCTGGGTCATCCGCCCGAACGTGATCCGCGGGCCGTCGCGCTCGAGCACGACCGGCACCAGCCCGATGCCCGTCTCGAGCACGATGGTCGGCAGCTGCAGCGGCGCCGCGAGCACGAAGGCGCTGCCGAGCACGGGATGGCCGGCGAACGGCAGCTCGTTGAACGGGGTGAAGATGCGAATCCGCGCATGGCCGCCCGCCGCGGCCGGGTACACGAAGACCGTCTCCGAGTAGTTCATCTCCCGCGCGATCGGCTGCAGGAGCTTGTCCGGGACGAGGCGGGCGTCGGTGAAGACCGCGAGCTGGTTGCCGGTCAGCGGCGTGTCGGTGAAGACGTCGCAGATCACGTAACGGAACTCCATGAGCCGCCATTCTACGTGGTCAGCGAAGTTCGAGCGCCGGCTTTGCCGGGTATATAGACGAGCGCCCCGGGTTTCCCGGGGCGCTCGGAACGCTGGGGGGGTATGGGGGGCCATCTCGGGGCCCCCATGTGACTAGTGCATTCGGCGGTCGTCGAAGCCGTGGCTGCCCTTGATCCGCTCCTCGGTGCCGGGGATGTACTGCTTCTCCAGCTCCTGGAAGTGGGCCACGCGCGCCATGACGTGATGGCTCTCCGTGGGATGGCCGGCCTTGGTCTTCTCCAGCCGCCACTGCGCCTGCTCCTGGTCCCGCGCCAGCTCCTCCATCGCGTTCCACGTCGCGTACATGCCGGCGTGCGCGGCGAAGAGCGTGATGAAGATGAATTTGTAGCCGAGCTCACCGAGCTCCTTGAACGTGAGCGGGTTGCTGTCGCTGGACCACTTGAAGGACGACGAGTAGTTGAACGACAGCGGCAGATTCGGATGCGTCTTGCGCATGGCGTTGGCGAACTCGATGGCCGGCTCGCGCGACGCGTTCGACAGCTCCGCCCACACCGAATCGACGCCCGCATCGGCGTACATGCGGCCGCGCGCGATGGCTTCGTCCATGCTGCCGCCCACCGCGCCGTACGCGTCGGTGCGCGCGATGACGAAGAAGTCGGGATCGAGGCGGTTGCGCACGTCGATGGCGGCGCGGTACTTGCCCAGGGCCTCCTCGCGGCTCACGCACGTCTTGCCGGCGATGTGGCCGCAGCGCTTGGGGAAGCGCTGGTCCTCGAGGTGGATGCCCGCCACGCCGGTCTTGATCATCTCCTGCACCGTGCGCATGGTGGAGAGCGCGTTGCCGTAGCCGTCGTCGGCGTCGGCGATGACGGGGATGTCCACGGCGCTCGCCACCATGTGCGCGATGCGCGCCACTTCCGTCTGCGTCAGGAAGCCCATGTCCGGCCACCCGTTGGCCATGGCGACCGAATAGCCGCTGAGGTAGATCGCCTTGATGCCGACCTTCTCGGCGATTTGCGCGTCCAGCGGCGAGTACACGCCGCCCGTGAACACGTAGGGCTCGTCTGACATCAGCCGCCGGAACGCTTTGCCTTTGCTCTCGATCATGTGTGGATCTCCCTCGGATTTTTCATATGCTCGCCTCGGACGGCGGGGACTCCATCGCAGACTCGCCTCGCCTGTCGGCTGCGGCTCGCACTGCGGCCCCGCGACGTCCTGCGGCTCGCACAACCGTTACGCCGACCGCGCGAGCGCCGACGTGCTGGCGCACCAGCGGCAGTAGGTGGTGGCGTCGAACTCGAGCGAGCAGGACGCGCAGATCGTGGTCCCGCACTCCGCGCACGAGGCTTGGCGATCCCGCTCGAGCGTCATCCCGCAATGACAGGCCGTGCTCATCGTGATTCCTCCACAGGTGTTCTCAGTGCAGCTCGAAAGAGTCGGCCGCGTGCACGGCCGCCGTCTCCAGCAGCGACCCCGCGCAGGCGCGGCAATACGTCGCCGACTCCAGGTGAATGGTGCAGCCGCGGCAGCAGGTCGTGCCGCACTCGAAACAGCCAAACAGCGCCCGCGCGCTGGAAACCTCGTGTCCACATCCGCATCGGCCGTCCATCGTCGCCTCCGTTGGCGTCGTGAGGATTCGCGTGTCTCCTCACGGTGTGCACTCACTCTGCCGGGGACCGCGCGAGCCGGCAAACTCAATGTTTTTATCGCCCCGATAAACTTTCTCGATCGGAAAGATCTTTCACAGCGGGTATAATCGGTCCGTATCGGGCCAGGCAGGCCTATAAGCGGGGTGAATGGGTGGAAATCGGTCAGGTGGAGGCCTTCCTCGCGGTCGGGACGTTCGGGGGCTTCCGGCGGGCCGCGGACGCCCTGCGGGTGACCCAGCCGGCCATCAGCGCGCGGATTCGTGCCCTCGAGGAGTCGCTCGGGGTTCCTCTCTTCGTGCGGAGCCAGACTGGCCTGACCCTCTCGGCCGCCGGGCGCGCCTTTCAACCACACGCCGAGCAAGTGCTGCATGCGGTGGCCCTGGCCCGCCAGGCCGTGCACGATCTCCGTCCGGCCAGCGGCGGCGCCCTGCAGATCGCCGCCGCCCTGTCGATCTGCACGTATCTGCTGCCCGATGTGCTCAAGCGTTTCCAGGCGGCGCACCCGAAAGTCATGATCACCGTCCGCTCGGGCCACTCCAAGGAGGTCCTCGAGATGGTCCTCGCTGGTCAGGCGGAGATCGGCCTCGCCCGTTCGCTCCATCACCCCGAGGTCGAGACGCTCAGCCTTCGTGACGATCCGCTGGTGCTCGTGACACGGCCCGACTCGCACGTCGCGCGCACGCGACGCGTGCGGCTCGAGGACATCGCGGCCCAACCGCTGATCTTCTTCGATCGCGGCTCGAGCGACTGGACCCTGAGCCACGGACTCTTCCGCCGCGCCGGGCTCGTACCCAACGTCGTGCTCGAAGTGGAGACGATCGAGACGGCCAAGCGCATGGTGGAGCGGGGCATGGGGCTCGCGTTTTTGCCGCACCTGGCCGTGGTGAACGAGATCCGGCGGCGCCGGCTCGTCGGACTCGAGTTCAGCGACGCCGAGCCGCTCAGCCGCAGCCTCGACGTCATCCATCCGCGCCAGCGCCCGCTGAGCCAGGAGGCGCTCGCGCTGCTCAAGACGCTGCGCGCCGCGGTCGGCGAGGAGGCGCAAACGCCGCGGCAGCGGACGCGGAAGCCCGCGCGCTAGGCCGGGCTCAGGACGAGGGCCGGTCGCGGCGGGTCAGCAGCGCGACGATCACGACGACCAGCATGCCGGCGAGCAATGCGAGCCCTCCGAACAGCAGGGCGGCCGCCATGGGACTCCAGCCGGCGGTGCGCAGCGGCCCCCCGTGATCTGCCCACGCCTCGCGCGTCAGCAACGTCATCATCGCGACAAGCGCACACCAAAGCTTCACTCGCAACACCTCCTCACCGCCGTCCGAGCTTCTCGATGCCCGTGAGCGCCAGGTTGGGCGGCACGCCGCCCAACGTGAATCGTACGGCGTCTCCCACCTCGACGGCGTCGTAGACCTTCGACGATGTCGCGCGGAAGCCCATGGTCATCGCGGGCATGTAGCCGGCGATCTCGTCGTGGGTGATCACGACGACACCGATCTCGGGCAGGACGGCGCGGATCACGCCCTCCGCGTGAAATTCACGCGGACCCGCGGCCGCGGCCCGGGCCTCCGCCAGCTCGCGGCCGAGCCGATCGGTCTGGCGCCCCCACCAGACATAGCCGCCGCCGACGCCCAGCGCCAGCGCCAGATCGATCAAGAGGACGACCTTCCAGACGGCCATCAGTGCACGTGCTCGGCCGGCGGCGCGACGAGGATCTTCTCCTCGTTGAGCGCCTGGACGTTGGCCAGCAACCGCTCGGTGCCGTGCGGTTGAGCTTCGAGCGCGCGCAGGTAGCCCTGTCGATCGACGAGGAACTCGGCGTGTGGGCCCGGCATGAACAAGCCATACGTCTGGACGATCTCGGGTGCGCCCTCGGTCACGACGGGAAAAAAGATGCGCGGCTCCGCGCCGAGGCTCTTGATCGCGTCGGGCGAGGCGTCCGTCGGCACGGCGACGATTTCCGCGCCGAGCGGCGCCAGCAGCTCGTACCGTGCCGCCAGCTCCGCTAGGCGTGGCCGCGATCCTGGCAGCGTGTAGAGCACGACGAGCACGATGCGCGCGCCCCGATAGTCGCGCAGCGCGCGCGGCGGCGTCGGTCCCACGCCGAAGGTGAAATCGGGCGCGACGATTTGCGGGCGAGCCGATTCGACGACGGGGCCCACGCGCCGCGCGACATCCGCGGCGGCGAGCGCCCGTAAATAGTTCACGAGGTTCCAGCGTTCATTGGGCTCGAGATGGCCGAAGGCCGGCATGGCCCTGCGGCCGTGGGTGATCCACCAGTACAGATCGCCGGCGGTGTGCAGCGTCGCGTGATGCGCGCGCAGGTCGGGGGGCGGCGGTGACAACGCGCGGCCCGTTGGATTGTCACCCGCTCCCGAGGGACCATGGCACGTCGCACAGTCGCGCGCATAGAGCGCCGCGCCGGCCGCGATGGAAGTCGCCTGGTACGGCACAGCCGGGCGCTGGTAGGTCGTCGGGTACGCATCGGTCGCGAGGGGCGGCACCGCCATGACGAGCCCGGCGAGCACCAGCACGCCGCCGCCGGCCAGCAACGCCAGCCGTGCCGCGCGCAGCGCCATCGAGCACAGCGCGACGACGATGCCGAGGATCACGATCTGGCTGCCGATCAGGACGAACGGACGCGCGTCCGGCGTAGCCGCCAGCGCCCCGAGCGCAAGCCTGAACGACAGCGGCCAGTCGACCTGCTCGTGGCGGGCGGGCGGCGAGACGCCGAGCAACACGACGACGGCGAGGATGGCGAGCACGCAGCAGGCCTCGACGGTGACCGACGCGGCCAGCCGCCGCATGGCCGGGCGTCCGACGGTCGAGGCGTCGCCTCCGAGACCCGGCAGCAGGCGACGGCGCCCGAGCGTGGCGGCCGCGAGCGCAACGAGGACCAGCGTCAGCTTGAGCAGAAGGAGCTGACCGTAGCCGGTTCCCAGGAGCGCGCCGACGGACCCAACCTGCGCGATCGTGATCACCACGCCCGTGCCGAGCAGGATCGCCACGAGCAGCAACGCCGCGCGAGAGAAGCGTCGTGTCGCGACCACGGCGTACGGTCGCGAGTCGGCTCCGTCCTCGCGACTCGCCGCGCGCAGCAGCAGCACCAGCGCGGGCAGCGCGCCAGCCCAGATCCCGCCCGCGAGCAGGTGCCCGATGTCCGCGGCGATCGCGGTCGCTGCCGACGGCTCGACGGCCGCGGAGTGGCCCGCGGTGCCGAGGACGCCGAGCGCGAGGGCGGCGAGCAGCAGCGTCTGACCGCGGGCGGCGCGCCAGTCGACGCTGCGACGCAGGTCGAAGCGGAGCGTCACGAATGCGCCGAGCAGCAGCAGCAGGCCCTGACGCACGAGCCAGACCTCGCCGAACCGCGTCTCGAATGCCACCCGTGCGAGCGCCAGTGGCTCGAGCGCCGCTGCCGCGCGCGACTCGAGTGTGACCGCCTGATGGGCGAGCACGCCGCCGCCGGCCACGAGCGCGACCCAGACGAGCACGCGCGTGAGCGCGACGACGCGCGACTCCCATGCGAGTGCGGTGCGTCGATCCGAACGTCCCGCGAGCAGCGGGAGTGCGGCACTGCCGACGACCAGGATCGACGCGCTCAGGTGGACGAAGCGCGCGAGCAGACCGAGCTCGGTCACTCCCAGTCGAAGCTCACCGTGACGGGTTTCCCGAGCCGGCCCGCCGCGGCGCCCATGGTCTTGAGCGCGGGGGCGCCGAGCGTCAGCTTGATCTCGACGGTGTCATCCGGCAGCGTCACGTCGGCGCCGTAGTGAAATCCGGAGCCGCCGATCATCGGCGGCAGCCGGACGGTGCGGGGCGCGGTCTCCACCGATCGGATCGCCGCGCTCACCGGGAGGTAGGGCACGGGCTCGCCGGTCGTGGTGTCCGTGACGAACACCATCAGATGGCCGCGCGCCTTGGCCGGCGCCGTGCCGTGGGTGTGCCCCGGCTGCCCAGGCTCCATGTATTCCACGCGCACCTTGTACGGCCCCGCCGTGCGCTCCTTCTTCGCATTGGCCTCGTGATGATGATGCCCTTCCGCGCCGCCGCCGAGACTCTTGATGTAGGCGACGAGATCGACGAGCTCGGCGAACGTGAGGCTGTCACGATAATCGGGCATGATCGACCGCCCGTCCGCTCCGACGTACCCCGGCCCGGCGAGGATTACCGCGTTGGGATCCACGATCGACTGCGCGAAGTACTCGGCCGGATGGTGGGCGCCCATGCCGGTCAGCTCGGGCCCGACGTCGCCGGCGCCGCCGCTCTTCGGGAAGTCCGGCTTCACCTCGTGGCACTTGTTGCATTCGAGCTTGGCGAAGATCTCGCGGCCCGTCTTGGGGTCTCCCGGCGGCAGCGTGAACTTCCACCCGCGCGGCACGCCGCCGGCGCGGTGCAATTCCTCCATCGTGATCGGCGCGGGTGGCTTCGCCGCGGGCGTCGGCGCCGCCGCAGGCGGATGGCCCGCATGCTGAGCCAGCACCGGTCCAAGAGTGAGCCCGAGCAGCGCCGTCGCCGTCACGAGCGCGAACGACCACGACGTACGGCTCATCGCGCGCCCTCAGCCAGTGTCAACGTCTGCACCACCGTCTTGATCGAAGGGAACTGCTCCTCGTGCCACACGATGATAAACCCCCCCGGCGTCGCGGCCACTGCCGGCGCAAACGCTTTGATGGCGGGCGAGAGTGACTGCGGCGGGCTCAGCGTCCGGCCGCCATCGCGCGTCGCGCGCATCAAGACGCGCCGGCGCACCGCGGTCGAATCCTCCCACACGACGACCGCGCGACCCGCCTGGTCGACGGCCAGCCTGGCCTGATCGGGGATCGAGCCCGTCGCCGTGTGCAGGCGGCGCGGCGGGGAGAAACGCCGCGCGTCGGTCGACGTCGCGAAGAGGACGTCCGGCCGCCCTTCGGTCGCCTCCGTGTACCAGACCGCGTACAGACGCCCCTTCGCATCCGCGGCAATACTGCCCCCGCGATGCGGACACGCGGTGATCTTCCAGCCGTCGGCGTGCACGAGCGCCGGCGCGGCGAAGCTGCGCCCGCCATCCCGCGAGACGGCCAGCACCATGTCGCGCACGTTGTCGGGAAACACCTTGCGCCAGAGCACGCTCACGCCGTCGTTCGGGCCCACCGAGACGTCGACGCGGCAACACACACACGTCTCGCCGGTGTCGAGACGAATCGGCTCCGCCACGCGCGTGCCCCGCTCGGTCACGCGCGCGAGCATCGTCGCCGCCTTGCCGTCGCGCGTCTCGATCCAGGCGACGAGGACCGTGCCGTCGGGCGCCACCGCGAGCCCTTCGAACGAGTGCGAGGTCGGCTGATCGTCGTTGAGGCGCACGTGGCCGCTCCAGGTCGCGCCGCCATCGCCGGAGGTCGACAGCTGCAAGTCGGAGGCGAAGAGCCCGCCCACCGGCACGGGCTTGCGCGACGACCACGTGATGAAGAGCGCGCCGTCGGGCCCAGCGGCGATGCCCGGAGGCTGGTGCAGCGAATCGACGGACGTGCCGGGCGGGTTGACGCGCACGGGCGCCCCGCGGCCGGCGCGCGCGGCGTAGAGCACGTTGTCGTTGCCCTCCTGTGAGGCCCACGTCACAACCGGTGTGCCGTCGGCGGCCACGGCGACGGCGGCGCCGGAGACATGAACCTCGTGGCCACGTCCGGGGTGGGGGATCTCCACGCGCGGCGGCGCCGCGGCGGGTGCGGCGCCGCCGAGCAGCACGGCGACCAGGACGAACCCGAGTGCGCGCTTCATCGGAATCGCCACTCGAGGCCGCCATAGAATGCGCGGCCGTCCGCCGGCTCGAAGAAACGCCGGTTGGCGTCGTCGACGACGACGGACGACGTATACGTGACGTTGTTCAGATTGCGGCCCTCGAAAAAGGCGGTGAGCTGCCACGGCTTGTAGGTGTAGCCCATCCGCACGCCGACCGTCGTGTACGGTTGCGTGCGCGCGTCGTTCTGACTGTTGACGAAGTAGCCCTGCGGCACGGTTTCGACGTAGGGCGCCGCCCAGAAGCCGGACAGGTGATCGTAGCGTACCTCGCCGCGCAGGAAGTGCCGGGGCGCGCCAGGCAGATCGTTGTTGTCGAAGTTCACGTCGTCGACGAAGACGAAGCGCGAGAACGTGTAGGCCACGCGTACCCGCAGCGCGTCTCCGGCGACGCCCAGGCCGATGCGCCGCGCGAGGTCCTGGGCGATCAGGAGATCGCCGCCCGCTTCCAGCCCCGTGTGGCGCGTGCGGTCGATGTTGCGGAAGCGCGGAATCGTGAACGGCGCGCCCGGGAATGGCTGGACGTTGACGTTCTGGATCTCGTCCCACAGCTCGATGTCATAGATGGCGACGTCCCAGCTGAGCCGGGGGCCCCACTCGCCGCGCGTGCCCAGCTCGAACTGCCACGCCTTCTGCGCGGCGAGCTGGCCGAGGTTGCCCTGCAGCTGACCCGGAGCGGTCAGCTCCAGCAGGAGCGGCGGCTCGTAGGTGCGACTGGCATTGCCGTACACCTGCACGGTCTTCGCGGGCCGCCAGATGAAGCCGAAGCGCGGCGAAAAATCGAGGAAGTCGACGGAGTCGGAATCGTTGCCGTCGATGTCGCCCGGGCCGTCGTTGGTCATGCGGTCGCGCACCGCGCGGATCGAGTACTGCCCGCGCCCACCGACGACCGCGGTCACGGTCGGTGTCACGTCGAACTGCTCCTCGACGTACACACCGATCGAGTCGGCGGTGTTGATCTGGTTCTTGGTCTTCGCCGGCGCGACGCCGACGACGTTGGTGAAGTTCACGTCGATCTGGCGGGTGCCGAAATACTGCAGCCCCGCGGTCACACGGTTGCCGTGACCGAACAGCGGCGCCGCCATCAGCCACCGTAGCTCCGTCGAGTAGGACCACGTCGTGTCATCGATGACTGCGAAGCTGAGCGGGTGGTGCAGGTCCTGGTAGTTCAGCTGCGTGGACCATTCGAGCACCTGCGTCTCGGTGAGGGGCATGCGCACCGTGAAGGCGCCGCGGCCGTAGTCGTAGTTGCG
>Ga0207684_10002982_pt1 | contig 16774 bp, 17 predicted proteins | sample KBSK5501metaG_FD_184342 | JGI IMG/M metagenome (GOLD analysis project Ga0207684, IMG submission 184342) | Corn, switchgrass and miscanthus rhizosphere microbial communities from Kellogg Biological Station, Michigan, USA - KBS K5-50-1 metaG... | ecosystem: Host-associated > Plants > Roots >...
GCCACTGCTGCGCCGGTCTGATTGCGATCCTCTTGGGTCTAGGGGTCATGGACCTCCGCGCGATGGCTGTCGTGGCGACAGCTATCACCCTCGAACGTCTCGCGCCGGCTGGTGAGCGGGTGGCGCGAGCCATCGGGGCCGTCGTCGTCGGGGCAGGGTTGTTTCTGATCGCGCGAGCAGCCGGGCTCGGATGACGCGTCCGCATCGTGTACCTGAACTTCGCCCACCGTGCGCGCCTGATGCGGAGAAGACGCGCCCGCGTCAATTCTTCTTCGGCACCGCCTCCATCAGAATCGCCAGCGCCTTGCGGAAGCTCGCGCCTCCCTGCGTAGAGCCCTTGTAATGCCCGAGCCGCACGACGACGAGAACCATTCGGGGTCAGGTCTGCGAACATGTGAAGTTGCAGCCGCCCGCGGAATCACAGAGCTGACCCCATTCTTCCTTTTTTATCGCGATCGTCGTACTCGGGGATTCCAACGCCTTGAAGTGTCGCCCCCACTTCTGCTCAGAGAATGTCGGTCGGGAACGCCATCTCCCGATGCTCCGAATGCGATCCGTGAGGGTTCAGTGGGGTCGGTCTTGGTAAATGGGTATACGCCGCCGAATCTGTGAGCAGCCGCTCACAAGCTAACAAGCCAAGACTGCCCCCCCGCGTCTTCGCAGGTCGCGTTGTTATCTTCTCTGGGAGACGACGTTCAGGACTTTCGCGCGCTGATACGTCCCGTCCGGTGCGAAACCGAATTCGATGCGCGCCGAACCGCGGATCGCACAGGCGTGGCAGCCGTCCAGTAGCCGATACCGGAAGACAAAGCTCTGTCCTTCCTCCGTGACCGCGGCTGTCTCCAGCGTCGGGCTCGATTTCCAAAACATCAGCCGCGGAATGCGCTGCTTGAGCGCCTTGAAGCCAACGTCGTCATCGATGGAAACCTGCACGTCCTCAGGATAAACGACGACCGGGGTACCACCGACGAGCGCCGGCTGCTCGTTCTCGTTCGCCCTCCACGGATTGACGACCGACGCCAGCATTACCGGCCCGCCCGTCTCTCTCAGTTTCGAAAGGAACCAGCCGGTCATGCGGTAGAACTCGAAGGCCTCGCCGCTGGCGCCGTGCCGCTTCATGACCTTGCCGACGCAGTCCAGGCTGATCGGCTCGGTGCACGTATGGAGATCTGTGATCGCGCCTCGGGACAGATGCCATATCTGCTTCGCCCCGAAGCTGAAAGGTTTCGGCGTGGCTACCACGCTCTTCGCCGAATCGTTGACAATCTGTGAGTGCCAGTTTCGGCTCGCCGCCCAGCCGTTGTCTCCCGCCGCGACCACCGCCGCCACGACGACTAGGAACAGGCCGGCGACCCTGTCAGCAACCACTACCGAAATGGGAGGATCCGAAGGCTGAGATTCCCTTCGTACTGCATCGTGTCCGCGCCTTTCGCATCTTTCGCGCTGAGCCTACAGTGTAATTTCTCAGGGTCACAGCGGAAAACGGGGTCGAGCTTTTTTTGGAGCGATGCCGATAAAGGAGCCATTGATCTGGAAAGGAGGCAGCCCCGATGTTGTCAGCAGGACTGGGTTGGATTGGGGTCTTGGAAGTTTCCGATCCCGACCGCCAACGGCGAGCCCTTAGGGATCGCCGCCGGCCCCGATGGCGCCCTCTGGTTCACCGAATCTAATGGCATCAAGATCGGGCGGATTCCTACCTCCGCCTTCTACTTTACGGTGACGCCGTGCCGCGTGGCCGACACGCGCAGCCCGTCCGGCCCCTATGGCGGTCCGGCTTTGGCGGCCAATACCGACCGGACCTTCGTCATCGCGGGGCAATGCGGCATTCCAACCGGCGTCGTGGCGGTCGCGTTCAACTTCACCATCACGCAGCCGACCGGATTGGGTGATCTGAGGACCGTCCCGGGCTGTGGCACGCTCCCGCTGGTTTCGACGATGAACTGGCGAGCCGGACAGACCCGCGCCAACAACGCCATCGCCCCGCTCGGTCTCTCCGGCGACATCGTGGCTCACGTCGATCAGGCCGCCGGCACCGTGGACTTCATCATCGACGTGAATGGGTACTTCAAGTAGAAGCCTCAAGTGTGGTTCGTCGAGACGCCCGGATTCTGAGACCTTTGTTCAGGCGACAGAAGAGCTGAGGTTTTTTCCTTCCCTCCTGCAGTGCAGACAATCGCTACGCGACCCGCGCTTCATCCGTTCGGCACGCGCCGCTGGCGATTCGTCGCGAGCCCGGGGCCTTTCGTCGCCAGAAAATTGCGGTGAGAGGCGAACGAACACAAGCTGGGCGCATGAAAAGAGCAAGCATTTACCTCATTCTCGGAGCCCTTGTCGCGACGGCCTCGCCGGAGCGAGCCGATGAAGCGGAGTACCGGAAGGTCCGACGAAAGGCCGGGGGTCAGGTCTGTGAACATGTGAACTCTTTTTGGTTAGCAAGATCACAGAATCAGAGACGTGACCCCAACCTGACCGTCAGCGCGCGCGAGCTCGCTTTGGCGTCGAAGGGCGCAGCGTAGGGCTATTTCGCGGGGCCGGGCTCGAACGTGATCCCGAGCAGGGCGGCAATTCGCTTTGCGACGTCCTTGATCGAGATTTCGGGGAGGCGCTCGGGGCGGATGCCGGCGCCTTGAGCCAGATAGACAGCGCGATACCGCGTCGGCCAGTGTCCGTGAGTTCCGGGCTCGCGAGGTTTCGTGGAAAGTTCGCCGGAACTGGAAGAGCCGAACCACACTCCGGGTGCCGATTCGTAGACGGCCGCGGCGCTCAACAGGTCGGGTGAAAAGCGCCGGATCTCCTCCATCGGCACTTCGCGGCCGATTCCGTACTGTGGATCGGCTCGCAGCTCCTTCAGAAATTGCGCGGCCTGAGCCTCCTCCGCGACGACGATGCCCCCGGTTGGCCTCACGCCCTTGACGCCCCGTTGACTCGCGACCACGTTGAGGTTGACCTCGCGATCGACTTTTTCGAATCCGTGATCCGAAACGATAACGACCGCGTAGCCGGGCGGCACGTCCTGCAGGATCGTTCCGATGAGCTCGTCCGTGTATTCCATGACTGCGAGAGCCTCAGGCGTGAACGGCCCGTTGTCATGCGCCTCGGCGTCATGAGCACCCAGATGAAGCAGCAAAAGGTCCGGCCGCTCCGTCTTGAGCAGATAGCGTGCCGCCAAAGTTCGCGTACGGTCGTCCATCCATTCATGGCGAAAGGACGGGAACATGCCGCTGATTCGGGCGACGAGATCGGGCGGATTCGCCTTGCTCGAGACTGAGCGGAGGTCCGTTTGGCCGCTACGCCACTTCTGGAAATACTCGGGGAGATTGAAGTCGCTCGCCGCGCCGACCGTCACCGGCCAGTTGATGGAGGCTGTCTTCAATCCTGCCTTGTGAGCGGCGTCCAGGAGAGTCGGGACCTTTAAGAAGTCGACGGACCAGTAAGCTTCGCCGCCGTCCTTGGCCGGTCGGCGGTTAGCCAAGATGCCGTGCTCGGCCGGCTCCACACCCGTAATCATCGATGTGTGTGAGGGCCATGTGACGGTCGGAATGACGCCGACGACACCGGTGGACCACTGTCCTTCGCGCATCAATCGCCGGAGGTTCGGGGTCTTCAACCCCAGTTTGTCGCAGTCGCTCAGGTAGCGCTGGTCCATGCCATCGACGGAAATGACCAGGACGGCACGCTTCGCGTACGCTTCGCCGGATAACGCGAACAGAATCGGCAGCAGTGCAGCTCGCAGAGTCTTCACGAGTGAGCTCCCATATTCTTTCCTTCGGGAATCATAGTCCCGCTCGGAATCAGGCCACGGGTAGATGGGTTAGTCCCCTATTGTGCTATTTCCGGCAGCGCCGAGCAGCGGGACCGCGACAGGACCGTGGTGGAGGAGGGCCGATACCCCCGAGTTACCCGCCGGCCACGAACGGACGGCGCGAGAACTTTCCGTCGGGGCCGACGTCGATCCCGATACCGTAGTGGGAGACGAGTCCGGCATCATAGAGAAGAAAGGCGTCCGCGTTGGGCCGGAACTCGATGCTCCCCAAATGAATCGTGTCACGGAACTGCTCCGGAGTCTCGACGGGTTGAGGAGACGCGCTCGCGTCAGCTCTTCGCCGGCACGGCCTCCATCAGAATGGCCAGCGCCTTGCGGAAGCTCGCGCCTCCCGGCGTAGAGCCCTTGTAATGCCCGAGCCGCACGACGACGAGGTCGTGTGAGGGAATGATCATCGTCGTCTGCCCGCCGGCGCCCGACATGAAGTACGCGTCCTTCGGCACGGGGTACGAGCCGTCGCCGTTCAACCAGAAGAAGCCGCCGTAGATCGGCCGCTTGTCCGCTTCCCACGCAGGCGCGAGGGTGCTCACGAACTTCGACCATCCCTCCGGCAGGATTCGATCGCCGTTCCAGACGCCGTCCTGCAGATACAGGTTGCCGAGCCGCGCCCAGTCGCGCGCGGACGCGAACTCATACCCCTGCAGCAGAAAGTTTCCGTAAGGATCCGTCTCCACAACCATCGTCCGCATTCCGATCCGGTCGAAGAGCGCGCGGCGGGGGAAGGAGAGGTATTCCTCGCCACGCTTCTCGACGGCCAATCGGATCAGATAATTGACGAGGACCGGATCCGTGTTGTGGTACCGGCCGACCGTGTTCGGCGGCCACTGGAGCGGTCTGGTCGCGGCGTAATGAAACGAGTTCACGGTCCCCGTGTAGAGATACACGTGGTCCGGGTAGGTGCCCGCCGGATCGTAGTCGGGGTCCTGCGGCGCTTTGATCCGGAGGCCGCTCGACATGTGGAGAAGGTCCACGATCCGGATCTTCGCGCGCGGATCGCCGGGCGTCGACTGCCACTCCGGGATCGGCGCAGGCTGCGAGAGCTGATAAGCGCCCTGGCGGATCAGGACTCCCATGAGGGTTCCGGTGACGCTCTTTCCCATTGACCAGCTCTCGAGCGGCGTGCGCGCCGTGATCCCCTCGCCGTAGCGCTCGCCGATCACGCGGCCTTTCCAGGTCACGACGAACGCCGCGGTCATCCCGGCCGGAGGATCGAACGCGGCGTCCACCGCTTGCTTGACCTTCGCCATGTCGATCGCGTCCGGCGGGAGCGGCTCCCTGGGCGGCGCGTCCCCCATGGGCCACGGCTGCGCCGCTCGATCCGGCGACTTGCTCTTCACGCGCACCGGCTTGAACGACACCGACGTCTGCCCGATCGGAAGCGCGACGCAGCCCTGGTCCCCGAGATACACGGCCGTCCGAGTGGCCCGATTCGGCACCGGGACCTCGACCGTCTTCTTCACGCGATCGATCACCGGCTTGCCGAGCTTCGCGCGTTGTTCGTACGGAGCGGTGAAGTAGCCGACGTTCTCCGCCGCGAAATCCGGCTCGAGCCCTGTGATGAACACGGCCGAGCACATCACCTTTGCGAACCCCGCTGCATGATGATCGATCGCCTCGCCCGGCGGCGGAACGTAGGGCGTATCGAGCTCGAACGACTTCGCCCGCGCTATCAAGGCGGCTCGAGCCTCCTCGGGGGACTGCGCGGGACCGGCCACGGCGATCCCGGCGAGGACCGCCACGGCGGCAAGGAACCGAAGGCCTGGTCGTTTCATTCTTTCTGCGTCAGCGAACGTAATCTCTGCTGATCCTATCCCGTGCGCAGGATCTTCTCAGAAAGGAGATAGGGGTTCAGTCTCCGGAGGTAGAGTCGTCAGTCTCCTATTGTGTTATTTCCCGCGGCGCGTTTTGGCTAGTCCATTGCGGAGGTAAGATTTGTAACGCCCGTGGCGATCAACTCCTCGCGGAATAACAGCGGCACGGCATTTGGCAACATGGCAAGACTGACCCCGTTCAGCTTCCCTTCGAGCTGAGCACACTGGCGCCTTCCGAATACCTGGCTATGGGCTACCGAGTGGAGGATCTCTCTTGAATCGGCGACCGGGAGGAGACAGGTCAGTCATTTCAGCGGTCACGTGGCGGGTACGTGGGGCCGGTCTTGAAAGATGGTAGGGATCGGCTGGTAGTCGCTGTCTGCCGCTGGTTTGCGATGATGCCCTCCTCCAAAAATGAGTGACGCTAAGGACTCCTTTCTGAGAGTGAAAAGTGGCGCGCGTTCGATTCTTTCAGGCGTCTGAATTTGCCGGCTTGCCGCCAACGGCCTGGCGGCCGGAGGTATGTCGCCCTCGAAACGTCTTTGTCTTCGGAGCGGGAGTCTCCGCCGGGGCAGGGTTTCCGTTGGGACGCCAGCTCCAGGTAGAGATGGAACGTCGCCTCCCCAAACCGCACGATGAGACGTGGCGGGCGCTGAAAGACGCCGGCCTGGTTCGTGATGATGCAGATTTGGAACTTAACCTCACGCGTCTTGATCTAGAAATCCGAGAGCGCGCAAGCACGGGTAACGAGGTGATCGAGACACCTGGAGGCCCTGTGGTGCTCTGGCCTCTACGATTTGCGGTGTTCAGGGCTATCCAGGAGTTGTTTCTTGAGATCCATGCTCGGGTGGGTAACCGCGCCGACTACTTGCGTGACTTTCTCGCTCGGCACGTTCAGAGGGGCGATGTGATCGTCACCTTCAACTACGACTGCCTTGCAGAGAATCTGCTTCGGAATCCTGGCCTCTGGAGCCTGAGGGACGGCTACGGGCTCGACCTTGCCGGGACTTACCAAGACTTGGAAAAGGAGGGTGGAAGCCCTTGCGTAGTGCTAAAGCTTCACGGGTCGATCGGTTGGCTCTCAACCGTGCCAATCGAAGGGAACCAGCTAGTCATCGAGCCTGAGATTCTGCCGATACTGGGCTATCCCCCTACTCTCAAGAGGAGAAGCTGGAGTTCGCCAAAGGGGGTTGAGACGCCTGCGGTTCTGCCGTCGTACGTGAAACAGCTAGCGACGTTTCCCCTTCCGATGATTTGGCGGCTAGCCGCGAGTCTCATCAGGCTAGCACGCCGGGTTGTCATTATCGGCTACAGCTTCCCAGCTCCCGATAGCCAGTCTCGATTACTCCTAGCCGCTTCTTTGAGGGTGAGGCAGCGCCTGACCCAGGTTGTCTACGCGCAGGACGAGTTGCGGGACGCTGGTGGTCTCGAACGTGAATTTCTTTCCGCCGGCATTCGCCTGCCGCACGTTCGGTCTTGCGTGGAACATCTAGCTACGGTCGCCGACCTCTGGCCGGAACGCCGCACCGATCTCTTCTGCGGTCATCGGCACTAGCCGGCCGGGGAACGCAAGGCAAACGGGTCCACAACGGTCCCCAGCAGCGTCTCGGCTGAGCGGTTCGGATTTCAGCGCGACGGTTAGTTCTTCGAGGAGATTGCGCACGCGGGACAGGGTCGGAATGCATATTGTTACGTACGAGATCCTCGACGCAACCCCGGACGAAGTCATGGCCGCGATGCTGGCGAACGGGTTCAAGGTCAAAGCTAGCTAGACCTTTTGCGACTGCGGGTCGGGCAGGGCTCTTGTCATTCTTGGATCTTGGAGAGGGAGGCCGGGGAGAAGATCGCTGCGGGTCCCTGGCTGCCGTGAGGGATACAATAAATCCGACTGCTGCGCGTGTCCGGGGTGTGTCCCCTAAGTTGACAGGTGAAAGATCAGTATGACAAGGAAAGAAAGGGAACTGCGGCAGGCGGAGCTCGCGAGGATCTCTAGATTTCGCAGAGCCGTGGACAGACTTGAGGAACCTGTGACGGAGGCCTTCTACCAGGTGAAAATCAAGAGCGTCCCTCGGACCATCCGGAGGGCGGGATCGGCGATCCAAGTCGAGCTTCCAGATGAAGGACTGGAAATAGTCGAGGCTCCGAACTGGACCGTTGTCGAAAACGTGTTGATGAAGCTCAGGCCTATATTCTCTGACTCGGCAAAAGAGAAGTGCAGTCTGCCGAGGATTCTGGAGATTCTCCCTAAATTCTTTGCCCTCGAGTTGCCTGCGTTCAAGAGGCTCAAGAACGCGTGGGACCGAACCCTCCGTGCACAAACGACTCGTCTTCTGAAAGGAGCGACTTTTGACGACATAATACCTGGATACACAGGAACGGCAACGGCTGAAGGAGTTCTCGAAATTGCAGTAGACAGTCAAGTACTGACTGGGCTTGAGGCCATCGAGCTCTCGTTATACGGCGAGCTCCAACACCTGGACCAGGACAAAGACCGCAAGAGGCAAAGCATCAGGAGCGTACCGGCGCTGGAAAGCGGCTACAGAGTGGCATTAATCTGCCTGGCAGGCCAGCTGCTCTCGATAGCCAAGGAAGCCAGAGACCTGGCAAGGCAAGCGCTTGATAACTTGCCAGCGAAGGAGCGAAAGCTATACATCTAAAGGCCTGAAGGTTATTGGCGTCAATTGGATTGGAGTCAGACTTCGTGGAGACCTGGCCGGGTGTTCAGCGACGAGGGCGCCGAAGGAACCTTTGGAGCTGCGAGGAGTTCACCTATCTTGCCGGTTGGACTGGATCTTCACAAGCGGCACTCGCAGCGTTCGTGCCGAGCTCCCCAAGACGGCGGACCGGAACGGATCCAGTGCTACCTGCTCCGGCACTCCTGTGACCTCGGCCGCTTCTCGAGTCGCCGAAGCGATGGACTGCAGTGAATGATTTTGGCTAGGGTAGATCCGAGCGCGCCATGGCCGAAGAGCACCTAATTGCCTATTTGGACGAGAGCGGCATCCACTCCCAAGCGCGAGTCGTGGCAGTCGCCGGCTTCATTGCACCCAGTGAGCAATGGAACATCTTCGTACCTCAGTGGATGGCGTGCCTTAGAAAGCGAGGAGTCGGGCAGGTCCGGGCGGCCAACCTCGAGAGCGGTCACGGGTCGTTCGCTGGTTGGCCTTTGGACGCGAGGGCCGAACTGAGGTCCGAGCTGATTTCCACTGTTCTCAAGAATGCAATCTTGGGGTTCGGGTCTGCCGTGGTGATCGACGACTTCGAGCACGTCGGCGGTGGGGTGCTCAAGAAGATTCTTGGGGCTCCCTACTTCTTGGCTTGCCAATCTGCAATCATTGAGGCTACCTATCGGGCTGATTTGTTCTTGGGTGCACAAGGTCCGATCCGATTCATATTTGAACAGCAACCTGAGCTTGCTGGGAGGGTAGCAAAGATCTATCAGGCGATGCGATCCGAACGAGGTCTTCCACACTGGCACAGACTCGGACCGTTGGAATTCCGAACCAAAGCCGAAGCCCCGGCCCTTCAGGCGGCAGATCTGCTGGTGTACGAGTCCTACAAGGAGATCGACAATCGTCACTACAACCCAACCCTGCCGATGCGCCGGTCGCTGCAGCGGCTGCTTTCGTGGGGGCAGCAGGGCGGCAAATACTTTGACCGCGCCGGACTGACAGCCTTGCTGCAGGAGTTGCGGAATGGGGGACGACTGCCGCCGGACTACGTTTTGCATGACCTCGGCGACGAGTCCGTAGCCGGCAATTCAGGGAAAGGCTCCCATGAGTGAGGCGGAGAATCCGGCTGCGCAACTTCTGTGTGTGCTGGGCGCCGGCTTCACCCGTGCATTCGTGCCGACGGCGCCGTTGATGATAGATGACTACGGAATCGACGACCTCCTTGAGCGGTTTAGAACATTCCATCATGCCGCCAAGATCCTCCGTACGTCGCGCCTGGCGGATGGCAGAGTCGACGTCGAGGCGTTGTTGACCCGATTGGATGGATGCATGCCATACGATTTCGATCGGGGTGCCGATTCCGAACTCACATCACTCTTCGGCGCGGTTCGCGACCGGCTGACAGACAAGATCACGCAATCCCAGTCCTCAGTGGATCGTGTGACCGAGTTAGAGCGTTTTGCAGCGATGTGTGTGCAGCGACGCATAAGCTGTATTACTTTCAATTATGACGACGTCCTGGACCAGCGGCTCTGGCGGTTCAGGGGGCTGACTCGAATCCAGCGCCAGGATATCGACTATTGGCATCCAGATGGTGGATATGGTTTCTTCTGCCCGCCCTCCTCGTACTGCGTTGACCGGCAGGTTCTTTCTATGGACAAGACCTCGATGCAGTTGCTCAAGCTTCATGGCTCGCTGAATTGGCGGGTCCGAAGGGGTTACAACCGGCCGCTACCTGTGGACGCCATCGTGCATCACGAAGACTGGTACCCGGGCGAGGCAAGCGCGGAACAGATATCGGGGCACCTGGAGGCGCTTCCGCTGGTGGTTCCGCCAGTGCTACTCAAGGCAGAACTGGTCGCGCAGCCAGTAATGCGACTAGTCTGGTCAAAGGCGTACGAGGCATTGCGCAAGGCCGCATCCATCGTCTTTCTAGGCTACTCGATGCCCAGCACCGACATTGCAGCGCGCTTCTTGTTCTCCGAAGCTATCGGGAGAGACCGTGTCGGGATAATTCAGGTGGTTGGACTCGCAGAGGACGAGGCCGCGCAGGGGCGTTTTCGGCAAGGGTATGAGGTGGCTTTTCCGAACATCCGCGCGGCGCAGTTCCGGTACGATGGCGTCTTGCAGTGGCTCTCCACGCTCGATCCAGTTAACCCGGCCGTCTGACTGCTTGAGGACATCGTCAAAGACCCATCCGACTTGAGCTGATCAGCTGCTTTCGACCGCTCATCGGTGTCTTGCCTTCCAACTGCTGATGGTAAGCCGTACAATCGGCCGCGGTCGAATCCTGCATGCCGAGAGGCCGAATCCAGCTCCTGGCGCGCGTCGTCGATCTCGTCGGCGCCGATAATCTTCGTGTAGTCGATCCGCGCGACGGCTGGCCGTCGCTGGTCGAGGTCCGGGTGGCGTCTGGCTGGCTCCCTGCGGCTGTGCACCTGGGCGAGATTGGATCTAGCCACCGCGATCGGGATGAAGTTGAGCGCCGCTTCCAGAACCCTGGCAAGGGGAAGCCCGTGCAGGCCCCATCGGGAAGGCTCCCGCTTCTCGTAGGCCTGTCAGCGGAGGGCGACACGCCGGTTCTCGTGGGAATGGACGCCGCGCATCGCATCGGGGCCGAGACGCGTCAGTCGCTCTTCATTCCACTTCAGCTGCTTCAAGCGGGCGCTGCCCGAGGTTGGGCCGAGCATGAAAGTACCTCGGGCGAGCTGATCCGTGCGTTCCATCCTGCGCTCCTGCCAACCTACGTCGAGCTGCTGCGGTCTAACATCAAACTTCCCGAAAATGTAGTCATCGGCATCGCGGCCGCCGCGGGCCTCGTCGACTCGGCAAACGATGAAACGCCGCAGGAGCGCGTGCGGCGGGTAATCTCCGCCCTGTCGCGCGATCGACGCTTCTCCAAAATGGTGGTAGCCGCTTACGGCGAGTGCTGCGCGATGTGCGGCTTAGACTTGGGTCTGGTCGTCGGGGCCCACATCTATCCCGTAAACGCGCCTGCCTCCACCGATAAGGTGTGGAACGGCCTTGCGCTCTGCTACAACCATCACGCCGCATTCGACGCGCACCTCATACACGTGGAGCCGGGGTCGCGTGCTCTGCGCTTGCACCCCAGGGTGACCAAAGACGGGAAGACAAACGACCAGAGCCGCCAGTTTGCGGCGAGCCTGCTTTCTAAGCTGCGAGCGCCCCGGGAACGCGGGCTGGGGCCGCGGCCGGCGATGTTCGAGAAGCGGTATCAGTTTTTCGAGAAGCGTTACGAGTGGGCGGGCTAGATCGTGGACCGTGCGAGGCGGGCCGCCGCGCCATAGCCCTTGCTGGTGCCAGGATGCGGTGAGTGGTTGCCTGCCAGCTTGGCATATTGACGCGATACACGAGCAACCGGCTCCGGCGGTGGAATCGGCGTACGACGACGCGGGAGCAGCGTCCGGGGCTCCGTGAGGGCGGCCCGTTCGCCGAGGAGCTGCGCGCGAATCTGCTGCCCGAGGTACTCCGCCAGAGCTGACGGAACCGCATTACCCAGTTGGCGCTGGATCGAGCTCCTCGTGCCGACCATGTAGTAGGGCTCAGGATATGTCTGCAACCGCATCAGCTCTTTCACGGAAAGACGACGGCTTTTCCAATGAAAAGGCCCGATTGCGGGGCCGGGCTGCGCCGTGAGAGTCCACGAGGGCAGTGCCTTCGCTAGTTTCAGCAGGAAGCTCCAATAGCGTCGCCGCCATCCGAAAAGTGGTAGCCCTCCTCCTCGGTCGGTGTGGTGAAGATAGTTCTTGCCCTCCGGAATCGACGGCAGCAGTTGCGCCCAACGCCCCGTGAGTGAGAGGTTCGGATCGTCATCGTCTTCTAGGTCTCCTACCGCGTCCCAAGCGGTAAAGGCCGGTTCAGTCGGTACGAACGATAGCCGGCTCTGCTGACTGCTAAGGTCGCAGAGCGCGTGGGTCGGATCCGGGAAACAGAAGTCGCGGCCTTCACGCTGGCCTACGATGAACACACGCTCACGCATCTGGGGCACACCATATTGCTCTGCCCTTATCAGCGCCACCTGGAATGAGTACGCCGTTCCGACCTCACGATTGATTGCTTCGACCGTGCTTTCGAGCAGGTCGCGCCCCTCCGACTTCTCCTGGTAGGCGAGCCCAGGCACGTTCTCCAGAAGGAAGACCCTCGGCTTGGTGTCCCGCAGCACCCGCAGGTACGCTTCGAGCGTCGTCGCTCGCGGATCCTCGAGGCGCCGTACATCTCCACGGGCCCAGTACCCCGACTTGCTGAAAGGTTGGCACGGCGGACCACCAGCGAGCAAGTCCGCCTCCCCCTCGTGCAATCCTGCCGTACGTAGCAGCTCCCGCGAGGAAACTGTGTGGATGTCGCGCTCGATCACCGGCCAGTCTCGGTTGCTGCGGAGCGTTCGCGCGGAGTCGGCGTCCATCTCGACCGCCACGCGCGTGATGAAGCCGGCTGCCTCAAGCCCGAGATCGAGCCCGCCAGAACCGGTATAGAGGCTGATGAAGTTGAGGGGACGAGCCATATGTTACGCCCTATTTACGCCTACACGAGCGGCTTGTCAAGGGGCCGGTGCTGTGCCGGTAGCGCCTGGATTATCGCCGAGGCGACTTTGTCAGGGCTGGAAATGATCTGCGATTCCCAGAATCGCAGAACGGTCCACCCGAGTTCCTCCAGACCCCTCGTATGCCTGCGGTCCCGCTTCATATTTCCGCAAATCTTGGCGAGCCAATACTGCGGGTTCGCGCCACGTTCGAGCCGCTTGCGACGACCGGCCCAATTCTTTCCGTGCCAGAAATCCCCATCGCAGAATACGGCAACCCTAGCCTTTGGGAAAACGATATCCGGTCGGCCTGGCAGATTTATCACGTTGACTCGAAATCTTAAACCGTGCGCTCGGATTGAAGCCCGAAGAAGTAGCTCGCACTTGGTCTGCGTCTTTCTGCTTGCGCCGCGTGCTGCAGCACTCGCCCGCACGGACGATGGAGCTAACCCGCGATAACTAGCGCTTCTCTGAGAACTCATGGTCTCCCCAAGCCTCGATTATCTTTCCAAACTCCTCGCGACAAGTGAAGAGCAACCCGGGGGAAGGTCTTTGGCGGGAGATCGGGGTCAGGTTACATGACGACGGGGGCACGAGCCTTTCAGCGACGATGGCGGTGAAGGAGCCGTTGGAGCTGAGAGGAGGTGGCCCCGATGCTCTCGGTTGGACTGGATCTTCACAAGCGGTACTCGGAACTTGAGGTTCTCGACGACGCTGGAGTGAGGCGGGCGTCTGTTCAGCTTCCCAACTAGCTGGAACCAGGTCGAAGACTTTTTTGTCCCCAGCCGCCTTCGAAGGCCCACCAGTCGCGCCAGTCGGCGGGCCCCCAAAACCGGCTGGCGGCCAGATTCCCCTAGCCTTTTCGCCCGCGCGAAGCGAACTGAAGCCAAACGAAGTATGTGTCCAGGGCGTCAAGTGGCCCCTGCAACCGACGCAACCGGCAAGCGCAGCTTGTGGCGTGGGGCCGTTTCCCAATCCGAGGCGAAATCAGCCCTGCCGACGCCGGGGCCTGCGCACGGCATCGCTCTTATCAGAGCAGAACGACCTTGTGGGAAGATGCGGAGTCGGGCTTCGTTCTGGTATGGGGGACGGTATGAGGCGAATCCCCGTGACTCCACAGCTAGCCTCGGAGGGGGCCTCATCGGTGGTTCATTGTAGGCTTGATTCGCAGTCAAGCCTGATCGCTCTTCTAGAGGGCGAGGGAAGGCTTCCTATACCGCTAAATGTCGGTCATACGCTGCGTGACGATTCACTACCCGCACCGGGACCTCCCTCGGAGATGCCTGCCACGCAGCCACATGAGAACGGACGGGACCACCGCGCGGCACCCTCTCCAGATCGGCTCTACGCCCATTGGCTGGACGGCGAATGGCACAAGATCGCGAGGTCCACCCAACCCGACCCCACAGGGTTTCTACTGTCTAATTCTGCTGAGAGCGCACTAATGCTGCATGCGCTACTGGGTACGCGGCTCGTGATTAGCGATGTGCAGCTAACCGACAGTCCCGTACTCGTCAAGCTATTTTGTGACGAGGCATTTCGAAGCTACCTGGAACTCGACCCAGGCTTCCTAACGCTTGCAGCGGATCCTTCCAATGCCTCGGACCTCCGCCGCGGGATTGCGACGTCCGGTCTTGCCCGGGCGATCAAGACGGGCTGGAAGACCTCGTTGCCCGGCGTAGATACCGGTCTGATAAGAGACTTCGCGCGCGAGATACTCGATCTGCCAGACCTGAACGCAGTACGCTGCCTCGAGGACGCCTCCAGAGGACCAGGTCGGCTCATCAGCCGGTCGCTTGGGACAGCAGATACCCTCGAAGGTATTCTGCGCGGCGTGTGCTACTTCGCCACTGCACCGTCGGCGGTCGTGGCGCCGGTTCACCGCAGTTCGCGCACCTACTTCGACTTCTTGGAGACCATGGCGACTGAGCCTTCCCTGAACCCCATTAAACGCGACGCTCTGACAAGGACGCTCTATACGGTGGCTGGACTGGTTCGTCACGAGGATCGCGGTACCCGGAGCGCACTAGTCACTGCCATGGAGGGGAAGCTACCTAGAGAGAGGTGGCCGCGCGAGTATCACGAGTGCTGGAACACTGTCGTTCACGCGTGGAACGAGAACATTCGCGGCAGGTTAGGAGCGACACGTTCATCGATATCGCGTCTGCCCCATGCCGAGGTGGCATTCCGTGGCGAAATCTCAGACGTGGCTGGGCCGTACAGCGTGTCGGGCGAATCTGTTGAGCCCAGCGTGCCGGCCCGCTATCCCGTGCTTCGACTCGACCCGGTAGGCTTGGACTGGGCTTCAGTTGCGGCTGCCGTTCGCCTGGACTCTGTGGCCGAGAAGCGGGTGGCATTTCAGGTTGCACTGTCTGCGCGCAGTCGGCCGATAGCGGCCGAGATTGGCCGCGGCTTGACCGAGGCCTTGCAACGCGCGCTTGTGGTGCGGGCGGAGCCGGTTGTGCGTTTCTGGGTTTGGCTCTTAGTAGAGGTGGGCGCTCACCATCTTAATCTGCCTCTGCCTGCGTTGATCGCCACCGGCGGCAAGGCTATCGACGAGGTGCAGGCAGCTGCTCGCACTGCTATGCGCAAGGCCCGTGTAATCAATACGTTGGGCGGTGCCGAGGACGCGATGGTTTCAACGCTACCAGCGGAGGACGATGAGGACGCCTAAATTCACCACCGAGCGAGCTATGCCTTGGCGAGTCAGGCGCAGCAATTTGGTGTTGAGCAATCGCTGGGCACGAGTCCGCCGTGACGAGTGCGAGCTACCTGATGGGCACTTGATCGGAGACTACTATTACTGGGAGGGAGGTGACTTTGCGCAGGTATTCGCCATTACGGCGGCCGAGGAAATCGTCCTTACGCGGCAATACAAACATGGCGTGAAAGAAGTGGTTCTGGAACTGCCGGCGGGTCTGATCGAGGCAAGCGACAGGAAACCACTGGCAACTGCCAAGCGTGAACTCCGTGAGGAGACCGGCTTTACTGGTGGTAGATGGTTACCACTTGGCAGATTTAATGTGTCGTCAGCGAAGGCAGCCACGCGATCGCATTCGTTTCTGGCGAACGGGGTCGCGCGAAAACACGAGCAGAGAGCGGATCCTAAAGAGGTGGTGGACGTGACATTGGTAGGGAAATCGGAACTGTGTGAGCTGATTGCCGCAGGTGCGATTCGGGACGCAAACTCGATCGCTACTAGCTTCAGGGCTTTCCAAGTCCTTGGCTGGGGATTATGAAGAGTGTCGGGTAGTTCTGAGCGGTTTTGAGACACCGCCGAAGGTTATCCTGGGGTCACGTTACATGAAGACGTGGGCGAGCCTCTTAGCGACGATGGCGATGAAGGAGCCGTTGGAGCTGAGAGGAGGTGGCCCCGATGTTGTCGGTTGGACCGGATCTTCACAGCCGTACTCGCAACTTGAGGTTCTCGGCGGCAATGGTCTGAGGCGGGCGTCTGCTCGCCCTCCCAACGAGCTGGAGCAGGTTGCGGGATTCTGCCGATCTCTTGGCGAGCCTTGCCGAGTAGTTTCGGAGGCTGGGTGGAACTGGGGATCGATGCACGATAGTTAACATATCTTCAGCGAGTCGCCCGGGCGGGGAGTCTTGGCCTCTGTTGCTGGGAGGGCTGGTCCGGCCGCACGACGCTTCGCCCGGTGATCGGAACCTGGTTTCGGCGCTGCATTTCCCGTCGTGCATAGGCGACAAGCCGTCCCTGGTAGTAAGCGCAGCTGCCTTTCGGAATGCCAAGGATTCTCGCCGCGTCCGCGACTGAATAACCTCTTCGAACGAGATCTAGGAGATTCCTTTCGAGTTTCGGAAGAACGCTGGCGATCCGATCGAGCAACTCGTTAGATTCAAGGGCTGGCAGCGGAGGCGACGAACGCGGCTCCGGCACCTCCTCGAGCGACCGCCCCTCTCGGCGGTTGCG
>Ga0207684_10002983_pt1 | contig 16774 bp, 18 predicted proteins | sample KBSK5501metaG_FD_184342 | JGI IMG/M metagenome (GOLD analysis project Ga0207684, IMG submission 184342) | Corn, switchgrass and miscanthus rhizosphere microbial communities from Kellogg Biological Station, Michigan, USA - KBS K5-50-1 metaG... | ecosystem: Host-associated > Plants > Roots >...
TCCCGCCGCGGCCCGCCGCCGGCTGCGCGCGATCGGCAGGGCGTACCTGGACTTCGCGCGCGAGGAACCAGGGCTGTTCGCAACCGCGTTCGCCCTACCGCAGCAGCACGCCTACGGTGCTCCGGCCGGCGAGACCGGGCAGGAGCGCATGCCCCTGGATCAGCTCCGCGCCGCGCTCGACGAACTGGTCCACGCCGACGTCCTCGACCGGCAGCGCCGCGACGGCATCGAGTACCCCATCTGGTCCGCGGTGCACGGGCTGGCCGTGCTCACCGGGCAAGGGCCCCTGCGCGAGGTCCCCGACGCCACCTGCCATCAGCTGGAGAAGCGCACCTTCACCTTCCTCGAGGAGGGCCTGAACTGAGAGCGACGCCGGGGGCGGGCGTGGCCGCTTAGGCCGCCGGCTCTGGGTCGGAGATGTCCGCCACGGTCGCGTCGAGTGCCCGCAGGATCGCGCCGGCATCCGCCGCCAGGGCGAGACCGTGCTCGCCCGCGCCGAGTGTGATCGTGCGGCCGCGCACGCGTTCATCGGCGATCACCGGCCAAGGCCTGGCCGATCCGAACGGCGTGATCGTGCCACGCTCGTATCCGGTTGCCTGCCGGGCCACCTCGGCATCGGGCAGGGACAGGCGGCTCACGCCCAGCAGTCGCCGCAGCTTCGGCCAGGAGATGGCGCGACCGCCGGGCACGAGCACGAACAGGAAGTCATCGTCGCCGCGTCGCACCACCAGCGTTTTGACCACATCGGCGGGCGCCACGCCGCGGGCCCGGGCCGCCTCGGCCAAGCTGCGCACCGGGCCATGCCGGATCACGCGGTGGGAAAGACCCAGGGCCTCGGCGGCCTCCAGCGCGGGAGTGGACACAGTTCAGTATCCCGCCCCGGCCGGCCCCCAGCCGGGCACTCGAGCCCGCCCCCGCGGTGGCGGTCTTGCAAGGCGCCCTGGTGGATCGATCTGCCCGACATTAACCTCGACGACGAAGGCCTGGTCCGGGCGAGGCGGCGGGTGGGCCAGCGCGTGGATGCATCCGGCCGGACGACACCCGTTTTGACGCAGAACCGGGATTTCGAGGTCGCGGGAAGTGCCGCCGGGGCAGGAGCGGCAGGAGCCAGTCATGAGGTCATTCGAGTCGGAAGTCGCCGAGGAGCCGGCCATGAGCTCGTTCGAGTCGGATGTCGACCAGACCGCACGATGGTTTGCCAGTCCCCGGTTCGAGGGGATCGCGCGGTTGTATTCCGCGCGTCAGGTGGCGGAGCAACGCGGCACGATCGCCACCGACTACACGGTGGCGAGAGTGGCTGCCGGGCAGTTTTATGATCGGCTCCGGCAGCTCTTCGCCGGGCGCCAGCAGATCACGACCTTCGGCCCGTACTCACCCGGTCAGGCAGTGGCGCTGAAGCGGATGGGCATCGAGGGCATCTACCTCGGCGGCTGGGCCACGTCGGCCAGGGGATCGGTGACCGAGGACCCGGGCCCCGACCTGGCCAGTTATCCGCTCTCGCAGGTACCCGACGAAGCTGCGCCGATCGTGCGCGCGCTGCTGAGGGCTACTACCCGATACAGAGCGGAATCGACTACGCCGTCGCCAGATCGCTGGCTGTCGCCCCATTCGCCGACCTGCTGTGGATGGAGACCAAGACCGCGAACCTGGCGGACGCCCGGCGATTCGCCCAGGCCATCCATGCCGAGTTCCCCTCCAAAATGCTCGCCTACAACCTGTCACCATCGTTCAACTGGGACACGACCGGGATGAGCGAGGAGGAAATGAGGCGATTCCCCGAGGAACTCGGCAAGCTGGGGTTCGTCTTCAATTTCATCACCTACGGCGGCCATCAGATTGACGGCCTGGCGGCGGAGGAGTTCGCCACCGCCCTCAGGCAGGACGGCATGCTCTCCCTGGCCCGGCTGCAGCGAAAATTCCGGCTGGTCGAATCGCCGTACCGGACGCCCCAGACGCTCGTGGGCGGGCCGCGGCTGGATGCGGCGCTCATGGCCTCGTCGGGCGGCACGGCGGCCACGAAGGCAATGGGCAAGGGCTCGACGCAGCACCAGCATCTGGTCCAGACCGAGGTGCCGACCACGCTGCTCGACGACTGGCTCGGGACCTGGGCAACGCACCACCAGATCCCGGACTCGCTGCATGCCGGGCTGCGGCCGCACACCGCGGGGTCGGAGTTGCTGGAGCTCACCCTGTCCAACGCAGCCGGGGAAGAGGCCGCCAACATCATCTTCGCCGTCATCGTGGATCGCCGAGGGCGCAACATGCTCTCGGTCCGGGACCAGAACACCTTCGACAGCGCCCTGCGCAAGAAGCGCCTGATGACCCTCAACCACCTATTCCTGATCCACCGTTACAAGATCTGGGCGGTCCACTACGTCAGCCCGACCGACGACAACCGCTACCAAGCCCAGAAGATGAGAACGCACGGCCTCTTCCGCGACGTCCACGACGAGGTCGGCGACATCATCGTCGCCGATGTGAGCGCGGAGGGCATCAGGGCCCTGCTCGCCCCGGACCGGGACCGCCTGAACGCCTTGATTCAGCGGCAGTATCCATACGCGCCAGTCGACCTCGCCGCGCAAACCTCGGGAAGGACCACGGCTTGACCGGGATCTCGCGGCGCCGCTCGGCCCGGGCTCAGGTTCTCGGACCGGGCTCCGGCCCCGCGCCCGCGGGGGCCAACGCGTCGGCTTCGGCGACGTCCTTGTAGAACCGCTTGGCGATGTACAGCGGTCCGCCCAGCGACTCGGTCTTGTGCCACAACCCGGTGCCTGGGCCAATCCGCGTACCGCGGGGGGCCTCACGCTCGACCTCTCCCACTGGAGTGATCGTCAGCCGCCCGGTGCGGCAGACCAGGATCCGCTGGTCCGTCACGACGATGACCCGGTAGGCGTTGCTGAAGATGACGATCCAGTAGGTGATCAGCGCGAAATACGGGCTGACGGTCTGCGCCGGTATCACCGCCTGGATGACCTCACCGGGCCGCAGGACATGCTGAGCGTTCGCTCTGATCTTGTCGCGAAGGGCCACCGCCGCGCCTCCTTATGCTTCGCGCGGACACATTACTCCGAACAAGACAGGACGATTCCGTTTTCCGGCAGGCCCGGGTCCGGAGCGCTGCGATCTCGCCCTCCGGTGGGAAACCGCTCAGCCGCCGGCCGGCACCTTGTCCACGGAGGCGTCGAAGATCTGCCCGATCGAGGCGTCCAACTGCGCGTGGAACTGCTCGCTGGTCTGCTGGGCGGACAGTCCCTCCAGCAGCGCCCGCGAAAAACTCGCGATCATGCTCGGGTCCCTGGCCAGCAACGCGCACGCCTTGTCGCGGCTGTAGCCACCGGACAGGGCAAGCACCCGCAGGACCCGCGGGTCGGCGGCGAGGCCGGCGTAGCGGCCCGGCTGGGTCGGGATGGTCAGTTTCAGCATGACCGCGGCATCGCCGGGCAGCGCCTCGATGCGCGCCTGCAGCGCGTCCCGGAGCAGCATCTCCGCTTCGTCCTTGCGCGGGCTGTCGATGCTGACCTCGGGTTCCAGGATCGGAACGAGCCCGGTGGCCGAGATCCGCGCCGCGTACTCGAACTGCTGGTCAGCGATCGCGGCCACCCCGTCCTTGTCGGCATCGTTGATCACTGACCGCATCTTCGTGCCGAAGATCCGGTGCCGGTTGGCCCGATCGAGCAACTCCTCCAGCGTGTCGATCGGCTTCATCAACCGCACGCCGTTCTGCTCGGCGGCCAGCCCCTTGTCCACCTTCAGAAACGGGGCGACCTGCTTCTGGTCCCACAGGTACCGCGCCGTCGGGACGCCCTGCATGTCCCGCTCCATCGTCTGCTCGAACAAGATCGCCCCGAGGATGCGGGAGCCGCCGAACGCCGGGTCGGTGATCACCCGGGTCCGCATCGCGTGGACCAGGTCGAACATCTCCTCCTCGGAGGTGTACCGGCTCTCGCCGATGCCATAGTCGGCTAGCGCCTTCGGGGTGCTGCCGCCGCTTTGGTCGAGCGCCGCGAAGAACCCCCGGCCCGACCGCACCTTCTCCAGTTGCGTGACGTCCATGCCTGCCATTCTCGCAGCCCCGGCAAGGGCGCAGGTGCCGGCCGGCGGCCTACCGGAGGTCAGATCCCGGCGCTCGTCACCGGGGCTGGTCGCGGCGGTCGAGGACTTGGTAGTGCGCTGAGCTTTTGTCGAAGTCCGCGAGCACCGCCTGGGCCGCTGCGGGTACGTGCGCCACCTCGTAGTCGTCTCCCATGAAGGCCTTGACCGCGTCCAGGCTGTCGAACCACATCAAGGTCATGAACTCCACATCGCGCTCACGCTTGCGACGGACCAGGTCGATGGAGCGGAACCCCGGGATGCGCCGGGCCTCGATACCGGGAATGACCTGCTCACGCACGATGCGCTCGTAGGCGTCAGCGTTCTGGTGGGTGGCCCAGCCTCGCCACAGGCGGCAGATCATGAGCGGGAGTGTAGTGACAAGCCGGTGCGGCAGGCAGAGGGATCAGCGCCGGGATCACGGTTAGGCTGGCGGACGCCGGATACCTCCGCCCTGGAGGAGTGAGATGACCGATCACAGCCCAGCTGAATCCGGGGTGTCCCAGGCCGCGGTTGAGGAGTTGGCGGGCGCGCCTGCACGGCGGGGCAACAAGTGGTGGACGCTGGTCGCGGTGTGCCTGGGCATCTTCATGCTGCTGCTGGACATCACCATCGTGACCGTCGCGCTGCCGGCCATCCAGCGCGGGCTGGGCTCCAGCTTCGCCGACCTGCAGTGGATCGTCGACGCGTACGCGCTGACGCTGGCCGCGTTCTTGCTGACCGCCGGCAGCCTGTCCGACATGTACGGCCGGCGCCGGTTGTTCCTGATCGGGCTGGTCGTGTTCACCGGCGCTTCGCTGCTGTGCGGGTTCGCCACCAGCACGTTGATGCTGCAGGTATCCAGGGCGGTGCAGGGCGTCGGTGGCGCCATCATGTTCGCGGTGTCGCTGGCGCTGCTCGCCGACGCGTTCCGCGGCAAGGACCGCGGGGTGGCGTTTGGCATCTGGGGCGCGATCACCGGGATAGCCGTCGCCGTCGGCCCGCTGCTGGGCGGCGTGCTTACCTCCGGATCTCCTGGCGGTGGATTTTCTTCGTGAACGGCCCGGTCGGCGCCGTGGCGATCGTCATCACGGTGCTGAGGGTCGCCGAGTCCCGCCAGTCCGGGGCGGCGAGGCCGGACTGGCCGGGGTTTGTGCTGTTCAGCCTGGGGCTGGCCAGCCTGGTCTACGGGCTGATCGAGTCCAACCGGGCGCGGGACTGGTGAACCCGCCGCTTGCCTCGACCGCCGTGGGCGTTGTGCGCCCTGAACGGGCAGGCATGGCGTCTGGGATCAACTCCACGTTCCGCCAGGTGGGCATCGCCACCGGCATCGCCGTGCTGGGCACCCTGTTCTCACACAAGGTGACCGAGCAGGTGCGGTCCACCATAACCACAGTCCCCGGCATGGCGGGGCGGGCCGGCCAGGTCGCGGGCGCAGTGCAGTCCGGCCAGATCGGCAGGCTCATCGCGCACCTGCCCGCGCGCACCGGACGGGCCGTCGCGCTGGTCACCAGGTCGGCCTTCACCGCCGGGCTCAACGAGATCCTGCTCGTCGCGGCCGTCATCGCGCTCGCATCCGGGCTGGTCTCGCTCGCGGCCATCCGCAGCCAAGACTTCGTGGCCCAGGGCCCGGCCCCACCCGGCGGCTAGGGATCGTTGAACTTTCCGGTTCGCGCGGGCCAGGCAACTGGCCAGCGGCATACTGGGGCGTTAGCTGAGGTTCCGCCTGCCTCGCCGGGTGATTGAGGGGGCTGAGCGCATGGATCCCGGGAGAGTTGCCCGGGCCGGTCCCGTCTCCGGGCAGGCCCCCCCGCAGCCGGTCACCGTGGTCCGCGGCGATGACCGCCATCAGGTCGATGAGCGCAACAGGCAGCTGGAAACCCAGGCCGGCCAGCGGCGGGAGCGGGAACGCCCAGGTTATGCCCGGCCCGGTTCCCGGATTGAGCAACTGCTGCGCCTAGCCGAGGAGCAGGTCACACAGATCGTCCAGCAATCCCGCTCGGCGGCGGACGAGCTGCAAACGGCGGCGAAGGCGGGCGCCGCCGAGTTGCGGGCCGCGGCGGAGAACGAGGCCGCGGAGCTGCGGGCGGCCGCCAAACGCGAGACCGATGATCTGCGCGAGTCGGCGGAGCGGGAAGCGGACGCGATCCGGACGTCGGCGCTGCGGGAGGTCGGCAAGCTGACGTTGACGACCGACCGGGAGATGGCCAATCTGCGGGCGATGGCCGAGCACCAGATGGCGGAGAAGCGGGCGGCGATGGAGCGGGAGATCGCCACGCTGCGCACGACCACCGAGCGGGAGATCGCCGCGTTGCGCGCGACCACCGACCGGGAGATCGCCGCGTTGCGCGCGACCACCGACCGGGAGGTGGCGCAGCTGAAGGCGTCCGCTAAGCGGGATCGCGACGAGATTCTGACGACGTCAAAGCGGCAGGCGGACGAGATACTCAGCCGGGCGCAGCGGATCTTGGAGGAGAGCGAAGCGGGCCGAGCGCGGGCCGAGGCCGAGTTCGAGATCCAGCTCGTCTCCCAGCGGGAGGAAGCCGAGCGGCAGGAGGCCGAGCGGCTGGCGGCAGCGCAGGCGGCGACGCAGAAGCTGGTCACCGAGGCCGAGCAGCGGGCGGCCACGGCAGAGCAGCGAGCCGCCCAGGCCAGCGCGCAGGCCGACCAGACCCGCCGCGAAGCCGACCAGGACTACAAGCAACTGGTGTCCAACGCCAAGAACGAGGCCGACCAGATCGCCGCCCAGGCCAGGGCGCAGGCCGCCCAGACCAAGGCGCAGGCCGACCAGCTGATGGCCGACACCCAGGCCGAGCTCGAACGGCACCGGGCCGCGGCCCAGCGGGAGGTCGACGCGCTGAACCGGCAAAAGGACGCCATCACGGCCAGCCTCGAAGAGCTGCGCCGGCTGATCAGCGGGCACGCACCTGCCATCGCCGGGGCGGACCGAGCCGCAGACGCATGAGCCCTACCCGGCGCGATCGAGGTCTCGCGTGGTCGCCGGCGGGGCCCGCAGGCTGGAGCCCTCGGATCAGCCCGAGCCCTCGGCTCCGACGTATCCCTCCGACTCCAGGTGCAGGATGATCTGCTGGGCGGCCTCCTCGGGCGTGAGCTGGGTCGTGTCGATGGTGACGTCGGCGTCCTCGGGCACCTCGTAGGGATCGGAGATGCCCGTGAACTCGGGCAGTTGCCCAGCGCGGGCCTTGGCGTACAGGCCCTTGCGGTCCCGTGCCTCGCACACCTCGAGGGCGGTCGACACGTGGATGAGCAGGAAGCCGCCGCCGGGCTCGATCATGGCCCGCACGTCCTTGCGGGTGGCGTCGTAGGGCGCGATCGGCGCGCAGATGGCGATGCCGCCGTTCTTGGTGATCTCGGAGGCCACGAAGCCGATGCGGCGGATGTTTATGTCGCGGTGCTCCTTGGAGAAGCCGAGCTCGGACGACAGGTGCTTGCGGACGATGTCGCCGTCGAGCAGGGTCACCGGCCGCCCGCCCAGCTCCAGCAGCTTCACCAGCAGCACGTTGGCGATCGTCGACTTGCCCGATCCCGACAGGCCCGTGAAGAACACCGTGAACCCCTGGCGGACCCGGGGCGGGTAGCTGCGCCGCAGCTCGGCGGCCACCGCCGGCGGCGTGAACCACTCGGGCAGGTCGCGCCCCTCGTTGAGCCGGCGGCGCTGCTCGGTGCCGGAGATCGCCAGCGTCCGGGCGCCGTTGGGAACCTCATCTTCGGGAAGGTAGCCATCCAGGTGCTCGACGTAGACCATCTGGCGGAACGGGACCATCGTCACCCCGAGCTCGGCCTCGTGCTGGCGGACGAGGTCCTGGGCGTCGTAGGGACCGTAGAACGGCCGGCCCTGGGCGTCGGCGCCGGGCCCGGCGTGGTCGCGTCCCACGATGAGGTGGGTGACCCCGTGGTTGCGCCGGATGATTGCGTGCCAAACGGCCTCGCGCGGTCCCCCCATGCGCATGGCGAGAGGCAGCAACGCCAGCATCGCCGTGTTGTGGGGGTAGCCGTCCATGATCGCCTCGTAGCAGCGGACCCTCGTGTAGTGGTCGACGTCACCCGGCTTGGTCATGCCGACGACGGGATGGATGAGGAGGTTGGCCTCGACCTCCTTGGCCGCCCGCAGGGTGAGCTCGTGGTGGGCCCGGTGCAGCGGGTTGCGGGTCTGGAAGGCGACCACCCGGCGCCAGCCCAGGCGGGTAAACTCGGCCCGCAGCTCCGCCGGCGTGTGGCGCAGCGCCAGGTAGTCGTGGTGGGCGGGCAACTGGATGCCCTCGAGGGTGCCAGCCAGGTAGTTGGGGTGCGTCCGCTCGAGCAGGTGGGCGACGCCCGGGTGGGTGGGATCGGTCGTCCCGAAGACCGCCTGGGCCTCCGCCCGCCGGTCGGGCCGGTAGACCTCCTCGACGTGCAGGGCCGCCAGCATCACCCCTTCTGGGTCGCGCAGGGCGACGGAGGCGCCCGGGCCGACCTGGGCGGCCAGCTCGTCGGGGACGTCGAGGGTGATCGGCACGGGCCAGAGCGTCCCGTCGGACAGCCGCATATCGGTACAGACCGACGCCAGGTCGGCGCTATCCAGGAACCCGCGCAAGGGCGAGAACGCACCGGACAGCAACAGCTCAAGGTCGCACAGCTGGCGTGGCGAGAGATCCCATGACGGCCAGTCGGTGGACGCCTTGCGCAGCTCGAAGGCGCGCTCGTCATCCACGACGACATCGACCAGGACACCACCGTACGGACGGACAAGGTGATCAGCCATCGGGCCAGCCTAGGCCAGCGGCGGTCAGCGTGCGTGGTGAATTAGGGTTTTTGGCACGTTCGGAATGGCCATGACCTGGGCCTTTGCAGCTTCGTGCCCTCCCGGTGGGTGACGCAAAGCACAGTGGCCGTTAACTTCGGTCAGACTGGAACTGGTCTCGCCCAGCGGGCGAGACCGCGGCTGGGGCGGCGACCGCGGCTGGGGCGGCGACCGTGGCCCAGCAGGTGGAAGGAGCGGCCATGGCGAGCTGGTTCCGCTGGCGAAGGCGGGAGAGGCGGGACGTGCTGTGACCGCTGTCGGCAACCGGCCAGCGCCGGCCGCTGTCACGGCTGCCCCGCGAGGGCCAAGGCAGCTCTTCACGGTGATGGGGACGCCGGGAAGGCTGCGACTGCTCCTGGTCGGGCTGGTATTGCTCTCTCTGGTGTGGGGCGCGGTGGCGGCCTGGGTGGTGAGCCACCGCGCGTCAGGGGCCAACGACGTGGTCGGCACCAGCGAACCGCTGAGCCTGGACGGCCAGCAGATCTACCGGGCCCTGTCGGCCGCGGACGCCACCGAGGCCACCGCCTTCCTGGCCGGCGGGCTGGAGCCGCTAGCCGCCCGCCGGCACTACCTGGCCGACATCGCCCAGGCAGCTTCTCATCTGGAAAGCGCCACCGCGGCGGCGGGCCACTCGCCGGCCGCGCGGAACCTGGCCACGCTGTCGGCGGACCTGCCCGTGTACGCCGGCGAGGTGGAGACCGCCCGGGCCGACAACCGGCTAGGCCTGCCGCTGGGGGCGGCCTACCTGCGGGAGGCGTCGGGCCTGATGCGCGGCACGCTGCTGCCGGCCGCCCGGGAGGTCTCCGGGCAGGCGGACAGGCAGCTGTCGGCGGCCAGCGGGCAGGCGACCGGGCTGCCGCTGGCCCTGGTGCTCCTCGCGGTCGCCGTTGTTACCGGCTACGTGCTCTTCCGTGCCCAGCGGTGGCTGTTCCGGCGCACCAACCGGGTGCTCAATCCAGGTCTGGTGGTGGCCTCGGTTGCCGCGGTGGTGTCGCTGCTTTGGCTGGCTGTCGCGCTGGTCGTGGCCCGCGCCGACCTGTTGCAGGCGCGTGCTCAGGGGTCCGCTCCGGTGGCCGCGCTGGCCCAGGCAGACATCGCGGCGCTGCGAGCCCATGCCGACGAGAGCCTTACCCTGATCGACGCGGGCGGTGACGACAGCTTCCAGGCGGACTTCCTGGCCGTGCAGCACCAGCTGGGCCCCGGGCCCGGCACGCTCCTCACCGCTGCGGTCACCGCCGCCCGTGGCAGCCCGGGTGCCGACGCCGCGGCGTCCGCCGCCATCACCGCAATCGCCTGGTACCCCGCACACCGAACGGTGCGGTTCCTCGACGACAACGGCAAGCACATCCAGGCGATACACCTGGTGACCACACCCGGCCCGGATCACTCCGGCACCTTGTTCACCCGCCTGGACGGCTTGCTGACCCGCGCCATCGCCACCGACCAGGCCGTCTTTAAGGCCAACGCCGCAGCAGGCGCGGGCGCGTTCACCGGCTTGGAGGCAGGAGTCATCGTGCTGGCGCTGATCATGGCGGCGGGATGCGCCCGCGGGCTCGGCACGCGGTTGGCGGAGTACCGGTGAAACCGCGCTCCTGGCTCAGCCTGCCGCCGCTGCTGCTCGTGGCAGGGGCCCTGGCCGCCTGGGCCGTGCCCGGGTCGGCCGCGGTCCTTGCCCCGCCCGCGCGCCACCTGTCCGCGCCGGTGGCAGTACCGGCTACCCCGGCCGCCACGTGCGATCCCACAGCCAGCTTGCGGCCGACCGGGCCGCCGCGGGTGACCCCCGGCTCGTTCATGGCCAAGATCCGGGCCCGCGGGTACCTCATCGCCGGCGTGGACCAAAGCACGTACCACTTCGGCTTCCTCAACCCCTTGGACGGCAGGATCGAGGGGTTTGACATCGACATGGTGCACGCCATTGCAAGGGCGATCTTCGGCAACCCCAACAAAGTCGAGTTCAAGGCCATCTCCGACGCCCAGCGGATCCCCGACGTCCGGTCCGGTGCTGTCGACATCGTGGCCCACACGATGACCATCAACTGCGCCCGGCTGCAGCTGGTCGACTTCTCCACCGTCTACTACGACGCCGGCCAGCGCGTCCTGGTGCAGACCAACTCGCCCGTCAAGAGCATCGCCGACCTGGGTGGAAAGAAGGTGTGCGCGACCACGGGGTCCACCTCGATCGCCAACATCAAGGCCGCGCCGTCGCACCCCATCCCGGTTGCCGTGCCGTACTGGACCGACTGCCTGGTCCTGCTCCAGCAAGGCGACGTGGCCGCGATCTCCACCGACGACTCGATCCTCGCCGGCCTGGCCGCCCAGGATCCGTGGACAAAGATTGTGGGCCCCCGGTTCAGCAACGAACCGTACGGCCTGGCCATTTCGCAGCAGCACGCCGACTTCGTCAGGTTCGTCAACGCGGTGCTCCAGCAGATGCGCACCGATGGCCAGTGGGCCGCCAGCTACGCCCGCTGGGTCGGCACCCCCGTCCCGGCGCCCCCAGCGGCCCACTACAAGCACTAACCCGCCCAGCCGCGTGGCACGGTTGAGAAACGGCCCTACCTGCGCCGCCGCACCCGGGCCGCATGGCACGCTCCGCCGGCGGGGGAACCGGCCGACAGCAGGACTTCGACGCTTGCCGACCGCGGGGCCTCGGCGGAGAATGAGTCTCCGCTGCGAAGGGATGGTGGGCGTGCAACCAGGGCAACGGCCTGCGCGGTGGCCCCTCACCCGCCATGACAGCCATCTGGCGCAGCAGATGGTGGAGCGGGCGGCGGAACTGGCCCGCGATTCGCACGCCCGAACCCGGCATGCTGCGGTGCTGGTGAAAGACGGCAGCCTGCTGGCCTGTGGCGCCAACGGGGTGCCGTTTCCGGGGGAAGACCACTGCTACTGCAAGGTCGGGGAGTCCGGCGATCATGACCAGTGCCGGACCCATGCGGAGCAACGGGCGATCACGCTGGCGCGGGAGGGGGATGGCTGGCGGCTGCTGCCAGGATCCAAGCTGATCTACGTGCGGCTCGCCGCCGACGACTCGGTCCGGTTGGAGATGCCCCACTTCTGTGCCCGGTGCGCTCGCTTGGCGCTGTCCCTCGGCGTGGCCGAGTGGATCTTCGCGATGTCGGAGGGCCTCGTCGGGTACTCAGCCGTTGACTATGACGGCATCGCTCAGCTGAGGTGGTAGCCGGCGGCGGGCGGTGCCGGGTCGTACCCGAGGGCGACGGCGGCCGCGCGCGCGGAGCGGAGTACTTCCTGCCGGTAGAAGGGGAAGCGGTTTCGGCGCATCCGGAAACTGGGGCCGGTGACGCCGACGATGGCGATCGGCCGGCCGGCCCAGTCGTTCACGGCGGCGCTGAAGCCCACGCAACCGAGTTCGAACTCCTCGTCACTCGCGGCAACTCCGGATGCCCGGACCCGGGCGAGTTCCCGGCGCAACGCGGATGCGTCGGTGATGGTCCGCTCGGTCAGGGCCTGAAGGGGCTCAGCGAGGAAGCGGTCCAGGTCGTCGGGAGGCAGGGAGGCGAGCACGAGCTTGCCCGGAGACGAGGTGTGCAGCGGGAACTCTCGCCCGATCCAGGAGACGCTCTCGCGGTCGACCAGGCCGCAGGCCTCGAGCGTGGTGAGCAACCGCCAGGCCGTGGTCCGTTCGAGCCCGGCGGAGGCGGCCAGCTCGGCCAGGCTGGCGGGCCTGCCGAGCCTGGCGAGTTCCTGGAGCAGGCCGACGGCCCGGGCGACGGACTGCACCGGCGGCCGGGTCCGCGCGCCGCCGGTGACCCGGGGCACGGTCAGCTCACCCCGATGATGAAGCCTTCGTCGGCGCTGTCGAATTCCTCCAGGGCAGCGTTCACGTCCACCAGGCAGGCGGCCAGCCGCCGCCTGACTGCCTCCGGGCCGGCGGCGAAGTCCGGCCCCGGGGCCAGGAACGCCCGCAGCCGTTCGATCGACTGGGGTGAGGACATCCGCCTCTACCGGCTGACCGCGTCGTGGATGGTCGGCTACGCATTCGACCGCGAGCGGCTGCTGGCCGCCAGGGCCGAACACGGCCAGCGCCAAGTTGCGCAGGATTGAGAGGGCGGACGTCAGGTCGTGACGCGGTCGAGGAATTGGCGGACCGTGGTGAGGTAGCGTGCCTGCTCTTCGGCGTACATCATGTGCGCGGAGTCCTCGAACACGACAAGCTCCGCGGCTGGCAGGCGCCGCGCCATGTCCTCTGAGGCGCCGACCGCGCAGGTCCGGTCGTAGCGGCCGGCGAGCACAAGCACCGGATGCGTGACCTCGCCCAGCCGGTCCTCGACATCGATCCCCCCGTAATCCTGCGCGGCAAAGTAGCGGATGACGTCGGGCGCATAGCGGGCCAGCCCGGCGGTCCGGCGTTGGTACTCCCGCAGCGCGGCGCCCTGCGGGTCCCGGAAATGGAAGGGCAACTGGTCCTCGAGCAGCGCGCGCGCCTCCTCCTCCGTGCGGACTTCGGTTTCCCGCGCCCACGACGACGTCACCTGCTCGCGAAGCCCGGCCGGCTCGAAGGCCGCCAGCTGTCGGCCGATTTCTTCGAGCCAGTGCGCGCCGGCGATCCCAGCCGACACGATCGTGCCGCGCGGCTCGCCCGGGTGGTCGACCGCGTGCTGTAGCACCAGGAAAGCGCCGTAGGAGTGGCCCAGCGTGGCGTACCCGCCGCTCACTCCCAAACTGGCCGCCAGGTCGCTCACATCCTGCGCCATCCGCTCCAGCGTCCACGTCTGCCGCGGCGCCGTGCGGTCCGAGCGGCCACACGCGCGCTCGTCGGCCAGCACCAGGCGGTACCGGCCGCCCTCGGTCAGCGGGTCAAGGTAATCGCCAAACAACGTGTGGTCCAGCCCCGGTCCGCCATGGAAGATCAGTAGCGGAAACGCCGACGGCTCGCCGCGCTCGTCAACGTACAGCTTGGTGTCCGCCACCTCCACAAGCCGACCCATCACCACACCCCCGTACGTCTACGGAGTGCCCTCAGGCCCCCAGTCGATGCCCTCAGCTGCCAGCCAGTTCAGGTCGGATGCGGGTAGATCGCCCGCTGCGGGTGCCATGTTCGGCGCGGCCACCTGCAGGCCACCAGTGCCCCCGACATGAGCGGCCCATTCATCGCCGCGGTCAAGCACGACCTTCCCGAATGCTGGCGGCCGGTGGAACAACAACCGCCTGCTGCACTGGGTGCATGACCACTCTTCGACGCCGCGCTCCAGCGTTCTCGTCCGCGTCATCTCGTGTGCGGTGGACAAGTGAACTCCGATCTGCGGCGGGCTCTTCTCTTGGCAGCTTCCCACAGCTACCCGCGCGCACCCTGCCAAACATGCCGCGGTTGGCGCCGGGTCGCGTCAGGCGCACGTGCGTGCCGCTGAAAAACGACAGGTTGGGAGGTATCTGGCGCGGGGGGGCTGGCCCTCTGGCCCTCTGTAATTAGTAGCCACTTGGGATTCCGGCGCCGGCCCCGGTGGCCTGCGCGGGTAGGACCGCGCAGCAGCCCCTCACAGGAGGAATTCATGCCAAACCAGCTCCGGTCGGGCGCACTTCAGACACCGGCCACCGACTTCAACGCCCCGGCCATCCTGGCCGGCAAGGTCACCGGGCTGAAGGTGCTCGACCCGACAGAACACAAGGAGCGGACCTCGCTGCTTGAGGTGAATGACGAGTTCGACGTCCAGCTCACCTGGGAGCTCACTGGTGCCGCGACACCCGTTCTCGGCGGCTCCTGGGTCGTCACGCTGTACAGCGACGACATGGACGGGGTGGGCACGATGACGGGGCGTATCGCCGGGCCCGATACGGTCGCGATCACCGGTGGGCCCCCTCCGCTTGAGTTCAAGCACACGTTCAAGATTCGGCGGCCCACGCCCAAGGTCGGTCTGTACAAGCTGGCCGCGACCATCAACCACTCGCCGACGGGGACTTCGAAGAAGATCTCGGAGATGTTCGGGTACGCAGAGTCGACCCCCATCGACATCACGGACGTCGCGGTAGAGCCAGAGCTCCCCAAGGATTAAAACCACAACTCCAGCCGCCGCGGCATCAGCGGGCCTACCCGGCCAGCGGGGGCGGTGCCGCGGCGGCTGGCTCCATCGGCGGTTCACGAAACCCCGTGATCATAAGGAGTGAGCACATGTCTGCAATCGTTGTCCCGGACCTTCGCATTGCCGCACCGGCCGATGCCGTCCTGGACCAGCTCGGGGCGCTCCGCAACCTGCCGGGGAACTGGTCGGGCCACGGATTCAACCTGATCGCACGCCCGGACTTCCAGGGAGGCAACGACATCTTCCTCGAACTGAACCCCACCGACGAGCAGCTGCGATTCAGCGTCATCGGCGGGCCCATACCGAACCGCGGCTCGCAAATGGATGACATCGAGATCTTCGGGGTGCACTACCTGCAGCAGATCAGGGATCACGGCACCGGCGGCGCGATCCACCTTGAGCCCGGCGTTTGGCTCAACGTCCCGCCAACCACCGAGCCCAGCCAGCCGGATACCGTCGTGCGCCTGGCGACCATCCCGCACGGGACCGCGGTATTGGTTCAGGGCGCCTCGTTGTCGCTCAACGGGCCGCCCGACATCGGCTTCGCCAACACCGTGCCCTTCCCCACCGGGTCGCCTGAACCGGGGCCGGGCACCCAAAACAGCTTCCCGGAGTACCACCTCAGCACCCCCAATAAGTTCCGGACCACCCCCACTCCCCGCCGAGTCACCCAGGATGTTGTGACCAATCCCAACTCGATGCTCGTGTCGGACATCCACGGCCAGACAATCACCGCGACCACCGTGCTGGAGGTCTCGACCGTCACCGACCCCAGGCAGAACACGGTCGGCGGCGCGGAGAACATCCCGTTCCTCCAGAACAACGCGAATGTCTCCCGCGTCAGCGCGACCTTCTGGATCGAGACGGTGCAGTTCCCCGCTCCGTACAGCGACCGGCAGTTCCTCCAGCTCCAGTACACCCAGACCGTGTTTCTGGATTTCCTCGGCCTCACCTGGCCGCACGTCACCGTCGCCACCCTCAAGAAGGTCGACTAAAGGCGACGACGCTCAGGCAACGGGGCCTGCCTGCCCGCCGGAGGGCGCTTGACCGGCCGGCGGCGCGGGCGGGGCATACCCTCTTATCGCGGTTTCTCTCTTGACTTTGGGCCAGGCCGTCCCGTCTTGGGCCTGCCCAGCCTCTGCTCCTCCGACCTGCGACCGCTCGTCAGGGTCTTCTCCCAGGACGGTGACCCAGACCTTTGCTGCCCGCAGGACAACCGTTACATCCTCGCCCTCCCTGAATGGTGCCGATGGCGCCGCTGACAGCGTCAGCTCTGCGAGGCCCTGAGGGTTGAGGGCGGGGACAGTTTGGATGCCGTAGAAACTGGCCAAGGCACCATTGTTCTGGGTTGCAGAGCCGGACAGCTCGACAGCTTCGCCAACGTTGAAACCTTCCAGCTGAACGCTGAACACCATCACCTCGTTCTGGAAATCGGCCCTCGTGACATATGAATTAGATGAATCGGGCATGAGCGGCATCCTTTCAGGCAGGGGCGGATTGGTTAAGACATCGGAGCGACTCCCTGGCTCCCGGCAGGTTGCCCTTGCGTTGGTAGAGGTCAAGAGCCTGGCCGGCAGCGGAGTGCGCCTCGGAGACCTGGCCTGACGCGGCGAGGACATGCGAGAGGTCGAGCAGGGTGTCGGCGCGCTCGCTCAGCAGGTCGGTCTGCGCAGCGAGGGCGGCCGCCGAGCGGGCGAGTTGCTCGGCTTCGCGATAACGGCCCTGGTCGGCGAGGATCCTTGCGTATAGTCCCTGGCCGAGTGCCTGGGGGGATAGGTCCTCGTCGGCCGCGGCTTCCCGGCTTGTCACGATCAGGCGAATAGCCTCGTCGTACCGGCTCGGTCCTTGCGCCGCGATAGCTCTGGCC
>Ga0207684_10002986_pt1 | contig 16768 bp, 14 predicted proteins | sample KBSK5501metaG_FD_184342 | JGI IMG/M metagenome (GOLD analysis project Ga0207684, IMG submission 184342) | Corn, switchgrass and miscanthus rhizosphere microbial communities from Kellogg Biological Station, Michigan, USA - KBS K5-50-1 metaG... | ecosystem: Host-associated > Plants > Roots >...
CGGAGTGTGACGTCGAAACCGGCGGCGATGGCCGTCTGGGCAATGCCGGCTCCCATCAGACCGGCACCGGCAACGTAGAGCTGTTTGATCGTCACGCCTTCTCCTTTAGCACCTCGCGGGCAATCACCAATCGTTGGATCTCGTTGGTCCCCTCATAAATCTGCGTGATCTTGGCATCTCGCATCATGCGCTCGGCCGGGAAATCGCGAAGGTATCCGTAGCCACCCAGGATCTGCACTGCATCGGTGGTGACGCGCATCGCGGTGTCCGAGGCGAAGAGCTTGGCCATCGAGGAGCCCGCGGTGATGCCGGTCCGATCGTGGTCGAGCGCATCCCCAGCGGCATAGGTCAAGGCGCGGGCCGCCTCGATCTGGGTCGCCATGTCGGCCAGCATGAATTGGATGCCCTGGAACTCCATGATCGGCTTGCCGAACTGCCGCCGCTCGCCGGCGTAGCGCCGGGCCAGGTCGAAGGCGCCCTCCGCGATGCCGAGCGCCTGGGCTGCGATCCCCGGTCGGGAGTGATCGAGCACCTGCATCGCGAGCTTGAACCCCTCACCCTCGTTGCCGATCCGGTTTGCCGCGGGCACCGCCAGGTCCTCGAAGAAGAGCTGGGCGGTCGGCGATCCCCGGATCCCCATTTTTTTCTCCAGCTTGCCCACCTTGAAGCCCGGCATCGTCTTTTCCACGATGAAAGCCGAGGTATCGCGCGCGGGGGTATCGCCGTCCCGGTCGGTGCGCGCGAAGACCACGATCGTATCCGCCACGCTGCCCCCGGTGATGAATGTCTTGGAGCCGTTCATGATGTAGGTGTCGCCGCGCTTGATGGCGCGGGTGCGCATCCCGCCGGCATCCGATCCGGACCCCGATTCGGTCAGCGCGAAAGCCGCCAGCTGCTCGCCGCGGGCCAGCGGCGGCAGGTATTTTCGCTTTTGCGCTTCGCTGCCTGCGAGCCAGATCGGCAGGCTGCCAAGGGACTGCACGCTGAGGATGAGCGAGGAGGTGACGCAGAATTTGCTGATCTCCTCGACCGCGAGGAGGAGCGTAAGCGCGCCGCCACTGACCCCGCCATACTCGGGCGTAAACGGGATGGCGAGGACGTCGTGCCTGGCAAACAAATCTTTGATGTCCCACGGAAATTCGCCGGATTCGTCGATTTCGGCCGCCCGCGGCTCGACCCGCTCCAGGCAGAGGTCGTGCACCATCTCGCGGATCTGTTGCTGCTCCTGGGTCAGGCCGAAGTCCATCAGGAGCGCACCAGCTCGCGGGCGATGACGACGCGCTGGACCTGGTTGGTCCCCTCGTAAATCTGGCAGGCCTTCGCGTCGCGGACCCGCCGCGCCATTGGATATTCCTCGAGATAGCCGTAGCCACCAAACACCTGGAGCGCGTCGAGCGTGATGTCCATCGCCGCGTCGGTGCTGAAGAGCTTCGCCATCGACGCCTCTTTCGTGAAGGGCCGGCCGGCGTCGCAGAGCGCGGCGGCTTTCCACGTCATCCAGCGCGCCGCCCGGATCTTGACCGCCATGTCGGCGATCTTGTTCTGGATCGTTTGCAGCTCGGCGATCGGCCTCCCAAACTGCTTGCGGTCTTTCGCATACGCGACCGCGTCGTCGAGCGCTCCCTGCGCCAGCCCGACCGCCTGGGCACTGATCCCGATCCGCCCGCTGTCGAGCGCGCGCATGGCAATGCGGAAACCCTGGCCCTCGTCACCCAGACGATCGGCCTCGTCGACCGCGCAGTTGTCGAGGTGGACCTCCGCGATCGCCGAGCCGTTCAGGCCCATCTTCTTGAAGCGAGGTCCGACTTTCAGGCCGGGGTTGTCGCCGCCCACCAGGAACGCCGTGATGCCCTCCGCGCCAGAACCGGGCCGGGTCGACGCCATCACGAGGTAGACCTGGGCCTCGCCGGCGTTGGTGATGAAGATCTTGCTGCCATTCAGCACGTAACCGCCACCGCTGCGAGTCGCCGCGGTCTTGAGGTGCGCCGCGTCAGAGCCGGCCTCGGGCTCGGTCAGCGCGAAGGCGGCCAGCTTTCTGCCTTGGGCAAGCTCGGGCAGCCAGCGGCGCTTCTGTTCCTCGGTGCCGAACAGCACGATCGGCTCGGTGCCGACCGAGCCATGCACGTCGAGGATGCCGGCGGTGCTGGCGCTGTAGCGCGCGACCTCTTCGACGAAGATGGCAAACGAGAGGTGATCGAGCCCGACCCCCTGGTACGCCTCAGGGACCAGGATGCCGAGCAGGCCGAGCTCGGCCGCCTTGTCGACCAGGTCACGCGGGAACTCGCCGCTCTGGTCGATGGCGTCGGCGCGAGGCTTGACCTGGCGCTGCGCGAAATCCCGAACCAGTTTGCGGATTTCCTGCTGTTCAGGACTGAGCGAGAGATCCATCTAGTTCACGCGGATGACGGTAGCCTCGCCCTGCGCCATCCCGGAGCAGATGCCGGCGGCGCCGTAACCGCCTCCTCGCTGCCGGAGCGCATAGGCGAGGTGCATCAAGATGCGGGCGCCGGAGGCGCCGATCGGATGTCCGACCGCGAGCGCGCCGCCGTCGACGTTGACCCGCTCCTCGTCGATGCCGAGCAGATCCATGGCCGTGCAGGCGACCGCGGCAAAGGCCTCGTTGATCTCGAAGAGGTTGATGTCATCGACGCGAAGGCCGAGCTTCTTCAGCGCCGCCTGGGTCGATGACGCGGGCACGGTCGCGAGATACGGCGTGTCGGCCGCCGACTCGCCATAGGCGAGCCACTCCGCCAGCACCGGCAGGCCCCGGCGTTTGGCCGCAGCCCCACTCATCAGCAGGATGGCGGTGGCGCCGTCGTTGACGCCCGGGGCATTCCCGGCCGTGATGGTGCCATCCGACAGGAACACCGGCTTGAGGCGGGCAAGACCCTCGAGCGTGGTGTCGGGCCGTGGCTGCTCATCGGCCGAGACGGTCACGGCCCCTTTCGGGTTGGGCACCGCCACCGCAACCAGCTCGTCGTTGAAGTGGCCGGCCTTCAGTGCCATCGCATAGCGTTGCTGGCTGCCGTAGGCGTACTCGTCCTGCCGCTCGCGCGAGACCTCGAACTCCCTGGCGACGTTGCTGCCCTCGACCGCCATGTGGCAACCGTTCGCGGGATCGATCAGGCCGTCGCGCACCATGCTGTCGACCAGCACCGCGTCCCCGAGCCGGTAGCCGAAGCGGGCCTTGTCGAGCAGGTAAGGCGCCTGGCTCATGTTCTCCATCCCGCCGGCGACCACCACCTCCGCATCGCCGTTTCGGATCAGGAGGGCCGCGAGGTTCACGGCCTTGAGCGAGGAGGCACACACCTTGTTGACACTCAGCGCCGGAACACTGGTCGGCAACCCGGCTATGATCGCCGCCTGCCGGGCGGGGATCTGGCCCATGCCGGCCGTGATCACGGTGCCCATGATGACCTGGTCGACGTCGCTGCCGTCCAGGTGGGCTCGGTCGAGCACCGCCTTGATCACGATCGCCCCCAGGTCGGGCGCCGGTAGCGTGGAGAGTCCGCCTCCCAGCTTCCCGAACGGGGTGCGGGCGGCCGCCACCAGCACGACGTCCTCCACGATTGCATTCTAGAAGTGCCACCCGCAGAGGCTCAAAATCGCGGGCCATATACTTGCGGAGGTGGCGTTCAAACACCTCCTCTTCGGGCGCCGCGGCGCGATGGCCACGATCACCATCAACCGTCCCGACGACCGCAATACCCTCAACACCGAAACCGTTGGCGAGCTCCGAGAGGCGCTCGCGCAGGCCAAGGCCGACCCGGAGGTCCGCGTCATCGTCATCACCGGTGCGGGCAAAATCTTCTCCGCCGGCGCCGACCTGAACAGCTTTCGCCGCGAGCAGCCTGAGCTCGAGCGCTACTTTCAGCGGCGCCAGCTGGCCGACCTCTTCCTCGAGATGACCGAGCTGGGCAAGCCCACCATCGCGCGCATCAACGGCCATGCGCTGGCCGGCGGCTTCGGATTGGTCGCGTCTTGCGACCTTGCGATCGCGGCCGACGAGGCGCAGTTCGGCATGCCCGAAGTCAAGGTCGGCGTCTTCCCGATGCTGATCATGGCCATCGTCTTTCGCAACCTTCCCCGCAAGGCCGCCATGGAATTGATGCTGACCGGCAAACGCATCGATGCGGCCGAAGCGACCCGACTGGGATTGATCAACCGGCACGTTCCGGCAGATCGACTGGACGCCGAGGTGGACGCGCTCGCCGATGAGCTCGCCGGGAAGAGCCCGATCGGGATGAGGCTTGGAATCGAAGCCTTCTACAGGATGCAGGACATGAGCTTTCCGTCGGCGATGGCGTACCTGCAGGACCAGCTCGCGCTGCTCAACCTGAGCGACGATCTCAAGGAAGGGGTGACCGCCTTCTTCGAAAAACGCGAACCGAGATTCACCGGTCGATGACCATGCCGTCGGTCGAATGGGTGGAGGTGGGTCCTCGCGACGGCCTGCAGAGCTGGCCGGCGACGCTGCCGACGCCGGCCAAGGTCGGACTCATCACCGGCTTGCTCGATTGCGGCTTTCGGCGGGTCGAGGCGACCTCGATGGTGCACCCAAATTGGGTTCCACAACTGGCTGACGCCGAAGCCGTGCTGGAGGCGCTCCAGGACCGGCGCGATCAGCTCCGCGTGCTGGTGCCGAATCGCAAGGGCCTCGAGCGGGCTCTTTCGGCCGGGATTCGGAATGTCGCCGTCACGGTCGCGGCCACCAATGGCTACAACCAGCACAACCTCAACCGGACCGTCAAAGACACGCTCTGGGAGATCCAGGAGATCACCACGCGGGCAGGGCGCGACGGCGTGGTCGTCGACGCCAGCATCAGCGTGGCGTTCGGCTGCCCGTATGAGGGCCGCGTGTCGCCCCAGTGGGTTGCCGACGTCGCCGCCGCTCTAGTTGAGGACAGCATCGAGGAGATTTCGCTGGCCGACACCATCGGCGTCGCCAACCCGGCGCAGGTCGAGGCGCTCTTCCAGGAGATGAAGGAGCGCATGCCGGCGGTGCGCTGGGGCGCGCATTTCCACGACACCCGGGGGACGGCCCTCGCCAACCTGCTGTCGGCCCTGGAGACCGGCGTCAATCTGTTCGAAGGCTCAGTCGGCGGCATCGGCGGCAGCCCGTTCGCCCCGGGCGCGGCCGGCAACCTCTGTAGCGAAGACGCGCTGGCCATGCTCGAAGCCATGGGGATCGCGACTGGGATCGACGTCAGCCGGCTGGTCGAAGTCGCGCGCGGACTCGAGCGAACGCTCGGCGCGCCGCTGCCCGGCCGGGTGCATGCGCTCACCGCGCCCCAGGTTGGGACCGTGTCGGCGTGAGCGCGCAGGACGAGCTCAAGGCTCGCTCCGACACCGCCCGTGCCGGCGGGTCCGCGAAGTACGCGGAAAAACTCCGGCAGGAGCACAAGCTGGCCGTCCGACGCCGCCTCGAGCTGTTGCTCGACCCCGACTTCCTGATCGAGGACGGCCTGCTGGCCCACGGCGAGGAGCCAGGCTACGGCGCCGACGGCGTCGTCACGGTGATCGGCCGCATCGAGGGACGCACCGTGTGCGTGATGGCCAACGACCCGACAGTAAAGGCAGGGTCCTGGGGACCGCGGACGGTCGAGAAAATCGTCCGCATCCAGGAGACGGCGCAGCGACTGCAAGCTCCGATCTTCTACCTCGTCGACTCGGCCGGGGCGCGCATCACGGACCAGGTCGAGATGTTCCCCGGGCGCCGCCACGCGGGGCGCATCTTCTACCAGGAGGTGCAGCTGTCCGGGGTGGTGCCGCAGATCTGCCTGCTGTTCGGTCCCTCGGCGGCGGGCGGCGCCTACATCCCTGCTTTCTGCGACATCACGATCATGGTCGAGGGCAACGCCAGCATGTACCTCGGGTCGCCGCGCATGGCGGAGATGGTGATCGGCGAGAAGGTGACGCTCGAGGAAATGGGCGGCGCACGGATGCACGCCACCGTAAGCGGCCTGGCTGACGCGTTGGTGGCCTCCGATGAAGACGCGATCGCCGCCGGCCAGCGCTACCTTTCCTATTTCCCGCAGAACTGGACCGCAGTGTCCGAGCCGGGGCGCGCGGCGGACGCCCGGCCGCCGGTGCCGCTGGACACACTGGTGCCCGAGGACGAGGGGCGCGGCTTCAACATGCAGCAACTGATCGACGGCGTGATCGACGAGGGCAGTTTCTTCGAGGTGAAGAAGCTGTACGCGAAAGAGATTATCTGCGGATTGGCCCGCATCGATGGTCGCGTCGTGGGCGTGATCGCCAATCAGCCGATGCACAAAGGCGGCATCCTCTTCGTCGACTCGGCCGACAAAGCGGCGCGCTTCATCTGGCTTTGCGACGCCTTCAACATCCCGTTGTTGTTCCTCGCCGACGTGCCGGGATTCATGATCGGCACCGCGGTTGAGCGGCAGGGCATCATCCGGCACGGCGCCAAAATGATCGCCGCAGTTTCCGAATCGACGGTGCCCAAGATCTCGGTGATCGTGCGCAAGGCCTATGGCGCCGGCCTCTATGCCATGGCCGGACCGGCGTACGCGCCCAACGCCACGCTGGCGCTGCCCACCGCGATGATCGGGGTCATGGGACCGAGCGCGGCGGTGAACGCGGTCTTCTACAACAAGATCCAGGAACAGCCGGAGGCCGAACGCCCGGCGTATGTCCAGAAATTGCAGGAGGAGTACCGGAAAGACATCGACCTCTACCGGCTGGCCTCGGACCTGATCGTCGATGCCGTCGTCGCGCCCAACGATCTTCGCGCCGAGCTGGCGAAACGCTTTGCCGCCTACGCCACCAGCCAGCGTCCGCGGGTAGAGCGCCGGCATGGCGTTTTTCCCGTCTAAGGTGTAACTGGCGCCTCGGCTCCCCGTTACACGTACGTGAAGCGACTGGCGGCCACCTTGCTGCTGTTGTCGGCGAGTTGTGGTCAGGCGAACTCCGGCACGACGCCGTCAGTCAGCGGCCCGACCGTGCCGTCACCGACCACCGGAGCCAGCCCCAGCTCTTTCGTGATCGCTGAAGACAATCCCGCCTGCGGCAGCTCCTCCTGCACGGTCGCTATCGTCGATGTCGACGGCCGCGTACGGGCACACCAAACATTCAAGCGGCAACCACCGGCCGTCGTCGGCTGCGAGGGGAGTTGGATTTCCTCCTCGATCCAGGTGGCGGGTAATGCGGCCTACTACCTGGACGACATCGGGCTGGTTCGACGACTCAGCGCGACAGGCGCCGCGAAGGAGGTGGCCCGTTTTCCCATCCGGACCAGCCAGCAGGTCAGCTGGTTTGGCGTAAGTCCGGACGGGCGCAAGCTGATGGCCGCCATCATGGTGTACACGCCCCTGTCCCCGTCGTGGAATCCGCAGCAGGGATGCCCTGTCCACGAGACGGGGCGCGTGCATGAGGAGATCGACCTGGCGACGGTTGGGGGATCGACGACGACGTTGAGCGACCAGACCAACCCGCAACAGGTCACGTCTGTCGTCGGCTGGGATCACACCGGCCCGGTCGCGGTTCCCAACAGCCACATGGCGTACATCGGCTATATCGGTGGGACGGTCTGGGGTGGGCCGGCCGTACACCTCGACCTGCAGGCGCAACCCGTGGGTGGCTCAATTGGCGGCGCCAATTGCTCGCCACTCTTCGGAGAGACGCAGGGCGGCAACGTCGTGTGCTACGACCCGAAGCGCCCGACCGTACGAGACCCCGCTGGGAAGGAACTCTGGGCCCTGAAGGCGCTGGACCCGACCGACGAATTCTCCTACGGCCTTATCGCCCTCTCGCCGGATGCATCGCACGTGGCGTTCAGCCTCAACAGTAAGTGCTGTTATACCTTCGACTCCAGCGTGATCCGCAGCCGGGATGGCGTCCGCATCGGTCTCGGATCGGCATTCCAGCCTCAGGGATGGCTCGACGATCAGACGGTGATTGGTGCCCGCGGGAGCGTGAAGGCGACCTGCTCAGGCTGCCCACCGGATTTTGTGCCAACCACGCTGGGCATCATCCACCTCGCCCGGCCGAGTGAAGTGCAGGACCTCGGCATCAGCGGCACGTTCCTCGGAGTACTGCAGGGCCAGTAATCGGCGGGCCAGCGTCTATGCTTGGCTACAGGTAGGCTGTGAAGTTCGTCCTGGTCGGCCTTTCTCACAAGACCGCCCCCGTCGGGATCCGGGAGCAAGTGTTCATTCCCGAGGCCGGCGTCGGCGAGTGTCTCCGGCGGCTCATCGATCGCGACCTGATCGAGAGCGGCATGTTGCTGTCGACGTGCAACCGGACTGAGCTCTACGCCGTCGCCTCCCATGAGGCAACCCCCGGTGGGTTGCTCGAATCGTTTGGGTTGTGGCCGCATGCGTTGCCCTTTGAGGACTGGCGACGCTATGCCTACCAGCTCAGTGGCGAGGAGGCCGTGGCCCATCTCTTCCGCGTCGCCAGCGGCCTCGATTCCATGGTGATCGGCGAGGCCCAGATCCTCGGCCAGATCAAGCGGGCGCTGGCTGCGGCGCGGCAGGCTGGCGGCCTGGATGCGCGACTCGAGATCATCGCGCGCGGTGCGATCCGGGCAGCCAAGCGCACCCGCCAGGAAACCGGGATCGGTCGACGCCCGGTCTCGGTCAGCCACGCGGCGGTGGCGGCGGCCGCCAGCGTCCTCGGCGACCTCGCCGGCCGGCGCGTACTGCTGATCGGCGCTGGGGAGATGGGCGAGGTCGCGCTGCGCCTCCTGCGCAAGCAGAGGATCGGCGACGTCTACCTCACCTCGAGAACCTTCGAACGCGCCGACGAGGTGGCGCGGCCGCTCGGCGGCCAGGCGGTTCCCTTCGATGGAATCGACGAGGTCATCGGCGGCGTCGACATCATCCTGACCTCGAGCAGCGCCCCTCATCGCGTGCTCGATGCGCGCCGCGTCGAGAGCTTCCAGTCGCAGCGCGGCGGTCGGTCGCTGCTCATCATCGATATGGCCGTTCCCCGCGACGTGGACCCGGACGTAAGCCAGGTTCCCGGGGTCAGCCTCTTGAACATCGACGAGCTATACACCATGGCGCAGACCAGCCGCGAAGAGCGCAAGGCCTGGGTGCCCGCCGCGGAGCGCATCGTCGACGATGAGCTGCAGACGACGCGACTCGCCCTCGAGGCTCGCGAGTCGGCGCCCACGGTCGAAGCGCTGGTCCGTCACGTCGAGCAGTTACGCGACAGCGTCCTCGAGCGCCACCTGTCGCGCGTACCGGCGGACGAGATAGGGACGCGCGACGCGATGCGTCAGCTCGCCGATGCCCTGACGGCCAGGTTTCTCCACGGTCCCGTCCGCGCCCTGCGCGAAAGCCCGGATCCAACCCTCGAGGCGGCTGTGATGACGGACGCCTTTGGCCTTTCCACACCGGGGCCGCTACTCGACCAGGAGCCGTCGTAGGCAACGATCGGTCATCGGAACTCTTCGAGGCGGCGAAGCGCCTGATTCCAGGCGGCGTCAACAGCCCGGTCCGCGCCCACCGCGCGGTCGGCGGATCGCCCCCCTTCATCGCCCGCGGTGACGGCCCGTGGATTTGGGATGTCGACGGCAACCGCTACCTGGACCTCGTCTGCTCGTGGGGCCCGCTTATCCTCGGTCACCGACCGGCCGGGGTTCTCGAAGCGCTCCACGCCCAGCTCGAGCGCGGATGGACGTTCGGCGCCCCGACCGAAGGCGAGCTGCGACTTGCCGCAGCGGTATCGGAGCGGATGCCCGCCGTCGAAATGCTGCGACTTACCAGTTCAGGAACCGAAGCCACCATGTCCGCGGTCCGACTCGCGCGCGCCGCGACGGGGCGAGCAAAGCTGATCAAGTTCGCCGGCGGCTACCATGGGCATGCCGACGCCTTGCTCGTCGAGGCGGGATCCGGCGTCGCCACCCTCGGAATCCCAGGCACGCCGGGCATTACGGCTGGCGCCGCCGGCGACACGGTGGTTGCCCCGTTCAATGCCCTGGCCGAGGTTGAGGCCGCCATGACGCGATGGCCGGGACAGATCGCCGCCGTGATCGTCGAGCCGGTGGCGGGAAACATGGGCGTCGTGCCGCCCGCACCCGGGTTCCTCGAGGGTCTACGCCGGCTGACTCGCGCCGACGACAGTCTGCTGATCTTCGATGAGGTCATCACCGGCTTTCGGATCGCTCGCGGTGGAGCGCAGGAACGCTTCGGCGTGACCCCGGACCTGACCTGCCTCGGCAAGGTGCTGGGCGGCGGCCTTCCGATTGGTGCGTACGGCGGACGCCGAGCGATTATGGAGCAGGTCGCGCCGGCCGGACCCGTCTACCAGGCGGGAACACTGTCCGGCAATCCGCTCGCAGTGGCAGCCGGCCTCGCCACCCTCGACGTGCTTGATGACCGCGCCTATCGTCAGCTGGAGCGAGCAGGCGCCCGGGTCGCGGCGACCCTACAATCCGCCGCGAATGCTGCCGGGATCGCGATAACGGTTAATCGCGTAGGCTCGATGTTGACCGCTTTCTTCACGGGCGGACCGGTGCGCGATTACGCAAGCGCCAAGCAGGCCAGTTCCGCGGCATATGCCAGCTGGTTTCAACGTCTTCAGGCAAGAGGCGTCTCGCTTCCGCCGTCACAGTTTGAGGCGGCCTTTGTCTCGACCGCACACGATGAAGATGCCCTCGCGCTGCTCGAGCGTGCCATGAGCGATTCCTTTATCGGACTTGGACTGACGCCCGCGCTGGGATAAGCACCAGAGCCGCAACCACGCTGACGACGCTGATGCCGGCGCCAAGCAGCAGCGGCAAAACCAGCGAATGCTCCAGCAACGGTCCCGATATCGCCGATCCGATCGGCACGCCGGCAAAGTTGAAGCTCATGGACACCGCGAACGCGCGCCCGAACCAGGCAGGATCGGTGCGCCGCTGGCGAAGCGCGAAAAGCCCGACGTTGACGATGGATTCCGCCCCGCCGGCGATGCCGCCGAGGACGAAGACGACCGGCAAACTGTTCGCGAACGCCAGCAGCGCCAGGGTGACGGTCTGGATCGCGATGCAGCCGGCGATCAGCAGCCGCTCGCGCCCCTCGGTGTTGACGCGACCGATGAGTAAGCTGGTCACCAGACCCGCCAGTCCGAAGACGGCGAAGACCTGGCCGACAGTCGCGGCGCTGCCATGGAGATGGCGCAGCACGAGTACGGGGATGCCCACCGGAAGCACGCCGAACCCGAGGTTGCAAATGAACAGGGTGATCGCCAGCCCGCGGAGGCTCGGGTGCCGGAGGACGTACAGGAGACCTGCCCAAGCATCGCCAACCAACGATCCCGCGGAGTTCGCGCGGTCGACGGGCTCCCGGACGCCAAGCAGCGACACCGCAGCAATCCCCACAACGGTTGCCGCCAAGAGAAACGCTCCTTCTGGCCCGAATCTCGCGACGGCGATGCCGGCGATCGCCGGACCAATGACGGTGGTCAGCGAGTAGAGGCTGCTATCGAGCCCGTTCGCCCGGTCCCAGAGATGACGCGGCAGCATCAGTGGGAAGAGCGAGCGCGTACCGGTGATGCTCAAGATATTGCTGACGCCGAGGACGCTGACGATCAACAGCAGGAGTGGCGGCGGGAGCCGGTGTACGAGCGAGAGGACGATGATCGCAACTGTGAGCGCCGTCGTCACCGCGTAATCGAGGATCATCAGCCGGACGCGACCCTGTCGGTCGAGCAAGGCGCCGGCAACCGGGCTGAAGACGAGTCCCGGAAGGATCGAGAAGAGCAGGGTGAGACCCGCCAGGCTGGGTGAGCGATAGCGCTGCAGCACGAAGAGCACCAGGATGATCCCCCACATCTGGCCTCCCAGTCGCGCCAGGAAGGTCCCCAGCACCACACGAGCGAAGCCACGCACGCGCAGCAGGTCCCGATACGACGGTTCGATTGACGGCGGGCTCGGACCTAACATCGCCCTGTGGAATCTATCCGATACGTCGCATTGGGCGACTCGTACACGATCGGCACCGGACTCGAGGACGAGTCGCAGAACTTTCCGAGCCTGCTAGCGAAGCGGCTCACCGAAGGGACCGGAATCAGCGTTTCCCTGGTCAACCTCGGCGTCAATGGATACACCACGACCGATCTGATCCGCGAGGAATTGCCGGTCGCGCGGCGTATTGGGCCTGAACTCGTGACCATTCTGATCGGCGCCAACGACGTCGTGCAGGGGTCGACCGAAGCTGCGTACTGGACACGCCTGGCCGAGATTTATGACGCGCTGGCTGGATTGGCGCTGGCGGCAACGAACGTCGTGTCGGTTTCGATTCCCGATTTCTCCGCTTTACCCGGTGCCGCCCCCTTTGGCACGGCCAGTGACCTTCGCACGCGACTCGACGCCTTTAATCGCATTGCCAAGTCCGAAGCCGCGGCGCGCGGTTTCCACTATGCGGACATCAGCGCCATCACCCGTGAGCTCAACCGTGGCCAGGACTGGCTCGCCGGCGACGGCTTGCATCCCGGTCCGGCGCAACATCGAGCGATCGCGGATCAGCTCTGGACGCTCCTGGGTCCGGTCATTAAAACCAGATGAGAATCCGGTGTTTTTGAGACGGCTTTTGATAGCCTCGATTTCCCATGCGGCTCATCGGATCCCGGCTCGCGCAGGCTCGTGACCGCACACATGGCTCCAGGGTCGCACGGCTCGGTTCGGCGATTCATCTAGCCGGCGTTACTCATTGGTACCGGTCAGGGCGTTCACAAGTGGAGGCGCTACACGACGTCGAGCTCGACATCCAGGCCGGCGGCTACGTGGCGTTGATGGGACCCTCCGGAGCGGGCAAGAGCACACTGCTTTCGTTGATCGGCGGTCTGGAACGTTCGCAATGGGGAACCTTGACGGTCGGTCAGCACAACCTGCGCGAGCTGGGGGTCGATGAGCTGGCCGCTTACCGACGCACCACCATCGGGTTCATCTTTCAGCATTTCGGTCTCCTCGACCTGCTCTCCGCACGAGAGAACATCGAGCTGGCCGCATCGTTGTCCGCATCGGCCAAGCCAGGGCCGCAAGCCCGCGATTTGCTCGAGGAAGTTGGTCTCCTCGATCGCGCCGAGCATCGCCCCGGCCACCTGAGCGGCGGCGAACGTCAGCGGGTTGCGATCGCGCGCGCCCTCGTCAACGACCCGAGCCTGATTCTCGCCGACGAGCCGACCGGAAATCTCGACGCGGGCAGCGCGATGCGCGTGCTCGACCTGCTCGAGCGGGTTCATCGCGAGCGCGGCTGCACGTTGCTCATCGTGACACACAACGAGGCGGTCGCCCAGCGCGCCGAGCAGCGTTTCCGGTTGGATGCCGGACGGCTTCTCAGATGACCTGGCTCGACTCGCTCACCCTCGCCTCACGCAGCCTCCGCCGGCGCCCGGGTCGGACCGTGCTGACGACCCTGGCCGTGACCCTCGGTGCGACGCTGCTGGTCGCCCTGGCGAGTGTCGCGACCAGCGCCGGCAGCCGGATCGTGAGCAAGTTGACCAATGGCGGACCTGCCACCGCGATCAAGGTAGCGGCGTCGAAGGCCGACTCCGACCAGGCGTATACGGATGATCTGCGCGCGGCAGGCCCAAAGCCGATTACCGACGCCACCCTCAATGCCTTGCGCCAGTCGCCCCACGTCGCGACCGTGATCCCGGTCATTACCTCGCGTATCCTGGCGGTGCCGCCGCCGTTCGGCGCAGCCGCGAGCCCGATTTCTGGAGTTTCGGCCTTCGGCGACACCATGGTGGGCGTCGACCTCAGCCAAGCACACAATCTGCCGATCACGGTGCTGGCGGGGCGCCTGCCGCAGCCGCGATCGCTGAGCGAGGTGGCGATCACCGAGTCGTACCTCGACCACGCGGGCATGAGCCTACAGAGCGCGCTCGGCACCCAGGTCGAGATCGCCGAGCCCCAGGCCTTCCAGAGCCAGAACGGTCTGCAATACCGCGGCCGCTGGATCCGCGCGGAGATCGTTGGCGTGGTCTCCCAGCAGGTCGGAAGTGGCGCGTTCCTGGTTTCCATCGAACAGGCGCGGCTGGCGCAGGGCTGGGCCATCGCTGGCGTGGACGGCGGCGACGCGTTTCCCCTTCCTACCTCGAAATACACCGGCGTCGTCGTGGTGGCGTCAAGCCTGAATGACGTGCACGCGGTGCGTCAGATGATCACCAGCCTGGGCTACGCGAACACGGCGCCCGAGCATCTTGTTGCCTCGGTCCTCCGGTACCTGCGAGTCGTCGACATCGTGCTGGCTGGGATCGGGGCGATTGCACTGGGCATCGCCGGCCTCGGCGTCGCCAATGCCCTGGTGGCGGCGGTGCGAGAACGCCGGCGCGAGATTGGGGTGCTGAAGGCGATAGGCGCCCGCGATCGCGACATCCTGCGCTGGTTCTTACTCGAGGCCTTCACGGTGGGGCTCGTCGGCGGGGTAATCGGCACGCTGGCCGGACTTCTGATCGCGCTCTGGGTTGGGGTCTCCGTCAACACGTACCTGACCGAGCAGGGGCTGCAAAGCATTCAGTTCGGGGACCTGTCATGGCCACTGATCGGGGCCGCCATCCTGGGGACAAGCCTGCTGGCGATCGCAGCCGGTGTCGTCCCTGCCCTGCAGGCGGCGCGGCTCTCACCGAAAGAGGCGGTCGCCGGCGTATGACGAGGTTGCTCGCCGGGCGCATCGCCGCCAGTCTGCTGTGCACGGCATTGACGCTGAGCGCCTGCGCCCCGACGCCGGTGGTCACCCTGCGGCCGCCGCCCTCGGCGCCGGCCCCGGTCGTCTATGCCGCGATCGGCGCGAGTGAGACCTACGGGATCGGCGCGAGCGACCGGTATCGCCAGGCGTGGCCGCAGGTCTTCTTCAACGATGTCCTGCCACCTTCGGCGGTCCTCTACAACTTCGGAATCCCGGGCGCCACCATTGCCCAGGCCCTCCACGAAGAGGTCCCGGCCGCGCTGGCGGTCCACCCCACCCTGGTGACGGTCTGGCTGAATGTCAACGACCTCATCCGCGGCGTGTCAGCCGCTGACTATGAGGCACAACTCCGCCAGCTGCTCCACAGCTTGCGGCGCGGTGGTCAGACCCAGGTGCTGGTGGCGAACACGCCCGACCTCGGACAGCTCCCTGCATACCGCGCCTGTTTGCCGAACGCTCCCACCGGCGGTCCCACATGTCTGATCCCAGATGGGTTGGTGCCGACGCCACAGGTCATAGCTGCGGCGATCGATGCCTATAACGTCGCCGTCAGCCAGGCCGCCAAACAGGAGGGGGCCACCCTGGTGGACCTGCATCTCAACGGCGCCCAAATCAGTCAGCACCCCGAGTGGCTCAGCACCGACGGATTCCATCCGAGCGGACAGGGCTACGCCGTCATCGCCAAACTGTTCGAGGACGCCTACCGCCAAGTCGCCTAGTTAGGGCGATCCGCTACGTGGCCGTCGACAACGCTAATCGCACCGATATGGTGTCGGCCAGGCGTCGTTGTCCCAGCTGCTTGGCGTCCCCCGATGGACTGGGGTTTTGTCGAACTACACTTCAAGCGATGGCCGAGGGCAGCAGCGATCGCGTCCACACCGAGGATGTCGTGCTCGACATCGGGGAGGGCTTTGGAGCGCTGTTGATCTACACGAAGCCCGAGCTCGGCGGGACGGAGATCGAGGTCAGCCGAGTCGGTGACGATGCCAAACGTGTCCACGCGGAGGTCCTCGAGCGGCGAGTAGGCGGGCAGCCCGTCTTCGCGGCCGTGCTCGCAGCGCTGCCTGAAGGCGACTACCGGATCGCGACGGACGATCCACGGCTTCGCAAGGCGGTGACGATCCATAGCGGCGAGGTCGCGGAGGTCGACTGGAGGTAATACGGAAGGAGCCCGGCGGCGGGCCGGGCTCCCTCACTACCCTTAGGACGAAGGGTTGTCGAAACCGTCGTAAGGCGTGCCGAGGTAGGGGAAATTGTGCCCCGGCCCTGAACCGATCGGCGGAGGATCGGTCCGGAAGCTGGTAAGCAGAGAGGCAGCCGCGTCTGGCGTGAAGGTCGGATCGACCAGGGGAATAGTGACACCCGCCACGGCCCTGAGTTCGATGGCGGCGGTGTCGTCGATTACCCGGCGCCCGTTCGGGAAACCCGCCAGGTCGCCGCCAAGGATACCGAAGATGCTCAGCTTGCTTGTCGGGGTCGGAGGGATCGCGGTATTCAGGCGGAGCAGGTCCGCCGGCGTCGTTCCCGTGAAGTTCTGGAAGCCTGGAATGATCCCGGACGGGATCCCTGTGAGGAGGATGGCCGCTAGGTCGGCTCGCGTCTTCGTGTACGCCGCCAGGTTGGGAAAGACGCCCGGATAGAGGAAAGGGAGAAGCGTCGCCAACTCGGGATGCTGGACGTCGTCGAGGAACTGGCTATCGGCGCTGGGCGGGAGCGAGTTCCAGAGATCCTTCTCACTCATCGGCACGATGACCTCGTTGAAGAGGGGGTTGCCAAGGCGTGAGACTTGCACGAATGGGCCCGCCCCGATCAACACGCCGCCCGGCGAGATCATCGTGGCGGTCTGCCGGCTGGCCGTGGCCCAAACACCGATGACGGGATTGGAGCTGCTCTGAATCAGCTGCGAGATCGGCACCTGGATCGCGATGCTGTGGACGTTGAGGTGATTGGTGGCGTTGACACCCTCGGTCGCAGCGGTTGGGATGAGGTGCAGGTTCTCGAATGGTCGGAGGACGGCGAGATCAAAAATGGCCCCTAGGTCGACGTAGAACTCCTCGGCGCGCTGGCCAGCGAAAACGGTCTCGCCTGTCGGCAGCGGCCGGACGGCAGAGTGCTCCAGCGGCGTG
>Ga0207684_10002987_pt1 | contig 16763 bp, 19 predicted proteins | sample KBSK5501metaG_FD_184342 | JGI IMG/M metagenome (GOLD analysis project Ga0207684, IMG submission 184342) | Corn, switchgrass and miscanthus rhizosphere microbial communities from Kellogg Biological Station, Michigan, USA - KBS K5-50-1 metaG... | ecosystem: Host-associated > Plants > Roots >...
ACTATTGGACGTTAGTCCAACAGCGGCTCAGGACGTGTCGGGGAGAAGTGTAGCGTACAGACTACTGAAATCGACGCCCGCGCCTGCGCCTGCGCCCGCGCCTGCGCCTGCGCCCGCGCCTGCGCCTGCGCCCGCACCGTCGCCGCGGTCGACGGTCGGGCGAAGTCGCGCAGGTCGAAGTCCCCCTCTCGAATGTTGCCCCCAGATCACCGAGCTCGCGGCCGACGCCTTCCTCCGGCTAGACCGACCCACCGTGCGCGGTTGCGGCGGGCGCGGGCTCCGGCATGTCGGTGATGAGCGCCTCGGTCGTGAGCAACAGCGATGCGATCGAGGCTGCATTCTGCAGCGCGACGCGCTCGACCTTGGTGGGATCGATGATCCCCGCCTGCATCATGTCGACGTACTCGTTGGTCTCGGCATCGAAGCCGCGGGTGACCGGGACCATGGCCCGGACTTTGTCGACGATCACGGACCCCTCGAGCCCGGCGTTCTCCACGATCATCCGGATCGGCTCCTCCAGGGCACGCCGCACGATCATGACTCCGGTGCCCTCGTCGCCCGGGAGCTTGAGGCTGTCGAGGACCTCCGAGGCGCGCAGTAGTGCCACGCCGCCGCCGGCCACGATCCCTTCCTCGACGGCCGCACGGGTGGCGTTCAGTGCATCCTCGACCCGCGCCTTCTTCTCCTTCATCTCGGTCTCGGTGGCCGCCCCGACCTTGACGACGGCGACGCCGCCCGCGAGCTTCGCAAGCCGCTCCTGGAGCTTCTCGCGGTCGTAGTCCGAGGTCGTCTCTTCGATCTGGGCCCGGATCTGCTTGATGCGGCCCTGGATCTCCTTGGTGCTACCCGCGCCCTCGATGAGGGTGGTGTTGTCCTTGTCCACGACCACCTTCTTGGCGCGGCCGAGGTCGTCGAGCTTGAGGTTTTCGAGCTTGATCCCGAGGTCTTCCGTGATGGCCTTGCCGCCGGTCAGCGTCGCGATGTCCTCGAGCATGGCCTTGCGCCGGTCACCGAAGCCGGGCGCCTTCACGGCCGCGGAGCGCAGCGTGCCGCGCAGATTGTTGACGACCAGGGTGGCCAGCGCCTCGCCCTCGACGTCCTCGGCGACGATGAGCAACGGCTTGCCCGCCCGGGCAACCTGCTCCAACAGCGGCAGCATGTCCTTCATCACGCTGAGCTTCTTCTCGTAGATGAGGACGAGCGCGTCCTCCAGCACCACTTCCATGCGCTCCGGATTCGTCACGAAGTAGGGGGAGAGATACCCGCGGTCGAACTGCATCCCCTCGACGACGTCGAGGGTGGTCTCCATCGCCTTGGCCTCTTCGACGGTGATGACCCCATCCTTGCCGACCTTCTCCATCGCTTCCGCGATCAGGCTGCCGATCGTCTTGTCGTTGTTCGCCGCGATCGTCGCGACCTGGGCGATCTCCTTCTTGTCCTTGGTGGCCTTGGACATGTCCTTCAGCTCCCGGACCACCGCGACAACGGCCTGCTCGATTCCGCGCTGCAGGGCCATCGGGTTCGCACCGGCCGTCACGTTCTTGAGGCCGCCGCGGAAGATGGCCTGGGCGAGAACGGTTGCGGTCGTCGTGCCGTCACCCGCGATGTCCGAGGTCTTCGAGGCGACTTCCTTCAGCATCTGGGCGCCCATGTTCTCGCAAGGGTCCTCGAGCTCGATCTCCTTGGCGACGGTGACGCCGTCCTTGGTCAGGGTGGGGCTGCCGAACTTCTTGGCGATGACGACGTTCCGCCCCTTCGGCCCGAGCGTCACCTTGACGGCGTGCGACATGATGTTGACACCGCGCAAGAGCGCGGCGCGAGCTTCTTCGTTGAACAGAAGTTGCTTGGGCATGGCTACTTTCCTCCCGAGTGCGCAAGGACGCCGAGGATGTCCTCTTCCTTCATGATGAGGAATTCTTCGCCGTCCAGCTTGACCTCGCTGCCGGAGTACTTGCCGAAGAGGATTCGGTCGCCTTGTTTCACCGCGAGCGGGTAGTTCTTGCCCTCGTCGGTGACGCGGCCGGTCCCTACGGCCATGATCTTGCCCTCCTGCGGCTTCTCCTTGGCGGTGTCGGGAATGATGATGCTGCCGTGCTTGTCGTCGCCCTCGGCGAGGCGCTTGACGAGCACGCGGTCGTGGAGCGGACGCAACGTCGTGTGGGTCTTCTGAGCCATAGTGAGTCCCTCTCTTCCTGGATCACTGTACCACTAAACTAGTACACAATGTCATCCAAGATGTAGTGTACTATTTAGGTCATACAGTATGACTATCACGATGAACCTCCACGTCAACGTGCGCAGTCCCATCCCGATCCGGCGGCAGCTGACGGAGCAGCTCAAGCACGCCATCGAGAGCGGCGTGGTGCCCCGGGACCAGACACTGCCGAGCATCCGAGAGCTGGCCGGCTTTCTCGGCATCAATACGAACACGGTGGCGCGCGTCATCGAGGACCTCAAGCACAGCGGATACGTGGAGGCCCGGCGGGGGAAAGGCGTGTTCGTGGCGGCAGCGCCGCCGATCCGCCCGTCGCCTGGACTGCGCGAGGGGTTCCTCAAAGATGCGGTGATCCGGGCGGCCGCCCTCGGGATGAGCGCCGACGAGCTGGCGGTGGGCGTGCTGAGCCTCGCCGACGTGCGGCCCGCAGCTATCGACGGGGCGAGCGAGGTCCTGCTCGTGGAATGCAGCGCGGCGGAGCTCGGCTTCTTCGCCCGGCAGCTCGAGGGCCACCTTCCGGTCCGTGTCGACAAGGTGCTCCTCGGCGACCTGAAGGCGATCACGCGACCGCGCATACCCCGACGCTGGCGGGCGGCGGTCACGAGCTTTTGTCATCTGCCCGAGGTCGAGCGCGTCCTGAGCGGCACGGGCGTCCCGGTCGTCGCGCTTCTCACCGAGGCCCATCTGGAGACGCTGCACCGCCTCGCTCAGCTACCTGCGGGGACGCGGGTAGGCGTCGCGTCCGACGCCGTCGAGACGGCGCACAATCTGGAGCACTCGATCGCGAACGCGGCGCTGCCGAACATCGTGCTGGTCGGCGCGGGTTCCGCCGAGGGAGCAGGCCTAGGTCGTCTGGTGCGACGAGTGGACGTCGTCGTTTGCTCCACCTCGGCGGCCGAACGGGTCCGCCAGATCGCCGCTCCCAGCGCGCAGGTCATCATCGACGATCGGGCGTTGGACCCCCGCGCGATCGAAATGCTTGCGGCCCTCCTGGTCCGACAGAATGGTGGCAGTGCGGCGACTTCGCCGCCGGCCGGCCGGAGGCGCTCGAGCGCCGGCTCGTCCGAGGGGCGGACGCCGCGCCGGACGAGCTCGCATGGGTGATGCTCCGAAGGCCGCGCTCGCGGGCGTTGTCGCCGGTGGGCTGATCGGCGGCTTGCTCTGTGGCGTCGGGCACGGTGTGGTGATCACGGATCTGGTGCTCGCCGGCGCAATCGTCCTGCTGATGTTCCTTCGCCGCCGCCGAGCGGCAACCGCGGCCTCGCCGTGCCCGCGCGCTGACGTTTCGAGCGCTGTCGAAAAGCCCTCCCGGGGAGCGGCGGCCGGGTCCCCGGACGGCGAATCGAGCCTCGACCGGGGAGTTCGGGACATCCGCGGGACGGATCCAGGATTCGATCCGAGTAGATTCGCGGGATATGCGGCCATGACGTTCCGCGACACACAGAGCGCGCGGATGGCGCGGGACGTCGGTTCCCTCCGAGATCGCGTCACGTCCGAGATGCATCGCCGGCTGCAGGCGCAGTATGACCGACTCCGGAGCGCCGGCCAGACCCATCGTGTCGAACAAATCGACATCCTCGCCGAGGTCTCGGAGGCGTGGCAGGAGAGTGGCCGCGACTACGTGACGGCACACATCAGCGGCTCGCTCGTCGACTACGCCATCGACCAGACGAACGGTAGTGTCATCGCCGGATCGAGGACTCACCCGAGGCCCGTCGAAGAATTCTGGACGTTCACGCGCCCGGCGGGTCTCAACTTCTGGATGCTGTCGATGATTCAACACCTCGCCATGGGCACAGGCGACGATCCCGCCGACGCCAGAGCGCCCGAGGGCGCGTGACGCAGCTGGTGACCGTCGTGGATCTCGGCTCGACGGCCGTTCGGTTCCGGCTCGCGCGGATCGCGCCGGGCGCCGGCTACCGCGTGCTCGCGCAGAAGCGCGTGGAAACGCGACTGGGCGACGGGGCGCCGGGCACGCTGTCTCGCGACGCAATCGACGAAACGCTTCGGGCCGTGCACCGCTTCGTCTCGCGCCACGCCTCCGGCGACCGCGCCCCGCGCATCGTCGCGGTCGCGACGGCAGCGGTGCGCGACGCCCGCAACCGCGAGCGCCTCCTGGCGCCGCTGCGGCGTGACGAGGGGATCGAAGTGCGCATTCTGAGCCCGCGCGCCGAAGCACGGCTCGGCGTCGCGGCGGCCATCGAGAGCCTGCCCTTCGAGGAGGGTGTCGTCGCGGACTTCGGTGGCTCGAGCCTGCAGCTCAGCCGCGTACGGCATGGCAAGATGCTCTCGGTCGTCAGCCTTCCTCTCGGTGCCGTGCGGACCACGCGGCGATTCTTGCGCCACGACCCGCCGACGCCGCGCGAGCTGCGGGCGTTCAGGAACGGCATTCGTGCCGAGATGCTGGGCGTCATGCCCGCCGCCGGCCGCGGTGAGGTCATGGTCGGTCTCGGCGGCACCATCCGGACCCTGGCCGGCATTCACCTGGGCGCCCACCGCGGCGAGCGCAAGCACCGGCACGGGCTGCGGCTGCACCAATCGGATGTGACGGCCATTCGCGAGCGGCTGGAAGCCGTGTCCCGGCAAAAGCGCAGCAAGATCCGCGGCCTCAAGCGCGCGCGCGCCGACATCATCCTGGCCGGCGCCATCGTCGTCGAGGAAGCCATGGTGTTCGGCGGGTATCTGCGGCTCGTGGTCTGCACGCGCGGGGTCGGCGACGGTATTTTGCTGCGCGAGACCTTCAACGGGAAACGCGTGCGGTGAACGCCACCGCCTTCGTCAATCGCGAGCTCTCGTGGCTCGAGTTCAACCGCCGCGTGCTCGAGGAGGCACAGGATGCGAGCGTGCCTGTGCTCGAGCGCCTGAAGTTTCTCGCCATCTTCAGCTCGAACCTCGACGAGTTCTTCATGGTGCGCATGGCGTGGCTGAAGCGCCGCGTGCGTGCCGGCGACGCCACCGCCGGCCCCGACGGGCTGGCGCCAGTGGAGACGGTGAGGGCCGTCGCTGTGCGCATCCACGAGCTGGTGGACGAACAGCACCGCTGCTTCCGTGACGAGCTTCTGCCGCTCCTCGCCAGCGAAGGTATCGGCCTGCTGCGTCCCAAGGAAGCCAGTGAGGAGCAGCACCGCTTCCTCGCGGAGTACTTCCACCGGACGCTGCTGCCCGTGCTGACGCCGCTGTCCGTCGATCCCGGCCAGCCGTTTCCGTATCTCGGCAACCGCTCGCTTTGCCTCATCGCCTCGCTGAGATCGTCGGTGCCCTCGGCGCTGCCGGTGAGCTCGCTCTCCGTGCTTCACATCCCGAGCCAGCGGCTGCCGCGCTTCGTCGCGCTGCCCGATCGCGCCGGCGGGCATCTCTTCATGCTGCTCGACGAGGTGATTCGGCTGCACTTGGCGAGCCTCTACAAGGGCTACGAGATCCTGTCCGCCCACGCCATTCGCATCACGCGGGACGCACGTCTCACGATGCGTGTGCGTCCCAAGGACGTCCTCGCCAGCATGGAGGAGAGCCTGCGCGAGCGCGGTCTCGCAACGGCGGTACGGCTACAGCATGACGCCGACCTGCCGGTCGACACCCTGGCCACGCTGCTCGACGAGCTCGCGCTCGAGCCTCAGGACCTGTACGCGGCCGAGGGCTTCACGGCGTTCTCCGATCTGCTCCAGCTGCACGCCGCCGTCGACGCCCCCCGGCTCAAAGACCGGTCGTTACGGCCGCATCGCGTGCCCGCGTTCGAGAACGCGCCGGACGTCTGGAGCGCGGTGCGCGCGAGGGACATCCTGGTGCACCACCCGTACCACGCCTTCGATGCGGTCACCCGCTTCGTGCAGGAAGCGGCCGTCGACCCCAAGGTCCTCGCCATCAAGATGACGCTCTACCGGGTGAGCCCGGCGTCGCCCATCGCGCACGCCCTGCGTACCGCGGTCGAGAACGGCAAGGAGGTCGCCGTCCTCGTGGAGCTCCAGGCGCGGTTCGACGAGGAGGCGAACATCCGGTGGGCTCGCGCGCTGGAGCAGGTGGGTGCGCACGTGGTGTACGGCCGCGCCGGCCTGAAGATTCACTGCAAGGCGTGCCTCGTGGTTCGACAGGAGGTCGACGGCATTCGCCGCTACTGCCACCTCGCCACAGGAAACTACAACGCGCGGACGGGTGGTACGTATGGCGATCTCGGGCTCTTCACGAGCCGCGAGTCGTTCGGCGAGGACCTCACGGAGCTATTCAATCTCCTCACCGGTGGGACGCGCCCGCATGCGTTCCACCACCTCCTCCTCGCGCCCGACAATCTACGCGACGGGCTCGTGGCGCGTATCCGGCGCGAGAGTGACCACGCGCGGGCGGGTGGCCCTGCACGCATCATCGCGAAAATGAACGGCCTCGTGGACCAGCGTCTCATCGAGGAGCTGTACGGCGCCAGCGAGGCGGGGGTGACGGTCGACCTGATCGTGCGCGGGATCTGCTGCCTGCGTCCCGGCGTGCCCGGGCTCTCGTCGCGGATCCGCGTCATCTCGATCGTCGACCGCTACCTCGAACACGCGCGTATCTGCTACTTCGAAAACGCCGGGAATGCAGAATACCTGCTGGCCTCCGCCGACTGGATGCCGCGGAATCTCGACCGGCGCGTCGAGACCGCGTTTCCGGTGCTCGATCCGGATCTGCAGGCCCGCATCCGCGAGATCCTCGAGATCCAACTCGCCGATACGGTGAAGGCCCGCCGCATCCTGGCCGACGGGAGCTCCGAGCGCATCCCGACGGTGGCCGGCCGCGCGCTCCGATCGCAGCAGCGTCTCTACGAAGTCACGGGCGCCGGTGTGGAGATGGCGGCGACGTCGTTCAGAGGTTCTTGAAGCGCTCGTTCAGCTGCTGGATGCGTTCGCGCTGCCTCGCCTCGTCATCCAATCGAATCGACCGCTGACGGCTGGCCTCGTCGAGACTCGAGACGTATCGGGCTTCCGCCCACGCGATCCATTTGTCGATCGCCTCGATCCATTGTTCGACATGATTCTCGTCGCTGTTGAAGACGACCGAGGTACGGTCGAATGTCACGCGCTGTGGCCGGAGAGCCGCGATGGCGGAGGCGGACGCTGGGCCTGATTGCTTGAAGAACTGCAGCCACTCAGGCGGTGGCGGCGCGCTGAGCTGCACTTCCCACCGACTTCCGTTCGTCGTCACGGGGGCGGTTGTCCGCCTGATGACATCCATCCGCGTGAGCCCTGTGTGTCCCGTGCTCGTGCTCACCGGGTGAACCAGGGCCGTCGTCTCTTGTTCGCCGTTCCCGTCCATAGCACTCTCCTTTGTGCTCAAAGGCTAATGGGTGCGATCCTTAGCGCCCATTGGGCTTTGGTCTCATAGATTGTCCTGTGTGGCGCTGGCAACGCGACCGCGCTGCGAAGGCAGAAGCGCGCTCGGTCCGCGGCAAGAGCGACGGCGCCTGACGGAGAGGACCAAGGTCCAATATCGCGCCCCGACGGCATCATCTAGATTTAGGTGCTTGCGGTGCGCCGCCTGCCGAGGAGGAAACGTCATGAGCTTTGAAATGATCGCGATCACGGCCGTCGTCGGCTTGCTTGCGGGCTGGCTGACCGGTTTCGTCATGAAGAGCGGAGGATACGGCGTGGCTGCTGACACCTCGCTCGGTATCGTGGGTGGCGTCGTCGGTGGGGTCGTTCTGTGGATGCAGGGCATCGTGCCGGCCGGCAGTTGGCTCGCTTGGATGATGCTCGCCGCGTTCGTCGGAGCGTTCATCCTGGTCGTCGTCCAGCGCAAGTTCTGGAACTTGGAAACGGCAGCAACGGGGTGACGGGGACGACGTACAGCACGATTCAGAAGTTCGTGCAGCGGCGTCACGGCTTCGTCCCGACGAGCGGATGGATCACTCACGTCAAGGCTGTTTCCGGCTTACCGACGCGGCGTGCGGCGAACCGCGCAGGGCGCGGCCGTCGCGTCGTGCCGTGCCCGGCCGACAAGCGTGAGGCAATCGAAGAGGCGCTTCGCCATTTCCATCTCATTTGACGGTGACCGAAGGCAGGACAGGAGAAGGAAGCTCATGCGGGCGATGAATGCAATCGACAAGCTTCGCGAACAGGGCAAGATGACCTGGATCGACGAGGAGCACGGATGGATCGCCGACGAGGAGCACGGATGGATTGCCGCGCCGGAGGACATCGTCGATGCCCTCGCAAATGATGGGTTCTTGGAGTGCAAGCGCGCGACGACGACCAGCCGTCGGGACCTGCGGCCGACCGGTGGCTTGTGGCAGGGCGTCAATCGGACGACGGGTTCCGTGGCGTCGACGATCTGGGTGAGTCGCGCGTCGCAAGCGCAACCCATCGTGTTCGTCACGATCGACGGGGAGTCGGTCGCGCATGGCCCCGCCCTCAACGTCGAGCCGAATCCGTACACGGAAAACGGCGGGGAAAGCTGACCGTGAACCTCGAACTGTTCGTGACGTGGATCGTCGTCGGGCTGCTTACCGGCTGGCTGCTCAGTTTCGTGCTGAAACACGGCGGCTACGGGCGAATCTCCGACGCGATCCTGGGTCTTGCCGGGAGTGGCGCGGCAAGCACGGTCGCCGCGGCCTTCGGCGCTCCCTCGGAAGCCGGACGGGGTGCGATGGCCGGTGCCGCGTTCGTCGGGGCGGCGCTCATCACCGTGCTCCAGCGCAAGATCTTGCCGTCGCGCACGCTCCGGAACGTGCGCACGACGTACGGCTGAACGCGGAGATCTTGAGATGATTTGGTTGGAGTGGCTCGGTCTCTCGGCGGCCGTTCTCGTGGTTTTTGTCTTGGCTTCATTGATGTGGCCTTCTTTGAGAGGTTAGTGGATGGCACTGTTCGGGCCGATCACCGTCGAATCACGAGCGGACGAGACGCTCGCCGAGAGACTCGCGAGCAGTTCCCGGTCGAAAGGGGAGGAGGCCGGTCGACGACCGCGGACGACTCCGCCGGTCGGATCCATCGGCTACACCGGGAGCTACTGCGAGCCCTCCGCGAATGTCGTTGAAGTGTCCGTGGTCTCTGTCCTGGAGGCGCGCGGTCCCGACTGAGACGTATTTCGATCCGTCGGGAACGCCGGTGACACTTGCCGGCCTCGAACCCTCGCCATCCCGACGATCGTGCCGCGGGCGCCTCTAGGCCGTCGCGCTGGCAGAAGGGTGGCTGCGGCGCCCCATGCAAACGTCGTAGCGATCGCGACAGAGGAGCCATCACGATGAGGCTGCTGCTCATCCGCCACGCGGCGGCCGTGCAGAGCGGAACGCCGGGTGTTGCCGACGACGAGCGCCCGCTCACCGCCGACGGCGAGGCCGAGTTCCGCAGCGCGGCCGGAGGTCTCGCGTGGATCGTCGATCCGCCTGACGTGCTCTTGAGCAGCCCGCTCGCGCGGGCACGCGCGACCGCCAGCATCGCCGCGCTGACCTTCGGACGCCTCGAGCCAACGATCGAACCGACCCTGGCGCACGGAACCCCCGAGACCGTCCTCGCCGCGATCGCCGCTCATGGAGCGACCGCGACGACGATCGGAGTGGTCGGTCACGAGCCGCTCCTCTCCGCCGTCCTCGCGCGGCTCGTGGGTGTCTCCGACAACGATCGGATCGCGTTCGAGAAGGGCGGCGTGGCGCTGGTCGATCTGCCCGACGGCGTCTGGGCCGCCGGACGGCTCCTCTGGTTTCTCGAGCCGAGGATCTTGAGAACTCTCGCGGGCCGACGTGACAGCGCGACCGATGGTCGGATTCGGGAGCGAACGCTCGTGCGGACATTTGGCGCCGCGCGTCTTCGGGCAATCCGGGAGGGCACGACACTGCGCTGGCTGCTCCTGAGTGCGCTGCGCGACTACGCCTCGGGAACATGGACGCCACGGCGAGATGCCAAGGCGCCGCAGGTCGTGTGACGGAGCTGGTACCGCGTAATCCCAGGCACTCGTCGGTGCGTCGGCGCTCGGGTGGCAAGATGGTGCGGCCGGAGTCAGCGCGTCGAGGACGCGGCGTCGACGCCGCGACTGAGGCGGCCGGCCGCCAAAGTGGCGACGACGTCGACCAGCTCGGCCATGCCGACCGGCTTGGCCACGTGAAACTGGAACCCGGCGCGCAGGACACCCGCGCGATGTTCGGGACTCGTGTGGCCCGTGAGCGCCGCGGCGGGGGTGGCACCGCCGTCCTCCGTTGACAACGCGCGGACCTGCCCGATGAGCCAGTAGCCGCCCTTGTCCGGCATGGAGAGATCACTCACCAAAACGGTGGGGTGATCACGTCGCAAGACGGCCAGGGCCGCTTCGGCGGTGCCGACCGCGGTCACGCTGGCGCCGTTTTCCACGAGCATCATGCTCACGACGTCGAGCACGGCCGGCGTGTCATCGACGACCAGCACGCGCACGCCGTCGAGCCGGCCGCCGTTCATGGTCGCCTCCACGGGAGCAACGCTAGCAACTGTCCGGAATGGGCTGTAGTGGACGTTGGTCCAATGAGGCGCCGGCAGTCCGCTTCACGAGACTGGCGGGCCCGCTCTGGGAAGATCGATGGTGAACACGCAGCCCGTGCCGGCGCGATTGCGCACGTGAAGCCTGCCGCCGTTCGCTTCGACGCCACGACGGCTGATGGGCAGCCCCAGGCCGAGGCCCGTTCGCTCGACGCTGAGCTGCGTGAACGGTCGAAAGATCTCCTCCACTTTCCCCTCTGGGAGACCGCCGCATTCGTCCTCGACGCCGATCAGGATGCGGTCGGCCACTGCGTAGGCGTTGAGAGAAACGCGGCCGTGAGGCCGGGTGAACTTGACGGCGTTCTGCAGGACGTTGGCCACCGCCGCCGCCAGGATCTGGCGGTCGCCCTCGACGGCCAGGCCCTCCTCAATGGGAGCAACGATGAACTCGAGATCCCGCGCCCTCGCCTCGATCGTGGCAGCCATCTGCACTTCTGCGATGAAGGCTGCGACCTCGATTCGTTCCCTACGCTCCGAGATTCCTGCGGTCAGGCGCACCTCGACGAGCGTTCGGTCGACCAGGTCACGCAGTCCGATCAGGCTGCGATCGAGTAGGGCGCTCGTTGCCCCCGCCATCCCCACGCTGCCTCTTTTGATCGTCGCGACGGCAAGGGTTGCCGTGCCGATCAAGTTGCGGAGCTCGTGCGCGAGACAGCCCAGGCGCTCGTTCGTAGCCCGGGTGCAGTCGGCTGACGTGAACTCATCGCGCTGGCGTCCGAACTCCGTGACGGCGCCGGCGATCGCATCGTCGAGACACCAGTTGAGCATGCGGAACTCCGCCGCGGAGATGGTCGCGTTCTGTTCGACGGCCAGGTCGGTTATGGCCTGGCAGAGGTCTCCATAATCGTGGACGACCTCGCCCACGGTGAACCCCCTCCGTAACAGTTCATTGCCGTGTTGGGCCCCCATCCTGCCGATGGCGGATGAGCTCGAGGTGTTCTGGATCGGCGATGGGAGCGCAGCCTCCTGCCGCTGTAGCGCGTTGACCAGCTGATCCAGAAAGAGCGGAATCCCGTACCAGAGCTCTTGGTCGGTCGCTCGTGGTGCGCGCCGTGTCGCGACCTTCGATCTGCAACGAGCGATCAACATTGCGCGATTGCTGCTAAGGAAATCCTCCAGCATGGCCCCCTCAAGCGTATGCCGCGCGGATTTCACGCGATTTCACGTCTTGAAAATTGCTTGCCCCCGGTCCTCGACACTCTAATGTCATGGCGGGTCGGGTGGACATTGGACCAAGGACCAACGTCAAACGGGGCATCTCCGGCCTATTGGACCTTGGCCCAATAGGCCGGCCGGCGAGCGTCAGGACATCTTCTGCACCGCGGCGATGCGGTCGGCGGTTCCGGGATGGGTCGCGAAGAATCCACCGCTGCCCGCTCCCGAGACCTGCATGAGCCAGGTCAAGGTGTCGACCATCATTTCCTTTGGATACCCGGCGCGGCGCAACAGGACCACGCCATGCGCATCGGCCGCGTACTCCTCGCTACGACTGTACTGGCTGGTCACCAGCTGGCCCGCCAGTGGCGCGATCGCGCCGGTGCCCGGGAAGATCTGGTTGAGAATCGCCGTGCCGATGTCGAGCCCCGCGCCGAGGACCTGGGCCTTCGCCACGTGGTTCAAATCTTGATGGGACAGCTCGTGCGCGAGGACCGCGCGCAGCCGGTCATCGTTGGCCTTCTGCAAGAGCCCGCTCGTCACGAAGAACTGGTCCCCGCCGGCGTTGGCGGCGTTGATCTGTGGGTCGTCCATGATGCCGACCTTCACCTGATCGAGCGGCATCGGATGGTCCATCACGCGGATCAGCGGCACCATGATCCGCTGTAGCCGCGCGGCCTGTGCGGGATCGATCAGCGTGGTGGTCGTCGACGCGGTGCGGGAGGCCGGCGGCGATCCCGAGGTGACCGGTCCGACGCAGGCCATGGTCGCGGCGAGCAGCGCGGCCACCAGGCCGACCGGCGCGCCGCGCGTCATTTCTCGAGCTCCTTCACGAATCCGAACGTTGTCACTGCCAGGATCTGTCGTCTCATCGTGCTGTCCTTTCGAGCGAGAACGGCGGATGGGAAAAGAAATCGCCGGGAAGCCCGGCTTCGCGTCGGGACGCGGAGCCGGATCAATGGTGAACTGTTCTCAGCTCGCGTAGCCGCGTGACCGCATGCAGCTCGCGTAGGCCACGCGGTAACGCTCATCGGTCTTCCGGTTCTCGTTGACGCCGTAGAGTGCGCCGCCGCCCGCTCCAAGGACTCCACCGATCACCGCTCCCTTGCCGGCGCCCGAGCCCCCGTCCACGATCGCGCCACCGGCGGCCCCGACGGCCGCGCCCACGACGGCGCCGATCGCGCCGTCCTTTACGAGCTCGGTGGTTTTGCTCTTCGGCACCGCCTGTGCCGCCTGCTGGTTGCACGCATCGATCGCGGCCTGGGACGGAAGCCCCGCCGGAGGAGCGACGGCGGCAGGCGGCGCGACCTCGGCGACGCGCGTCTTCGCGCTCGCGGCGGAGGCTGCCACCTTCTGCGTTCCTTCACGCCCCGACCAGTTCGCCACGACGACGCCGGTGATGAGCGCGGCCGACACGACCAGACCCAGCCCGATGGCCGTCATCTTCCAGGGATTCCATCCGGTGCCCATCATCTGAGATCTCCGTCCTTGGATGTCTTTGCGTCGTGGACACGGCCGTCGCCCTCGACGCCGCTGATTCGCGCGTGGGTCGCCTGGACCGCCTGTCGGATGGCGTTCAGCACGGTCGGGGAGTCGAAGGGCTTGCGCAGGTGGCCGGCGGCTCCGGACTTCCCGATGCGCTCGAGGGTCGGGAGGTCGTCATGGGCCGTGATGAAGATGATCGGGACCCCGAGTCGATCCTGGAGGTCGAACCCGTTCATCTCATCCATATTGACGTCGAGGACGAGACAGGCCGCTTGATTCCGAGGCAGCCAGTCGAGGAACTCGCGGGCGGAAGCGAACGTCTCGCCCTGGTAGCCGGCCGACTGCACGACGCGGAGGAGCGAGCGACGGACCGACGCGTCATCGTCCACGATCGCAATGATTGGTACATCCTGCATGACATCGTTCACACAGAGCCCCCCTCGTCGTCACGTTAGGCGTGCGTCACCCCGAGCGCTATTGGACCTAGGTCACCTACCGCCGAGCGGGGAGATCGGAAGAAGCGAGGGAGGTGCGAATCAGGTCGCGTCGGCCAACCGAACGAGCTCGGCGACCGAGCCTGCCCGCATCTTTTCCATGACGCGGGCGCGATGAACCTTCACGGTTTTCTCTCCGACACCGAGCTCGTAAGCGATCTGCTTGTTGATCATCCCGGTCACGACGAGGGCGAATACCTGGCGCTCGCGCGGCGTGAGCAGCTTCGCGCGCCCCTTGATGTCTCCGATCCGGGCCTCGGTCGCACGATCGCGCGTGTCCTTCGCCAGGGCCCGCGCGATCGCGTCGAGCAGGGCCTTCTTGTCGAACGGCTTGGTGAGGAAGTCGACGGCTCCGCCCTTCAGGGCGGTGACGCTCATCGAGATGTCGCCGTGGCCCGTGACGAAGACGATCGGGATGTGGTGCAAGGCGCCCGCGAGTGTCTTCTGGAGATCGAGGCCGGTGACGCCGGGCATCCGGACGTCCAGGACGAGACAGCAGGGGTCGGTCGACGGCGGGCGCGCCAGGAACTCGTGGGCCGACGCGAAGACCTCCACCGCGTAGCCGGCTGCCGTGACGACTCGGCTCAGACTCTTGCGCACGGAGTCGTCGTCGTCCACGATGAACACCAACCGCGCGTTGGCCATCATCGCGTCCGCTCGAGATCGACCGGCAGGGTGAACTTGAATGTCGCGCCGCCGCTGGCATTGTTCGAGGCGCGCAGCCGGCCGCCGTGCGCATCGACGATGGTGCGCACGATGGCGAGGCCCATACCGAGTCCTTCGGCCTTCGTCGTGTACAGCGGCTCGAACAGGCGATCGACGTCGTTCATGTCGATACCGCTCCCTGAATCCTCGACCGCGATGTCGACGGCCGTGGCCCCGGCCCTGGCCGTCCGGATCACCAGGGCGTGAGGACGACCGTTGGGCTCGCCCATCGCCTCCACCCCGTTGAGCACCATGTTCAGGACCACTTGCTGCAGCTGGACCCGGTCGCCTCGCACGTTCGGCAGACCCGCGGTGAGCTCCAGCGTCATCGGCACGTTCCTGATGACCATGTCGTTCCTCACCAGCCGGGCGACCTCGTCGACGACGTCGTTCATGTCCAGGGGCACGTATTCGAGCGCGCCCTTCTTGAGCAATGCTCGGAGGCGTTGGATCACGTCGGCGGCACGCTGGTCGTCCGCAACGATGTCCTTCAGGATCTCGCGCACCTCGCCGAGGTTCGAGGGATCACTCTCGAGGTATTCCTGCGCCACCTGGGCGTTATTGAGAATCGCCGTCAGCGGCTGATTCAGCTCGTGGGCCAGCGACGCAGTGAGCTCGCCCATCGCGGACACCCGGCCGATGTGTGTCAGCTCTTGCCGTAGGCGTCGCGCCTCACGCTCGGCGTTTGCCCCCGCCAGGGCGTTCGCTATGACTTCGCCGAGGAGATGAAGCTGCTCGATCAGCTCCTGCGGCCACCCGCGCTCGGCGCCGGTCGCGAGCACCAGTCCTCCGATGACGGCTCCGCCCGACCGTAGAGGCATGGCCGCGAGCGACATGACGCCGAGCATGAGACAGGTCTCGTGATCCGTGGCAGCCTCGTCCGGGAGCTCCGCGAGGCGGGGAACGTGAATGACGTCACCCTCCCGGAGCCGGAGCATCAACCAGGGAACGCGCCCCGCGTCGATCGCTTCGCCGATCGTCCAGGAGCGGCCGGGTGCCTGGTGGCCCGGGAGCTCGATCAGCAAGCCGCGATCGACGCCCAGGAAGTCGACGATCCAGCGCAACGCCCCGTGGACTTCGGCATCGAAGTCGAGGATCGACACACCGCTGAATCGAGCCGAGAGGTCGGACAACAGCCGCCGGAAGCGCAGCCGCTCGGCGAGCGACAGCTCGATGCGCTTGCGCTCCAGGGCAGCGGCGAACACCTCGCTCATGAGGCGGAGCCGGATGATGACGTCGTCCGGCCAGGCGCGCTCGCTGATGACCGAGTCGAAGGACAGCACGCCGAGCATCGGTCCTCCGGCTTGCAGTGGAATCGAGAGATGCGAACGCGTTCCGAGCCGCTCGTAGCACGCCCGATCCAGCGCGGCCTCTTCGGACAACTCTACGGCCCGCGAAAATCGCACGATGCCGCCGCGCCGGAGCGTATCGGCCGTCCAGACGAAGTCACTGACCGCCAGGACCGACGGCAGCTTCTCGATGCCGGGAACTGCCCACGAGATACGAATCCCCGGCGCGCCTTCGACGTACTCGTCGAGATTGCCCCGATCCACGCCGAGGAACGTGACCATCTGACGCAGCGCACCCTCGAGGGCCGCGTCCAGACCGCTGGTCTCGACGTGAACGAGCTGCGCGAAGAGGTCCGAGAGCAGCGTCTCGAACCGCAGGCGGTCCTCCAGTAGACGCTGGGCGCGTGCGCTCGCCGCGCGGTGGCGCAGGAGCCAGCACGCGCCGAGACCGGTCGCGAGAACGATCGCGATCACGTCGACCCCGAGATACCACGTCAGGCCCATTTCCAGGCCTCCCTTCGTGAAGCCCACTGTAGCCGCTTCAAAGACGTGGACCCGATTGGACCTTGGTCCAACATCCTCCGGGATCCGGCAATGACGGGAGATACGAACATCGCCCCTCCCGGTTGCGGGAAGGCGCGGTTGCGCGGATAGGCCATGTGGCGCCGGTCGCGCACCGAGCGGGAGCTGCTCAAGCGGGCCGTGGAATTGCTCGGGTGCGCCGTCACCTAGTCGCCGGAGTTTGGATGATTGTGGATTCGCCCGAGCGACTGGTGGATCAATTTCCTCGGGCGTCGGTGGCTCGACGCGCGGATCGTCTCTCGCGCTCGTCGACTCGCCAGCAGCCGACATGGATAAGGCTAGCGTCATCGAATTCGACGACGATATCAGTGCCTTCAATGGCATCGTGGCAGTGACCACACGTGACGACCGGCTTCCTTTTCATATGGTACGC
>Ga0207684_10002989_pt1 | contig 16757 bp, 20 predicted proteins | sample KBSK5501metaG_FD_184342 | JGI IMG/M metagenome (GOLD analysis project Ga0207684, IMG submission 184342) | Corn, switchgrass and miscanthus rhizosphere microbial communities from Kellogg Biological Station, Michigan, USA - KBS K5-50-1 metaG... | ecosystem: Host-associated > Plants > Roots >...
CGCCGGCATCTGTGATCGCTGCGGTGCTGAACCATTCGATGGGATAGCGCCCGGTCACCTTGTCGGTGGCGGGATCGATCCGGTCGAGGTGGCCGATTCCGTCGGCGCCGCGCACGCAGATCACCCAAACGGCGCCGGCGCCGTAAGTAAGCATGGCCGGGCCGTGATCGAGATCGGTAACCACATCGGCTCGCTTTCGACTCTGAACGTCGACCACATATAAGGAATGGTCGTTCCAACCGGATACCCATCCCTTGCCGGCGCCGAAGGCGACCGACCAGCCCATCCCAGGGAGCCCAACGCGGTCGGCTGTCTTGTGGGTGGTTGGATCGATGCGGACGAGCTGCTGATTGCCGTTGTCGAGTGCCCAGAGTGAGGAGCCGTCCCAGCCGATCGCGTACGGCGTGTCACACAGCCTCCAACCCCACGAGCCCGAGTAGTACGCGTGCACGCTGTCGGGCGCGCAGCCTTGCGCGCGAAGCACCCTGGGATCGGCGACCGGGATCGTTGCCACGACCTTGCCAGTCACGCGCTCGATCTGGGTGACCGTGCCGTCGCTCATGTTGGCGACGAATGCCCACTGGCCGCCGAGCGTGATCGGACCAGGGGTCTGCCCCACCCTGACGCTGGCGACCATGGTCCAGTGCGGCGGTTGCGGAGTTGGGGTGGCAGTCTGCGTCTGTGTGCAGGCGCTGAGGACTCCGATCGCAAGCGTTGCAGCCAGAAGGCGACGGGGTGTAATAGCCTAAGCATTCTAAATCTATTACACTCGGAGAGGATTTGCCTTCTCCTCTCCCCCGAGACTGGGCCGCGGCTCCGTGCCTTGATCTCATCAACAGCCGCTGGAACGATCACCTGGGCTCGGGCGAGACGTACGACCGCTTGCCTGAGCCGTTGTTCAGGCGGGCGTTCCTGAAGCGCTGGGGCTACCGCGTCGTCGACCCGGACGACGCCTCGGCCCGGGCGCGGCTCGCCTCTCTGCGGGCTCTTCTGCGAGGCGTGCTCGAGCACTACATCGCCGGCCGGCCTCTTCCCCCTTCGATGCGCCAGAAGCTCGACGCGGAGATCAATCGGGCGCCGATCTCGATGCGGCTCGCTCGTTCGGCCGAGGGCTACACGCTGTCCGCGGGTCGTGTCGGCGATTCGTGGGACGTCGTGACGTCCGACATCGCGATGTCCGCGGCCAGGCTGATATCTGACAAAGCCGCTGTGAAGGTATGCGCCAACCCGCATTGCAGCTGGATGTTCACCGACGAAAGCAAGCCGAAAAATCGGCGCTGGTGCAACGTTTCCGTCTGCGGCAGCCTGGTCAATGTGCGCTCATACCGAGCGGCCCGCCATGATTGAGCCACCGTGCAGGTTCGATTCGACGGTCACTGTTTCGGGTGCGGGTCGCTCAATGAGGACGGGCTGCAGCTGAAGTTCGTGCCTGGCCCGGAGGGGTCGGTGGCGGAGTTCGTCGTCCCCGATCGATTTCAGAGTTGGTCTGGAATGGCCCACGGCGGCATCACTTCGTTGTTGCTCGACGAGGCTGTGGGCTGGGCGGCGTGGCACGCCGGCCACCCTGGCGTGACGGGTCGCCTGCAGCTGAGCTTCAGGCGGCCCCTGAAGCTGGGCGAGCGGGTGCGAGTCGTGGGCAAGGTCGAGAACGTGCGGCGATCGCTCGTCTATACGTCGGCGTACGTGGACAGCCTCGACGACGGATCGAGGATCGCGGACGCAACCGCGACGTTGATGGAGGTGAAGACGGAGATCGACGCGGAGTTGGGCGGAGCGCACGGCCCCGCGCGCTGAGGGTTCGCCGGCTGTAGGCGTCTAGAATCACTCTCGCGTCGGGGGCTGGCGCAGTTTGGCAGCGCGCACGGTTCGGGACCGTGAGGCCCCGGGTTCAAATCCCGGGCCCCCGACCAGATTTCGAATTCAACCCTTACACCGCAATCGCTACTTATGCGACAACGCCGCTGTACTGGTGTAGCACGCATGTAGCACGCCTCCGAAATCGTCCATCGGTCCCGGTCGTGGTAGACAGTCCGGACACCGGAGTCAGGATCGCTTCTAACGGAGTCCGACAAACGTCGCGATGGGATCCGAAGTCCGATTGCGGCTCAGCACGTCCACGGCGGCATACCAGTGTTCAGAAGGCCCTCCGATGTCAGCCAGTTTCTTCCGCAGTGAGTTTCCTCGGCCGGAGACGCAGTCGCAGTAGCCGCGTCCTGCGGCGTCATAGACTCGGTAAGCCACGAAGCGATGACTAACGAACAGTTCGCCGACCTCGTCCAGCTCAAGCATGAGGTGTCAGGCGTTGAATTCAAGCCGCCAGGTCTCCTGCACGCCGACAAAAGCCTCTTTTACCAAGTTGCTCGGGCAGTCCTCGGGATGGCTAACCGACGGGACGGTGGCAGCATTGTGATCGGGATTCGGGAAGACTCCGGAAAGTTCGAATTGGTAGGCCTCACATCGGCGGAACTGGAGTCATGGCGATACGACCTAATCGCAGATGGCCTCGGTCCAATAGCTGAGCCGGCGGTCGTTTTCGAAACTGCGGTGCACGAGTACGTAGGTCGCAGGTTCGTTCTCATCGAGGTCGAGGAGTTCGAAGATATCCCAATCATTTGTCGGCGGAACTTCCCGCGCTCGCTCAAGCCCGGCCATAAGGCAATCCTTCGCGATGGTGCTGTCTATGTTCGGCCACGCCGCAAGCCGGAGACTACGGAAGTCGCTGGTCAGACGGAGATGCGGGACCTTCTTGAGCTCGCGATCGAGAAACGATTGCGGCAAATGTTGGGCACTGTTTCCCGCGCGGGAGCCACGCTGCAGAGTCGACCTTCGGTTCAACAGCTATTTGTTGACGAGTTACCCGAGGACCTCCGGTGAGCGAGCTGACTGACGCAATTCGCTCGAAGGGTTACTGGCGTATCGATATTCATCCAGTGGAGTACGTAGTCGATCGCGTTCCCTACTTATCTCTCAAGGCGGTTCTCGATCGGACCGTCGTGCAACTCCGAGGTTGGGACTTCCCTCACCTGGACAGCCAAGGAAGAGTTAGCCGTGGGAGCAATTGGCTCGGCGGCGAAACGGATTGGAGCTACTACAGGGAGGTATGGCGCTTCCATCAGAGTGGCCAGTTCGTCTACCTCCTTGCGATAAACGAGGATTGGACGGACTCCTACGTCGGACTAGCTTCTTATCCGCGTCTTCCAGCCGGTTTCAAGGGTCTCGGGGTAGCGGATGTCCTATTCCGCGTGACCGAGACCTTTGAGTTCGCGTCACGTCTTTCGGTTACGGAGGCCGGCGCCGAAGAAATCCGGATCGAGATCGGTCTCCGCAATGTTGCGGGCAGACGGCTGTACGTGGACGACCCCCGACGTAGCCCAATGGACAATGTCTATTCGTTCGATGAGGAACGGCTTGAATCGGTGGTCGTTGTCAGCCGAAGCGACCTAGCCGGGCGCTCACGTGAGCTGGCCCTAGATGCTACTTCCGAATTCTTCGCTCGCTTTGGATGGCAACCGACGAGAGCGATGTTAAGACGGCAACAGGACGAGCTCCGGTGGTGAGTCCGAATACTCATCCGCACGTATGCCAGTCGCATTACTCTGTCATCCATGACTGACGGTGGAACGCAGGACGAGCGGGAATGGTATAAGGACGACTCGGACGAGATCCGCATGAAAGACAGCGGAGATCGCATGGGCGGCTATTTCGCCTCCCTACCGGATGGTCGGACACATGTAATTTGGCATGCCACGACTGCATGTGGCAAGGCGATTGCAGAAGGGGAGATACCTCCGGCGGACGAAGCGATCAAGCCCGGGTCTCGGCGCTGCGACGATTGTGCTCGAGCGCTAGAAGAGAAAGGCGAAAAACTCAACTGGCCGATCTAGAAACGTTGATTCAGGCGGCGCACAGTCAAAGTCTGAAATCCATCAGTCCGGACGTCCAAGTCGCGCGCCCTTTCGCAGAGAATGTCCGGCAGTCGACCATCGAACCGACGAGCTCGCGATAATCCGTCCCTATCGTCAGAGTGCGAGGCGCACCTTTCCAATCTTGGGCGCGTCATCCGGCAACGGACCTGTCGCCAACACCCGCCCGGCACCAGGGCCAGCGGCCTCTTCTTCGCAGATCGTTGCCGGTAGTGAGCGCGTCGTTCACTCAGGTGTTACCCGACCGCGACGACCCATGCGTGTACGGATGCGGGTTTGGCTATGAGCCAGCCTGCAGGCAGAGCGCAGTAAGTGCCTCCAATGGATCCATCACCTTAAATCCCTTCGCGTCCGGGTTCGATTCATCCGCGAGATCGTGGCTGAGGCTGTCTATCAATGGCCTGTCGAAAGTTACGAGTACTGCCGGGCTCGCGGCAACTACTGCCGACACCATGTGTTTGTCGCGATCCTCGTATGTCCCCGGAATGACAGGCGCCTCATAGAACAAACGACTGCGCTCTGTGTCAAACAGGACTGCATCCAGGCTTTCCATCAGGTCGCTTGCAACGCCTCCCTTCGGCAACCGGCGCGTTCCCAGCTGGTGTCTGTATGCAACGAGCACATCGTGCGACATTACCCATCGGTGACGAGTCTGGACACAACGAATGAACTGCGCCGCGGCGCGACGCTCGTCGTCCTGAATAAACTCAGATTCGACGCCGTAGATAAGAACGTTCTCGTCGAGTACGACGTCGATCAGGGTTGGTTTGACCCCTTTTTGTCGATTAGAAGATCGAGGTGCTCGCCGAGCTCTTGTTCGGTCACGTCGAAGAAGCCTTTCAGCCCACCCTGAACGCGGCCCCAGTCGTCAACTGGCAGCGATTCGACTTTACCGTCCTCGACATAAAGGACGCTGATCTGCGACTCCTCGAGCTGACCACCCAGCACCAGTCTTAAGAGCGCCTTCAGAAGGTGCTCTGAATGTGTAGTCGCCAGAATCTGAACTCCCGATGCGGCATAGATGCGTAGTACGTCGGCCACTTGACTCTGTGCAGCTGGATGAAGGTGAAGTTCAGGCTCCTCAATACCGACCGCCGCGAAAGTGGCGCCCTGCGATTCCTGTGCAATCAAGCGGCTCTCAAGCACCGTCGCCATCCAAGCGATCTGATTGAAGCCGCTGCCCATGTTCACCGCATTAACGGTCCGATCACTCTCGTCGACGGCCGCGATCGCGACGTTGCCTGGCACGTTGAGGATCTCGACACCGTAATGGAAGATCCGCCTGCATCTTTCCGATACCCGGCGTTCAAGATTGCGGCGATAGGCCATCGCGGCAGCGACGTCTTCGGCGGTGGCGATGGTAGCAGGCATTTGGCCCCGGAGACCCATTTGCGCGTGAAGAAACTGGCGGCTTGGACCGATGTATTGGAATTGGGTTAGTGCATCGACGATGCCCTGCTGCAGGTACCGTGCAGCGATCTCAACTGGATAGTTGCGACTGGCCACATTTTGCGCATCGGCCACCGTTCCACTCTCGAAAGCTGGCATGACAGCCGAATAACCGATCCCGTATCGCCACAGCTGGCCAGAGCCGATTTGCCGCTTGTCCTGAAAGCCCTGCATCACGCGTCCGGTGGCGTCACGTAAGTCGTCCGCCTGGATCACAAGCTCGTTCGAATCCGATCGCGCGGAGAGGGTTACTTTTCTCGGAGGCGGAGACTGCACCTCAACCCAGATCCTCGACCAAGGCGGCGTACTGGCCGGCACATGCAATTCGAACCCAATGACTACCGGTTGCCCTGGTCCGATCGGGTCGCTCGCCGGTAGATTGTCCGTCCAAAGCAACTGGATAGTCCAACCTTCAGTCCGACTTGCACCCAGCGAAATCAGTTCCTGAAGGTCGCTCCCAAGGTCGATCCATCCGGAGGTTGTGATCTGATTTGGGTTGTTGGCCGACTGAGCGAGCAAAGCGAGGGCGTGAAGAATGCTGCTCTTCCCTGAGTTGTTGCGGCCGATCAGAACCGTCAGGGCAGCTGGCCGGATGTCGGCCGCTCGGATCGCCTTGAAGTTTCGCAGCGAGATTTGGGTTAAGCGCACGAGGCGATTCTAGGCTGGCTCATAGCCGTAACCGCATCCGGACGTGTCTGGTCTCGGCTCGGATGGTTGTGATAGTCCGTCCCTATCGCGACCCATGCTTCAGCCTTGCTGCGCCGCTAGCGACCGTTGTCTTAGTTCTTGGATATGCCTTCAGTGCCGAGGTCAGAATCAGGAAGAGCGCGGAACAGCTCGACCACCTGTTGAAGTGCATTGCTTACCTCATTACGGCTAGGACGCTCCCCTCTATGGATTACTCGATTTCGCAACTCCAACAATGGAAAGCTGGCCGGAGCTGGAATTGGCACCCCGAGTTTGTGAGCGATCTCGATTCGCGGCCCCAACATTCTCACCTGGCCTAGCACTGCCTCGGCGGCGTCTGGGCCAAGGACACGCCTGACCGCTTGGCTGATAGCGAGTTCCACAGCTGTCGCGGCGTTGATGACCGCTAGCCGGTAGTCAGCCTCGAAGAAGCTCTTGGCCGATCTATGTAAGAGAACAACCGCCAGCGGCGCTTCGTCGAACTGAGACGCGTGCGCTATCGCGTCACGCCACGTCGCAATGCTTACTCTGGCTTGAGGCTCATGCATGTCCAGTGGACCAACTTCCGGGTCGTACTCCAAGAACATCAGAGGTGGTTCTATGTAGATCGAAGCAGCCGGTTCGCCGTGCAGTACAGCCAGCCATTCATGAAGCCTGTCAAGCCATCCGATCCCAGCTGACATGACCCGGCTCTTAAGCCGGTCGGCCCCTGGCTGGTCGTTATCAATAGTCGGAAAATCGAGTCCGAGCGTACGTACGAACAGGCCCTTGCCCTGAACGCCGAATGATGCTCCGCCCCACACGCCGCCGTACTGCGACCAATCGTCAGCCGAGGTCGGTGGCGCGACTTTCCAACCCTTTGTTGGAAGTCTCGGCATCAGAACACGACAGTCTTGACCACCAATTTGACCGGCGAACACGGCAGAAGACAGGTCGCCAACAGACGGAACAGTTTCGTTGAGAGGCATCACGGCAAGCATGGGCAGGTCACTCTCGAGAGTCTCCAAGGTAGCTCGTCGACCGTTGGCTCGTGTCAACCGCCGTGAATTCCCGAGACGGAGAACGATTGTGGCCCCAGGTCACCTGCAGCGCATCTTGGCTATCGAAGCCACTTGCTCTTGATAATGGGGTGCCAATCAGTGGCTCGGCCTCGCGCGCGTTTACATATGTGTGTGACAAGCCGACTCTAATGCCGCGTCACCCAGTTCGACCGAGTAGATGCTTGCGAGGAAGGCCGGAATCCGACTGTTGGCGACTACCTGGTTGATGCGGCACGCCCTTAGTTATTGCCTTTGAGTCGTTAGGTGACGTTGCTGTCTTGCGGTGCGAGGATTCGCCTTTGGTGAATCTAATAGCCGGGAATGTGCAAGTCGCGAGCTAGGTCGCTCGCCGCGGTGTAATCGGCGGCCGAGGCAGAGAAATTGGCCACGCCTTCAGTCGTCTGAAATCCTTGAAGGATTTGTACCTCATACGCATTGTTAGCCCGCTCAAGTGCAAGCCAATCACTCTGATATGGCGCCGGAACCGCCAGCCGCCGGACGGCACCGTCAAAAGCTCCAATTGCGGTAAGAAGATCGGTCAAGGCCGCCTTGCGACACGTCGGGTCCTTGCAGGCATCCAGTCGGTCCGAGATTGGGTTGATTTTCGTGAACCAGTCCGCGAGTGGCTGAGCGTATGCGGTCCTAGCCGCCGCGTCAGGATCCGGCGCGGGTGCGCCGGCCGGGGTCAAGTTCCATGCTGATTGGAAGTAAACCGTTGCAACGAGTGCAACGCCGACAGCAACTGCCCCCGGTAGAACTAGTAGGCCGGGTCGAGTCCAGGACCACGAATGTCCTGCGCGGACCACAAAGGCCAGGGCAAATGCGCAGCATATTCCCACAATGAGCAGGACTAACTCCTCCACGCCAAGGTAGGCGGAGGCGGATTCAGTCAGTCCGTAACGGGATCGATTCGAGAACCAGATAGCACCCGCACCGCCAATGACGATGGAAGCGGCGAGAGGAAGAGTCACCACCCACAACCACAGCCACCGATACTGCCGCGGCTCGCCCCATACGAGAAGAACAACGGCGGGCACAGCTGTGGCCACCATCAGAGTAACGAAATAAGATCGCGGTAGGCCGTAACCAGGTGGGATCGGGATCGGCGCGGAGGCTACAAAAGGTATCGCCCGCGCGTATGCGACGTACGATATCGCGCTGCCAGCAGCAGCCGCGACTAGTCCCACGATCGCCATAGAGCCAGGCGTCGTGGACGTCCTTGCAAGCGGCTCAGCCCCCGGAGCAACTCGCGGTGATTGCGGCTCGGGACCTTCGGGCACCGGCTCTGCCTCCGGCTCGACGGGCGGTGGCTGAGTTTCGGGCGCAGGTGTCGATGGCATGCCGGCTTGCCCCATCTCGATGACCTAGATGCTATATGCCTCAAAGACATCTGAACAAACACCCATTAACGAGGGCCTTCTCATGTAGTAGTTCGTGTAGTAATTCACGCGATCTCGGTGGCTGAATCCGGCTGAGACGGCTCGTGCCAGCTCTCGAGATGAACTCAAACCCTCGAAAATGGCCTCAGTGGACGAGTCCGGCTAGATTTCGGGACCGTGAGGCCCCGGGTTCAAATCCCGGGCCCCCGACCACAATTTTGAACTCAAAATCGGTTCTAGCGACTCCGGCCACTGCCGATTTCGGGCAGTGAGATCACATAGGCCAGGACCGTGAGGCCTGGGGCTAGAGAGAGTCGAGCCTAGCCAGCAGTTCCATCTTGAGAGCGAGGTCTTGGCCGTTCGTGAGAACGCGGCGGCGATCGCCGCCTCAGCTCGTGGTCGCGCCGAGAAGTTCCTCTCGGAGCACTCGCCGAAGCCATGCCTGCCACTCCTCATCGCTCCATCCGCGTCGCTGGGTCAGCTCGACGTACGCCTCGAGCGAGTTGACCACCCGCAGGATGTCGAGAGCCCGGTCTCTGGACAGCCCCTTGCGCAGGGCTCCCAGCTGATGCAGTCGATCGATCAGCGTGCCAAAGAAAAGGTCGCGCCGTGCGTCGCGGACCGCGGTTTGTTCAGGGTCGTTCGGTAGGGCTGCGCCGAGGCGGGCAATAAACGGACTGACGCGCGCCTTGATCTGGCTGTCGACGTCCACGAAGAGGTCGAGCAGCTTCCTAGGATCGGTTTCCGATCGCAGCTCAGCCGCCCATGGCTGCTCGGCCCATTGCTCGGAAGGGGCGTTGCCCAGGACCACCCGGTCTTGGACCTGCGCCAGAAGACGTGCCTTGTTGCCGAACGTGAAATACACCGTCTGAACCGCAACCCCGGCCGCGGTCGCCACCTGCTGAATCGTCGTGTCGTCATAGCCCTGCTCCATAAAGAGAGAAAGGGCGGCATCGAGGATGCGGCTCCTGGTGCGGATCGCCTGCTCACGGCGACCTTTCCGGCCCGACTGCGGCTTGACAGCCACACCGAGGACTCTACACTAGAGTGAACTCTAGTAGTTACTACGGTGGTGGGAGGACAATGGAAATGAGCCCTGAAGATGCGGCGACAAAAGAGGAACTTCTTCTCGAATTGAGAGGTAAGAACACGACCAGGACCATCAAAGAGTTCTCACCGGCCGGCATTAGGCTCGAGAACAATCTGGAGGGAGACGTCAAGGGCATCTATAACGCGACTTACTACGCCACGATCGACGCCCTGGTGAAGCCGGATGGAACGATCGACTACGAAACTCGACAGATTCACACCACCGACGACGGCGACACCGTGCTCGTGGACTACAAGGGGAAGAGTATTCGAGAGAGCCCCACTCACAACAAGTTCGTGGGCGAGAACACCTTCCAGACCTCATCAAAGAAGCTCGCCTGGCTGAACGGAACTAAGTCTCGCCATGAGGGCGAATACAACCCCGTTACGGGCGAACAGAACTTTCGGGTGTACGCGAAAAGGTAGCGCGAGCCGGATTTGCCTCCTATGGACCTCAGTGTCGTGTCCTAGGTGTGCCCTCAAGTCATAAGGAGATTCGAGATGGCAACCGCAACGCAGGTTTCAACCGTAGTTCGTGATCAGCTGGGCGACCACCTGCTCACACCGAAGAACGCAGCCCTGCTCGTGATCGACTACCAGCCGAGCCAATTGGCGGGAGTGCGGTCGATGGATCGCGACCTCCTGCTGAAGAACGTGGTTTCGACGGCAAAGATCGCCAAGCTGTTTGGTTTGCCGATCGTCCACTCCACGATCAACGTCAAAACGGGGCGCGGTCAACCCACGCTACCGCCGCTCGCGGAGGTTCTTGCGGGCGACCCGCCAATCGATCGAACGACGACAAATGCGTGGGAGGACTCGAACTTCCTGGATGCGGTTCGGGCGACTAGCCGCCGCAAGCTCATCATTTGCGCGCTTTGGACTGAGATCTGCATGGCGTTTCCCGCCCTCGATGCCGTGCGCGAGGGATACGACGTCTACCCGGTCGTCGACGCGATCGGCGGCACATCCGTCGAAGCCCACAACGCGGGTTTGCAGCGTGTTTTGCAGGCGGGAGCAAAGCCGACCAGCTGGGTGGCGCTTGCGGTGGAGTTGCAGCGTGACTGGGCGCGCCTCGAAACGGTGCAGGAAGTCGTCCAGATCGTTCTCACCGACCGGCTGCTCAAGGAGGAATGAAGTGACGACGGGATCATCGGATCTACAGGCAAGGGAAGAGGTGCAGGCCAAGGAGGGCGATATGACTGCTCAAAGCCAGCTGGAAGAAAACAAGCGGATTGTTCGCGAGTTCATCGAGACGGCGTTCAACAAGCACCAGGCGGGTCGGGCGTCGGATTACATGACGTCCGACATCAAATGGCACGGCGGCACCCTGGGAACGGTCGAGGGTCGCGAGAACTTCGCTGGGCTGATCGGCGCGATCGTCGCCGCCCTCCCGGATATCAGTAATGTCGAGCAGGACATCATCGCGGAACGAGACATCGTGTCCGTGCGCGCGGTCGTCGAGGGAACACACAAGGGCGACCTGCTCGGCATCCCCGCTTCGGGCAGACATGTCCGGTGGGATGCGGTCGATGTGTACCGCGTGGCGGACGGAAAAATCGCCGAGGAGTGGGCCGCGGACGATCTGCTTGCCTTCGTCTACGGGGTGGGCGCGTACACCCCGCCCTGGCTCGCACAAAAGTCGTAGCGCGCGCAAATGGATTAGGGCACCACCCGTGGCAACGGACCCGTTGGCCGGCCCGCTCGCCCGCGAGCGCGGCGTGAGGGAACGCTCGCGCTGGCTCGCGCTCGCGGTGATCGGCGTCGGGTTCGCAGCGGTGGTGACCGCGCTCACCGCGATAAACGTCGCGCTGCCGTCTGCGCAAAACGAAATGCACTTCACGACCGCGGACCGTCAGTGGGTCGTGACCGCATATACCTTGGCTTTCGGCAGCTTGCTCCTGGCAGGCGGAAGGCTGGTTGATCTGTTTGGTCAGAAGACGACCTTCCTCGTCGGCCTGTTCGGCTTCGCCGCGGTCTCAGCGGTCGGCGGCGCCTCGGTCAGCTTCGGCATGCTGGTGGCGGGAAGGGCATTCCAGGGGGGGTTCGCGGCACTACTCGTTCCTGCCGCGATCTCGCTTCTCTCAACGACCTTCACCGATCCGAAGGAGCGGGCGAGGGCATTCGGCATCTTCGGCGCGATCGCGACCGCCGGCGGCGCGGTCGGTCTGCTGATCGGTGGAGCGCTGACCGAGTATCTCTCGTGGCGCTGGACCCTTTACGGCAACGTCATCTTTGCCGGAGTCGCGTTCGTCGGCGGAGCAGTAGTGCTCACTGGGCAACCCTCGCCGACCAAGCCCCGGCTCGACATGCCGGGCGTGTTGCTCTCGTCCGCGGGCATGTTCTCGCTCGTCTACGGCTTCGGCAACGCGGCCACGAACAGCTGGGGGAATCCGGCGACGTGGGGATTCCTGGTCGCGGGAGCGGCATTGCTCGCGCTGTTCGCGCTATGGATGGGTCGCGCCGCGAACCCGCTACTGCCGCCGCGAATCGTGCTCAATCGCAACCGAGCGGGCGCTTACGTCGCAACGTTGTTCGCTGCCTTCTGCATGTTCGCGACCTTCTTCTTATTGACCTACTACCTGCAGGGGACTCTTAACTTCTCGCCGCTCACGACAGGCCTGGCGTTCTTACCAATCTCGGCAAGCTTGGTACTCGCGTCCAACCTCTCGACCATCGTGCTGCTGCCGAGAGTCGGGCCACGACCGCTTGTGCCCGCTGGCTTGGCGCTGGCGGCGGGGGGGACGGCATGGCTTGCACAGCTCGGACCTCACACCGGCTATGCGCAGGGGGTGCTGGGTCCCCTCGCGCTGATCGGGCTTGGTCTCGGCTCGGTCATCGCGCCATCACTCAACGCCGGAACGTTCGGTGTGGCGCGACAGGACGCGGGGGAGGCCGCAGCGACCGTGACGGTTGGCCAACAGCTAGGAGCCTCAATCAGCACGTCGCTGCTGAACACGATCTTCGCGACCGCGGTCGCGTCTTACCTCGTGACGCACGCGTTCGCGGGGCGAGAGGCGAACGGACTTGCGCTCGCTTACGGCTACGACACCGCGTTCTGGTGGACAGCCGTTATCGCCGCCAGTGGAGCTATCATCGCCGCTTTGCTCTTCCGACCGGGGCTTCTATTCCAGCCAGTGAGCCCTGTTAAGAGATGAGTCACCATCGTCTTGCCCTGTTTCGATCGAAACGAGAACCGGGTGATGCCGGCTCGGATGCAGCAGCTCACCACCCAACAGCCCGCAAGTTAGGTCGCGCACCGCGGGTACAGAGATGAGCACGAAGAAGCAACCAGGCGGCAGAGCGATGTTGGCCGGTCGTCCGGTGGCCCGAATCGGCTACGGCGCCATGCAATTGCCGGGTCCGGGTGTGCTGGGACCGCCTCGCGATCGGGCCGCGGCCCTTGCGCTGCTGCGCCGGGCCGTCGAGCTCGGAGTCAACCACATCGACACGGCTCAGTATTACGGCCCCGACGTCGCCAACGAGCTGATCCATGCTGCGCTCCATCCATACCCAGAGGACCTGGTCCTGGTCACCAAGGTCGGCGCTGAGCGTGACCGGCAGGGCCGCTGGATCTCCGCGCAACGGCCCCACGAGCTGCGCGCCGGGGTCGAGGCCAACCTGCGAAGCCTCGAGGTGGAGAGGATCGATGTCGTCAACCTGCGGCTCGCCGGTGATGGAGCTCCGGGGGTCGACCTCGACAGTCAGTTGGCGGAGATGATTGCCCTCCGCGCCGAGGGCAAGATCGGCGGAATTGGTATCAGCAGTGTCAGCGTCGGCCAGCTTCGCCAGGCTCTCCCGGTCGGCATCGCATGCGTCCAGAACGCATACAACCTCCTCGATCGGGCAGACGAACCGCTGCTCGAACTCTGCAGCGAGAACGACATCGCCTGGGTGCCTTACTTCCCCCTTGGATCGGCCTTCGCGGGGGCAGCGAAGGTGACCGAGCACCCTGCGGTGTTGGCCGCCGCGGCGGCACAGGGAGCCACACCCGCCCAGGTGTGCCTGGCCTGGCTCCTGGGGCACGACCCTCACATCCTGCTGATCCCCGGCACCACGAGCCTGAAGCACTTGAACGAGAACGTGGCCACCGCTGACGTACGCCTCGACGCTGACACGACGGCGCACCTGGACCGTCTTGCCGCGACCCGTAGTCGGCGCTGACGTCGGTTTTTCCCGTCTCAGGACCAGCCAGCTCGTTTGTCGAGCGCGGACGGACTGCCGCCTTGCCCCAGGGCGATACTCCGGGGATGCCGAAGGCATCCAAGCCAGTTCCTGACATCGCGTATTACGACAATGGCAGCGTCCGGTACCGTGGCTTTCAACTGGATGGCGAGCCTCATGGCGCGTGGGACTTCCTCCGAAAGGACGGCAGCGTCATGCGGTCTGGAGAGTTCGACCGCGGCAAGCAAATCGGCATCTGGCGCACCTTTGATCGGAGCGGCCGGGTAGTTAGGCAGACAGATTTCTCAAGGGGACGTTAGTCGAGAACCCGGACAATCTGTTCATCGGGCCGGCTCGCTGCGATTTTGGCCCTGGGAGGCACAGTGGGGCACGAACCTATGCTGCTGCCAGCGTCGGAGTTCCAAGTCCGAAGGCAGTAGGAAGACAAGCACACGCCGTTTGAGCGTAACCGTGCACGGTATGCCAATGAAAATGCTTTCGCCGCGCGCCAGAGCCCGACTCTCAGGAGTGTTCGAGGCGCTCGAAGGCTTGCCCGCCGTCTTTGGGCAGACCATTGTCCTCGGCATGCTTGTGGTCAACGGCGACCCGGCCGCAACCGCACGCAACATCCTGGCCAACGAAGGTCTCTACCGCCTCGGCTTCGCCATCCCGTTGGTGGCTGTTGGCTTCCACGTGACGTGGGCCTTGCTGCTTTATCAGTTGTTCAGCGTGGTGAACCGGACGATAAACCAGCTGGCGCTGTACGTGATCCTGGTTGGATGCGCGATTCAGGCTGTGGCCGCTGTCGTGTACCTGAGCCCGCTCATCGTGCTCGAGGGCAACGCGCACCAGGGCGACGTGGCGATGCTCCTCATCAACATGAGCCGGCTGACCTTCGACGTCTACCTCATCTTCTTCGGATTCTGGTGTGTGCTACTCGGCTACCTGATCGTTCGCTCGACGTTCATGCCACGTGTCATCGGCGCGCTTCTCATCCTGGACGGGATCGGGTGGATGACCTTCCTCGTACCGCCTTTCGCAGCGTCTATCTACACATTGATTGCGGTGGTGGGTGGCGTGGCCGAGTTCTCGCTACTGCTGTGGATGCTGATATTTGGAGTAAACAACGAGAGATGGCGAGAGCAGGAGGTCGCCACCAAATCGACCGCGGCAGCCGCCTAGCAGCTCACACCAGTTCGAGGCAACGATCCCTGGCAAAAGGCGGTTCCAGTGCCCACGCTTCCGGCCGTGCAACGCAGTCGGCGGCCACCGAGGTCGGGTTTAATCTAATACGCTCGCCATGTCGTGCACTTCTCGATAGCTGTTTCGAGTGCTACAGATAGCGCGCAGTTATCGCCAGCAAACATCTGTGCCCACGAGCATTCCCTGCGTTGAGTGACCGGCGCTCAGCGCCCATCTCCGCGAGGTCCTTGGATAAGCTCGAAAGCCATGCCTTCGCTTCCTCGACTCCTAGTCGCCGCGGTGTTCTTGGCGGTTGCCGTAGCTGCGATCGTCACCATCGTTCGGCCGCGATCGCGTATGAGTCTCGTCACCCTAATCGCGGCCTTTCTCTTCGATGTGGCTGCGCCGGGTGGGGATACGACGACGCGCGTGTGGGCGTCGGCGGGTCGTTTTCTTCTCCCTAGTCTTCGCCGCCATGGCGCTCTGGTACCACACCCCGCACGGATGCCAGCCATTGGCCCCCTGCGAAGGCAGGCTGAACCTTCGGCCGCCCGTAGGGGGCGACGCGGCGTGCGCCAGTGTTCCGGAAATGATCCCTGACGAAGGTAACCCGGATCGGCCGGCGCAGCGATGAGTCCGTGGTGGTGTGTCAGTCTTTACTGCGTACGGAGCGAGGCTGAGATGCGGCCGAAGCAGGCCGTCGAGAAAGGAGTCATGAGGTGACGCGGTACCTGATTTCGTTCCCCAGCGGCGCGATGGATCACATCCCCCATGAGGAGTTCCCCGCCGTAGGAAAGGCTGCTCACGCGGTGGTCCAGGAGGCCATGGACGCAGGCGTGTGGGTGTTCGGCGGCGGGCTCGCCGAGGACGTGGATCCGGTCATGGTGGACGGTGACGGGACAATCACCGCCAGCACGTACCCGCAGACTAAGGAGTTCAACGGAGGGTTCACCGTCCTCGACTTGCCCTCTCGGGAGGCAGCCCAGGAGTGGGCCGCGAAGATCGCCACCGCCTGCCGCTGCGCTCAAGAGGTCCGCGAGTTCATGCCCGACCCAGCGGTGGGCAACTGAGCGAAGCCCCAAATCGGCCCCGAACAGGGATGTTCGACGCCATCGGCGTCGGGGTCGGTCCGTTCAACCTGAGTCTCGCCGCGCTGCTGGCACCGACCAGTCTCCATGCGCGATTCTTCGAGAGAAACGCCGAGTTTCAATGGCATCCGGGCCTCCTGTTCCCGGAGGCGACCATCCAGGTGTCATATCTCAAGGACCTCGTCACCCTGGCCGATCCCACCAGTCGCTACTCGTTTCTCGCCTTCCTGCATGCAAAGAGGCGGTTTTACCGATTCATCAACACCGGGCAGGCTCGCGTCCACCGGCTCGAATTCAATCAGTACCTGCAGTGGGTTGCCGGTCAGCTGAACAATGTCGAGTTCGGTGCCGAGGTGCGGACGGTAACCCTCGAAGCGGACCACTTCAATGTTCGGCTGTCTGACCGCACGCTGAGCACCACGAACCTGGTGCTCGGGACGGGCCTCGTCCCCAACATTCCGGAGTGGGCGCGGCCGTATATTGGCCGCGAGCTCTTCCATTCCATCGACTACCTCGACCACCCATTCGACGTCACCGGCAAGCTTGTCGCGGTCGTCGGTGGCGGCCAGAGCGGTGCCGAAGTTGTCTTCCATCTGCTCCGTGATAACCAGCGATTGCCCAAGCAGTTGATCTGGATCTCGAGCCGCGGCAACTTCCTCCCGCTCGACGACTCACCCTTTACCAACGAGCTCTTCACGCCGGCGTACAGCGACTACTTCTTCGGCCTCTCCCGCGAACAGCGCGATCTGCTGCTGGGTG
>Ga0207684_10002990_pt1 | contig 16753 bp, 9 predicted proteins | sample KBSK5501metaG_FD_184342 | JGI IMG/M metagenome (GOLD analysis project Ga0207684, IMG submission 184342) | Corn, switchgrass and miscanthus rhizosphere microbial communities from Kellogg Biological Station, Michigan, USA - KBS K5-50-1 metaG... | ecosystem: Host-associated > Plants > Roots >...
GGTCGTGGGTGACGAAGATGACCGAGGGCCGGGTCCGCTCCCACAGTGTGAGCAGCTCGTTGGACATGATCGCCTTCGTCTGGACGTCCAGGGCGGCGAATGGCTCGTCCATCAGCAGGATGGATGGCTGGTTGATCAGGGCCGCTGCCAGGCTCACCCGTTTGCGCATGCCGCCGGAAAGTTGATGGGGGTGATGGTTCTCGAAGCCGGCCAGGCCCACTGTCCGCAGCCACTCCTTGGCGCTGGCCACGGCCTCCTTCTTGGCCGTCCCTCGGAAGACCGGGCCCATCGCCACGTTCGCGAGCACCGTCTTCCAGGGCAGCAGGGCATCGGCCTGGAACATGAAGCTGGTGCCCGTCACGATCCCCTCGACTACCTGCCCGCCCACCCGCACCACGCCTGCGCTGGGCCGGTCAAGGCCCGCCACCATGGTCAGGGTGGTCGACTTGCCACAGCCGGTCGGCCCGACCACGGCACAGAACTGGCCGGGCTCGACCACCAGGTTCACATCGCGCAGTGCGGTGAACGCCGTTCCGGCCGGGGTCAGGAAACGCTTGGTAACCCCGGAAAGCTCTATGCCGGCGTGGTCGCGCGCTGACGTGCTAATTTCCGGATCGGCTAGCACGGCCATCGCATCCTCCCTGCTGGCGCGAATGGCGCCGTTTTCTTCCGGGTTCCTGCTCGGGAAAGGCATGACCAATCACGGCGTCCGCTCAGGGTGAGGAAAGCTGGAGACGCCTGTAACGGCTGCCGCGAAGACCGGCGTGCCCGCTAGGCTGACGTCCAAGTGAAAGAGAAGAACTCGCATGCAGGGGAAGCTAACCTGACTGTGTGGCGTGGGTCACGCTTACGCTCAATGCCCGCATAAAGCACGCTGCGCTCCTTAAGAGCAATGCTCGCATAAAGTGCGCTGCGCGCGTTTTGCTCGTTATGCTCAAGGTCACGGCGCTTTACCGGCTTGAGAAGCCGCTGTTACGCGGAAACCCGTATTGCCCAGTCACTGGCCTGTCCGTAGTCGTAGCGGCAGCTACGACATGCCGGTTGCGCCGAACGCGTCCCCCAGACTGGTGAGGTCGATGGGGAGCCGTGCCTGCGCGGGCACGTGGTCTAGCGGACGCGTCATCATCGCGCCCCCGGCCGCCCGGTCGACAGCCCGGCTCGCCGGGTGCTCTCCGCGCCGCTGCACACGATGCGGTGTCTGGCCCTTGTCGTGACCTCGATGAGATGGCGAGTCCCGACGCTGGAGGTGTGCGCAATCCGGTATGCCACGCACTGAGCGTCCGAAGTGCAGCAGGCTGCGCATTCATGGCGGCGGCGGTCCTGCTGAGCGTGGTGTCCGGCTGCTCCGGCAGGTCGGGGCACCCCAGTTCCATCCCGCGGCCGCGGCCCTCGGTCCGCGGTCCGGCCTCGGGAGCTGGCGGGTCAGGCTCGGCGCTCACCATGACCGGGCTGCATGCCGTCCGGCCGTGCCCGGGTATCGCGGCCTTCAGTTGCGGGACGCTGAGTGTCCGGCTCGATCCGTTCGGCTCGGCGCCGGGACGCCTGTCGCTGCAGGTCGCGGTGTCGGATGTCGCCGTCGCGCCGCGCGGCGTAGTCCTGTTGCTGACCGGCGGCCCTGGTCAGCCGGGGGTCCCGTTCGTTTCGCGGCTGGCCGGCCGGCTGGGACCGGCGTTGCGCGGCTACCGGCTGGTGATGTTCGACCAGCGCGGCACCGGGGCCGGAGCGCTGAACTGCCCGGCGCTGCAGCAGGAGATGGGTGCATCCGACCTTACGGTGCCCACGCCGGCCGCAGTCCGCTGGTGTGCTGCGGCCATCGGGCCCAGCCGGGGGTACTTCGCCACCGTGGACACGGTCGCCGACATCGAGGCGCTGCGGAACGTGCTCAAAATCAGGCAGCTCACTCTGGACGGGGTGTCATATGGCTCGTACGTCGCGGAGCAGTTTGCGCTGGCGCATCCGGCCCAGGTGAGCCGGCTCGTTCTTGACTCGGTGGTGCCGAGCTGGAACGTGGACCCGTTTCAGCTCGCCAGCATGCGGGAGACCGCGACGGTGCTGCGCGCCGCGTGCGCGGCGCAGGGCTGCGCCTTCGATCCGGCGGACGATCTGGCCACCGTGGTCCGCCGCTACCACGACGGGCCCGCGCTGCTCGACACCCTGGTGGCGATGAGCGTCGGCGATCCGTCCTTCGCCGCAGTCCCCGCCGTGCTGCACATGGCAGCCGCCGGGCGCCCGGCCGCGCTCAATGCGCTGATCGCCCGGGTTCACGCGGGCGATGCCGCCACGGCCGGGGAACTGAGCCAGGGACTGCACGCCAGCACCCTGTGCGCGGACATGCAGATGCCGTGGGGCGGGCCAGACACGCCGCTGGCCAGGCGGCCCGCGGCGCTCGCCCGTTCGGCGGCCCGGCTGACGACGGCCCAGGTCTGGCCCTTCGACCGGGCCACTGCGGCGGGCAACGGCTTCATCCAGACCTGCCTGTACTGGCCGCCCGCCCCGGCCCCGCCCGCCGCGACAGCGCCGCGCGCCGACCTGCCGCGGGTTCCCGTTCTGCTGCTGGCCGGCGGGCATGACCTATCGACCCCGCTGGCGGACGCACGCGCCGAGGCCGCGCTGGCACCTTATGGCCGCCTGCTCGTCGTGCCGGCGGCGGGCCACTCGGTCCAGAACCGGGCGGCTGGCAATCCAGCGCAGGCGCAGGTCGGGCGGTTCCTGGGCGGCGGCTGAGCCGCGGCCGCACGCCGCGCGATCATCGATGATTGGCGAGCCACTCGCGCAGGTCGTCAAGCGGAAGTTGCCGCTCAGGCTCGTTGTAGATCTCATGCCAGAGCCCGCGGTACAGGAAGAAGGTCTGGTCGGGTGAACCGCTTGCCTCGTCCAGCCTCCGGCTTCCCTCCGGGTCCGCGATCGCGTCCTGAGCGCCGTGCTGGATGAGCACGGGAATGCGCAAATAACGAGAGCGCTCTATCAGGACGTCAAACTGCGATCCGATGATATTCGCGAGAGCCAGCGTGGCGTTCCCCTGGTACACGAGCGGGTCACTTCGGTAGTGCTTCACCACGTCGGGGTCCTTGCTGATCTTGTTCAGGTCAACCAGCTTGAATCTCGCCCGAGGGAGCAGCCGGGCTGCGACTTTCGCGACCGGCTGCACGACCTGTGGCACTGACACAGTGGCCAAGAACGGGGCGGACAGCACCAACCCACGCAAAGCTTCCGGATGATCGAGCGCGTAGGCCAATGCGATCTGCGCACCCAGACTGTGGCCGAGGACGAAGAGGGGCAGATCCGGATGCCTGGCGACGACCTCTCTCCTGAAGAGGTCGAAGTCGTCGACCCAGTCGGAGAAGCGCTCGACGTGGACACGCTCGCCACTGGACCGGCCATGTCCGCGATGATCCATTCCGTACACGGCCCAACCGTCCGGCGCGAGCGTATCGACCACGTTCTGGTATCGCCCACAATGCTCGCCGGCGCCGTGGCAAAGCAGGAGCACGCCGGTGACCTGGCCATTCGGTAGCCAGCCCTGCCAGTACAGATTGGTGTTACCGACGCCGGTCAAGTAGCCTTCGAGCCTGTCCGCCATGCCCACCTCCTGCGTATCGCCACGTGAAGCGGCGACCAATCTAGCGGGGTTGGACGTGCGCGGGCGGGCTCGACGCTGCCAAGGTGTGCATGCCTGTAGCCTGTCGGAGACTTCAGGTGGTTCCCCCTCTTCTTCTTCTTCCTCCTCCTCAGGAGGCCGATCCAACGTGACATGGGACCAACAGTATGGACGAGATACCCGATTTGCACACATTGCGGAGCAAGAAAGTCTTCGTTGTCCACGGACGCAACGCCGACGCACGCCAGGCAATGTTCGACTTCCTGCGTTCGATCGAACTTCACCCTATCGAATGGTCCAAGGCACGTGCCTTGACGGGCGAAGCGAGCCCGCTGATCGAGAAGATCCTCGATGCCGCCTTCCAGAATGCTCAGGCTGTCGTCGTTCTTTTCACGCCGGACGAGATAATCGCCCTGCGAAACGAGTACGCCAACGGCGTGACCGATCCCGACCTGACGCCCGCCGCCCAGTCGCGTCCCAACGTGTTCTTCGAGGCAGGAATGGCTATGGGGCGGGATTCGCGACGGACGGTTCTGGTTGAGTTGGGCACTATGCGCCGCTTCAGTGACATTCTGGGACGCCACGCGCTGCGGATCGACAATGACCCCAAGAAGCGTCACGAACTGGCGCTGCGGCTCGCATCGGCCGGATGTGACATCGACATCACCGGGCAGGACTGGTACACCTCCGGCAACTTCGTGATCCCGCCCGATCTCCCGGAGGGCCTGTCCCTCTCGCCCCAGCCGAACTCGCAGACCCGCAGCAGTGTGAACGCTCCCGATTCGAACCTCCGCAAACGGCGGCGTGAGATCCGCTAGAAAACGGTTCCCTATCCGCACGGAAACCCAGCCTATCCCTTCCGGGCGGCTCTGTCCTGGCCTGGCGTGCGGGGCCCGAACGGTCAGCGACCTGCCACGATCGGCAGCACCTCGGCCCGCGATGCGATCAACGCGACCGCGGCGGCCACCCGCCGCGCATCTGGGCGACGCCGCGATACCGAGGTCAAGCCGGGTGGCCTCAATGCCCGCTCATGCCTTGCGACGGCATCTATGCTGACGGCGACAAGGGGAGTGACTGTGCCTTCGGAAGTCGTGGCGTACCAGCTGGATGATTCTACGGTCGTCAGGTTCGAGATCGAGCCGGGCGGGGATTTCCGCCCGGCCGGCCCAGGCGAGATCATCGGCCGGGTGCGGGACGCGGTTGCCCCGGCGGTAGATGCGGCTGTGGTGGTCCTGGAAAAGGTCAGGGAGGCGTGCCCAGACGAGGTCGAGGTGAAGTTCGCCGTCAAGGCCAGCGGGACGATGAACTGGCTAGTGGCGAAGGCGGCGACCGAGGGGAACTTCGAGATCTCGCTGACTTGGCGCCGCGGGCCAGGTGAGGCCGCGGAGCGGAATGACGACCTGACGTGACCGCGGCGGGTTCTGGCCAACCGTTAGCTGATTCGTGGGTCGCGGCGATCCACGCTACCGAGCACGACTTCATGCCGCTGGGGGCGGCGGTGGTCATTGATGAGCAGCGCATCATGACCTGTGCGCATGTCGTGCTGACCAACGGCAGCGTGCGCGACCCGCTGTGGGTGGCTTTCCCGAAGGCCGTCTGGACCGGCCAACGCTGCCAGGTGGTATCGGTGACGTTGCCCGAGAATCCGCAACTTGCGGATCTTGCCCTGCTCACTCTCGGCGCGGCGGTGCCCGCAGACGTCCTTGCGGCCCCGCTCCGCTGCCCCGAACCCGCGGGCCTCGTGAACCGTAGGTGGTGGGCGTTCGGGTTCGCCAGCGGCGACCCCCTGGGAAACACGGCCGACGGAGTGATCGGGGCGGCTTTAGCGTACGGCTGGGTGCGGCTGGACGCGGAATCCCGCTACCACGTGGAACCCGGCTTCGGTGGTGGCGGCCTTTGGTCTCCGGACTACGAGGCCGTGGTCGGCGTGGTGGGCAAGGCCAACGCTCGCGGGGACGGCTGCGCGATCACCCTGCATCAGGCGGATCTGTGCTACCCGGCTGAGAAGCTACGCGCGCTGGCCGGATGGTCACCAGCTCAGGCCGATGAGATAGCGCTTGCGGCGTGGGGCTGGACGCTTCAGCACGACCCGGAGGCGTTCGGGCACTGGCATCCCCGGGCCCGCGGCGTGCGCGGCGGCAGCGAGCATGGCTATCGCTTCGGCGGCCGTTCGGCGGCGCTGCGGGCGATTAAGGACTGGCTGGACCGCCCCCGGCCGGACCTGAGGGCGCTGGTGGTGACGGGCTCGCCCGGGGTGGGCAAATCCGCGGTGCTCGGCCGAATCGTCACGACCGCCGATCCGGCTGTCGTGGCCGCCCTCCCCGCGGATGATGACGCGGTTCGGGCCACCGAACGTTCGGTATCGTGCGCGGTTCATGCCAGGGGCAAGACCGCCCTTGAGGTGGCGGCCGAGATCGCACGGGCCGCTTCCGCTGCCCTTCCGGAGCGGGTCAAAGATATTGTGCCTGCCTTGCGGGCTGTCCTGGCCAGCCGGGCAGGCCGACCCGTCAGCCGGTTCAACCTGATAGTCGACGCGCTGGACGAAGCGGCCAGCCCGGCACATGCCAGGGCCATCATCACGGGGATCGTGCTGCCGTTGGTGGAGATGCGCGGCGGCGCCGCTGCGCAGGTGGTGGTCGGTACCCGTCGTCGCGACGACGATGGCGACCTGCTGGGGGTGTTCGGCGACGCGCTGGCCATCGTCGACCTCGACGCTCCTGAGTTCTTCGAGGAAGCCGACCTGGAAGCGTATGCGCTGGCGACCGTGCAGCTTACCGGCGATGAGCGGCCTGGGAATCCGTATGCAGACCTCGCCGTCGCCCGCCCGGTCGCCCGCCGCATCGCCGCGTTGTCCGAGCGCAACTTCCTTGTCGCCGGGCTTGTCGCGCTCAGGCATGGGCTGCATGATCACGATGCCGTCGATCCAGCGCGGCTGGAATTCACAGCATCCGTGGGTGGTGCCTTGCGCGCCTACCTTCGGCGGCTTGGCCCGGTCTCCGGCATACCCGCCGCTGCCGTGCTCACCGCTCTGGCCTTCGCCGAGGCACCCGGGCTGCCTGTCGGCCTGTGGCGGGTCGCGCTCGGCGCGATCTCCGGGCAGGAGATCACGGCTCAACTGCTGGCCCGGTTCGCCCGCTCCTCAGCGGCCAACTTCCTGGTCGAAACTGGCCCAGAAGGCCATACCGGCCCGGCGGGAACTGGCCGCGTATTCCGGCTATTTCACCAAGCGCTCAACGACGCGTTGCTCGCGGCGCGATCCGAGATGGTTCCCTGCGCGGATGACGAGCGCGCCATCACCAAGGCCTTCATCACCGCCGGGCAAGCGAGCACCTGGGGCTCCGCACCGAGCTACCTACTGCGGTCGCTGCCGCTCCATGCGGCGCGCGGCTCCCTCATCGACGAACTGCTGGCCAGCGATGAGTACCTGCTTCACGCTGACCTGCGGCGCCTGATTCCGCTGGCCGACCAGGCAACCACGGCGGCCGGACAGAACCGAGCCCGCCTGCTCAGGCTGACCCCGCAGGCCATCATGGCCAACCCCCCGTCCCGCACCGCCTTGCTGAGTGTCACTGAGACACTCGAGTGCCTCGGACGCAGATTTTCTAGCCGTGCCCGGACAGCTCCCTACCGCGCCACGTGGGCGTCGGTCAAACCGCGAACTGAGCGAGCCGTCCTCGAAGGGCATACCAGCCCCGTCAGCGCGGTATGCGCTTTCACCCTCGGGGCCCGGGTCCTGCTCGCCAGCGCATCAGGCGATCACACGGTTCGAGTCTGGGATCCTGGTACCGGCGAGCACCTGCGTACCCTCAGCGGCCACGCTGGCTGGGTCACCGGGCTGTGCGCCTTCACCCACCAGGGTCAGACCTTGCTCGCCAGCACCAGCGGTGACACCACGATCCGGATCTGGGATCCTGGCACCGGCGAGCACCTGCGTACCCTCAGCGGCCACGCTGGCCGGGTCACCGGGCTGTGCGCCTTCACCCACCAGGGTCAGATCCTGCTCGCCAGCGTCTCTGAGGACAGCACCATACGGATCTGGCACCCCCTCACCGGCCAGCATGTGCGCACCCTTGAAGGCCACGAGGACTGGACCCGCGGGGTGTGCGCTTTCACCCTCGACGGCCGGACCCTGCTCGCCAGCGCCTCAGATGACAGCACGATACGGATCTGGGACCCCGCCACCGGCGAGCAGCAACATGCCCTGGGCGGCCACACAGGTCCGTTCCGCTCGGTGCGCTCCTTGATCCTGCGAGGTCAGTTGTTGCTAGCCAGCACCGAGCGCGGCAGCACAATCCGGATATGGGATCCTTCCACGGGAAGGCAAAGCCGAACGCTCGATGGCCACACCGACGGGGTCCTCGCAGTGTCCGGGTTCACCCTCGGGGACACGACCCTGCTCGCCAGCGCGTCAGAGGACACGACCGTGCGGATCTGGGACCCCTCCGCCACTGAGCACCCGGATAGCCGGGGTGCCCTAGAAGGTCACAACGCCACGGTGAAAGGGCTGTGCACGTTCGCCATCGGTGACCGGATGCTGCTCGCGACGGCCGGATTCGACGCGACGATCCGGATCTGGGATCTCGCTACCGGCCAGCATCAGCATGCGCTCGAAGGCCGCACGATTGGCGTGACCGGAATTTGTACCCTCATCCTGGAGGGTAGGGTCCTGCTGGCTGGCACCAGCCACCTGGGCACCATAGGAATCTGGGATCCCGTCACCGGCCAGCGTTGGCGCACCATGAGGGGCCACACCGGCCCCGCCCGCGGAGTGTGTGCATACACCAGCGGCAACCAGGTTCTGCTCGCCAGCACGAGCGACGACGCCACGATCCGGATCTGGAACCCTGCTACCGGCGAACACCTGCGTACGCTCCAGGGCCACACCCAGGAAATCAATCGCATATGTGCCCTTGCGGTCGAAGGCAAGGTTCTGCTGGCTAGCGCCTCAGACGACGGCACAGTCAGGACGTGGGACCCGGCTACCGGCAGGCAACTCCACACCCTGGAAGGCCACGAGGACTGGGTCCAGGCGGTCTGCGCTTTCACCCATCGCGGCCAGGTCTTGCTGGCCAGCGCCAGCAATGACCACACGGTGCGGGTCTGGGACCCTTCCAATGGCGAGCACCAGTACACCCTGAATGGCCACACGGGCGGAGTGAGTGACGTGTGCTCCCTGAGCGTCGCCGGGCGCTCGCTCCTGGCCAGCGCCAGCACCGACCACACGGTGCGAACCTGGGACCCGGCCAGCGCAGCCTGCCAGGCTCTCATCCCCGTCCACCACCAGGCCACCGCGATCGCCGGGGCCAATGACATTCTGGTCGTCGGATTGTCCGTCGGCTTGCTAGCCATTCAGCTAGATCCGGTTGCCCCGGCGGCATAACATACCGGCCCGAGGCGGCCGTGCCTGACCGGCGATGTCGCGGTCAGCTGCCATGGCTTGTGTGACCGCGCCCAGGATCTGCTGTTCAGCACGGATCGGCGCTTGGATCAGCTCCTGGAACACAGCGTCATTCCTGGCCGAATTGCTTGCGGCGGGCAAGCGCGGCGGCACCTTGCAATTCTGCTTGATTTCCTAGCATCCCCACCACGATCCGCAGTTGTGCCGCAACCGCGGGTGGGGCAGATAGGTTCAGCATTTCCTTGATGCCGTCGATTACTGGGGCGCCCGCATTGTGCAGGAGGCCGTCGATAACAATGCCGTCGGGAGCCACATAGACGCAGAAATCGGCGAGGGAGCGCCCGATGGTTCGGCCAAGGTCGCATAGCAATCGCAGCACGCCCGCGTCCCCATCGGCGGCAAGTGACAGCACGTCCGCCATCGTGGCGGTGCCAGGATGCACGGCCCGGATCAAATCAACAAGCTGCAGCGTGCTCGATGTCGTTGCCAGACAGCCGCGGCCGCCGCAGCCACACACAGCGCCGTCGTTCTCAACATGGATGTGAGCCAGCTCGCCGGCCAGGCCATTGGTGCCGCGATGCAGCCGTCCGTCCAGGATGAGACCGGCGCCGATGCCCTGGACTATCTTGATGTAGATGAAGCTGGTCATGCCCGCGGCCGCGCCATAGTCGGCTTCGCCCAGCGCTCCGAGATTGGCATCGTTTTCGAGCCACGCAGGGACACCGAGCCGCTGACTGAGCTCAATCGCCGGATCAGTGTGGACCCACGTCGGCATCTGCCGAAACCGCAGGCGCAATCGCTGTGAACCGGCCTGGCTGAGCGCCGGCCCTCCCAGGCCGCGCCCGGGAACGACGGGCAGCGGCAGTCCGACGACAGCGCACGTCAGGGCGTCTCGGGTGCAGGAAATCTCGCGGAGTGCCTGATCGAGCAGCGCAAGCCCGGGTTCGACAATCCCGTCCGCGAGATCATGAACGTGGGCGTCGCCGGCCCGGCGTCCATGCACCGTGCCATCGAAGCCCAGCACGCCGGCCTGCAGCGTGCCATGCGTCAGCGTGATGACCCCGACGAAACCGGCGGGTGCCGCGAGCGCCAGCAGCTTCGGCGGCCTTCCCGTCCTCGTCCCCGCTGCCGTAGGTATCGGCCGCTCCACCACCATGCCGGAGCGCTGAAGCCGTGTCACGGCGTCCGTGATCGTGCTGCGCGGCAAGCCGGACAGCCGCGCCAGCTGGCTGCGGCGCAGTTCGCCGTGCTGGCGAAGTATCGCGACCAGCTGACGGTCACCCGGGCGCAGCGGAGGCTGGTCTCCCATACCTATAGAACATAATGAACCTGACGTGCTTTATGCCGGAAACCGGCTAAATATTGACAAGTATTGACGCCTTAGGCCGGATATGGCTTCACTGACACGGGTAGGCGCGGTTAGGCAGCATGTTTTGCCGGAAATCGGCAGAACATGGCTTGCTGGCTAGCCAACGGCATGTCCGGCTCACCGTCGAGCTCGCCAGCCCGGGCGCGGGCCTCGTCCGGGCCGGAGCCGCCGATGAAACAGAGCCGGACGCGGCGGCGCCAGATGGCTAGAACGGAGCCGGGCAAATGATCACAGTGATCGGTGAGGCACTCATCGACCTGGTCCCCGCGTCGGACGACACCAGGTTGAGAGTTCTTCCAGGCGCAGGCCCGCTCAATGTTGCGGTAGGAGTGGCGCGGCTTGGCCACCCGACCGCGCTGATGGCCCGGCTGTCCAGCGACTATTTCGGCCAGCTCCTGCGCCGCCACGTTGCTCGCAACGGGGTGGATCTTGGTGCGGCAGCAGAGGCTGAGGAGCCCACCACGCTCGCTGTCGCCGCACCCGGCGCGGGGTCTCGCACCCGCGGCAGGCTTTACCTTCATGGCACCGCTGACTGGCAATGGAGCGCGGCCGAATTGGCGCGGATCCCGGCCGCTACCACCATTCTTCATCTTGGGTCCATGGCCTGCTGCGTCGCGCCGGGCGCGGCCCGCATCCTTAAGGCCGCTGCCCGCCAGCGCCGACACGGCGCGCTTGTCTGCCTCGAACCGAGCGTATGCCCGGAAGTGATGGGGACGCCCGCACGAGGCCGCCTGCTCGTCGAGCGGATGGTCATGTCGGCCGACGTTGTCAAGGCCAGCATCGAAGACATCGCCTGGCTGTATCCGGGCCGCGCGCTGGAAGACGTGGCCGTCCACTGGCTCCGCCTCAGCCCCGAACTCGTTGTGATCACCTGCGGGGGTGACGGTGCGATTGCGCTCCGCGGCACCCGGACCGTGCTGCATCGGCCGGCTTATCCCGCGCGAGTGGTGGACACCAGCGGCGCTGGCGATGCCTTCACCGCTGCACTCCTCGCCGGGCTCGGCCAAGTCAGCCAGGCCAGCACGAGCCTTAGCGCCCTTTCTGGCGATGACCTCGCCAGACTGCTTGACACATGCGCTGCTGCGGCAGGCCTCACGTGCGAACGCGCGGGCGCCGACCTGCCCACGGCGACCGAACTAAGACGCGTGCTTTACTCGCCCTGCGCGGCCGAGGTCGAACCCTCATGTCCGCTGCCGCCGTTGCAGGTAAACGCGTGACCAGCCGGGCTAACCCAGCCGGCCACGCGTGTTAACAGAACGTTAATGGAGTAGCCGAAAACATCTCCGTTTCATTAATGGACACGGCGTTACGTTCCGGCCTGATGGGTTCGCCAGCCTGAACGGAAGGATGCCCATGCGTAACTACTTGCGCACTCACCGTCAATACCGAAGGCATGGGTGTCTTGTGCTGAGGATGCCGGTGATGGCGGCTGCGGCTGCCGTGGCCATGGTGCTGCCTGCGGCGTTCGCGTCGCCGGCCGGGGCGGCCTTGGCCGGGCCGGCCAGCGTGGCCCGGCCGGCTGGTCAGGGTTCGGGATCTGACCAGCCAAACAACAATGACCCTTACACCCTGCCGGTAAGGCTTCCGCGCGGGAATGCAACCTCGCCCGCGGTTGACCCGGCAGCACCGTACACGCCGGTGGTGAAGAGCCTGATCGCCCAGCTCCTGCCGGACAACCCGCCCACCGCGGCCGAACTGGCCAACGCGTCGAAGATCATGGTCTACGGGCGAGGGATTGCCGGCTGCTGGGGCACGGGCCCAGTGCAGGCCCCGGTGGGGACCACCCCGAGCATCGAGCAGCTGTGCTGGGCCGACGCCCAGGGCGTGCTGTTGACCAGTGGCGCCATCCAGCAGGGCACGACCGCGCCGATGACCCTGATGGGCCTCGGGTCGTCCTTCGACACCTCGCTCGGCAACGTGTGGGGGCAGACCGCGGGCAAGGAAGCCCGCTGGTACATGGTCACGGGCATCTACGGGCCGCAGGGTGACATCAACGTCCTGCCCAACTGGGGCCGCAACCTGACGACCACGGGTGAGGATCCCTTCCTCAGCCAGAACATGGTAGCGGCGCAGGTCAACGGCATGCAGGGCTCCGGCGCGATGTCGCAGATGAAGCATTTTGCCATCTACAACGGCCAGAGCGGCAACACGACCTACCAGGACCAGGCGCTCCATGAGGTGCTGCTCGCGCCGTATGAGGGTGGCTACGTCCAGGGCAAGGCCGCCGCGGCGATGTGCTCATACCAGGCGTCCCAGGACCTCTCGCCCTACCTGCCGTCCTCGGTCCCGTCGCTGTGGCCGGCGAGCCCCTACGCGACGGGGACTGGACCCCAGACCTGGCCGCTCGGCGAGATGCACTTCTCGTGTGAGCAGCCGCTGCTGATCGACAACGTGCTACGCCAGCAGTGGCACTCGCTGGCCATGGTCGCGACCGACTACGGCGCGATGCACAGCACGAGTGCCATCTTCCAGGGCACTGACCAGGAGATGCCGACCAGGAACTTCTACTACACCACCAACCCGTACGGCGCTAACGGCTCGCCGTTCAGCGCGCCGGCCAGCGGATTCGACGCGACCGGCAGCACCTGCGCCGACCCGGCCAGTGGCAACCAGGTCAGCTGCGGCGCGGCGGGCGCGATCCATGTCTCGGGCATTCCGTCCGGGCCGGCTTGCCCGCTCGACGCCGCGAACGGCGGCGGCTGCAGCCTGGTGAACGCGGTGCTCGCTGGAACGGTGCCGCTGTCGGTATTCAAGCAGTCGCTGGCGCGGATCCTCTACCAGGAGCAGCGCTTCGGCCTCCTGGGGTGCTCCTCCACGCCGGTCTCACCGTTGTGCACCAACCCCGGCGGCAACCGCACCCAGGGTGGCGACGCCCCGGGGACGGGCACGCGGACCGGTCAGGTCCTCCTGCCGGACGGCCCCACCAGCGGGCCCCCGGTCCTGGGAACCAAGAACGGCGACGCCGCGATCGTCGAGAAATACTCCGAAGAGGGCGCCGTGCTGCTCAAGAACGACAGCAAGGCGCTGCCGATCACGAGCTCGGACCTCAAGGGCGGCATCCTGGTGACCGGTGCGAACGCGAACCACACGGTCGCCGACCCGACCCGCGAGGCGTCGACCGGTTTCGTCGATCGCAACGCGATCAATCCCCTCCAGCAGCTCAAGGCCTTCAGCGGGAAGCCGGACGCGTTCACCTACGTTCCCGCTGGCGACCCGACGGGACAGCCCGTGCCGTCCTCAGCCCTCTCGACGTCGAGCGCCTCGAGGACCGGGAGCCTGGCCCGCACGACGGGTCCCGGCTCGCCGTCAACCGATTCGACCATCGACTTCACCACTGTCTCGGGACACGGTCAGCTGGCCCCCGGGAGCTACACCTGGAACGGCTACGTCTACGTCCCGGCCACCGACACCTACACGTTTGCTTTCCAGCAGAGCAGCGCCGTCCCGAATGCGAACGTGACCTTCACCTTCGACGGGACGCCTCAGAATCTCTCCACGGCATCCAACGTCTATGGCAGCACAGTGCCCGGAAGCCCGACAAACGCCGGCTATACCGAGGGCCTGCTGGTCAACCGCCAGTTCGCCGCGGGCAGCCTGCAGGGTGGCTCCTACCACCCGGTCACGATCACCTTCAACAACACTAGTTCTGGCCCCGCGAGCTTCCGCTTCGCCTATTCGCGGACGAACGGCGACATCACCGATGCCGCCGCTGCCGCGGTGGGCAAGAAGCTGGCGCTGGTCTTCGTCAACGACGGCGTCGGTGCCACATCGACCATTCCCAACCCGTACGGCACTGGCACCATCTCGGCACCGATCTCACTGTCGGCGGACAGCACCAACCTCATCGACGCCGTCGCCGCGGCCAACCCGAACACCGTGGTCGTGCTCGACACGGCGAACCCGGTGCTCACCCCCTGGCGCAACGACGTCAAGAGCGTGCTCGAGATGTGGTTCGCCGGCCAGGAGGGCGGTACGTCGACGGCACGCCTCCTGCTCGGTCTGGCCAATCCCAGCGGGCACACCTCGCTGACCTGGCCAGCCAACGCCACCGACACCATCTGGGGCTACAACCAGACTACCCCGCTCTACCCCGGCGACACCACTGGCCCCCATCCTGAGCGCATCGGCTCCGGAGGGGGAGGACCCGCAGGTGGCGGCTCGGCCAGCTTCACCCAGGGGATCTACTCTGGCTACCGATTCTTCGACCAGGAGGGCATCACCCCGGCGTTCGCGTTCGGGACCGGCCTCTCCTACACCAGGTTCCAATGGTCGGACCTCCACCTGAAGCCCACCGACGACAGGGGGATCAACGTCAGCTTCGACGTGACGAACACCGGCCAGGTCACGGGCACCGTGGTGCCGCAGGTGTATGTCGGGGCGGCGGCGGACGTGCCCGCCAGCGTCCAGCAGGCGGTCCGCTCGCTTCGCGGCTTCCAGCGGGTCACCCTGGAGGCGGGTCAGACCAGGCACGTGACGATCAAACTCGACGCCCGATCCTTCCAGTACTGGGACGAGGTCCATCAGCGGTGGACGACCGCGGAGGGCAACCGGACGATCTGGGTGGGCGATGGCGACGCGCTTTCCCATCTCCCACTGTCCGGAGTGGGCGGCACCGGAGGCTGACCACGGTCGTTGAGATTGAGCCCACCCCGGCTATCGCTGATCACGATAGCCGGGGTGGGCCGGGTCTGAACGGACGGTGAGGGGCCAAACCGCGCGGAAGCTCCGTTGTTCGACGCTGTTGTCGCCAATGACACGCGCGCGGCGCTCTGCTCGTCGCCCGGGCGCCGGACACAGCCGCCGCGCGCGCCGACGCCGAGCAGGCCCTTCTCGCCCTGCTGGCCGGCCTGCGGGTATCCCGGCAGCCCGCGTCAGTACCGGCCCCACATCTCATACCGATAGCCTCGCCCGGCCAGGCTGGAGAGGGCTGATGGGTCACGAATCCGATGGAGGGCATCAACAACCGCCTCGCGCGCCCTTTCGTCCCACCTTTCCCCGGAGTACTTCACGTCATAACCCAGCGCACCTGTTAACGCGGGGATGGCGGCCTCTGCCACGGGACCCATATCTCCCAAAGCTACCGCAGCCGCGCCACGGGTAACCCAAAAGCGATCGGCGTCACGTAGCACGTTGATCAATGGCTTCACTGCCGAAGGGTCGGCGATTTGCCCCAGCGCGAGCGCCGCGCAGACGCACAGATAGTTGGCATCGGACAATGCATCGATAAGTGCCGGCACCGCGGCCGGGTCCCGCAGTTCACCCAGGGATTGCGCAGCGTCCGGGCTTCCGCTCTCCAACATGCGCACCAGCCCCGGCAGCGGAGATTCAACCGCCGCCTGCACCGTTTCCCCTATGATTCCGAGTGCTTTTGCCGCGCCCTGCTGTACGGCTGAGTTCTCGCTCTCCAGAGCTCTGGTCAGCTCGGGCTGGGCGGCCGGGCCGAGTTCGGCCAGCGTCTTGTACGCCGCGACTCGGACACGCGGGTTCTCGTTGCCCATCGCCTCGATCAAGGTAGGCACAGCGGCAGCGCCGAACTTGGCCAGGGAGGTATTGGCGTGGACGACCGGATAGTAGGGGTGCCCGTCATCTCCGGTAATCGCGAGCAGGCTCAGAATTACCTGCGGATCCGGGATTCCGACGTTGCCCAGCGCATCAGCGGCGGCGGCGCGAACTGTCTCGTTGTCATCGGACAGGAGTTCCAGCAGATTCGGTATGGCTCGTTGGGCGGATTGGCCGATTTTGCCGAGATTGTCAGCAGCCTTGATCCGCACCCTGGCCGACGGATCGGTGAGTTGCCCGATGAGCTGGTAGATCATGCCCGAGACGGGCTGGATCACCGAGAGAACCCGCTGTATTCCCCTATCCCAGTCTTCATACAGGCGAACATGCTGAATGGAATTGAGAGTTTCACCGGCGCCTATGCTCCGGTCGGGGAGGCGACAGTCGTTTAGCAAGACCGGGATGAACCACGACTGATCCGTGGGGCGCAACCGTAGTTCTTCGATCGCTAGCGTCAGTTCTTCGTTCATGAACGTCTGCGTCCGCTGGATGTATTCTGCCGAGAAACACGCAACGAAGAACGCACCCTCGTTGATTGCTTGCCGGATCGCGTCCTTCCATCGGCTGCCCGGCTTGAGCTGCTCTTCGTCTAGCCACACTTCGATGCCAAATGCCTTCAAGGTGTCGACGAGCCTGCCCACGATGTCACTGTCTTCGTGTACATATGAAATGAAGACGTGCGCCATCTTGCCTCCGCTCCCTTGGCTTATCGTCCCAAGCGCTCGGACGATCGCCTCCCTGTCAGCGACGTTCCACTTCCTCGGCGACCTCCGGAACGGCCCGATCACCGATTCGGGTTGAGGCCCAGAAGACCACAAGTTCCTGACGA
>Ga0207684_10002991_pt1 | contig 16753 bp, 21 predicted proteins | sample KBSK5501metaG_FD_184342 | JGI IMG/M metagenome (GOLD analysis project Ga0207684, IMG submission 184342) | Corn, switchgrass and miscanthus rhizosphere microbial communities from Kellogg Biological Station, Michigan, USA - KBS K5-50-1 metaG... | ecosystem: Host-associated > Plants > Roots >...
ATGTCGGCTCCCTCTACCGCTTCGCGGGCGGATGCGACCGGTTCCACCCTCAGACCCAGCGACCTTCCCGCTCGCTGCGCGAAGGCGCGGACGTGCTCGGGGCTGCGGCTCCACGCGCGCACGCGCCGGAGCCGGCGGGCGTGCGACATCGCCTCCACGTGCTTCAGGGCCTGCACGCCGGTGCCGAGCACCCCCAGATCACCCGCATCGGCGCGGGCCAGCAGCCGGGTGGCGACGCCCGAGACGGCGGCGGTGCGGATCGCCGTGATGGAGCTGGCGTCCATCACGGCGAGGAGGCTCCCCCGCCTCGTCTCGAAGAGCAGCACCGCGCCCTGATGAGAATCGAGCTCGGTGCCGTGGTTCCCCGGGAAGACCGTGATGGCCTTCAGGCCGACGGCGGCCGGTGAGGCCAGATACGCCGGCATGGCCGCGAACGCGCCCGCCTTGTCCGGCAGCATGATCACCTGGCGCAGCGGAAGCACCGATTCGCCGCGGCTCAAGGACCGCAGCGCTTCGGCCATGGCCTCCATGCACGCCTCCATCGGAAGGAGGCGGGCGACCTCCGACTGGTTCACGATCAACACCTGCATGGGAAGCCTCGCTCGGGGCCGGGGCGGCATCATACTAGAATCCCTCCCGTGGACCTCGCCGACCTCATCGCCCGCAGGAACTACCCCAAGGCGCTCGAGCTGCTCCAGGCGCAGCTCGCCCGCCGGCCCCAGGATGCGCGGCTGCGCCTCAAGCTCGCCGACGTGCTGATCCTGGCCGGCCGCGGCAAGGAGGCCGTCGGCATCCTCATGGGCCTGGCCGATGCGGAGGCCGCCGACGGCTTCGCGGCCAAGGCCATCGCGATCCTCAAGCGCATCGAGAAGATCGACCCCGGGCGGCGTGACGTTGAGGAGCGCCTCGCCCATCTCATCCAGGAGAAGGTGCGCCTCACGCCCGGGCCATCGGCCCCGGCGGCGGCGCCCGCGAGCTCGCCCGAGCTGGGGCTCGAGGAGTTCGATCCGTCGGCGGATCCGCTGGCCTCGGCCTCGGTGGAGCCGGTGCCCGAGATCACCCCCGAGCTCGAGATCATTCCCGATCCCCCCGACGCTCCGGCGCCGGCCGCCGACTCGGACCTCGAGGACATGGCCTATCTCTCCGAGGCCGAAGCGAGGGCGGCGGCGCCCGTGGTCTCGACGCCGCTCTTCGAGGGCTTCACGGAGGACGAGCTGGTGGCCGTGATCCGCGGCTTGAAGCTCCTGACCTTCGAGCCGGGCGACATCCTCGTCACCGAGGGCGCGGCGGGGGCGAGCCTGTTCATACTCACCACGGGAACGGTCAAGGCGTTCGTCAAGAACGCCCGCGGCGAATCGGTGAAGGTGCACGAGCTCGCCGAAGGCTCGTTCTTCGGCGAGATCTCCATCCTCACCGGCCGGCCCCGCACGGCCACGCTCACCGCGGCCACGTCCTGCGAGGTGCTGGAGCTGGACAAAACCACCCTCGACGGCATCACCCAGAGCCATCCCAACGTGCTCGAGGTCCTGAAGCGCTTCCACGAGGCGCGGGCCCAGGACACCGTCGAGGCCATCATCCGGAACCGTCCCTGAGCGGCGGCGCGCCCGCGGCGGACGTCATCGTCGTCGGCCTCGGCGCCATGGGAAGCGCGGCGGCGTGGCAGCTCGCGCGCCGCGGACGGCGGGTGCTCGGATTCGACCGCTTCTCGCCTCCGCACACCCTGGGGTCGAGCCACGGCCGCAGCCGCATCATCCGCGAAGCCTACTTCGAGCATCCCGGCTACGTGCCGCTGCTGCGCCGGGCCTACGAATGCTGGGCGCGGCTCGAGCAGGAGTCGGGCCGCCGGCTCCTGCGGCAGACCGGCGGCCTCATGGCCGGACCGGAGAACGGCGTGCTCTTCACCGGCGCGCGCCGGAGTGCGGTCGAGCACGCGCTGCCCCACGAGGTGCTCACGGCGGCCGAGATACGCCGGCGTTTCCCGGGCTTCACGCCTCCCGACGACACGGTGGGGTTGCTCGAGCCGAGGGCAGGCATGCTGTGGCCGGAGGGCTGCGTCGAGGCCGCCCTCGAGCTGGCCCGACGCCGCGGGGCCGAGCTGAGGACCGACGAGCCGATCACGTCGTGGCGCGCCGACGGCGACGGCGTTGCCGTCACTTCCGCCGGCGGCACCCGTCGCGCGCAGCGGCTGATCCTCAGCGCCGGGCCCTGGATGCCGTCGCTGCTCGGCGCGCGGGGCCGCCCGTTACGGGTCGAGCGCCAGCTCTTTCACTGGTTCGAGGCGGCCCGCAACCCCGAGCTGTTCCGGCCGGATCGTTGCCCGGTGGCGGTGTGGGAGTACGCTCCCGACCGTTTCTTCGCGACGCAGCCGGACACCGGGGACGGGCTCAAGGCCGGCATCCACCACGAGGGGGAGACGACCGATCCCGATCACGTGCGCCGTGAGCCGACCGCCGAGGACGAGTCCGCGATGCGCCGCCTCGTGGAGCGCTACATGCCGGACGCCGCGGGGAGGGTGCGTGAGGCGCGCGTGTGCCTCTACACCAACACTCCCGACCACCACTTCCTCATCGACGTCCATCCCGACCACCCGCAGGTGATCCTGGCCAGCCCGTGCTCCGGCCACGGCTTCAAGTTCGCCAGCGTGGTGGGCGAGATCCTCGCCGATCTGGCTACGGACGGCCGCAGCCAGTTCGACCTGTCGCCGTTCGCGCTGTCGCGATTCTCTTGAGACAGACCAGCACGAGGCTGCCGGCTCGTTGTTTCGGGCGCGGGGCGCGCGGGCTTGCTCCAGCGCTGCGCCCGCGCTATCCCCGCGCCCTCCCGTTACAGGCTGCTTCTTGCTTTCTGCCCGTTCTCTGCGGCCTCTGCGCGTTCCTCTGCGTCCTCTGCCTTGAAGGGCTATGGCTTGTCCAGGCCGGCGGTCATGGCCTTCTCGAAGAGCGCCTGCAGCCGGGCGCGCTTGTCGGCGGGCAGGGACAGCACCGCCGACTTCATGACCTGGCTCATCTGGCGGTCCTCGTCGGGTGTCGTGGCGTATCGACTGCGGGCGCGGTCGATGTAGTCGCCGAGGCGGTCGCGCTGGGCCGGCGGCAGCGACGCGTAGATCGCGGTGTGCAGCTCTCCCATCTCCTTGGACTCGGGCCGGCTCAAGGCGTACAGACCGCGGCCGACGAGACCGTACGCCCGGCGGAAGGCCTCCGGAGGATCGAGGACCTGCGCCGCGCTCTTGGACATCAGCAGCTCGGCCGCCTGCGGGGTCAGCAGGGGCACCTCCTGGGTGGCCGCGCGTACGGCGAGCGCGCGGCCGGCTTCAGGTGCCGCACTCGCCGACGGGGAGACGGCCGGCGGCACCGATGCGGGAGCGACCGGCACCGTATGGGGAAGCGTCGTGGGTGCCGGGGGCGCGGCCTGGACGACCACGGGCGGGGCCGACCCCGGAGGCACGTAGCCGAAGTAGAAGACTCCGGCGGCGCCGACGAGGATCGTGACGAGGAACAGGATCGCGTTCGCGGTGGCCACCGCCACTCCCAGGAACGCGAAAAAACCCGAGGCCACGACCCAGGCGCACAGCAGCACGATCAGCGGCAGACCCCGCACCCCCTGCGCGATCAGCAGGCCGGCGAGCGGGAAGAGCGCGAAGGCGGCCAGCAGCATCACGACCCGCGTGAATATGCGGCCGATGGGCCAGCCCCGGACGAGGCTCAGGGCGAGCACGAGCGCCCCGAGCGCGATCTCCCGCCAGGGCACGGGAGCCAGCGCCGGCGTCCAACGCTCGGGGAAGAACGCCATGTACCCGGCCGCTCCCGCCGCCGCGAACAGCAGAGCCGAGGCGACGTAGCTCCGCCACTTCTGCGGCCCGGCCGGCCCGGCCGCTTCGTCATCGTCCTCTCCCGCGCGGCCCGCCCGGTCGGGGGATTCCTTCCAGCCGCGCATCTCCACGACCTCGTCCATGCGGCGCCAGTTCTTGGAGCCGGGCGCGCGCATCGGCGTATCGCCGTGGATGAGTCCCTGGTCGTACCACGAACGCACCATGTCGCTGTCGAGGTCCATCTCCGACCCGTCGTCGAGCCTCACCCGGAAACCCTTGGCCATGGCCCTCCTTACCGGCCAAGAGGATACGCTCTCCGAGCCGGGTAGACTAGCGCGGTGCCGCCTCGTCCAACCGCATCGCAGCGGGCTCGCCGGCCGCTCGTAGCCGTGCTGGGCGGCGCCGGCGCCATGGGACGCGCGGTCGTGTACGACCTGGCCCGCGCGGGTCATCCGGTGCGGATCCTCGAGACCGATCGCCCCGCCGCGGAGCGCGTGGCCCGGCGATACGGCGGCGGACGGTGCGAGGTGGACAGCGCCGACGCGGCCGATCCGGCCGCTCTTGCCCGCAAGCTCCGGGGCGCGGCGGCCGTCGTTCACTGCGCCCCGTATTCCTTGAACCTGGCGGTCATGGAGGCGGCGCTCCGCGCCGGCTGCCACTACCTCGACCTGGGCGGCCTTTTCCACACCACCCGGCGGCAGCTCCGCCGCCGCGCAGATTTCCGCCGCGCCGGCCTGCTGGCCGTCCTCGGCATGGGCAGCGCGCCCGGCATCTCCAACGTGCTGGCCCGGGCGGCCGCGGATCCGCTGCGCCGCGTCCGCTCGATCGGGGTCTACAACGGCGGCGCCGACTCCACGCACTACGCGTCGCCGTTGCCCTTTGCCTTCTCACCGGCCACGGTCCTCGACGAGTTCACGCTGCGCCCGATGGTCTTCGAGCAGGGCCGCTTCCGCGGCGTGCCGCCGCTCTCGGGCGACGAGGACTTCCGCTTCGAGCTCGGGGTCCAGCGCGTACGCTTCAGCCTTCATTCGGAGGTCGCGACGCTGCCGCTCACGTACCGGCGCAAGGGCATCCGCGGGTGCGCGTTCAAGATCGCCTACGATCCCGATCTGGTGAACCGCCTCCGGCTGCTCGTCGACCTCGGCCTCGCTGATCCACATCCCGGACCGCATGGCGTGGCGCCGCGCGACGTGCTGCTCGACTGCTTCCGGCGCCTGCCGCCGCCCCCCGACGTCGTCGACGACCGCGACACGCTGGCCGTGGTGGTCGACGGGGAGGACGATCGCGGACGCGTGAGGGTCCGCTACGACCTGACCGCGCGGGCCCAGAGACGACCGCCGCTCTCCGCCGTCGCCCGCGACACGGGCTTCGCCCCCGCGATCGTCGCCCGCATGATCCTCGATGGCCGGATCCCGGAGCGCGGCGTGCTGCCTCCGGAGCGCTGCGTGCCCGCCGGTGAGCTTCTGTCCGCTCTCGCCCGAAGAGGAATGCGGGCCCGCCGTCGGGTGTCTCGGCCGCGCTGAGCGCGCCGCTACTCGCCGAACGTCGCTCCTCTGCGCTCACGGCCGAGGGCCACGACGATCGCTCCCAGCGTGAAGACCGTGAGCGCGGTGAGGGCCATGGCGTTCGCGTAGCTGGTGTGCCGGGCGAATACGGCCTCGATGTAGGCCACGCTGCCCGCCAGCAGCACGCCGCACTGGTAGGCGAAGCCGGGGAGGAAGCCGCGCACCGAGTCGGGAGACAGCTCCGTGATGTGGGCGGGAATCACGCCCCACGCGCCCTGCACCATGAACTGCATGAGGAAGGCCCCCAGGACGAGCAGCGGCGTCGTCGGTGCGTAGGCCCAGAGCGGGATCGTCACGATGGCCAGGAGCAGCGCGGTGACCATCGCTCTCCGCCGCCCCCCGCGGTCGGAGTAGAAGCCGAAGCAGATCCCGCCCAGCAGCGCCCCCACGCTGGCCGTCATGACGATCAGGTCCTTGGCCCGGGACGAGAAGCCATGCTGCACGGTCAGGAACGTGGGATACATGTCCTGCGTCCCGTGGGAGATGAAGTTCATCATCATCATGAGCGCGGTCAGGTAGAGGAAGAGCTTCCACTGCGCGGCGATGCCGCGGCCGAGGTGCGCCCAGCTCTCGTGCCGCGTCTTCTCCCAGACCGCCGACTCCTTCACCCGGAAGCGGACGAACACGGCGAGGAGGGCGGGCAGGCCGCCGATGAAGAACATCGGGCGCCAGCCCCAGCGCGGGAAGACGAAGAACGAGCAGGCGGCGGCGAGGAGATACCCGACCGCGTATCCTTCCTGCAGGAAGCCGGAGAGCATGCCCCGCCACCGGGGCGGGACCTTCTCCATGGCCAGCGACGCCCCCACTCCCCACTCCGCGCCCATCCCGATCCCGAAGAGCGCCCGGAGGATGAAGAACGTCGTGAAGTCGGGGGCGAGGCCCGAGAGCACCTCGACGATCGAGAAGAAGATCAGGTCGATCATCAGCGGCAGCCGCCGTCCGTAGCGGTCGGCGATCAGCCCGAAGAGGAACGCGCCCACCGGGCGGAACGCGAGCGTCACCGTGATCGTCAGGGCGACGGAGGGGATGTCCTTGCCGAAGTCGTGGGCGATCGCCGGGAGGGCGACGACGACCAGGAAGAAGTCGAAGGCGTCGAGCGTCCAGCCGAGGAAGCTCGCGACGAGGGCGCTGACGTAGTCCGAGGCCTCGGCCGGTGGCGGCGCCTCCTTCATTCGCGGGGGCGCTCGTACCGATAGGGGTACCAGTACGGCTTCGCCCCGATCACGTAGTCGAGATGGACGTGCTTGCTGTCCCGGAAGTCGTCGATGCCTTCGCTCCCCAGCTCGCGGCCGATGCCGCTGCGCCGCATTCCCCCGAACGGCCCGGCGTCGTTGTCCGTGAGGGGATCGTTGATCCAGAACGTCCCCGCGTGGACCTGGTCCATCGCCTTCATCGCGTGCTCCAGGCTGTTCGTGTAGATGGAGGCCCCCAGGCCGTACTCGCTGCGGTCGGCGAGCGTGATCGCCTCGTCGATGTCCCGGCAGCGCACGATCGGCGCCACCGGGCCGAAGGTCTCCTCGCGCATGAGCGCCATCGAGGGCGCGACGTCCACGAGGACGGTGGGCTCGTAGAAGAAGCCCTTGGCGAATCGATCCGGCCGGCGCCCGCCCACGATCAGCCGCGCCCCCGCGGAAACCGAGTCGGCGACCTTCTTTTCCACCTTCGCACGCTGGTCGGCGCTCACCATGGGACCCAGGTCCACGTCGGGCCCGAGGGGGTCGCCGATGCGCAGGGTCCCGGTGAAGGCCACGAAGCGCTCCACGAACTCGTCGAATGCCTTTCCCACCACGTAGAAGCGCTCGGCGGACGTGCACACCTGGCCCATGTTGAGATAGCAGGCCCAGGCCGCGCCCTTTGCCGCCACCTCGAGGTCGACGCCCTCGTCCACGATCAGGGGATCGTTGCCGCCCAGCTCCAGGTGGCACTTCTTGAGCTGCTCCGCGCACGTGACCGCCACCTTGCGGCCGGTGGCCTGGCTGCCGGTGAAGGCGACCAGCTCGACGTCGCGGTGGGCCACGAGCGGCATGCCCGCTTCGGCACCGTACCCCGTGACGAAGTTGACGACGCCCTCCGGCAGTTCCTCCAGCGCCTTCGCGAGGCGCAGCGTGGAGAGCGGCGTGTGCTCGCTGGGTTTGGCCACGACCGTGTTTCCCGCCGCGAGCGCGGGGGCCAGCTTCCACATGAGAAGAAGCAGCGGATAGTTCCACGGCACGATGAGGCCGCAGACCCCGTAGGGCTCCTTGATCACGAAGTTGAACTGGTTGCGGGCGACGGGACTGATCACCCGGCCCACCGCGTCGCGGCCGATCTCCGCGTAGTAGTCGAGGCAAGCGGCGATCCACTCGACCTCGTCCCGGTTCTCCGGGAGCGGCTTGCCGCCTTCGCGGGTCAGAAGGACGGCCAGCCCCTCCTTGTCATCGCGGATCTTGCGGGCGGCGGCGTGCAGCTTCTCCGCCTTCTCGATCCCCGGGGTGCGCCGCCACTCGGGGAACGCGCGCTTGGCCGCGGCGACCGCCCTGTCGACGTCGGCGGCGCCCCCTCGCGGCGCGGCGTCGACCACCTCTTCGGTGGCGGGGTTCACCACGTCGAAGGCGCGCCCGTCCGTCGCGCCCGTCCACCGCCCGCCGATCCACATCTGGGCCATGATTCACTGCCTCACGGTCGGCGCTCGGGTTAGTACCACCCGATCGGTTGCTCGTTCAGGTTGATGTACACCTGCTTCACCTGCAGATACTCCTCCGCTCCCCACGGCCCCAGCTCTCTTCCGATGCCGCTCATCTTCAATTCAAACGCGGCCGGCCGCATCGCGCCCGCGCGGCCGGCCTGAGCTCCGCGTCCTCGGGAGCGCACCTCTTCGATCTTCCGCCCTCGCGAGAATGAATCTCGCTCGGGCGGCGAGGAGGCGCTCCCTGCGGGCGCTCCCACGGCTCTAGTACCACCCGATCGGTTGCTCGTTCAGGTTGATGTACACCTGCTTCACCTGCAGGTACTCCTCCGCTCCCCACGGCCCCAGCTCCCGTCCGATGCCGCTCATCTTATAGCCTCCCCACGGCGCTTCCACGTACGTCGGCTGCATGTGGTTCACCCAGACGATGCCGGCCTGCAACCTCTTCACCATGCGCAGGCACTTGAAGATGTCGCGGCTCCAGACCGCCGCGGCCAGGCCGTAGGGAGTATCGTTCGCGATGCGCAGCGCGTCGGCCTCGTCCTCGAACGGGATCACCGCCATCACGGGCCCGAAGATCTCCTCGCGCGCGATCGTGGCCGAGTTGTCGACGTCGTAGAAGATCGTGGGCTCGACGAAGTAACCGCTCTGCAACGCCGCATCCGACGGCCGCCCCCCGCCCACCGCGATCTTCGCCTCCTTCTTGCCGATCTCCTGGTAGCGCAGAACGCGCTCCATCTGCTCCTTCGAGACGAGCGGCCCCATCTTGGTCGACGAGTCGGTGCCCGGTCCCAGCTTGATGCGCTTGGCCTTCTCCACCATCGCGTCGAGCATCTTCTTGTAGATCGGCTTCTGCACCAGCACGCGGCTGCCGGCGGAGCACACCTCGCCCTGGTTGACGAACACGCCGAACAGGGCGCCGTCCACGGCCGCCTCGAAATCGGCGTCCGCGAAGAAGATGTTCGGCGACTTGCCGCCCAGCTCGAGGCTGATCTTCTTCAGCGTCTCGGCCGCCGCCCGCATCACGCTCTTGCCCACGTCCACGCTGCCGGTGAAGGCGATCTTGTCGACCTGCGGGTGCGCGACCAGCGGCGCGCCCGCCGTCTCGCCGAAGCCGGTCACGACGTTGACGACGCCCTTGGGCAGGCCGCACTCCTCGAAGAAGCGCCCCAGCTCCAGCAGCGTGACGGGAGTCTGCTCCGCCGGCTTGATGACCATGCTGCAGCCGGCGCAGATCGCCGGCGCCAGCTTCCACGCGGCCATGAGCAGCGGGTAGTTCCAGGGGATGATCTGCGCGGCGACCCCGACCGGCTCCTTGAGCGCCATCGACAGCGCGTTGTCGGGCACGGGCATCACCTCGCCGTGGAGCTTGGTGGCCAGTCCACCGTAATACTCGAAGCAGGTGGCCGCGTCGTTGATGTCGAACTCCGACTCCGTGAAAGGCTTGCCGGAGTTGAGCGTCTCGAGCGTCGCCAGGCGCTTCGCCTCTCTCCGCACCGTGTCCGCGAGTCGGAAGAGGATGCGCCCGCGCTCCTGCGCCGTCGCATCGCGCCACCCGCCGTCGAACGCGAGGCGGGCGGCCTTGACCGCGCGGTCCACGTCCTCGGCCCCCGCGTCGGGCACCGTGGCCATCGGTTCCGCCGTCGCCGGGTTCATGACCTCGAAGCTACGACCGGAGCGGGCCTCGACCCATGCCCCGTCGATGAGCATCCGGTACGTGTGCATGAGAGCCTCCTGCGCAGGATCTTGCCAAAGTTTCGAGGGAAGCGACACACCGAAGCGCCCGGTCCGAGGCCCGGCCACCGGCCCGCCGGTGCGCGGGGGAGCCTAGGCCGGGGACACGCTCCGGCTTGCGGCCGGCACCGGAGGCGGGTATCCTTTCGCACCTTTCCGGGCCGTGGCCAAGGAGGAATGGTGGACGGAGCGGACGTCGGATTCCTGGTTGGCGCGTGGATGCTGGTGTGGAGCGCCCTGCTCGCCCTCGGCTACCTCGCCGATTTCACGCCGTGGCCCCGGCTGAGGCTCCTGCGCTCCCAGGGCATGACGAAGACGCTGCTGCTCGCCTCGACCGCGCTCGTGGGCGGGTTCAGCCTGGCCGGCGTCACCCAGTACTGCGCCCTTCTCGCGACGTGGGCGATCCTCTTCTCCTCCCTCAACTGGCTGTTCCACCACTTCGGCTCGGTCGAGTAGGGCCTCAGCCGCGGTCTCCGTCCCCGTCCTCCGGAGCCGGTGGCGGCGCGCCGAGCCGCGCCACGACCATGGCCAGCGCGAGCGGCGGCACCGGCTTGGTGACGTGGATCTGGAAGCCGGCCCGCAGCGTGCGGAGCCGGTCCTCGGGCCGGCCGAGTGAGGCGAGGGCGACCGCCGGTATCCGGCCGCCCTCGACGGTGCCGAGGGTTCGAGCGCGGCCGATGAAGTCGTGACCGGCCTCGCCGCGCATCTCCAGATCGACCACCATCGCATCGGGCGCGAACGCGGAGAGCTGGCGCATGGCCTCCTCCGACGAGCTGGCCGTGCACACCGCCGCGCCGCGCATGGCGAGCTCACGCGCCATGTCGTCGCGTTCCTCGCCGTCGTCGCCCACGATCAGGATCCGCAGCCCTTCGAGGCGGGGAGCGCCGGCCGGCCCGGGGGCCGGCTCGTCGGGCGTCGCGGCGTCCGCTCCTGCTTCTGCGCCCCGCAACGGGAGTCGGAGCGTGAACGTCGCGCCGCGCCCCGTTCCCTCGCTCGCGGCCGACAGCAGGCCCCCGTGGAGCTCCGCAAGATGGCTCGCGATGGAGAGCCCCAGGCCGAGCCGCCCACGGCTCCGATCGCCCTCCCCGGGGCCCGCCTGCGTCCCGTGCGGGAGGCGATCGAACAGATGCGGCAGAACGGCGGCGGGGATCCCCACTCCCTCGTCGCGCACGCGCAGCTCGGCGCCGCCCGCGACCCGCTCCAGGCGCACGTCGATCCTCCCCCGCGGCTGGCTGAACTTCACCGCGTTGGCGAGGAGGATCGCCACCACCTGCTGTATCCGGTCGGCATCCCCCCATACCGTGGCCGCAGCGGGATCGACGGTGGCATGGAGCCGCAACTCCTTGGCGTCCGCCGCTCCCCGCGCGGCACCGAGCGCGCCGTCCACGACCCGCCGCAGGTCGACGCGCGCGCGGTTGAGCCGTAGCCGGCCGGAGAGGATGCGGGTGGCGTCGATGAGGTCGGCGATGAGGTCCGCCTGTCTGCGCGCGTTGCGCTCGATCACGTCGATGGCGCGCGCGGACGTGCCCGGATCCAGCTCGGCGCCGCGCAGCAGCGTGACCCAGCCCAGGATCGCCGTGAGCGGGGTGCGAAGGGCGTGGGCCGCGATCGACAGCAGCTCGTCGCGCGCCCGACAGGCGGCCTGCGCCTGAGCCAGCGCTCGCTCGAGGCGCGGCACATCGGCCTTCTCGACGTCCTCAGCGGAGACGGCTGCCCTGGGCCTGTCCCGTTGCATCCGTTGTCGCCTCGCGACCCGCCTTCGCGGCCGGGGTTGGCGCATACCCGGGACGCCGGCGGGCGAACAACGAAAAAACCTTGCAATAAGCCCGCCATCCCGGAAGCCTCATCGTCAAGGACCGCCCGCCGCAACCGAGGCGCACGCTTGTAAGGACGGCAGCGGAAAGATTTACACCTCCCCCCGCGCGCGCCTCCGTCGGCGAAAATGGAACGGAAAAGGGGGTGGGATGCCCTTGAGCAAGAAATCGCGCTCCAGCCCGGCGGAGCGTCTGGCCATGGCGGTGACCCGCTTCACCGGCCGAGGCGCCGCGTTCGTGATCGCGCTCGCCGTCGTCGTCCTATGGATCGCGACGGGGCCGCTCTTCCGCTACTCCAACACCTGGCAGCTCGTCATCAACACGGGCACCACGGTTGTCACGTTCCTGATGGTCTTCCTCATCCAGCGCACCCAGAACAAGGAAGCCCTCGCCATGCAGCTCAAGCTCAACGAGATCGTCGCGGCTCTCGAGGGAGCCAGCAACCGCCTGGTGAGCGTCGAGAACCTCAGCGAGAAGGAGCTGATGACCCTGCACGCCCATTACGCGAGGCTGGCCGAGATGGCCCAGCGCGATATCGACCTGCTGAAATCGCACTCGATCGACGAGGCCGAGGCGCGCCACCAGATCAAGCTACGCTCGCGCCGCTGAGTTCATCCCGCCGAGAGCTCGGAGCAGCGCGAGAAGGAGCATCGCCCCGAGGAGACCCACCAGCCACCGGGCCGGGGAGCCGGCGACCGCGATGCCCAGGACGCCGGCGAGCCAGCTTCCGAGGATGGAGCCCACGATCCCCACCAGGATGTTCGCGAGCACGCCCATCTGGCCGTCGGTCCTCATCAACAGGCTGGCGAGCCAGCCGATCAACCCACCGGTGAGGAGCGTCATGACCAGATCCATAGAGCCTCCGCATGAAGACGGCCCGGCCCGCGGGCGGACCGCTACCCCCTTGGGCTCATGCAACCGCCGTGCCGTAGCCCGAAAACACGGCTTTTTGCCCGGGGGCATTGACAGCGCCCGCGAGGGCTCCTAGATTCGCAGCTTGAGCCGGTTTCGGCCGGCCTCGCGCCCCTCGTCCAACTCCTGCGTTCCAAGAAGAAAGAGAGGCCCCCATGTCCCGTCGCGATTCCGCTTCCGACGTCCTGATGGCGTTCCTGATCGGCGGGGCCACGGGCGCCGCCTTGGCTCTCCTCTTCGCTCCCCGCTCGGGCGAGGAGACCCGAGAGCTGATCTCGGACGCGGCGCGCGAAGGAGCCCGCCGGGCACGGGATGCGGCTGACCGCGGGCGCGAGATCGGCGAGCGCGCGGTCGAGCGCGGCCGCCAGCTGGTCGACGACGCGGCGCAGACCGTCAGCCGCCAGGCCGACCGCGTGGCCGAAGGGCTCGACAAGACCGCACGCACCATGAAGGAGATCCGCGATCGTTGATCGGCCGGAGGCCCCTTGAGTGACCATTCCGCCTGGGTGGGGGTTTTCCTGGGCGTCATCGCCTTCACCGCCCTGCTGCAGGCCGCGTTCGTCATCGGCCTCGCCGTCGCGAGCCGGACGGCCCACCGCCGCCTGCGGGAGGTCGAGGAACGGCTCGAGCCCCAGCTCGCCGCCGGCCTCGACCAGCTCGTTCGTCTCACGTCGGCCGTGTCCACCGCGTCGGACCAGGCCCGCCTGCGCGCCATGCGCTTCGACGCGACGGCGACGCGCCTGACCGCCGACCTCGGCGAGATGGTGGGAGCCGGGGCGGCCCACGTCGAGGGGATGAGCGCGACGGCCGAGAACCTCGCCGCGCGGCTTGCCGCCCCCTCCGAGGCGGGGCGGCGGCCATTCCTCCGCGCCCTGGCGCTCATGAAGGGGCTCCGCCGCGGCCTCGCGGTGTGGCGCGGAGACGACGGATCCTAGACCATCGCTTCGCGGCGGACGGCGCCGCGCTTCTTGAGGTAGAACGACACCAGCCGGTCCGCGTAGTCGGGAAGGCGCGGGCATTCGAGGCCGAGAGCGGCCAGCGCACGGCTGGCCTCGGTGGTGTCGAAACGCAGGGGATGGTCGAAGTAGTCGAGGATCTGCACCGGCATCCCGAAGTGACGCTGCACCGGGGCCAGGCCGAAGACGGCCTTCGCGAGGCCCTTCGGCACGGGCACGTATGCGAAGGACATGCCGAGAGCGCGCGCGAAGAGCCTTTCCACCTCGATGACGGGCAGCGGATGCGGATCGGTGAGGTGATAGGTCTTCATCCCCGTCTCTCGCTGCGTCGAGAGGCGGGCCAGCGCCTCCACCGCGAAGTCCACCGGCACGAGGTTCGCTACGTTACGGCCTGACCCGATCCGCACGAAGAGCCCGGGCGAAGGCACCTTCTCCATGGCGGTCATCGTGAAGTAGGGGCCGTCGAACTTTCCCGTCTCGCCGGTGCGGGAGTCCCCCACCACGACCGAGGGCCGGTAGATCGTCGCGGGCACTCCGCTGCGCACCACCTCCACCTCGGCCAGGAACTTGGTCTCCTCGTAGTGGTTCTTGAATCCCTGGCCGATGTCGAGGTCGCTCTCGCGGAAGACGCCGGTGGCGGAGCCGGACACGTAGGCGGTCGAGACGTAGTGGAGGCGGTCGAAGCGCTGTGCCTCGGCGAGGAACGCGAGGACGTTGCGAGTGCCCTCGACATTCACCCTCATTCCCAGCTCGCGCGAGACGGCCAGGTCGTAGACGGCCGCGAGGTGGTGGGCGGCGGTCAGCTCCCGCCGCAGGCGCGCCGCATCGTCGGCGGAGAGCCCGAGGCCCGGTTGCGTGATGTCGCCGACCGCGGTCGAGAGCCGTCCCCGGGCGGCCGGCTGCCGCTCTTCGATGGCCGCCAGCTCACGACGGGCCAGTTCCAGGAAGCGTTCCTGCACCAGGCACACGAACCGCTCCTCGGGGGACAGCTCCAGCAGGCGCGGCAGCAGGCGTGCGCCGATGAAGCCCGGGAAGCCGGTGAAGAGCACGCTCACTCAGTGGCCTTCCTTCGGGCTTCGGCCCGCGCCACCGTCCTCACGAACGCCGCTCGCAGCAAGTCGGCATTCTATCGCCCGGCGAGAGCGGGAGGTATTCCGCCGGCTGGCCGCTCCGGCGGCCACGCGCATGTGATTACCTGCTCAACAGCACGTAATCGCGGAGCAAGCCATCGTCGTCGAAGTAGAGGACGTAGGCCACGTCGCGCACGCCGAATACACGAACCCGCTTCCACTTGCGCGACTTGGCCACGACCTCGTCAACGCGCGCCGGCGACCACTCGGCCACGAGCCGGCGGAGCTCCACCTCGGAGGCGGGTGTCGCGATGGGCCAGTTGCCGGGCTCGGCGAGGACGCCCCGGCTCACCCGGTCCTCCGACGGATGCTCCGCGACCAGCCGGCGAAGCCGGCCATCGTGCAGCGACGAGCGGCGGTGCTGATAGGCCCAGCCGCCCAGGCTGAGGACGAGGCCAACGAGCAGGGCGGTGCCGCCGAGGCTTCCCGCCGCGATCACGAGCGCCTTGCGGCGGTCGCTCACGTCAATATTTCAGCTCGATGCGAAGGATGTGCCCTTCCGTGTCCCCGGCGTTCTGTACGCTGTGGATGATCGCCTCGTTCCAGGCGAAGGTCCCCGCCTTGCGATGATGGACCTCCGGCGGCCCGCCGTCGGGCGTCACCCTCGCCTCCCAATCGGTGAAGTAGACGCTCATCCCGTGCGGGTGGCGGTGGCGCGGCTCGACCTTGCCCGGCGGAAGATGGACGTCAAGAACGCGCACGAGCTTGTTCTCGAAGGCCACCTTGTGGGTATCGCCCGCCACGCGAATCGGGTCGAGCGGATCGTCCGGGGACGGGGACAGCGCCAACCCGGTGGCCGCCAGCGCGGCCAGTCCCAGCCCGGCGAACACGGTGCTTCGCTTCACGCGTCCTCCTTATTCGAGATGGCGAGGGCAGGGCGGCTGGACAGGATCTTGACATACCGAAGCGTCTCCGGCGCGTAACCAAGATGCTCGTACATCGCCCGCGCCGCCTGGTTCGCTTCGAAGACGGTCAGCGTCAGCCGGCGATAGCCCTGCTCCCGGGCCCATTCTTCCGCCGCTCGCATCAAGGCGCCCCCGGCCCCCTTTCCCTCTGCTTCTTCTGTCACCACGAGGATCCCGACATGACCATGTGGCTCGAGGGTGAAGTAGTCCTGGAGCCGCTCCAGATAGACGAAGCCGAGGCGATTACCCGGCGCCGATTCCGCGATCCACAGAGCGGAGCCAGCGGGAGGCGCGGCGAAGAATCCCTGAAGGGTGCGCGCTTCCCCGTTGACGATCTCCTCGGACGGACGCCACGCCGGCGGGCCGAACCCGGCCAGCCGATGCGCGGCCGCAATGACGAAGGGGCGGTCGTCGGGAACAGCGGGGCGGATCCTCATGCGGGGAAGAGCTCTCAGCGGCAGCGAAGCGCAAACGTGACGGGGAACGTCTTGCCGAAGAACGGCGGTGCCCGGCGGTTGAGGGTCTCAGCGCATCCGATTGTCATGCCGGCTCCTCTCCATGTATCGACGACCCTCTCGGGTGGGTGAGCAACTTCCAGGTGGACTTGTGCAGAGCGTCTCGAACCGCAAGGTGCGCCGCGATCTTGACCGCCTGCTCATCGGTGTCGTCGGGCAGATAGCTCACCGCGACGCTTCGCACGTGGCAATGCCACGCCGGATGCTCCCCGCAGGACAGCTCGTCAACGAGACCTGCGAGCAGGGCGCGATCGAGGGTCGATCCCTCGTCAGCGCTCACCTCATCTGGCCATCGGTGTTCGAGCGTGATCGAAAGAGCGAACGCCGGGCTGCACCGAATGCGCACGTGGCCGTATCGACGATGCCCCTCGTGCGCCTTGACCCATTTCCCCTCGCCGCTCGTCTCCCGGGTGCAGCGCAGCACCGCCGACCGGTGCCACTCCAGCTGTGGGAAAAGCGTGACGAGCTGGCCACGGTCATAAGTCGTCATTCATCTCTCCGACTGACGTTTCGCTTTGATAGCATAACCTTCGGTCCGGGAGGTGTCTTGATGGGCTCGATATCCGTCGAGGGCAGGGTCTCGTGACCGAGCGTGCCCCGATCGTCATGCGGGCGGCGGACGGAACGATTGTCGAGGTCTTTGAGTGGGTTTCCCGGGAGGCGATCGAGGGTGCCCACATGTTCGCGCACTTCGAGCCGGTCTGAGCCAAGCCTGAGTGCGGTGAATGCGTCGGCGGCCCTCCGCGCCA
>Ga0207684_10002993_pt1 | contig 16746 bp, 10 predicted proteins | sample KBSK5501metaG_FD_184342 | JGI IMG/M metagenome (GOLD analysis project Ga0207684, IMG submission 184342) | Corn, switchgrass and miscanthus rhizosphere microbial communities from Kellogg Biological Station, Michigan, USA - KBS K5-50-1 metaG... | ecosystem: Host-associated > Plants > Roots >...
ACCACGATCTCGCGGCGGCGTTCGACGAACAGGCCCGGAGCGGGGTCTTCGATCTTCACCCGATCCGGGCCGGCCGGGCGCGCTGGGAGGGACTCCTCGCCGCGCTCCCGTCCCGGGAAGCGGACCTGGCGCGGATGGCGGCGGAGCGCGCGGCGGCGCTTCTCCCGGCCGACCGCCCGGTTTCCGCGCGGCTGCAGGTTCTTCTCTCTTTCGGTCTCGCCGGGCTCGCGGACCATCTCATTGTCGTCGGGCCCGACGGCAACGAAGCGATGATCGTGGATCTGTCCCGGGCGCTCGGTGAGTCCGGCTCCGAGACGGTCGACAACCAGATCGAGCGTCTCGCGCGTCTCGTCGCCGGAGAGGCGTTCCGCCAGGCCTGGTACAACTACCGCAGGGAGAGCCCGGCCTGGGCGCATCGCGATCCCTCGTTGGGAGAGCTCGCCCCGCTCTTCCAGCTGGTGACCGAACAGGGGCCGCCGTCGCTCTTTCACGTCGATGAGAATTTCTTTCCGCTCTCCGTCTGGCTGAAAGAACCGATGAAGCGGTCGATCGCCGACTTGAGCCGAACTGCTGAACGGCTCGTGGAGTCCGAAAAGGACCTCGAGAAGCGAATGGAGCTCATGGCGGAGATTCAGCGTCCGGAGTTTGCACAGCGGGTCGCGGGGCCCGCGGGCGCGTTCCTCTGCGACGGGATCATCCAGAACTCCGGTCTCGATGCGTTTCGGGCAGCGCTCGCCGCCGGTCCGAAAGCGTTTTTCACGGCGTACGACCAGGCGCAGAGGAAGTCTCGCGACCTCATTCCACTTTCGCCCGTGATCCGCGAGCGCCTCGGAGTACCCCGGTAGTGTCTCGGGACCTTCCGCTTCGCATTGCCGGCGAAGAGGTCACGACTGGCGAATGGATCGAGGTGCGATCCCCCTGGTCCGGCGAGCTGCTCGCTCGGGTCGCGAAAGCCGGTTCTGCCGAGATCGAGCGCGCGATCGCCGCCGCCGCGGCGGGCTTCGAAGAGACCCGCGTTCTGCCGGCGTACCGACGTTCGGAGATCCTGCGGCGGCTGCGCGACGAAGTCGAGCGCCGACGCGCCGAATTCGTCGAGACGATCATCGGAGAAGCGGGGAAGCCGCGCCGCTACGCGGAAGCCGAACTCGAGCGGGGCTTGACCACGATCCGTCTGGCTTCCGAGGAGGCGACGCGGTTCGAAGGCGAGGTCGTGCCGGTGGACATCGAGCCGCGGGGCGAAGGCGCGTTCTGCGCCGTTCGCAGGTTTCCCGTCGGCCCCGTCACGGCGATCACGCCGTTCAACTTTCCGCTCAACCTCGCGCTCCACAAGGTCGCGCCCGCGCTCGCCGCCGGCAATTCCGTGATCCTGAAGCCGTCCCCGCGCACGCCGGTAACGGCCGACCTGCTCGCCGGCGCGATCGGATCCTCCGGTTGGCCGAAACGCGGGTTCTCGCTCGTCCACGCGGATCCCGACGTGGCTCGACCGCTCTGGACCGACGAGCGGATCCGATTCGTGAGCTTCACCGGGAGCGACGTGGTCGGCTGGAAGATCAAGGAGGAAGCGAGCCGCAAAAAGGTCACCCTCGAGCTCGGCGGAAACGCGGCTGCCATCGTGTGCGAAGACGCGGACGTCGAGGACGCCGCGGCCAAGCTCGCGAACGCCGCTTTCGCGTACGGCGGCCAGGTCTGCATCAAGGCGCAGCGGCTCTTCGTTGCGCGCTCCGTTTACGAGCCGTTCGTCGCGGCTTTCTTGGCGGCTGCGAAGCAGCTCGAGCCGGCGGATCCGGCCGACCCTTCCACGACGGTGGGGCCCATGATCGACACGGAGAACGCCGTGCGGGTCGAATCGTGGGTGGAAGAGGCGAGGGAGAAGGGCGCGAAACTGCTCCTGCCGCCTCGACGCGACGGCGCAAAGCTCTGGCCGATCGTCGCCGCCGAGGTCCCGCGCGGCACGAAGCTCCGCGAACGGGAGATCTTCGGACCGGTCGCGACGGTCGAAGCGTTCGACGGGTTCGACGATGCTCTCGCGCGGGCGAACGACAGCCGGTACGGTCTGCAGGCATCCGTCTTCACCCGGGACATCTCGAGGGCCATGAAGGCGTTCAACCGACTTGAGGTCGGAGGAGTGATCGTCAACGACGCTCCGACGATGCGCATCGACAACTTCCCGTACGGCGGCACGAAGGCGTCCGGGTTCGGACGAGAAGGCGTGCGCTACGCGGTGGAAGAGATGACCGAACCGCGGGTGCTGTTTCTGAAAGGAAATAAGGAGGCGGGTGCAGGCCCGTAGGGCCTGTCCCCGCGGCGAAAGATGAATCAGCTCGCCAGCTCTCCGATTGCCCTCGAGAGACTCCTCCTCCTCCTCTGCGCCGACATCGCCATCATCATCGGGGCGGCCCGGTTCTTCGGATGGCTCTTCGGGCGGATCGGGCAGCCTCCGGTCGTCGGCGAGATCCTCGCCGGCGTCATCCTCGGCCCGTCGCTCTTGGGCCGGCTCTATCCCGGCGCGATCTCGACGCTCCTGACCCCGCAGACCTCGGCAATCCTCTCCGCGCTCGCCCAGATCGGGCTCATCCTGCTGATGCTCCTGATCGGTCTCGAATTCCCGTTCGACCGGATGCGGCATGCCGCGAAGTCGGCGCTTCTCGTCGCGGTCGCCGGCATCCTCGTTCCGTTCGCGGCGAGCTGGGCCCTTGCCGGGCCGCTGTTCGCGCTCGCCCCGGGCAAATCCTCCGAGGCGGCGTTCAAGCTCTTCTTCGCGACCGCCGTCTCGATCACCGCGATCCCCATCATGGGGCGGATTCTCATGCACACCCGGCTGACGCGCACGCGGATGGGCCTGACGTCAATCACGGCGGCCGCGCTCGACGACGTTCTCGGGTGGATCCTTCTCGGCGTCGTCTTCTCGACGGTGACCCGCGGGCGCGCGGATCTGAGCTGGGTCGCGCTCTCGTTCGTCGGCGTCGCTCTGCTCGGCGCGACCTTCTGGGCAGCGGGACTTTTCGGAGTCTCCCGCCTGCGCATCCCGCGCACCGAAGGGGGAGGTCTGACGCCCGGCGCCCTCGCGATCGTGCTCGTCATCGTCTTCGTCACCGCCACGGCGACGAACGCTCTCGGGGTCTTCTCGATTTTCGGCGGCTTTCTCTGCGGGGTCGCGGGCTCGTTCAACAAGGACCTCGCGGACGCGATCAAGTCATCGATCGGAGACCTCGTCGCGGTCCTCTTTCTGCCGATCTTCTTCGTTTTCTCGGGCCTGCGGACGGACGTCGGCTCTCTGGGAAGCGACCCCCGGCTCTGGCTCGCGCTCCTCGCCGTCGTGGTGGTCGCGTGCGCGTCGAAGTTCGGCGCCACGGCCGTGGCCGCGCGGATCTCGGGTCTCGGGTGGAAGGAATCCCTTTCGATCGGCCTCCTGATGAACACGCGCGCGTTGATGGCGCTCGTGGTGATCAACGTGGGAGCGGATCTGGGCGTCGTCTCGCCGCCGGCGTTCTTCTGGCTGGTCACGATGGCGCTCTTCACCACCGTGATCACGACGCCGATCTTGAAGCGCGCCTATCCCTCGCCCGAAGCCGTCGCGTGGGAGCCGGAAAATGTAGCTCCAGGTTCGAAGCTCAAGATTCACTAGGCGCGATACCTGCGTGTTCTATGATTGATCTGCCGACCAACCCGGAGTTCGCGTATGCGTGCGGCCCTCCCAGCCGATGAAGACGCCCGTCTCGAGGCATTGCGGGAGCTGGAAATCCTGGATTCCGCTCCCGAAGAGGATTTCGACGACCTCGCCCTGATCGCTTCTCAGATCTGCGGGACCCCGATTTCGATGATTTCCCTCATCGACAGCGACCGTCAGTGGTTTAAGGCGAAGGTCGGCATCGAAGCCCAGCAGACGTCGCGCGATGTCGCCTTCTGCGCGCACGCGATCCTTCAGCGCGACCTCTTCGTCGTGCCGGACGCGACGCAGGACCCGCGATTCTCGGAGAATCCGCTCGTCACCACCGATCCCAAGATCCGTTTTTACGCCGGGGCTCCGCTGCGGACGCCGGAAGGCCATGCGCTCGGGACCCTCTGCGTGCTCGACCGTTTCCCGCGCCAGTTGACGGGAGAGCAGGAGACCGCGCTCCGCGCCCTGTCCCGCCAGGTCGAGGCCCAGCTGGAGCTCCGCCGGCGCCTGATCCAGGAGCGCAAGGACGCCGGCGAGGCGCTGCACGAGAAAGAGGTCAGCGTCCGGCTCCTCGCCGAGCAGATGCCCGCGGTCCTCTGGTCGGTGGACCGCGATCTCCGTTTCACGTCCTCGATGGGCGCCGGCCTGGCGAACCTGAACCAGAGACCGGACCAGTTCAACGGCCTGACGCTCTTCGACTACTTCGGAACCGCCGACCAGGACTTTCACGCGATCGCGGCGCACCGCCAGGCGCTCGCCGGCGAGTCGGTCACGTACGAGACCGAGTGGAAAGGACGAACGTTCGCTTCTCACGTCGAGCCGCTCCGGCACTCCGACGGCAGGATCTACGGGGTCATCGGGGTGGCTTTCGACGTCACCGATCGAAAGAGCATCCAAAAGGAGCTCGAACAATCCGTCTCGCTCCTACGCGCAACGCTCGATTCGACCGCCGATGGGATCCTCGTGATGGATGAAGACGGCGACATCCTCACCTACAACAAGAAGTTCCTCGAGATGTGGAAGCTCTCGGAGGAGACCGCCGCGTCCGCACACCGCGATGAGCTCCTGGAATCGGTCCTCGACCAGCTGAAGGATCCGGGCGGTTTCGTCCAGCTCGCGATGCGGTCGTACGCGCGTCCGGACTCGCCGACCCTGGACGTCGTTGAGTTCAAGGACGGCCGGATCTTCGAGCGGTACACGCGTCCGCAGATTCTCGGCGGGAAGAGCGTCGGAAGGGTTCTATCGTTCCGCGACGTCACCGCCCGCCGGCGCGCCGATCGGGAGATCGAGGAGAACGTCTCGCTTCTCCGCGCGACGCTCGACGCGACGACCGACGGGATCCTGGTCGTCGACGACAACGGAAAGATGTTGAATTTCAACCGCAAGTTCATCGAGATGTGGCGCATTCCCGAGCACGTTGCGGAATCGCGCGACGACAACCGCGCGCTCGCGTGGGTCCTCGACCAGGTGAAAGACCCGGAGCGATTCATCAAGAAGGTCAAGGAGCTGTATGCGCAGCCCGAGTCGAAAAGCTACGACTGGCTGGAGTTCAAGGACGGCCGGATCTTCGAGCGTTACTCGCAGCCGCAAAAAATCGGCGGTAAGTCCGTCGGGAGGGTCTGGAGCTTCCGGGACGTGACCGAGCGTCGGCTCATGGACATGACGCTCAAGCGGCAGGCCCGCTATTTCGATCACATCTTCGACGGCGTCGTCGTGACCGATCTCGATGGAAAGATCGTCGACTGGAACCCGGGCGCGGCGCGGATGTTCGGTTACTCGAAGGAAGAAACAGTGGGCAAGACTCCGACGCTGCTCCACGCCCCCGGCGACTTCGAGCTGACCGGGGAGATGCTCTCGACGATGAGAAGGGAGGGGCGGTGGTCCGGAGAAATGCCCTTCGTGCGCAAGGACGGTTCGGAGGGCGTCGCCGAAACGCTCGTCGTCTCGCTGGGAGACGAGTTCGGGCGCCCGGTTGCAGCGATCTTCGTCAACCGCGACATCACGGAGCTGAAACGCCTTCGGGATGAGAGGCCGAGAACCGCGACCCGCTGAGGCGACCTCGGGTGTTTCCTCGGCGGAAAGCACGCTGGACCACTCCCGGATCGCGGGCGGCTCTGGGCGACGTCCCCGACGGGTGCGTTCGTCCCGGCACGAGCCTCGATTGGGCTCTTAAGACGTCCGCCCCCCCGACGGAGAGCAGTTGAGAATTTCACGCAGCCAGGGGAGCGTCGAGCCGACAGCGGAATCCTTCTGACCGGCCTGCAAGAACCCGGGCTGGAGCGATTTGGACCGCCGTGAGTTAAAATGAGGCTTATACTGAAAGGCGTCATCCGGACTGGCTTTTGCATAAAAAAGAGCTCAAGGAGGCTCTTCGGTGTTCTTGGTCCCTTCTGATGTGTATCGCGCCCTGGCGTACTCACTGAGCGTTCACACTGTGAGCATTCATCGGGCGTGTCTTCCCACCAAAGTCGAACCTTTCGGAGCTGCGGTCGCTTTTCGAAGTCAGCAGGAGCGCACCGCAGAAGATCGATGAATCTCGGACGGGCTACTCACCAAGGCGGATCGATCGTTTGGTGCGACTCCGACCATGAGCGTCGTGCGGGCGACGATGAGCGTCGTACGCCCGACGATTCCCGCCGCTCCGCTCAAAAAGCGATCATACGGACGCCCGTTGTAGCGCTGAACCCCCCGGAGCGGCTGGGAGTGTGACGATGCTGGACAAGACGAGAACGAATCCAAACAAGACGAGGGCGGAGCTCGCCGCCGAGAACGAGTCGTTGCTGGCGCGTCTGACCGAGCTGGAACGCATCGCGGCCGGAAAGATTCACGCCAACGCGCGAGAGCGGAGCAAGGACCCGTTGCAGGAGTCTGAAGTCCGGTACCGACGGCTCTTCGAGACGGCAAAGGACGGCATACTCATTCTGGACGCGGACAGCGGCAGGATCACCGATGCCAATCCCTTCCTGGAAGTCCTGCTGGGCTATTCCCATGACGAGCTGGTTGGCAGGGCACTGTGGGAAATCGGACCGTTCAAGGACGTCGCCGCCAGCCGAAACGCCTTCCGGGAGCTGCAGAGGAACGAATACATCCGCTACGAGGATCTCCCCCTCGAAACGAAGGACCATGAGCGGCGGAACGTGGAGTTCGTCAGCAATGTCTACCTCGCCGATGGCGCGCGAGTCATCCAGTGCAACATCCGTGACATCACCTCTCGGAAGCAGGCGGAGGAGATCACTCGGCACGACAACGAAGAGCTGGCCGGTCGCGTGAGGGAATTGCGCCGCCGTGACAGCAACATGCAGATGCTCAACCGCATGACAGACCTGCTTCAGACGTGTTCGACGGAGGAGGAAGTCTACAAGGTGGTTGCGCTGATGGCGGACGAGCTCTTCCCCGGCATGGACGGCCTCTTCGCGATTCTGAGTTCCGGAGAACGTCTCGAGACGGTCGCACGCTGGGGCACCGAGCCTCCTGAACAGGCCGTGTTCGCGTTGGAGGATTGCTGGGCGATGCGGCGCGGCCAGCCCCATGAAGTATTGGATCCTCAGGGGAGTCTGCTCTGCCGCCACTTCGTCCTTCGACCGGACACGGGCTATCTGTGCGTGCCCTTGACGGTACAGGGTGAAACGCTGGGGGTGTTGTGCCTCATCGGACCGTCAACGAACGGAGAAAGCCCGAACAGCCAGAAGTCGCTCGCTGTGACGGTCGGCGAGGACATCAAGCTGTCTCTGTTCAACCTGAGACTGCGGGAGAAGCTGCGCGAGCAAGCCACTCGGGACCCGCTCACAGGACTGTACAACCGGCGTTACCTGGAAGAGAGTCTGGAGCGCGAGCTCTATCGGACGAATCGCGAAGGCTCCCCGCTGTGCCTCGCGATGCTCGACTTGGATTACTTGAAGAAGTTCAACGACACCTTCGGGCACGAAGCGGGAGATCGGGTCTTGCGCGAGCTGGGGCGAGTCCTCCGCGAGAAGCTGCGCAAGAGCGATATCTCCTGCCGCTTTGGCGGCGAGGAGTTCGTGTTGGTGCTGCCCGGTTCGAGTCTGGCGGACGCCCAGCAGCGCGTGGAACAGATCCGGTTGCTGGTCAAAGGGCTGCAGGTTCGGCACGAGGATCAGATTCTCGGCAGACTGACCGTTTCGGGCGGCGTTGCGGCGTCACCGGAGCACGGCTCGACGGCTGCGGAGTTGGTACGCGCCGCAGACGACGCCCTTTACGCGGCGAAACAGGCCGGGCGCGACCGGGTCGTCGCATACAAGGGTAAGGAGCCTGAGCCGGAGCCGGCAGAATAAGCGTCGGCTCGACGCCGCCACTCACTGCGTCGGCTCTGCCTTCGGCAGTCGGCGGTTGGTGCCGAACCCGCTCCCGCTGGGCGCGGTTAGTGGCGGAGGAGGAGAGATTCGAACTCCCGGTACCTTTCGGTACAGCGGTTTTCAAGACCGCCGCCTTAAACCACTCGGCCACTCCTCCGGAAAATCAGTGTAGCAGTCAGGGCTACGACCCCCTCTGCCGTTCCACGTAGTAGCCGGGGAACACGAGCCGCGTGACGTTGCCGCCCGCGTCGGTTTCGAACCGCACGAGCTCGCCGCTCTGGCTTCCGCCTTTCATGCGAAAAACCCCGGGCGACACCGGTTCGAGCGCAACGCGCCCTTCCCAGGGATCGTCCTCGCTCGGATCGACCAGGGTCAGTTTTCCGTCGAGCAGCATGACGAGGCTGACGTCGTCCTCCCACGTGTAGGTCCCGACGTATTTCGACCACGAGGCGTCGGCCGTCGCTGCCTGCTGCGCGGCCGCAGCAGCGGCTTTCGCGATCGCCGGTCCGACGATTCCGTACGCCTGGTTGACGTAGAGAGACGGCCTCCCGTCCTCCGAGTTCGTCAACACGATTACTCCGAACTTCTCCTCCGGCGCCGCGGAAATCTGCGTCCGGTGTCCCGGCACCGCGCCGCCGTGACCGATCCGCACGCGGTCTCCCACGCGCCGCACGCCCCACCCGAGCCCCCATCCGCTCTTCCAGTCCGGCTCGAGCCATTGCACCCGGTGCATCTCGGCGAGCGTCGGGCCCTTCAGGATCTGGGTTCCTTCCGCGCGTCCGTCGCGGAACTGGAGCGACACGAATTTCGCGAGGTCCTCGACGGTCGACGCGAGGTTGCCGGCCGCGCCCATCCCTCCCATGTCGGTGTACGGCTCGACGCGCCGCGGTTTTCCGGGGACATGCCGCCCGTATCCGACGGCAAGCGGCGGCCAGTCGCGCGGCGGGAGCACTCGGGTCGACGACATTCCGAGCGGAGTCAGGATGTGCTTCTCGACGTACCGGGCGTACGGCTCGCCCGAGACCGCCGCGACGACCTCGCCGGCGACTCCGAGGGCGAGGTTCGAGTATTTCCATTCCGTCTCGCTCGGGAAGATCGTTTCCTCCCGGGCGAGCATGCGAATCATCTCTTCCCGGTTCGGAAACTTCATGTCGTTCCAGTAGGTCGCAGAGAGCTCCCGGGGCATTCCCGAGGTATGGGTGATCAGGTGTCGGATCGTGATCACGGGGCTGTCGGCGTACTTGTTCTGCAGGTGGAACCAGGAAAGGTGTTTCGAGACCGGATCGTCGAGCTGGAGCTTTCCGGCGTCGCGGAGCTGCAGGAGCGCCGTCGCGGCGAAGAGCTTCGAGATGGACGCGATCCGGTACGCGGTCGCGGGAGTTGCCGGAGTTTTTCTCTCGACGTTCGCCCAGCCATAGCCCTTCGCCCAGAGGAGGTCCTGGTCGTGCACGATGCCGATCGAGAGCCCCGGCTGCTCGCGGTTCTTCACGGTCCAGTCGACCCAGGCGTCGAAGACCTGGATCGCCGCCGCGACCTCCGGCTTCCGCGCGAGAGCACTCGTATCGTCGGCGAGAAGGGGCGTCGCAACGACGCAGAGCGCGGCGGCACCGAGCCATCGGCGAGCAGAATGGTTCATCTCGTCTCCCCCCTCGTTCGGTTTTCCTGGATCCTCCGGGCAATCTTCGTCGCGAGCTTCCGGGGCGAGAAACGCGCACCCAACGCCAGGATCCGGTTCGCTACGCCCGGGACCACGACTCGCTTTCCCCGCTTCGCCCCCTCCCAGCCCGCGCGGGCCACGGTTGCTGCGTCGAGTACGAGCGGACCCCGGAACATCGGCACGTCGCCCATCCCCGTTTTCTCCTGGAACTCGGTCCGTGTCGGGCCGGGGCAGAGCGCAGTCGCGGTGGCGCCCGTGCCGTCGAGCTCTTCCGCGAGCGCTTCGGTGAAAGAGAGCACGTAGGCCTTGGAGGCGTAGTAGACCGCCATGAGCGGTCCGGGCTGGAACGCGGCGGTGGAGGCCACGTTTAGGAGGATGCCCCGGCGTCGCTCGATCATCCCCGGCACGACGAGCTTCGTCAGGTGCGTCAGCGCGAGGACGTTCACCCGAATCGTCTCGAGCTCCTTCTCGAGCGACGTTTCCCGGAAGAACCCGTGGACGCCGAGACCCGCGTCGTTGACGAGCACCTCGATGGGCCCGCGCCGAGCTTGGGCTTCCTCGAAGACGCGACCGGGGGAGTCCGGGAGCGAGAGGTCCGCGACGACGATCTCCGCTACGACGCCGTAGCGCTTCGTCAACTCGTTCGCAAGCGCTTCGAGCGGCTCACGCCGCCTCGCCACGAGAACGACGTCGCGGCGGTCTCCGGCGGCGAGGCGCGCGAGCTCCCGGCCGATCCCGCTCGAGGCTCCGGTTACGAGCGTCGTTCCCGGCACGGCGACTGATCTTAGACGTATCGGCCGATTTGCCCGCGCAGGAGCGCTTCGTTTGACGAGGGCGGCGCCCGGGCACGTCCTAGGACGAAACTGCGGGCGAGGATTCGCGAGACGGAGTCTGGGCAGGTACGGCCGGCGCCGGCTTCGCGAGCGGGCGGGGCTTCTTCACGTACGTCCACGCATTGGCCATCTCCGCCTTCCACCAACGGACGAGGCCGTGGGCGAGCATGACGAGGCTCGCGGCCCGCACCGAGAATCCGACGAGCTTCGGTCGCCGGCCGGCGTTGTGGTTGCCGTAGATGCCGAGGGCCATCTTGCGCCTCGCGATCGCCACGAGCCTCCGGTTGTAGAAGCGGATCGGGTAGTAGCCGATCTCCGCGCCGTCCTGGTAGAACGGGGGGACTCCCAGCCGGTCGGCGCTCCATCGGTAGATCGGGATGACGGCCGCGACGTAGTAGAGCGCGGTGTCGAGCAGGAACGCCGCCGTCATGGTGTCGTAGTCGCCCATGACGTAGTACTTGTCGCGGTAGATCGACTCGTAGAAGTAGTGGAAATACCGCGCGTACTTGCGATTGTGGTCGTCGTACGCCTTCGCCATTTCTTCGGGCGATTCCCCGTTCAACGCGCGCTTCATGAGCTCGACGCGCGAGTGGACAGAGAAGGACATCTGGTCGAGGCCTGGCGAATAGAACGGATCGAGGAAGCCGCCCGCGTCGCCCACGCAGGTCCATCCCGGACCGATGTAGCGGTCGACGAAATAGGGGAGATGTCCGTACGACCGGATGTCGTCCGCGATCGGCTCCGCGTTCTCGAGAAGCTCGCGCGTCAACGGGTTCGAGTCGAGGAACCGCTTCAGCTTGTCGAGCGGCGTGCTCCCTTCGGGTGTCACGAGACGCTTGTCCCACACGAGACCGACGCTCGTCTCGCCGCCGTGCAGCGGGATGAGCCAGATCCAGTAACCCCAGCCGGTGAAATGGTTCGTCGCGAGCCGGCGCGACGCTAGGACCGAGCGCGCGTACGGGGCGGCGGGATCGGTCCCGGCGACTTCGACGCCGTCGAGGTCTTTCACGCAGCGGTAGCGCACCCAGATGGCGGAGGTCGGATGGGACTCGATCGGCGTGACACCGCCGCGCCTCCGCGCGAGCATGGCGTGCCGGCCGGTCGCGTCCACCAGCCACTTGCAGCGCACGGTAGTTCGTGAACCGTCGGCCTTCTCGACGGTCACGGTGTTGCCCGCCTCGCCTTTGAGCTCGAAACCGGTCAGGCGGGCGGGACGCCAGACCTCCGCGCCTTCCGCCCCCGCGACGGCGATCAAACGCTCGTCCATCTTTGCGCGATCGAGCTGGAAGGAAGGCACCCGGGTGAGTTGCGTCGGGCCGGTCTCGGAGGCCTCCCGCACGCTCTTGACCGATTCGTTGTGGAACCAGAAGCGGAAAGCCTGTTTCGGAAGCTGCTCGCGGCAGAGGTAGTCGTACTGCTTGAGAACTCGGGTCAAAAAGTACGCCGAGACCTCGACCGTGGACTCGCCGACCTTCCAGTCGAACTGGTCGGACTTCTCGACGACGAGGACGCGGGCGTTCGGGACGCGGCGGCGCAGGAGGATCGCGGTCGAAGCGCCGGCGATAGCGCCGCCCGCAATCACGACGTCGTAAGAGAGAGTCTCGTCCATGGCGGCTTCCAAGTTTAGTGCAGACGAAACGCGCCGGAATCCACGAGCCCTTTCTCGCGGTCCACCACGAGAGTCGCATCGACCCGGTCGATCGGGCCGAGATCCTGCACTTTTCCGGACGGCCAGCAAACGGTCAACCCGGCGAGCTTCGTCGCTCTGCCCAGTCCGAGGTGGACGATCGGGCTGCCCGTCGATAGATAGCCGCTCGCGTTTCCGTTGTCGCGCAGGAGCTTGCGGCCGTCCGGCAGCGTCGCCACGATCCGGCATCCGACGCCGTCGGAGTTGTCTTTGCCGGCCGCGCCGATGAGCCGGAGGCGGAGGAAGTGGTTTCCCGTCTCCCGCCGTCCCAGAAAGAGTGCCTCCGGCGCGCCGACGGAGCGGACATACAGATCGAGCGCTCCGTCCCCGTTGGCGTCGAACGCCACGACTGCGCGGCCGTTCGTCTCGAGGTCGAGACCGGCGAGGAACGCAGAGTCCTCGAAGAGCGGGCCTTGACCTCGATCGCCGCCGCGGTTGCGCCACCATCGGTCGCGCTCGATCCCGGCGATTCCGACGCCCTTTCGGTCGAACGTCCGCCGCTTCGCGACGTACTCGTCCCAGTACGCGAGCGTCTCCCACCAGAACTCGAGCTCGCGGTCGCGATCCCGTCCGTCCCCCCACATGCCGTTGGTGGAGTAGAGATCGAGCCAGCCGTCGTTGTCGAGATCCGCGGCGACCGTGCTCCAGTTCCATCCCGCTTTGCGCGCGCCGGAGCGCACGGTGACGTCCTCGAACGTTCCGTCGGCCTTCTGGAGGAAGAGAGAGTTGCCGCGCGTCATCTTTTCCATCCAGCCCACGGCGGTCGACAGAAAGAGACGGCCCGGGAACGGGATCGGAAGGGAAGGGTATTCGTGCAGGAACGACCACTGGGTGTAGCACCCGGTCGTGTAGAGGTCGAGCCGTCCGTCGCCGTCGAAATCTCCCCATGCGGCGGACATTCCATACCCCCGATCCTCCACGCCGGCGCGCCGGGTGACGTCGACGAAGCGCTTCCCCGAGTCGTTTCGATAGAGGTTCTTCATTCCGAAGTCGTTCGTGACGACGAGGTCCGCGCGTCCATCGCCGTCGAAGTCGGCGAAGAGTGCGGAGAGCGACCAGCGCTTCGGCCCCGACACGCCCCACTCCGCCGAGACGTCGCGGAAGTGGCCGTGGCCGTCGTTCAAAAAGAGGTGATTCTGCCCACCGTCCTCGGCGTCGTAGGGCGGATCGGGCATCTGCCGGTAGTAGTCGCCGGTGACGCAGACGAAGAGATCGAGATCGCCGTCGCCGTCCACGTCCGCGAACGCCGCCGACCGCGCGTTGCCGGGGACCGAGATGCCCGAGACCGAAGCGGGGACCTCCTCGAAACGGGTTCCGCCGACGTTCAAAAAGAGGCGCGCCGGGCCGAACGAGTCGGTGACGAGGAGGTCCGGGAACCCGTCCCCGTTGACGTCTCCAGCGGCGACCCCGGTCGCGGCGATGCCCTCCGTCGGGGAGCGCGCGAGGCCGACGCGCTCGGTGACGTCGGTGAAGCAACCGGTCCCGTCGTTTTGGTACAGGATCGACCTCACTGCGTCGCCGACGAAGAGATCCTCGTTCCCGTCGCGGTTGAAGTCGAGGACCGCGACTCCCGAGCCCGGCCAGATCCCCGCGATCAGGCGGTTCGTGCCGGGCTGCGGCGGATCCCGGCGATCCGCGCCGAGCCCCGCTTCCGCCGTCGCATTCCGGAACAGCGGAGAGGAGTGCGATCGCTCGGTCAAGACCATCCAGAGACGGACGTCGATCTTCCCGGAGTTCGTCGTCACTGTAGCCGCTGCGGAACGTTCCACGCGCGACCCGTCCGCCCGGAACCCCCCCACGGTGAAGATCACGAGACCGGAGGTCCGGTCGACCCCACGGGCGATGTCGTGCGTCGGCCTGCGGACCTCGTACGTCACGTACGCGAGACGATCGAGCGTCGACCAGGCCCAGCTGCGGAGCGCCGGGGTTCCGGCGGGATCGGCGCCGGTCGCGGAGCGGCTCTTCAACGCCCGCTGAACCGCTTCGACGCCGTCCCTCCACCGGCCGAGGCGTTCCATCCACGGGATGAACTCGCGGCGCAGCGTCGAGAGGTGCGAGTTGCGATACAGCCAGACCCCGGCAACGGCGAGGACGAGGACGGCGAGAGCTGCGGCGAGGTTTCTACGCTTCAACCGCGGCGATGTTAGCTCGCGGGCGCGGACATGATGGAAATGGCGGAGAGGGCCGGATTCGAACCGGCGGTAGGGTTATTAGCCCTACGGCGGTTTAGCAAACCGCTGGTTTCAGCCGCTCACCCACCTCTCCGGTAAGTCTGCGAGTGGCCGATGTTAAGGAATGGGCTTCGATCAAGCAACCGAGTGCCCTGGGTTTTACAGGTATTTCTCCCGCACGATGGCCATGTGGTGCGCGGCGTGGCCGGCGGCGATGTAGGCGAGAGCCCTCACGGTGAAGGGATTGTCGCTGGCGATTCCGCTTCGCATCCATGCATCCGCCGGGAGGTTGCGAAAGAAATCCAGAGTCGTCCGGCGCACGCCGTCGAACTCCTCGACGTGTCTCGACCATGGGACCTCGTCGGCCCGCGCCCCGGCCGTCGAGACCTCCTGGTCGAAGCTCGGCAGCGGACTATCGAAGCCGCGCGCGAACCAGAACGCGCGGGAGAGGAAGATCCGTTCGGTGTCGTTGACGTGACTGAGTACCTGCCGGATGCTCCATTTCTCCGGCGCGTACCGGTGGAGCGACTTTTCCTCGGAGATCCCGGCGAAGAGCTCGAGCGCCTCTCCCCGCTGGTTCGACAGCTCTTCGACGACGTCGCCGCTCGAGATCCGGTCGATGTACTTGAAGTAGTAAGGTGCGGCTTCGGTGCGCTCCGGAACGCCGATCACGCCCTGCATTCTAAACTTCGGAGTGTCCGAGGAACCAAGGTAAGAACAGAGACGGAATTCAGCGGCCGCAGCGCGTTGCGACCGGGCCTCGGGGAGACCGAATCCGATCGCCGGCTACTGTTTGCACCCGAAAACGGACACGACACAAAAAGCCGGCCGCGGGAGCCGGTTCCTTGCGGAAGCTGGGCTCGGTCTCTCCTGCACTAGGCTCCGAGCGCCTTCGCCGTTCGTTCGTAATCCTTCGGCGACACCCAAAGGACGAGGCCGTATTTGCCTCCTGCGCAGGTCGCCGCCGCCGCCGTGACGTTGACGTTCGCATCAGCCGCTTTTTGAAGCGCGTCGCTTACGGCCCCGGGGCGATCGTCACCCTGGATCAGGAATGCCTTCTTGGCACCGGAGAGCTTCAGGCCAACCTTTCCGGCTGCCTGCTTGAGCGCATCGACGTTCTCTGGGACGAGGTCGAGCTGAGACTTCCCGTCTCCGCTCGGGAATCCCAGATACGCAAGAAGATTGACGTTGCTCTGCTTGAGAGCCGAAAGAACTCTCTTGCCCTCACCCGGGCGGTCCGGAACGGTCACGTAGTAATACTCGACGCTCTTCGCCTTGTCAGCCATGACGCACCTCCTCGCTAGTCTTCAGCAAGCATACGTCTTCGGGTCGGGCTCCAGGCTGGGACGTAGAACTCCTGTCCCACATGACACTTTCCCCGGCACGCGCCTCGGCCCGCTCGTGATCGTTGCCCCTCTCGGCGCCGGTGGCATGGGCGAGGTGTATCGCGTTTGCTTACGTTCAGGTCAGCGAGTGTGAAGCCCGGATCTCCGCAGCGCCGAAGTAGGGGACGAGCGCCGTCGGAATCTCGATCGACCCGTCGGCGCGCTGGCCGTTCTCGAGCACGGCGACGAGCGTGCGGCCGATCGCGAGCGCCGACCCGTTCAGCGTGTGGACGAACTCGAGCTTCTGCCCGGCGGCGCGGCGAAAACGGATGCCGGCGCGCCGCGCCTGGAAGCTCTCGCAGTTCGAGCAGGAGGAGATCTCCCGGTACGCGTTCTGGCCGGGGAGCCACACCTCGATGTCGTAGCTCTTCGCCGACGCGAAGCCGAGGTCTCCCGTACACAACGACACGACGCGATACGGGATCTCGAGGCGGCGGAGGACCTCTTCGGCGTGGCCGGTGAGCGTCTCGAGCGCCGCGGAAGAGTCTTCGGGCGCCGTGAGCATCACGATCTCGACCTTCTCGAACTGGTGCTGGCGGATGATTCCCCGCGTGTCGCGTCCCGCGGCGCCCGCCTCCGCGCGGAAGCACGGCGTGAAGGCGGTGTATCGGAGAGGCAGCGACTCGGCGGCGAGGATCTCGTCGCGATGCAGGTTCGTCAGCGGCACCTCGGCAGTGGGGATCAGGTACTGGCCCTCGCGGGTGCGGAACAGGTCCTGCTCGAACTTCGGGAGCTGGCCGGTGCCGAAGAGCGTCTCGGCGTTGTTCAAGACCGGCGGATTCACTTCTTCGTATCCGTGCTCGCGCGTCTGGAGGTCGAGCATGAACGCGGCGAGCGCGCGGGAGAGGCGCGCACCCGCGCCGGTCAGAACGGTAAAGCGCGAGCCCGCCAGCTTCGCGCCGCGCTCGAAGTCGAGAATGCCGAGCGTGGGACCCAAGTCCCAGTGCGCGGCCGGCTCGAATTCGAACTTGCGCGGCTCGCCCCACGTCCGCTCGACGCGGTTTGCGCTCTCGTCGCGGCCGCGGGGGACCGTCTCCTGCGG
>Ga0207684_10002994_pt1 | contig 16740 bp, 18 predicted proteins | sample KBSK5501metaG_FD_184342 | JGI IMG/M metagenome (GOLD analysis project Ga0207684, IMG submission 184342) | Corn, switchgrass and miscanthus rhizosphere microbial communities from Kellogg Biological Station, Michigan, USA - KBS K5-50-1 metaG... | ecosystem: Host-associated > Plants > Roots >...
TCGTCGCGCGGAACGGGTTCAAGAACGTGGTGTTGTTTCCCACGTCCAGGGCCGACCACGCACCAAGCTGCGTCGCCTGTCCAGAGCAGTCCCCGGTGATGGTCCCGTTTGTGGGCGGTCCCACTGTCCCCTCATCCTGAACGAGGAGCTCGAAGTTCGTCTGGCCAACACCAGAGGCGTCGACCGCGGTCGACTGCTTGTTGTTCTTGCTCAGGTTCGTGTTGTCGGTGACGCTGTTGTTGCCGTTATAGGCAAACTGACCACCCACGTCCTTGTCGGTGGTGACGGTCACGGTGCCAGACGGCGCTGCGATGTCGTTGCCATGGCTCTTGCCGCCGGTAGTACCGGTCGAGTTGTAGTGGAACGTGATGGTGACCGGGCTATTCAACCCCGCTGGCGTTAGATAGACAGCGGTCACCAGGATCGGGCCGGTTCCTGCTGGAACCGCTCCAAAGTTGCACATGAGTGAGGTCCCGGTGCAGGAGCCGTATGTCGTTCCGTTCAGCGCCGGGCCGTTCACGGTGTTCACGAACTGCCAACCCGGAGGGGTGTCGGCCACCAGGAACAGGTCGGAGATGTTGCTGGGCCCGTTGTTGGTAAAGCTCAGGACGAACCCAGCGAAACTCCCCGCACTCACGGTAGCTGGTGTGGCGGTGGCACTTCCCATGGCTCCCGCTGGGAGTGCCGCGAGAGTGGGTGTTGTGAGGGCGCTTGCCGCCAGTGCGACGGCTACGCCAAGGGTGCCGGTTGTTCGGGCAATACGTCTGCGCATGGTTCCTCTCAGCCTACGGGCTCGGTCGTGGTGGCTGACGCTCGGGCGGACCGTGGGCGTCGGTCGGCGGTTGGGGGGCAGCGCTCCGGAGTGTAGCCGAGCAATGACGGAAGTACCAGATAGGTCCTGGGCTTCCGATCGTCCCCGGCGCCTCGCGGTGCCCCCGCGCACCGAAATCGTTGCCATTGCAGCGTATCTGCGGGCAACCGGTGCAGACAGTCGTACTGCTGACCGGCTCGTAGATCAATTGCTGACGGTCGCTCGTTCGGCGCCTCTCCAGCAGATCGTGGTCTGCAATGATGCGTTTCGTGACGACCGAGCCGTCCTGGGAGATACCGAGTCCTCGAATCGGCGAGCTCATGGATCGCGAGCGGGCGGCCTTCGTGCAGGCCCACCCACGCTCACGGAACCTGTTTGAGCGCTCCCGGCATTCGTTGCTGGGTGGCGTGCCGATGCACTGGATGGCGAAGTGGCCGGGCGGCTTCCCGGTCGTGGTCGAGGATGCGGAAGGCGCCCACTTCCGGTGTGCCGATGGGCACGACTACGTCGATCTGTGCCTGGGCGATACCGGCGCGATGACCGGTCACGGGCCCGCGCCGTCCATCGCCGCGATCACGGCGCAGCTGCAGCGCGGCATGACGACCATGCTCCCCACGGAAGACGCTCCGCTCGTCGGCGAAGAGCTCACCCGCCGCTTTGGGCTACCGATCTGGCAGTTCGCACTGACGGCCACTGACGCCAATCGGTTCGCCCTGCGGCTCGCCCGCCAGATCACCGGGCGCAGCGTCGTGCTGGTGTACGACTACTGCTACCACGGGACCGTCGACGAGTCGTTCGCCACGCTGGACGCCAACGGTGAGGTCCGGGCACGAGTCGGAAACATCGGTCCACCGGTCGACCCTTCGAAGACGACCCGTGTGGTCGAGTGGAACGACGTGCCGGCGCTGGAGTCCGCGCTCGCGGATGGTCAGGTTGCGGCCGTCCTGGCCGAACCGGCAATGACGAACATCGGGATCGTTCCGCCCGAGCCCGAGTACCACGCCGCGCTCCGCGCGCTGACCCGCCGCCACGGCACGGTCCTGATCCTCGACGAAACGCACACGCTCTGCGCTGGACCAGGTGGATGCACGCGGGCCTGGGACCTCGAGCCGGACATGCTCGTGGTCGGCAAGGCGATCGCGGGCGGCCTACCTGCCGCAGCGTACGGAATGAGCGCGGAGGTGAGCGATCGAATCCACATCGACATGGAGACCTCCGACGTCGGCGGTGTCGGAGGCACGCTCGCTGGGAATGCGCTCTCGCTCGCCGCGATGCGCGCCACCCTTCTCGAGGTCCTCACCGAGCAGGCGTTCGAAATCATGTTCTCTCGGGCAGAACGATGGACCGATGGCGTCGCCGCTGCGATTGGCGGCGCTGGGCTGCCCTGGCACGTCACCCGCCTGGGCGCAAGGGCCGAATACCTGTTCGGTCCCACACGCCCTCGCAACGGCCGCGAAGCGGCCGCGATGGACGACTTCGCGCTCCAGCAGCTGACCCATCTCTACGCACTGAACCGTGGCATCCTCTTGACGCCATTCCACAACATGGCGCTCATGTCGCCCGCAACCACGGAACGCGACGTCGATCGCCACACGGCGGTTTTTGGCGAGATGGCCGCCGATCTGACGGCGCACTGAGCAGGAAAGGGACCCGATGCTCTTCGTCTTTCTGCATGTCCTGAGCATGTTCACGGCGGTTGCGATCACGTATGGGCCCGCCTTCCTCATGCACCGGGCGGTGGCGACACGGCATGTGCCCACGATTCGGGGCGTCTTTTCGATGGCGAAAGTCCTCGGCCCGTTTATCCCGATCTTCTTCCTGACCGGCTTCGGGTTCGCCGTTATCGCGATCTTCACCGAGGGCTTCAATCCCTTGCGGCCGTGGCTGTTGATCGCGTACGTCCTGTTTGCGATCGGGATGTTCACGGGAGCTCGCATCCACGGTCCCTACGCGCAAGCTGTCGGCGCGGCCGCGGAGGCATCGCCGGACACGGCGCCATCCCCGGAGCTGAATCGGGCGCTCGACAACCCCCAGGAGACCTTCGCCTACTGGCTCGACTACGCGGTGGTCGCCGCACTCATCTTCGACATGATCATCAAGCCATTCGGGTTCTAGTCACGCGCGGACTGAGGCCCCAGTGATGGCCGGTTGGTTGGCTGGGCTCGCCCAAGCAGCTGGTGGCCTGCTGCTCATCGGGCTGGTGCTGTGGGACATCTTCCAGACAGTGGTGCTGCCCCGACCCGCCCCGACCCGGGTCCGGATCGCTCGCAATCTCGTTCGGCTGACCTGGCCGCTGTGGCGCTGGCGCGCGCTGCAGCGAACCTCGTCCATCGATCAGGAGAAGCTGCTGGGAAGCTACGCACCCGCCACCGTGCTGATCCTGCTGATCACCTGGTTCTTGCTGATGGTGCTGGGATTCGGGCTGTTGCTCTATTCGCTGCGGGATGGCCTGCAGCCCGTCTCAGACTTCGGCTCGATCCTCTACTACGCCGGGACGTCGTTGCTTACTATCGGCTTTGGAGATATCACAGCCACCCATGGACTCGCGCGCCTCGTATCGGTAGTGGCGGGCGGTCTCGGCCTCGGCATCCTGGCCTTGGGCATCACCTATCTCTTCAGCCTGTACGGCTCGTTCCAACGCCGCGAGATCCTGGTAGTTCGCCTCGAGGCGCGTGCCGGAGCGCCGCCATCAGGCATTCGCCTGCTCGAGTCGTACGGGGCGAAAGACCTCCGCCCGGGGCTCGCCGCGTTCTTTCTCGAGTGGGAGGCATGGGCGGCGGAGGTGCTCGACTCCCACGTCGCCTATCCGATCCTCGCCTACTTCCGTTCATCCCATGACAACGTGTCGTGGGTTTCTGCGCTCGGTGCTGTCCTGGACGCTTCCGCGCTGGTGCTGACCACGATCGAGGACGGGCCCACGGGGGAGGCGACCATGGTCCAGCGCGTGGGCGGACACTTCGTGGAGGACCTCTCGAATTTCTTCGGATGGCGAAACGAGCCGATGGCGCTGGTCGAGCGCTCCGAGTTCGATGCAGCCTGCGAACGGCTCAACGCGGCGGGGTGGCGAATCCGGGACCAGGATCGTGCCTGGCAGGCGTTCGTTGGCCTGCGCTCGGAGTACGCAGCGCGCCTCAACGACATGGCGCTCTTCTGGGTAACCCCCCCGGCTCTCTGGATTGGCGATCGAGGTGCGGTTCGGCACGTGCCGCCGGGCAGTAGGTCGTAATGCAGCGCCGGGCAGCGCCGGCGCATCGGTCAGTCTCGCGTCGCGGTGAGCCGGTCCAGGATGCGGCCCATGGAGGCTACGGCCAGCGACAGGTGACCGTGCTCCGGCAGGAGATAGGCAGTAGCCGACGCGACGTGCTGTGACAGCCACTGGCCGTGAGCGAAGGGAACCATGCGATCCTGGCCGCCTTGCCAGATGTCGACCGGCCTGGTGATCGCCCCAAGCTCGAACCCCCACGGCTTGACGAACGCCAGATCGTCGTCGAACCAGCCCCAGATCCCGTTGCTCACCGACTCACGGAACCCGACCGCCAGCCACTCGGCGAAGTCTCCGGTGATCGCGCTGCGGTCGACATCGGACACCAGGTCGCCGAACGCAGCCCCGACCTGATCGGCGGTCACGGCGGCGACCCACGACCCCTCGTGCTCCAGGAATTGCTGCAGCTGATCCGGATCCGCCAGGGCGGCGCCGAATTCGGCGTGGTTCTCCGCTCCCATGCCCGCCATCCAGTCGAGGCCCTCGGCTGGGTACGGCGCGACGCCAGCAACCGACGCCACGGCGAGGACCCGATCGGGCAGAAGCCCCGCGCAGGCGAGGGCATGAGGACCGCCTCCTGACCAGCCCATCGTGTAGCAGCGGGTCGAACCGAGGCTGTCCAGGATCGCTTCGACATCGTCTGCAATGTCCGCAACAGACCGTCCCGCGCTCCGCGTCGAGCTCGAGTATCCAGCGCGCGAGTAGGTGACGAGCCGTAGGCCGCGCTCAGCCGCGAGGTCCAGGAACGGTCCGTACGGGCGACCGGAGCTCGGTGTTCCGTTGTGATAGACCAGCGGAATCCCATCAGCCGCACCGCCGATGAAGACTTCCAGGGTGCGGCCGTTGGACAGGGCCAGGTTGATCTGCTCGTAACTGCTCATCGCGACACGATGCCACACCCCGCCAATCGGTGGATAAGGTCTCGACGTGTCACCCAGCCGGGCGGACAATGAGGCCGAGTGCGAACGACACAAGCAGGCTGGTATTGATCGGTCCCTGTGCCGACGCCACGGAGGATTCGAGCGTGGACAACCAGGCCATGAAGCAGAAGATCGAGGAGATCTACACCAGCGGCGACATGCAGGACTTCGCGCGCGCGCAGGACGAGATGGCGGCCGACGACATCGTCCAGGAGTGGCCGCAGTCAGGCGAGCGCATCCGCGGCAAGGACAACATCCGTTCGGTCAACATGAACTATCCCGCGGGATCCGGGACGAGCCCGACGGCGAAGCTGCGTCGGGTGCTCATGCCCGGCGAGGCGTGGGTCATCGAGAGCGTGATCAACTACGGGGATGGCGTACCGGTGAGCTCGGTGTCCATCATCGAGACCAACGACCAGGGGAAGATCACCCGCCAGCGCGACTACTTCGCCTCCCCGTTTGAGGCGCCTGAGTGGCGCAAGGAGTGGGTCGAGCAGATGGAGAAGGAGCCGATACCCGTAGGTTGAGCGGCCGCTGGACTACGCCGCCCTTCGCAGGCGCAGGAAGAGCCGCATCCCGAAGGCGCTGAGCCCGAGGCGGAGGACGGGGCCGAAGAACGCCTCCGCCTCGCCCCGGCCGATGAGATGAGGGTCGACCAGGGAGTACTCGGCGCCACCCCATTGGAGCTGACAACCGCCCGCTTCGAGCACGTTGCGCGCCCACTGGGTGCGCTCGCCCCATGGCAACGGAATGATGAAGCCGTCCGGGGTGGCCACGATGGCCACTGGGGTGGCGTACTGGGCTCCGGACCTGCGTCCGACGTGGTGGACGACGGCCCAGAGCTTGAACAAGCGCCGCCCGGCGAGCGGCCGCGTGATGGGATCGGTGACGCGGGTGAAGACCCGCATGAGCTCGCCGGCTCCGCTTGTCCGGCTGGTTGTGGTTGTGGTCATGAGAGCAGGGTAGGCCGGGGCTCATCCCCGGCGCTTCCCGGGGGCTATGCAGGATGCCTGGCGGAAAGCCACCACTCCGGTCAGACGATCCCCCGCCGAATGGCGAACGCGGTCGCGTCCGCCCGGCCCCGTGCTCCGATCTTGGGGTAGAGGTTGGCCAGGTGGCGCTCGACGGTATGGACCGATAGCCCGAGCCGATGCGCAACCTCTGCATTTGAATCGCCGCCGGCGACCAGACGGAGGACATCGAGCTCGCGCGGCGTGAGGTCGTCACTTGCCCGCGACCGCGCACCCCGATGCTGGGGTGGTGTTCGCGGCTGGACCACGCCATCGGTCAGGAAGTCGACGAGGACCTTGATGTCTCCTTCGAGATCCTCGACGAAGAGCGTTGCCGTGGAACCCGCAAGCTCGACCAGCGTGCCGCTCGGAAGGGCCGCCGCCAGCCCGCGTGAGACGTCGACGGGGATCTGCCGCTCGCCTTGGCGGTGGAGGACCAGAGCCGGGACGCGAATCAGCGGAAGATCGCTGGACACGTCGGTCTCGCGGGCGAGGCGCAGCATCGAGCGCGCCATCGCGGGTGTTGTCGCCGTGCGGAATGCATCCGCCATCAAGCGGCCGGTATCGCCGGCTGACCAGCCCAGCCAGGCGTGCGCCGCCGCATCGGTGAAGAGATCCCAGTCGCGCTCGATGAGGCTCAGGAGCGCCTGGGTCTCGGCAGGCGCCATCGCATCCCATCCTCGAGCAGCACCTCCAAACAACACCAGGCGCGTGACCTGCCGCGGGTGAGCTGCGGCGTAGGCGATCGCCAGCAGACAGGAGTGGTAGTAGCCGAAGAGCGCGAAGCGCCCCAGGCGGGCGCTCGACACCACCGCCTCAAGGTCGCGGATCATGGCCTCGAGTCCCAGGTCCTCCACCTCGCGCTGGGACTGCCCTGTCCCCCGGCCGTCGTAGAGGACCACGCGAAGGTGGAGTCCGAGACCCTCGTAGGCGGAGCGCAAGAGCGGAATCTGCCACTGCGCCACGATGTTGCTGAACGGCACGGGTGGGAGCCAAACCATGGGCGGCCCGGAACCATTGGTCGTGTACGCAATCGTCACCCCGTCGCTCGCCCGTGCGTATTCGATGGGGGGTTCCACGCGCCCATCCTACCGACCCCTGCATGCCTGACGGGTTCCAGCACGGCGACGCGGCCGCGGTCACGTCGATTTGGGGCTTCGCCAGTCGTCGTCTAGATCGAACGGGACCGATATTTGGCGCTCCCAGCAGCTGACTCAGGAGGAGTTTCGATGGCGACAGAGGTTATCCACGTCGAGGTCACCGGCAGTGACGGTGAGGCGCTCCAACGCTTCTATGGCGATGTCTTCGGTTGGAGCCTGGACACCAACAACCCCGGTGGGTACGGCATGTATCGGCAGGGAAACGGGATCACCGGCGGGATCGGCGCGGCTGGCAACGGGCAGCCGCCGGGCGTGAAGTTCTACGTCCACACCGATAATCCCCAGGACACCCTTGCCAAAGTCGAGGCCAGCGGCGGCAAGATCCTCATGCCACTCACCGAAGTGGCGCCCGAAACCAACATAGCGCTCTTCGCCGATCCGGAGGGCCACATCGTCGGCATCATGTAGCGCCGACTTCCCTCCAAAAGCGAGACCAATGAGGCCGGGCGATGGAGCCCGGCCTCTGGCTGTCTTGTGGCGGTGATAGGGTCGCCGTCCGCCCACCGACGCGCCGCATCGCCTAAACTGCGCGCCGATGTCGTTACGCCGCGCCGCGCTGCTGGCCCTGGTGGGGATTTTCGCTACCGCCTGCTCGGCCGCCTCGCCAACGTCAACTCCTAATCGGATCACGGATGCGAGCAACGCGGCAGCCACGCCAACCGCAAGCGCGAGCGCCCCGGCGACGCCCGCGCCGCCGACCGCAGCGCCGACCCCCACGCCTCCGCCCGTCGGCGGCATCTATGCAGCGACCGTGAGTGGAACTCTCGATCCGCGCATTGCTAACCTCCCACCCCGGGTGTACGTGCCCAACGAGCAGTCGGGCGACGTCACGGTCATCGACCCCAAGACCTTCAAGATCATCGGGCGCTTCAACACTGGTCTCAACCCCGAGCACATCACGCCAGACTGGGACCTCTCGAAGCTATTCGTGAACAACATGGGCGCCTCGAAGCTGACAGTCGTCGACCCGAATACGGCCAAGCCGATCGGCAACATCAACGTGCCGTATCCATACAATCTGTATTTCACCGTCGATGGCTCCAAGGCCATCGTGGTCGACGACTTCATGACGGCCAAGTACCTCGACAACAACGGCCTGGCCTTCTACGACCGCAAGACATGGAAGCTGCTGAAGTTCCTGAAGATCCCCTACACCGGCGTCGACCACATGGACATGTCGGCGGACGGCAGCTTCCTGCTCGCTACATGCGAGACATCTGGGATGGCGGTCAAGGTCGACACGCGCACGATGACCATCACTGGCAGCGTGCGCGTGGGCGGTCTGCCGCTGGCGATCCGCCTCTCGCCCGATGGCAAGCTTTTCTACATCGCGAACCAGGGTGAGAGCGGCGTCAACGTCGTCGACGCCAAGACCCTCAAGGTCGTGAGATTCATCCACACCGACACGGGCGCGCACGGTCTGGGGATCAGCCGCGACACGACCAAGCTCTATGTCACAAATCGGACTGCGGGAACCATCTCGGTCATCGACTTCGCGACCCAGAAGGTGATCGCCAACTGGAAGGTCGGCGGCTCGCCCGACATGGTCGCCTTCTCTCCGGATGGCACGCAGATGTGGGTCTCGAACCGCTACAACGGTACGGTGGACGTCATCAATCCCGCGACCGGGAAGATCATCACGACCATCGCGACTGGGGCGAATCCGCACGGACTGATCTATTGGCCCCAGCCGGGCCGATACAGCCTCGGCCACAACGGAGACATGCGCTGAGCTTCTGGCGCCGAGCGCCCTCCGGGAAACGAGCTGCGTCGCCGCTGGGCAGCGCGCTTGCGATCGCGCTCATCGTCGCGCAGGCAGCCTGCTCCAGCACCGCGTCGCCGTCTCCGACGACGGGACCCTCTGCTTCAGGCTCGACCGCCACGCAAGTCGTCACCACGCCAAGCCCCACCGCTTCGCCATCGGTCGCCGCCCCGTCGCCCACGCCGGCGACCTCCGCCGGGGTCTATGCCGCTACCGTGAGCGGCCAGCTCGCTCCTCGCGTGGCCGACCTTGCTCCCCGCGTCTACGTTCCGAATGAGCGCTCGGGGGACGTGACCGTCATCGACCCGCTCACGTACAAGGTCATCGGACGCTTCAAGACGGGCCTGTATCCGGAGCACATCACGCCGGACTGGGACCTGTCCCGGCTGCTGGTGAGCAACATGTCGAGCTCGACGGTCACCGTCCTCGACCCAACGACCGGGCGGCCCGTCGGGAACCCCATCTCGGTGACGACCCCGTACGACCTCTACTTCACCCCGGATGGCTCACGCACCGTAGTCGTCAACGACTACATCAACCCGCTCAACGTCAAGCTCAACGGCCTGTACTTCTTCGATCGGCGCACTTGGAAGAAGCTTGGCTGGGTCAACATCCCCTGGATGGGGGCGGACGACCTGGACTTGTCCGCGGACGGCCGGTACCTACTGGTGAGCTGCGAATACAGCGGCATGGTCGCTCGGGTCGATACGATCTCGATGAAGGTGACCGGCTCAGTACGGGTTGGTGGCCTGCCGCGCGACGTCCGGCTCGCGCCGGACGGGCGCCATTTCCTGGTCACCAACGAGAGCCTCGGCGGGGTTTCGGTCGTCGACGGTGCCACCATGAAGGTCACCCGCTTCATCCGCACGGCCGCCGGAGCGCACGGCCTGGAGTACAACCGCGCCGCCACGCAGGTGTACGTCAACAACCGGTCGGCGGGCACCATATCGGTCGTCGACGTCGCTTCGCTATCGGTCGTCGCGACGTGGACGGTTGGCGGCTCGCCGGATGAGATGGTCCTGACCCCGGATGGGCGGGAGCTGTGGATCGCGAACCGCTACAACAACACGGCGACCGTGGTGGACACCACGAGCGGTCGCGTCACGCACACCATCGCGGTCGGCGCAGTTCCTCACGGGATCCTGTACTGGCCGCTACCGGGAACCATGTCGATCGGACAGAACGGCAACATGCGTTGACCAACGAGGCCGCGCCGAGTGCGCGACCTCGGGAGTACCAGCCAGATTTCGTCTCTTGCGCCCTGCGGCCGTACCTGGCCAGACTTCCGGAACACATTCATCCGGAGGGCGCGAGGATGACAAACGAGTCCCTGACGATTGGCTTATTGCTGACGGCTTTGCTCATCGCCACCTTCATGTACGGGCAGCTGATCCGCCGCCGGCACCGCGCAGGCAACGCGTTACAGCGAAGCTTCGACTCCATCGCCGATAACTACGGTCGTTCCGGTCTTCCGTAACGCGGGGACCGCCGGCGTATCGGCACACAAGTTGCTTCGTTGACGTCCTTGCAGGCACCAGTCTCGGTCCCGGCGGCACGGCGCCACGGTTGCGGGGTACGGCCAAGGACAAGGAGGGGAACGTGAAGCGGATGTGGACGGCGTTGGCGATTGCCGCGGTGGTTGGCCTGGCGCTGTTCCTGCTTGCGGCAGCTGACGCGGGCGCCTCTCGAGCGCTGGGCGCAGCCTTCCTGCTCTGACCTCTCGCGACTCCTGAAGCTGCGCGAATGACCTACGGCAGATTGGCAAGATCTGTGCTAACACAAGCCTGCACATGAACGCTGAAAGTCCGCAGCTGAAAGGCTGGCGTCGCGCGGTCGAACAGCTCGAGAGCGCTGCCATGGACGTCTGGGCGCAGCCTCTGGTCGTGATGGTCGCGGGCTTCGCCCTCGCGGCGGCGGCACTGCTGGCGGGCCGCCTGCTTCCGCAGCCGATGCGTTTGCCGGCGCAGATCGGAACCCTTGCCGGCCTGGCGGTGGTGGGGCTGACCACCCTGTGGCGGACTCGCCACACCGTTCCAGACACCCTCGCGCGCGAGATCGTTGCGCGCGTCGCTCGCGCGCGCGAGCTGATGCGGGCCCTACCAGCCGATCTGCACGTCACTCTGGCCGATGACATCGGGAAGCTGACACAACCCATCAGTCCATGGTGGGTCGCCGCGCTGACGGCCTTCGCAATGCTGGTCGCCACGATGGCCGCGGCCGCGACTGCCGGACTTTCCGCGGCGCTGCTTCCGCAGCTGGGGCAGCTGAACATCGCCACTGGTCTCACGCTCGCTGCCCTGCTCCTGCCTGGCTACGTGCGCCTGGTGACCATTACCGCGGCTCAGCGCCTCGAGGAGCGCGCCGTCCTCGTGGAACGCTTGGTGGAGATCGCCACTCGCGACTGATTTGGCCGACGCATGCTCGCGTCAAAGATGGTTGAACGGCAGCGCTCACAACGTGCACACTGCGCCGATCCACTGAGGTCCGTGCAGCCTGTCGCCCGACTGAATGAACGTCGTCTTCATCTCGCCGCACTTTCCGCCGAACTGGTACCTGTTCTGCGTTCGCCTCCGCGAAGCGGGCGCAAACGTGCTGGGGATAGGTGACGCCCCGTACCACGACCTGCGTCCGGAGCTCCAGCAGGCATTGAGCGAGTACTACCGCGTCGACGACATGCACAGCTACGACCAGCTCGTGCGTGCGCTCGGGCACCTGACCAACCGTCACGGCAAGCTGGATCGCCTCGACTCGCTGAACGAGTACTGGCTTGAGACTGAGGCACGCCTTCGGACCGATTTCAACATCCCTGGCATCAAGAACGCCGACATCGCCCGCATGAAGCGCAAGTCGCTCATGAAGCGCATGTTCGAGCGATCCGGGCTACGCGTTGGGCGCGGAAGGGTCTGTCGCAGCCCGCGCGCGGTCCGCGAGTTCATCGGTCTCGTCGGCTACCCGGTCGTCGCCAAGCCCGACGCAGGCGTCGGCGCGGCAGCCACCTACAAGCTCGAAAACGACGATGACGTCCGTCGCTTCCTGGCGGAGAAGCCGGCGATCGACTACATCCTCGAGGAGTTCCTGGCTGGCCAGCTGCTCACGTACGACGGTCTCACCAATCGACGCGGGGAGGTGGTCTTTGGCTCGTCGTTCTACTACTCGCAGGGCGTGATGGAGGCGGTCAACGACGACACGGACATCTGGTACTGCATCACCCGCGCAGTGCCGCCGGACGTGGACGCAGCGGGCAAGGCGATCATCCGTGCCTTTCGCGTGCGCGAACGGCCGTTTCATTTCGAGTTCTTCCGGCTGGCCGATGGCTCGGTGGTGCCGCTCGAGATCAATGTCAGACCGCCGGGCGGCCTGACGGTCGACATGTTCAACTACGCCAACGAGTTCGATTTCTATCGGGAGTGGGCCAACGTCGTGGTCCATGGCCGCTTCGACGCCGCGCTGACGCACCCGTACGCGTGCGCCTACGTCGGTCGCAAGGATCGGCTCAGCTACGCACGCTCACATGAGGACGTGCTGCGCGAGTTCAAGCCGTTGATCGTATTCGACACCCCGATGTCGGGAGTGTTTGCGCGAGCGATTGGCGACTTCGGCTACATCCTGCGCGATGCGGACGAGGCCAAGCTGGTCGCTGCGGCGCTTGCCATCCAGGAGAAGGCGGGACCGGCCACCGGAGGGTCTGCGCAACGGACGGCTCTCGAAACGACCCGCACCGGGCGATGAGGAAAGAGAGCCGTCTGGCGTTCAGCGAGGCACTCGGCCACGACATCGAGTACCGCGTCTACACCGCCGATCGCGACTCGAACGGGTTTCTCGTCGGCCAGCCGATCGTGGCGTTCCCCTCCATGAACGGGCGCGTTTGGGACTGGGAGGGATGGGGCATGATCGACGCGCTCGCCCACCTGATCGACGGCGGGCGGATCACGGTGTATTGCGCCGATGGGATCGACTGGCAGTCCTGGACCAACGGTGGGGCTCCGATCGAGGAGCGCGCCCGCCGGCACGAGGCGTACGACCGCTACCTCGTCAACGAGCTGCTCCCCATCATGCGTGGCGAAACGGACAGACAGACGGTCTGGGCTACCGGCTGTTCGATGGGTGCCTTTCACTCGGCGAACCTCTTCTTCCGCCATCCGGACGTGGTTGACGGGGTGATCGCCATATCCGGGGTCTACAAGCCGACGCGCTTCCTGGGGACGTTTGCGGACGACGCGGTCTACTTCAACTCGCCGCTGTACTACCTCCCCAATCTCGACGACCCGTGGTACCTGGAGCGCTACCGACGGGCCGACCTCGTCTTCGTCGTGGGGCAGGGCGCTTGGGAGGACGACATGCTCGCCGACACCCGCGCCCTGGAGGCGGTTCTGGCCGAGAAGGGGGTGCCGGCAGTCTTCGACTACTGGGGACATGACGCCGACCACGATTGGCCCTGGTGGCGAAAGATGCTCCCCCACCATCTGGAGCGACTTCTGGCCTCGTGAGACTCCGCTAGGGCCGCGCCGGTCGGCGTGATGTTGTGGATCAGATCAGGGTTTGACCATGACCCGGTACAGCGCGCCGCCCAGGTCGGTCAGGTAGATCTCGCCGTTCTCTCCTTCGCCGAAGGAGCTGATGTTCACCGCGAACTGGCCTTGCGCCACGAGGTTCGCCACGTTCTCGTCCTGGTAGAGCGTCCAGATCCGGCCGGTGCAGTAGTCGCCCAGGATGTACTGGCCCTGTAGCGCGGGCTGCGCAGCGCCGCGGTACATGTAGCCACCGGTGACCGCGCACCCAATCGAGCCGCCCGTGCCGTGCGCATAAGCGGCAATCGGCAACGTCTTGCCGCTGGTTGCGCAGCTGGTCGCGTTGTAGCAGCTGAACCCTTCCATCACGTTCCAGCCGTAGTTCTGGCCGCCGATGCCGCGTCCCGCGCGGTCGATCTCTTCGTATGCGCTCTGTCCCACGTCGCCGATGTACAGGTCACCGCGCTCGCTGTCGAAGCCGTCGCGCCACGGATTGCGCAGTCCCCACGCCCACACTTCCTTGGCTCCACCACCCGAGGCGAACGGATTGCTCGGCGGAATGGCGTACGGCTGTACGCCGTTGACGTCGATGCGCAGCATCTTGCCCAGCAGTGAGTTCTTGTTCTGGCCGCTGCCGAGCGGGTCGCCGCTGCCACCTCCGTCTCCGGTTGAGATGTAGAGGTAGCCATCGGGCCCGAAACCGATCCACCCGCCGTTGTGGTTGGCGTAGGTCCGATGGCTGATGCGCACGATCACGCGCTCGGTCGCCGCGGATGCACTCGTGCGTGCGGCGTTGGCCGTGTATTCCGCGACGATGACGTCACCGGTGGAATCCGTGTAGCTGGCGAACAGCCGAAGGTTGCTGGCAAACGATGGGTGGAAGGCGAGACCCAGCAGGCCGCGCTCACCGGTACAGCAGCTGATCTTCGTGGTGAGGTCCAGGAAGGCGGTCGGCTGGAGCAGGCTTCCGCTGACAACCCGAACCAGGCCGGTTCGCTCGACCACGAAGAGGCGCCCGGAGCCATCGCCCGCATTGGTGACGTACAGCGGCTGATCGAGCCCGCTCACCACACTGCTCAACGCCAGGCGGCCCGCGCCCAAGGGTGGATAGCGCAGGCCCACGCCGCTGCCGATGGGCACCCAATAGCCGGCCCACACACCGTCCGCGATCAGCAGATACGAGGTGGATGAACCGATGAGCGCCTGCGCGCTGGCGTGCGCCGAGGAGGTGCGGGCGAGGGTCGAGGTCTTGTGCGCGATGACCGTCCCGCTCGCGTTGAACTTGTAGCCGGTGTGCGCCCCGGCCGCGAAGGAGACGACGCGCAGGCGCGTGAACGGCAGGTAGGTGCGGTTCGACTCGCGAAGGTAGTAGCCCTCCCAGACCCCGTTCGTGATCAAGAGCCAGTTGCCCGGGCGGCTCGTGATCGGCGTGCTCAGGCTGGTGGAGGCGCCGGAGGCACGCGGCAGCGTCGCCGTCCTGCTGGCGGTGATCCCGCCACTCGCGTTGAACTTGTACCCGGTATAGGTGCCCGCGTCGAAGTGGATGGCGTGCGTTGGTCGATAGGTGGTGGATGCGGTCGCTGCCGCTATCACAAGCGTGGTGCTGAATGATGCGGCGAGCAGGGCCAGCACCGCGAGCGTCGCAGAGCGGCGCGGAACGATGCGGATCATCTCGGCGCGAACTCCCGTGGCAGTCAACGGCGGCGCAATCCTATTGCACGCCGGACCGTAGCCGAACCCTGACCTTGCGTTCGCGGCGAGGGTGCTTTCGCTTACCCGATGGGCCCTTCCGCCGAGGGCGCGGGAAGTGGGTCAGGTGTTCGCCACGCGATCCCGACGCACGAACAAGAGGAGAAGCCCGGCCGCGGCCGCTACGCCTGCCCCGCCAAAGACGATGACGCTACCCCAGCGGACGGCTGTGGGATGAATGAGCCCCGGCGCGAGGATCTGAAAGGCTGCGATCGAACCGATGACCCCGATGATCGATAACCCGATGCCGAAGATGAACGCCCAGACCTCTCGCCCGCGCATGCCCTCGATGACCTCGCCGGCCGCGAAGCCGCACGCCAGCAGGCCAAAGCCAAGGGCTCCGGTGACGAGTAGCGCGCCGAGGTTGGTGACGCCCCCGAAAACTTCGAGCGCCAGGAGGCCGAGCACACCGAGTCCGCCGCGTCGCCAGGTCTTGGCGTAACCACGGAAGATGACGACCGGGAACGCCACGACGAGGTCCGGCACGACCTCGGGTCGTTCTGCGCGCGCGGCCATGGCCTTCCGCTCCGCCTCGGCTTGATCCTGCGTGAGGCCTCGCTGCGATTTGCAGCGGTAGCAGACGACATCCTGCGGACGGTTCGATTTCCAGCAGACCTGGCACGTCCAGCCGTCTGCGAAGACCATCTCCTTGCCTCCGACCTCCGTGGGCAGTGCGCGCGCACGCCCTTGAGGGCCGATTATCGTCAAGCGTCAATCGCCGTAGGTATCGCGATCGGAGTAGGCTGCCGTCATGCCCCGACGCGCCGATCGCTCACGCGAAGCGCTGCCATCCCAGCCCTCCACGGGTGTGCTGATCGGCGGGATCCTCGGCGGCATCGATCACCTCCTCCTGAAACGACCGCGTCCCGTGACCCAGATCGAGGAGCCGTACCACGAACCGTGGGCCACGCTCGACGGCATCGCCGTCAAAGGACTGGATGAGCCCGTCGAGCGGCCCGAACCACCCGATCGCTCGGGTGCACGCCTCTAGCTAATCGTCACTCACCGCTCGCCGTGGCATCCGGATCGAGAACGGACGCCTGGCGACGTGCAGGTAGAGGGTGGGCATCACGAACAGGTTCAGCAGGGTGGAGGTCAGCAGGCCGCCGAGGATGACGACGGCCATCGGATGCTCGATCTCGTGGCCAGGCACGTCGCCACCCACCACGAGGGGCATCAGAGCAAGGCCCGCCGCCAGCGACGTCATCAGGATCGGTGACAGGCGCTCACGGGCACCGCGCAGCACCAGCTCGGGGCCGAAGGGCACGCCCTCGACGCGCTCGAGGTGCTGGTAGTGGTTGATGAGCATGATCCCGTTGCGGGCGGCGATGCCCAGCACCGTCACGAAACCCACCAGCGAGCCGATCGACAGCACCCCGCCACCGGCCAGCGAAGCCAGCACGCCGCCCACCAGCGCCATGGGCAGGGTCACCAGCAGCAGGCCCGCCAGCCGCCAGCTGCCGAAGGCGGCCTGCAGCAGCAGGAAGATGCCGGCCAGGGCGGCCAGGGCGAAGCCCAGCAGCCGGCCCTGGGCCGCCTGGCGCTCGGCGTACTCGCC
>Ga0207684_10002998_pt1 | contig 16729 bp, 22 predicted proteins | sample KBSK5501metaG_FD_184342 | JGI IMG/M metagenome (GOLD analysis project Ga0207684, IMG submission 184342) | Corn, switchgrass and miscanthus rhizosphere microbial communities from Kellogg Biological Station, Michigan, USA - KBS K5-50-1 metaG... | ecosystem: Host-associated > Plants > Roots >...
CAACCCCCACGCCGACGCCACCCCCGACCCCACACCCGACGCCAAGCCCGCACCCGACGCCAACCCCGCACCCGACGCCAACCCCGCACCCAACGCCAACCCCGGACCCACCGTCAACCCCGACGCCTAACGCGACCATCACACCCACGACCGCGCATCTCGCCACGACGGGCTCGTCACCAATCCCGCAGATCCTGCTCGGCCTCATCGTCGTGATAATTGGCTGGCTCGTCGGATCAGGAAGGCTGGTTGCCCGTGGCCGCTAGTAATTGGAGGAGCGCGGTGCGCGTCACCGCGCTCCTCAGTTGCTTGGCTTCGTTCCTCTTCTTTGTCCTTGCGGTCGAACAGTCTAGGGGTGGAGCAGCGTTTACCGGCACCGCCGCGATGGATCTGTTGGTTGCTATCTACCTCACCCTTCAGTTGATTTTTCTAGTCATTCTCGAATGGGTGGCAGACCAGCGACGCCAATGATGGAGCGATCGACCCTGGCTGCCACGAGATCGGGCAGCGTCGGTTGATCGGGTAGACGATCACCGGTTTGCCATGCGCCGCACTCCGCGGGATGACGTCCGCGCCCAATTGGCGATGGATCAACGAGAAGGGCGGTTGGAGCGAATCGACGTAGCGAACGCGCCATTTCGCCCCACGACTCCTCGATGGGGGCCCGTTGTTGTCCGGCCAGTGGAATTGATACAGGTCGATCCGTTCGACGCCCAACCGCCGTAGCGAAGCCCCGACTCTCAGTGTTGCGCTGGTCTTAGGTTTGATGCATACGCATTGACAATCGCCGAGATGTCGAGGTCCGGGGCCTCCGCCGCGACTCCGGCGACGATCTCGCGCGTCAGGGATGTGAGGGGCACTTTGGAGGGCTGCGCCGACCGGTAAAAGGTGAGCGCCAGGTCAAGGTCCTTGAGAAGGTCGCGCTCCGCGAACATGGTCGGCTCGTGGACGTGCTTGACGTACCCAGCTTCGCGGAGCCGAAGACCGGGCCACACTCGGGCGAGCACGTTGAACACCTGTTTCGGATCGAGCCCGTGCGCGGTTCCGGCGGCCATCAACTCGGCCGCCCCCGTGCTGACGATGCCGAGATAGCTGTTGGCAATCAGTTTGAGGGCTGCCGCGCTGACGAGATCGCCAACATAGTGCACCTCGCCAAGCTGCTCCAGGACCGGCCGGACCGCATCCAGGTCTTCGACCCGCGCTGCGCCTGCCATGATGAAGAGCGATCCGCTGTTGACCGCTGGAACGCTGCCGATCACCGGTGCCTCGATCAGTGTGGAGTCATTCATTTCTGCGGCCCGCCCCAACTCCTGCGCAGTTCCGGGCCCGATCGTACTCATATCAATGATCGTTTTCTTGGACGAAGCCTGGAACACGCCGTTGGGACCGAAATAGACGTCGTGTATCGCCTGCGGACCGGTCACCATACTGATGACAACATCCGCGCCGCGCGCGGCATCAGCCGGAGTATCGGGGACAGGCCCAACGGCTAGGGCTTCCGCCTTGCTCTTGGTTCGGTCCCAAACAGAAACCTCGAAGCCGCCGTCTTTTAATCGGCGCGCGATCGCGCTGCCCATCTTTCCGGTCCCGAGTACGGCCACCCTGCTCATTCGTCAACCTCCTGTGCTGGTGCTTCCGCGATCAGTGGAGACCTACACGATCCTCGATCTTAGGATGGGTTAAGGAGGGACCCGGAACATCCCCCTCCCTGTCGAACGGACACCCTACCTTTGGGGAATCGTCAGTTCGACGGGAACGCGTCGAGAGGTCCAAAGGCCATCGTCGTAAGCTTGGCCATCACCGACGTTGCGGCCATTACCAGGTGCTTCGCAAGCCTGTCCCTCTGGAGCTGATCGAACGGGCCTTCGCCGAATGAGCCCTGAGGGCGTTAGGATGTTGAGCCGCATGTAGTCTTGACGCGGCGGCGGACGCCGCATTCCTTGCCATGGTCCGATTCGCTCCACGACAGTGACAGCCGTCTGCAAGACTGAATCAATAAGCCCATCTAGCGACTCGTTCGGCCTCTTCCAGACAACTGCGGTGCCAGCGTGGTTGTGATAATGGGCCGTGCGATCAGCGTAGACCGCCAGCAGATCGTCGCCTTTATCAATTCCCACCTCAACGATCACGCCCAATACACGCTTCGCCAGCTCAGGTAACGGCCGACCACCTAAGAGCCGGTACAAATACCAGGCCTGCACTTGGTACCGGGATTCGATTCCAGGCATTAGTGCAATCGCGTGCAAGATGTTCTGCGCTCTCTGATTGTCACCAGCCGCGATAGACCGACCGGCATCGGCAAACAGCTGATGGCATGGGCTCTCAATGCTCTCGCCGATGACACCCTCAAGTGGCATCTCACCAAATAGCGAATCGCGGGAAGCGTAATTGGATGATCTCATGTCCGTTATTTTGGCGGCTTCCCACCGTGCGCGTGAAAATGTAGTAGACCCGGGCCGTCCCGAGTCACGAACGACCTCAAATCACATCAAGTTTCCTATTCGTTGCCTCAAAGGCCCGCTGAATGTTTCCAATGATGCGCTCGCGCTCTTCAGTCCCAATAGTCTCTCCATCGTGAGGGGGGTCCCAGCGTTTGATGGAGTCTCGCCAAATGGCAATGGCATCGATCGTTCCCGCTACCTCCGAATACAGGTGTGACGACCGCCCGTTCGCTATGTAGAGCATGCCGGTCCTCCCTAACACCTTCGTGGAAAACCTAGGCTGCTCTCAACGACACTGGTGCTCGGCTTCCAGAATCTCCCGGCCATCTAACCCGCTCCGACGCTGTCCGGAATCGAGTCCAGGACTTGCTGGGTATGACTCATCCCAAGTCGAGTCGCGCCCGCCTCCAGCATGGCGACCGCATCCTCGTAATACAGAATGCCGCCGCTGGCCTTAATGCCCAGCGTCGGCCCGACCGCTTCCCGGATCAGGACGACATCATGGAGCGTGGCGCCGTGACCGAGATAACCGGTCGAGGTTTTGATGAAAGCCGCGCCGGCTTCGACTGCCAGGGCACAGCCGGTTCGCTTCTCGTCCTCGGTGAGCCGCGAGCATTCCAAGATCACCTTGACCGCGTGGAAAGCAGCAGCGGCAACCACACTGGCGATGTCGGCCCGGACGGGACCGAGCATGCCGTCCTTCAGGCGCCCAATGTCGATCACCATATCGATCTCGGTCGCGCCGTCCGCGATGGCCAGCGCTGCCTCGTGCGCCTTGGCATCGACGTGTGATGCCCCGAACGGGAAACCCACGACCGCCGCGATCCCGACGTCACTCCCCTGCAGCACTTCGCTCGCCATTGCGATTCGGTTCGAGTTCAAGCAGACGGTGGCGCAGTGGTTGCGTCGGGCAATCTCGCAGGCCAGCAAGATTTCGTGGTTCGTCGCGGCCGGATCGAGTAGGGTGTGATCGATCCGCGCCGCCAGCTCGTCACGCGTCCAACGCCGGCTCATCGGTCCAGCGTACGAGGTTGCGCCCCCAGGGGGCTTGAAGAGTCAGAATGAACTAGAGACGACGGCTCGACGGGCAGCGCGGGTTTGAGGAGGTACAGTGATGGCCGGATTGATCTCTCGCGGGTTTCTCGGACGTCGGCGTCCGGCGGAAGTCGAGAACCGCCTCCCACCGGGACAGTACCTCGTCACGGATTGGCCTGTTCTCTCGGCCGGGCCGACGCCCCACACCTCGCTCGAAAAATGGTCCTTCACCATGGACGGCCTGGTGGCGAAACCGGTGACCTGGAGCTGGGACCAGTTTCAGAAGCTGCCCAGCCAGACCTACACCGTCGACATCAGCTGCGTCACCAAATGGACCAAGCTCGACATGAAGTGGCTTGGCGTCAGCGTCGACACGCTGCTCGAGGCGGTGGAGGTTGATCCGGCCGGTAAGTACGTGATGGCGTACAGCGATGGCGGCTACACCACGAATGTTCCCCTCGACGAAATGACGAAGGGGCAGGCCTTCGTCGCCTACCAGTTCGGCGACAAGCCGTTGGAGCCTGTTCACGGAGGGCCCGCTCGTCTGGTCGTGCCGCATCTCTATTTCTGGAAGAGCGCCAAGTGGATCCGTGGGCTTCGGTTCATGGACCAAAACGAGCCCGGGTTCTGGGAACAGCTCGGCTATAACATCCATGGTGATCCCTGGAAAGAGGAGCGTTACAGCGGGGACTGATGACGCAGCCCCTTCTCGAATGGCAGGCGGGCACGGTCACCGCGATTCGTCCCGAGACCCGGCAGACGAAGAGCTTTACGCTCGCGTTGCCCAAGTGGATGGCGCACCGGGCGGGCATGCATTACGACGTTCGACTGACCGCGCCCGACGGGTACCAGACGGAGCGCAGCTATTCGGTCGCGTCGGCGCCGGAGCGCGTCGGTACGATCGAGTTGACGGTCGAACGCATCGCCGACGGCGAGGTATCGCCGTACCTCCACGATGTTGTCGTCACCGGTGACCAGATCGAGGTCCGCGGCCCCATCGGCGGGTACTTCGTATGGGACGTCGCGCTGGGCGGTCCGCTGCTGCTGATCGGCGGCGGCTCGGGTGTCGTGCCGCTGATGGCGATGCTTCGGCACCGGGCCGCCGAGCGTGCGACGATACCCGCGCGACTCCTCTACAGCAGCCGGACCCAGGACGATGTGATCTACCGCGACGAGCTCGATGCGCTGGCGGCCGGCGACCGTGGTTTCGAGGCGTTCTTCACCTTTACCCGGCAGGCGCCTCCCGGATGGACGGGGTATCAGCGTCGAATCGACCCTACGATGTTGGGCGAGGTCATCAAGCCGTTCGGAGCGAAGGCTCGCGCCTACGTCTGCGGACCGACCCTGCTGGTGGAGTCGGTCGCTAGCGCGCTGGCGCAGACGGGACTGCCCATCGAACAGATTCGCACGGAACGATTTGGTCCGACTGGAGTATGAGGAGGCTCAGTGATGAACATGGCTGACGCCGACATGAATACGGCCCTGATGGTCGACGGCAATGCGGTGGCTGGTCGACTGATGGACGTCTTCGGCCGCGACATGACGATGGCGGTCGCCCGCTGCGCGGCATGCGCCCGTGAAGCGGCGATGGGCGCGCTGATGGCCTTCATCCGTGGCCCCGGCATCGTGCTCCGCTGCCCAACGTGCGAGGCGCCGATCGCGCGGATCGTGGAGACGCCGACCGCGCTGTACATCGAGGCGCGCGGCGCGACGTTCCTGCGGCTTCCCCGAGAGTGACCTGGTAACACGCAGAACGTCCCTCGCTCTGCGCAGCGGGGGACGTTCGAATCGTGGTCGGGAGTTAGGCGGGAATCGCTTGCGGCTTCGGCGCCGTGAACCGGACTCCGACCTTCTGCCTCTGACGGACCCAGAGGAAGATCTCGAGCGCAAAGGCGCCGAGGACAACGAGCGCTGCAATCGCCAGACCGATCGCCGCATAGAGGGCGTAGGTTCCGATCGTCCACCAACCGTAGGCGTTCAGCAAGGTGCCGCGCAGCATCTCGCCCTTGAAGAGCGTGGCAACCTGGCCGGCGATCTTGGTGTCGGTCGGCGCTGCCATCGCCTTGGCGCTCATCTGCGAGTAGGTGAGTCCACCGGCAACTTCACTCAGGTGGACGTTGATGAAGCTGTTCGCGTAGACCTTAGCTTGATCGCCGGTCGTCAGCTGCTGCCCGCCATAGGTGTTCATCGCCGTCTGATCACTGGCGTTCGGAAGCGCCGTGATCGCCTGGCTATTAGCCGCCGGGAAATAGATCTGTTGTGCCGTCAATTCGGTCGTGATCTGATTGTGAATGAAGGAATTCCCCCAGAAGAGGAATCCCGCGCAGAAAACCAGGATGCCAATGAGGCCGGCCTGCAGGACCAACACTCGCCATCGCAATCCGTTTGTCATTTCAGTTACCTCCATCGAAATTTGCTTCCTGGTGGTTTGCTCCAGGTGTTGATTTCATCCTGCGGCAGCAGCGCGGAAAGCGTCAGGACCAATGGTCCTGACCTCGCGGTGACTCGATCTTGGCTGGCCGGGACCTGGGTCCCAGGGCCGGCTCGTTACAGGCGGGCGAGCCCGATCGGCGTCGGGGCGGCGAGAACCTGTGGGACGCAACGCCGCCAGCGGGAATGCCAGTCTGCATTGGCGCGCGCGCTCAGCTCGAACAGCGCCCAGGCGTAGGCCGCCGGGTCGTGTCCGTCGAATGCGAGTGGGTCAAATCCCAGCGCCCGAAGGTGAGACTCGTCCTCCTCGGCGCAGATAACCAGAGACTCGGGGGCGAGGGACACGAGGGTGCTGATCGCGCGGTGGCCGGCCTCGGCCGCCCCGTGCGGATCGGTCGATAGCGCGACGCTGCTGTCGGCTTCCTCGAGCGTCGTGAAGACGTCGATCCGGTCGACCCCAGTCCGCGCCAGTTGCTCTGCCATGTGAAACACCCGTTCCTGGGTCTCGAGGGAGTGCGACACATGCCGCAAGCCCTTCGCCCACAGATCGGCCGCAGCCTGGTCACGGCGGTACTGACGCACCCACTCGGCGCGCCGATCGTCGAGAACCGTATCCGGAGTTTGAACGGCAACAACCATCGATACGAGGATGCGCCAGTCGGGGTCGGCCACATAGGGACGCTGGTCCCGATGCAGAAAGGACTAACGGGCCTGCTGAATCACTCCACGGTCGAACAGGATGGAGTCACGAACTCCACGCTACCGACTGCCGCTCGCAAGACGGTGCTCCTGGTCTCGCCTAACCCGGCCGATCGCGAGCGCTTCGGCGACTGGCTCGAATCGGTGGAGATCGATCCCATCAACTGCCCCGGGCCCAACGCTCCCAAGTTCAGTTGCCTCGGGACCTCGAACTGTGCGTGCCCGCTGGTCGGCCTCGCCGATGTCGCCGTGCTCGACGTCCGCCGGCTGCCTGGCCTCGCAACGCCGGGCCGCCCCGGGTGGCGCTTGCTGCGCTACTACCTCGAGCACGGCAAGCCGGTGGTGCTGATCGCCGATCGCTACCGGAAACCGAGGTTCCGGCCCGAGCAGGTCTTTGTGCTCCACTCCAACCCCGGGCGAGAGTCCCTTCTGCTGGCGGTTCGCGCGGTCCTGCGTGAAGCGGCAACCTGGTAGCTGCAGCATTTGCAGCGGCAGGCGAGTCAGCGAGTCGTCGCCTCGCGATCGGCGTAGTAGCGTCGCCAGATCAGCCGGTAGATCGGAATCCAGCGCGGGATGTCGCGCAAGCCGGGAATCAAGGGCACCAGGAACAGCAGCGCCGTCAGCAGTCCCATCACCAGCACCACCAGGAGGTCGCCATACGACACCTGGTTGAACGGCGGGAGCTGGTACCAGAGCGTATACAGCCAGAGCCAGGTCTGGCCAGGGTAGAGACCGGTCTCATTCATCATGCCCCACTGGTTTCCAGTGAGGTGCTGGTCATGTGCGAGGCCGCCGATATAGCCGCCATCATTGATGAAGAGCAGGGGCTTTGTGTAGTCCGTCTGATAGAAATGGTTGCTCGAGAGCAGCAGCCCATCGAGCGCTCCCGTCTGGCCCAGTTGCACCAGCCGTGCTAGGAGGGCTGGCACCGGGCCGTAATCGCCATCGGCCACGGTGACTTTCCCGTCCGCGACCTTGGCATCCTTCAGCGCCTTGGCATAGGCATCGTGCCACTTGGCTTGCTGGTCGGCCGATGCGGCCTGGTATGCGCTGATCTGGCCGGCGAGCTGGCTATCGTTGCTAGCGGCCTGCTTCAGCGGGTTGATGACGAAGTCGTTCGGCTGGTCAACGTTGAGGTGCACGCCGGCCCACGATTGCGGCGAAATCGGCCCGATCGATTGCAGGGAGCCTGTGCCCTGGTTATAGGGTGGCCCGTAGCTGGCGGTGGCGCTGGCCCCTGCCAGCTCATCATTCGCCGTGGTCGTGAAGTCGACTGGATCGGCCTGGGCCCAGCTCTGGATCGTGACCGTGGGCACGTCCGGCGATGAGAGGAACAAGGCAAGTGCGAGAATCACGATCAGCGAGACCGCCATCGCGATCGCGATTTCCTTGAGCAGGTCGTAGGGGATGGTCCGAACGCCCTCCAGGGAGGCCTGGCCGGCGGACCGTTCGCTGATCATTTCTTCCGCGGATCCCACGTCACCGCGGGTTTTAGCTCGTGCCCGATCGGCGGCACCACGCCCTTCATCCGGACCTGGACGATGTGCAAGACAACCAGAAGGGTGATCGCGATCGGCAGCAGCATCACGTGCAATCCGTACATCTGGCCGAAGTTCAGAACATTGAAGAATCCGCCCGCGCCGGTCGAGTTCACGGCATCCTTCGCGTTAATCGCGATGTACTGGGCCGCGAAGTTCTGCTGCGAGAGGTAGCCGGTGAAGGCGGCGACGATGCTGACGGCAAAGGTGACGACGCCGATCATCCAGGTGGGCGCCCTGCCTTCACGCCAGCTGGCCATGAAGTACTGGCCCCACAGGTGGAGCACCATAAAGACGAAGAAGAGCTGCACGCTCCAGAAGTGGAGGCTGTTGAAGAAGCGCCCGACACTCGAGAGGTGCCACCACTGTGGACCGAACGCTGCCAGGACGACACCACTCAGCACCACCCAGACCAAGGCCGCAATCGTGATGACCCCAAAGACGTACACCCAGGAACCGACCCAGAAGGGTTGCCGGTCGGGAAGAAGATTTTCCCAGGGAAGGCGGCGCTCGAGCTGGCGGCGGGTGGCCGCTGTCCAGCTTCCGGCTGACTCGTCGCCGGCGCGGCCATTCATGCCTTCTTCTCCTTCTCGGCGGATGATCCGTGCCCAGGGAACGGAAGGATCAGCGCTAACGCAAAAAAGACCACCATGATTCCAATCACGAGCAGGTTCGGCCAGGAAATGAGAATGAATCCCCAGTGCAGGTAACCGGCTGGTTGGTCCATGACGGAAACGTTAATCGCCAAGATCGCATTTGCCACAGGCCAGAGGTCCCGACCTCAGCAGGACCCACGGCCTGGTTCGCACTGGTTCCCGGAAGTTTCCTTATCGGACGGCTGACCATTCTAGGCAGGCGCGGTCACGGCGGCCTCAATTGCTCGGGCCAACCGGTCGACGAAATCCTTGATGGTCGCTTCCGCAACGCGGGAGAGCAACGCTTTGTCGATTGTCCGTCCCGGCAACCCGAGTGGTGGCTGATACCGCCCGCTGAGCGACAGCTGCGTCAGCTCGCTGCCCAGCGACGCGAACTCCAGCTCGGCATCGAGCACCGGGAAAAGGCCGGTCGGCCCCGTAGCGCGCCAGGCAATGGGGATCCAGGTTTTACCGGCATTCGCAACCGGCGTTCCGACCTCGATCTCGACGTTCTTGGAAACCCGGTGACCCTCCACCAGAAAGCCGACCTCCCCCAGCAGGTGCTGGCCCCGATCGTCGGCGAAACTGGCAATGCCCGGGATCAGGCTCTCGGGTGCGGAGAGGAGCGCCTTCTCGAGGGCTACCCGTGGGTGCGGCAATTCGACGTAGTACCTGATAAAGATGTCTCCACGCTACCGTCGGTGATCCGCCGGCCACAGGGACCATGGTCCCCTGTCGCGTAGGACCGACCCGAATTGTTGAACGCGCTTTTGCGAAGATAGGGAGGTCTTGAGCACGATGCCCCTTCGGGTGGTCCTGGTCGATGACCATGAAGTCGTCCGCAACGGGATCAAAGCGCTCCTCGAGGAGACCCCAAATGTGAGCGTCGTCGGGGAGGCGGGCACCGTTAAGGACGCGATCGCCCGGGTCGAGTGGGCTCGGCCCGACGTGGTCATCATGGACGTCCGCTTGCCGGACGGCAGCGGGATCGAGGCCACCCGGGAGATCCGGGCGCGGCTGCCGAAGACGCAGGTCCTGATGCTCACCACCTTCGCCGACGACGAGGCGCTCTTCGCCTCGATCATGGCGGGCGCCGCCGGCTATGTCCTGAAGCAGATCAAAGGGGCCGATCTCGTCCGGGCCGTCCAAACCGTGGGCAGTGGCCAGAGCCTGCTCGATCCTGCGGTGACCAAGGGTGTACTCGATCGGCTGCGCAAGGGCAAGCATCTGCTCAAGGACGAGCGGCTGGCGCGGTTGTCGGCCCAGGAGGAGCGGATTCTCGAGATGGTCGCCGATGGCAGGACGAACCGCGAGATCGGGGACAAACTGCACCTGGCCGAGAAGACGGTCAAGAACTATGTCACGAGCATCCTTTCCAAACTCGAAGTTGCCCGCCGTGCGGAAGCGGCGGCCTACCTGGCGCGACATACGACAACGCCCGGGGCCTGAGGCCCCGATCGGCGCGCGCTCAGGTGCCGCCTACGGGACTTTTGGGCGGGTAGCCGACCGGGGCAGCAAGGGCAGCCCCGGCCTGGGCGGAACTCCCAACCCAAGCGTCTCGACGGCATCGGCCAGATCGTCGAGGAATTCCTTGATGGTCGCCTCGCCGAGGCGCTGCGCCATGCCGCGACCAATGCCTGCGCTTGTGACTTCGGAGGGCACGTAATAGCGTCCACCGAGCGCCAGCTGACAACCAGCGGGGCCTAGTGGCCCGGCTTCGACGTCTGCCTGCAAGAGCGGCCTTATCACGCCACGGCCAACAAGTGCCCAGGCCATCGAGCGGGTGGTCGCGGAATGCTGCCGGACCGGTAGCTCAATCGCGAACTCGACTCGCGCCCCTACTAACTCGTTGGCAAGTGCTGAGTCAGCCTCGACCATGATGCCGAGCGCGCGAGCATACGCCTTGTCCGCCATCAGCGCCAGCGACTCTTCGGGCAGTTCGTCGAGCGCGGTCTCGACCGCGTCCCTCGGCAGCTTCAACTCGACGTAGTAGCGGACGAAGAAGTCCATATCATGAGTTTGGCCATCCCGGCCACGCCGTCCTGGGCCAAAGGTCCCGGTTGCTGCGGGACAAGGAGGCCGCATTTCAACTCCAAGAGGTGGAAAGACTCCGGTATGGCATCTCGCCCGGATCGGAAGGACCAGCTGCTCGAGTCCGCGCTCATCCTCGCCTCGGACCTCTCCCTTCCAGTCGTACTACAACGGATCATCGAACTGGCTGTCAAGTTGACCGACGCCCGCTATGGCGCCCTCGGAGTCCTCGGATCGGACAGCCGGCTCCGAGACTTCATCACGACGGGGCTCACGCCGGATCAACGCCACGCGATCGGGCCCCTGCCGGTCGGCCAGGGCATCCTCGGCGTCCTCATCCGCGAGGCGAAGCCGCTTCGGCTGCAGCGGATCTCAGATGATCCGCGCCATGTCGGATTCCCGGCCAACCATCCGCCGATGCAATCATTTCTCGGCGCGCCCGTGATCGCGAGGGGCAGGGTCTTCGGCAATATCTACCTCACCGAAAAGCAGAGTGCGAAGGAGTTCGACGCCGAGGACGAAGGCGCGCTCCTTGTCCTCGCAACGCAGGCGGGCGTCGCCATTGAAAATGCCCGGCTCTACGAGGAGGCAAAGCGACGCGGCCAGTGGCTGGATGCGGTGCGCGAGATCAGCTCGGCGATCCTCTCGGGCGCCGAAAGCGGCGATGTGCTTCGGACCGTCGCTCGGCGTGCCCGCGACCTGGCTACTGCCGCGACCGCGACTATCCTGACGCCCTCGACCGACGGCAACTGCGATTCCCTCACGATTGCAATCGCCGACGGCGCCCACGCCAATCAGCTGCTCGGGTTGGCGGTGCCACTGGAAGGATCGGTGTCCGGCGACGTCATCAAGAGCGGTCTGCCGACAGCGCTTGTCGACGCATCGCGAGACAGCCGAACCTACCAGCCGATGATTGCCCTCGGCAATATGGGGCCGATGGTGCTCGTCCCTCTGGTCGTTCGAGGCCGGCCCTTCGGCACGCTGACCGTCGCCAACCCCGTCGGGGGCACTGTCTTCGATGAAGAGGCGATCCGGCTGGTCGAGACGTTCGCGGATCAGGCCTCGGTCGCGCTCGAGTATGGTCGCGCCCAGCGAGAGGTGAGCCGGCTCACCGTGCTTGACGAGCGCGAGCGCATCGGCCGCGAGCTCCACGACGGCGTCATCCAGTCGCTGTTCTCCGTGGGGATGGGCTTACAGGCGACCGCGAATCGCAGCCGCGATCCCGAGGTGGAGTCGCGCGTCGAGGCTGCCGTAGGCGAGATCGACCGAGCGATTCGTGACCTGCGCAATTACATCTTCGGTCTTCGTCCCGGAATCCTCGCCGATCGCCTGCTGGAGCAGGCGTTGGAGGATCTGGCCGGGGAGTTCGGGGAGAAGAGCGGCGTGATAACGGTGACCGACATCGACGGCACGGTCGCCGCTGAGCTGGCGCCGCGGGCGGCCGACCTGGTGCAGCTCACGCGCGAAGCCCTTTCCAACGTTGGCAAACACGCGCAGGCGACGACTTGTCGGGTCAGTCTGCGCCGAGATGGTGACGAAGCCATCCTGGAAATCGACGACGACGGGCAGGGCTTCGACCCCGCTGCAGCACACGCCGGCCTGGGGCTTCGCAATCTCAAGGACCGGGGGATTGCGATCGGCGGGCGGGTCACCGTCGAAAGCAAAGTCGGCGAGGGCACCACCGTAAGGTTCGCCGTACCCCTATAAGCTGCTCGCGTCTTTACCGAACGTCCCCAGCCTAGGCTCGGCCACCAGGCTCGATCCGGCGCCTCGCCCCGCGCCGCGACTTCTTCGCTTGCGCCCGAGCACGCGCGGCTTCCTTCTCGGCGGCGGCCGCTCGCTCGGCCGCCCGTTTGGCGGCAACAGCGGCCTCCCTCGCCTCTTGACGATGCCGCTCCGCCGCCGCGATCGCCTGCTTGGCCCGCTCATCGTCGGCTCGCGCTGCTCGCTCGGCGAGTTCAGCCGCCCGCCGAGCCTCCGCCTGCTCGGCCCGTCTACCCGTACCTGGGATCGCGCCGGCGGCGAACATTTCGAGCATGTCGTCGGCTGGGCGCGGCTCGGCGGTCAGGCCACCCTCCTGCAGCCGCTCCCAGGTCTCGCCCCCTTGCAGCGCCGCCAGCCGAAAGATGTCTCGGATGCGGCGCAGCGTCTCCTCCCCCGCCGCATGCGTGCCCTGACGCAACGTGGCCGCCGCCGCGTTGGCTGCCGCTTCGATGTTGCGTTGAAAGTCCTCAGACGCGGCGCGCAACTCCTGCGCTGCGTTGGCGCGGCCGGTCGCCGCGGCGGCCTGCGCCCTGGTAACCGTATGCGCCGCCCGGCGGAGACCACTCAGCGTTGCGCGATCGCGCACCTGGTTGGCGGCCCATAGTGCCAACGCCGGTTTCTTGACCACGGATAATTCGCGAGCCAGATCGGCCTGGCCAGACGCTTTCAGCTCCTTCGCTTTCGAGTTGCGAAGCGACGTGAATTGGTCTAGCGGCTGCCCGAGCAGCTCGGCGGTCAACGCGCTGAGATTCACTCTACGTCGATGCTAGCGCCGAGCAGCCTCCTTTGCTTTTACTTGGCTGTCCGGCAACCTCGTGGGCCCATCGGTCCTCTCATCGCGGGACTTATGGTCCTTCCTCGCCCAGCACATCGGCGCCAGGATGGGACCTGAGGCGAGCGCTCTCGCCTGGTGGAGGACGCTGATGGAAAGTCTCGTGGTCTACGACTCGAAATTTGGAAGTACCAGGAAGCTGGCTGAAGCCATCGCAGATGGATTGCGCCGCGTTGGTTCAGTTCGTCTCATAGGTCTCGACAAGGCGCCACCCACGGATCTGGGCACCGTCGATCTGCTGGTCGTTGGCGGACCCACACAGGTGCATGGGATGACCGCGCGGATCCGGCAGTTCGTGGACCTGTTGGAGACGAGATCGGCAACCGGGATGGTCGCCGCGGCCTTCGATACCAGGTTTCGAACGCCGACGGCCCTCTCCGGCTCGGCTGCAAGACAGGTTGCCCGGAAATTGAGGAAGGCCGGCATCCGGGTCTTCATGCAGCCGCAGAGTTTCTTCGTAAGCAGTGGCGTGCCAGAACTGGAGCCGGGCGAGGCCGAACGCGCCGCCCAATGGGCCAAGGACCTTGCCGTCAGCCTGGCATTGAGCCACTGGTGCGCGGCGTGACCAACACTTCGTAGATCGATGCGGGGCGGGCGGCGCTATACCCGCCCGCCCCCATCCCAGTTGGTGGCCCCTTTTCGGTAAGCCGCGTCTAATTGGTGGCCGGCGCGCAGGCGACGGCGCGCTCGAGCAGGAGCTTGCGCTCGCGCGCATTTTTTGTCAGCGACGCGGCCCGCTCGAACTCCACCCGTGCCTCGTCAAGTCGGTCGAGCTTGACGAGCAGGTCGCCGCGAACGCTGGGCAGGAGGTAGTAGGAGTTGAGTGAGGGCTCCGACGTCAGCTCGTCGACCAGCTCGAGGCCGGCTGCCGGACCGAATGCCATCGCGAGGGCGACCGCACGATTGAGCTCTACCACCGGTGACGGCGTGAGCTGCGCGAGGGCATCGTAGAGGGCCGCGATGCGCGACCAGTCCGTCTCTTCAGGGGTTGGAGCCCGCGCATGACAGGCGGCGATGGCGGCCTGCAACGCGTACGGACCGAGTGTGCCCCCCAGCTGCTCCGCGCGTTCGAGCGCAGCGAGGCCACGACGAATCAGCAGCTGATCCCAGCGGCCGCGGTTTTGATCGAGTAACAGGACCGGCTCACCCGACGGGCCGATTCGGGCGCGCAGCCGCGACGCCTGAATCTCCATCAGCGCGACCAGGCCGTGGACCTCGGCCTCGTTCGGCACCAGCTCTGCCAGGATCCGGCCGAGCCGGAGCGCATCTTCGCAGAGTTCGGGACGGACCCACGTGTCGCCGGAGGTCGCCGAGTAGCCCTCATTGAAGATCAGGTAGACGACTTCGAGCACCGATGCGAGGCGGGTGGCCAGCTCGGCCCCCCGCGGGACCTCGAAGGGGACGTGCGCCTCGGCAAGCGTCCGCTTCGCCCGGACGATCCGCTGCGCAACGGTTGCCTCGGGGACGAGGTAGGCGCGCGCGATCTCCGCCGTCGTGAGACCACCAAGGAGACGGAGCGTGAGGGCCACGCGCGCCTCGGTCGAGAGAACGGGGTGACAGGCGGTAAAGATCAGGCGTAACAGGTCGTCGCCCATGTCGTCCTCGACGGCGGCATCGAAGTCCCGTTCCGCCAGCTCCCGCTCCGTGCCCAGCAGCTCGTGACCCAGCTCCTCGTGCTTGCGCTCGAGCCGCTTGCGACGACGAAGCAGGTCGATCGCGCGGTGTTTCGCGGTGCCCATCAGCCACGCGCCCGGTTTGTCAGGGACGCCTGACACCGGCCATTGTTCCAGCGCCGCCACGAGCGCGTCCTGCGCGAGCTCCTCCGCCAGACCGACGTCGCCCACGATCCGCGCCAGACCAGCGATCAGGCGAGCGGACTCAATCCTCCAGACCGCCTCGATCGTGCGATGAGTATCGCTGGCCGTCGCGGCTACTGCTTCGCGGTCACTTGCGACCGCAGGCGCTCCTCCTGCTCCCTCAGCGCCGGGGTGAACTCGGCACCGAAATCGTCTGCCTCGAAGACCTGGCGAATTTCGACCTCACCATCGTCGCCAGTGGGATTGGGGATGCGCTTGACCCATTCGATCGCGTCTTCCTTCGACTTCACCTGCCAGATCCAGAAGCCGGCGATGAGCTCCTTCGTCTCGGCGAACGGCCCGTCGATGACCGTCCGCTTCCCGCCCGAGAATTTGACGCGCGCGCCCTTTGAGCTTGGCTGGAGGCCCTCGGCGGCGAGCATCACGCCCGCCTTCACCAGTTCCTCGTTGAACTGGCCCATCTCGGTCAGGAGCTTCTCGTCAGGGAGAGCGCCGGCCTCTGAGTCCTTGCTGGCTTTGACCAAAATCAGGAATCGCATCTTCGTGCCTCCTTCTGGCTTTGAGTTCTTCTACTAATGCATCGAACAAGCGCCGGCGAAATCGACAAAGCCCCCACCCTACCCTCCCCCGCAAGCGGGGGAGGGAATTGCCTCGGAATTAACCGCCGGCGATTGCACCGATGACGAGGAACGGCTCCGCACCAGTTGCCACCGCCTCGGGCAGCGGCGTATCGGGCGCCTCATTCGAGAGATCCTCCTCGCAGGCGTAGAACCGGATGAAGGCCCGGCGCTTGTGGGTGACCTGATCGCGGATCGTGCCTCGCAGCATCGGATAGCCGGCCTCGAGCGCGTCGAGCACCGACTGCTGGGTGGTTGGGCCGGCGACCTCAACCTTCAATTCGCCGTCCACACGCGCCAGGTTGCGCAAGTGCGCGGGAAGGATTACCCGGATCATCAGAGCGTCTGGACTTCCACCGAGTAGACCGCGGGAAGATCGCGAACGATGGGCGCCCAGCTGTCCCCGGCATCCGCCGAAGCGTATACCTGGCCACCAGTGGTGCCGAAGTAGATGCCGGGCGACTCCAGCGCGTCGATGGCCATCGCATCGCGCAGGACGTTGACGAAGCAGTTGCTCTGCGGTAAGCCGTTGGTGAGCGCCTCCCAATCGTTGCCGCCGGTGCGGCTGCGGTAGACACGCAGTTTTCCGTCCGGCGGAACGTGTTCAGAGTCGCTCTTGATGGGCACGACGTAGATCGTCTCCGGCTGGTGCGGGTGGACGTCGATCGGAAAGCCGAAGTCGCTCGGCAGGTTGTCGCTGACCTCGCGCCACGACTCTCCGGCGTCATCGCTGCGCATGACATCCCAGTGTTTCTGCATGAAGAGCGTGTCCGGACGCGACGGATTCATCGCGATGCGGTGCACGCAGTGACCGACCTCGGCGTTCGGGTCGGGGATGCCTTCGGAGTGCAGGCCCTTGTTCGCCGGTCGCCAACTCTTGACGGCGTCCT
>Ga0207684_10002999_pt1 | contig 16728 bp, 20 predicted proteins | sample KBSK5501metaG_FD_184342 | JGI IMG/M metagenome (GOLD analysis project Ga0207684, IMG submission 184342) | Corn, switchgrass and miscanthus rhizosphere microbial communities from Kellogg Biological Station, Michigan, USA - KBS K5-50-1 metaG... | ecosystem: Host-associated > Plants > Roots >...
CCCCGCTCCCGCAGATAGACCCGCGCGGGCTCGGCGGCCGGATCGGTTAGCAGGGCTTGATGGAAGAAATCGGCGGCCGCGCGGTTCAGCGTGACCAGGCGCTCCGTCAACTCTGCCCGCTGCTTCGCCGCAGGCGAGGCGGCCTTTTCTTCGACGTGAATCCCCAGCTTCTCGCCGAGATTGCGCACGACCGTCGGGAAGCTCGCGCCCTCGATCTTCATTAAAAAGGTGAAGACGTTCCCGCCTTCGCCGCAGCCGAAGCAATGGAACATCTGGCGCGAGGGGCTGACCGTGAAGGACGGCGTCTTCTCCGCGTGGAAGGGGCAGAGCCCCTTGTAGTGCTGCCCAGCCTTGCTGAGCGACAGGTGCGCGCCGACGATCTCGACGATGTCGGCCCGGTCACGAATCCGGTTGATGACGTCTTCCGGGATCAGCCCTCTCTCCACACCGTCCCCCGCATTCGTTCGAGCAGCACGCGAACCTTTAACACTAACAAAAAACAAACGTCGCCGTCAAAAGATCAGCGCCTTATTCCACCGGCTAACCCGGCGGCCAGGTCATCTGGCGGCCGCCCAGCACGTGCAGGTGCAGGTGAAAGACCGTCTGGCCGCCGTTCCTGCCCGTGTTGGCCACCACGCGATAGCCCGATTCGGCGATCCCCTTCTTCGCGGCCACCTGAGTCGCCGCCTCAAGGAGATGCCCCAGAAGAGCCTTGTCGCCCGTTTTCGTTTCGTTCAACCCTTCGATGTGCCGCTTCGGAATCACCAGCACGTGGACCGGCGCCTGAGGATTGACGTCCTCGAACGCCAGGATCTCCTCATCCTGCAGAACGACCTTGGCGGGAATCTGGCCCGAGCCGATTCTGCAGAAGAGGCACTCGCTCATGGGGTGCCCCGCGATGCTTTCTCCTTCAAGCCGCTCTGGCCGAACCGCCGGGCGAGCTCCTGATAGATCTCGGTCGGCGGCACTTCGTGATAGCCCAGCGCGACCAGCAGGTGGAACAGCAGGTCCGCCGCCTCGTGTATGATCTCCTCGCGCTTCTGCCCCTTCGAGGCGAGGATCACTTCACCGGCCTCCTCGGTAACTTTTTTCAGGATCTTGTCCTGCCCCCCCGCCAGCAACGAGGCCACGTAAGACTCAGGCGACGGAGCGCGCTTGCGGTCCAAGATGGTCTCGTACAGGCGGTCCAGCACGCTCCCGTGCGCCTCGGTGGTCTTGGCGCCGCCATCACAGGAGGACACCAGACCGGACAGGCGGCTGAAGAAACAGGCTTTCTCTCCCGTGTGGCACGCGGGACCGTCCGGCGTGACGGTGATCAGCAACGTATCCTGATCGCAATCCACGAAGACCTCCCGGACCAGCTGGCGGTGGCCGGAGGTCGCGCCCTTCTCCCATAAAGCCTGACGCGACCGGCTCCAGAAATGCGCGATGCCGGTCTCCAGCGTCTTCTCCAGGGCTTCGCGATTCATGTAGGCGACCATCAAAACCGTCCCGTCGCGCCAATCCTGAAGGACGGCGGGAATCAACCCTTTCTCGTCGAACTTCAGCGCCTTGATCGCCGCGGTGTCCATTAGACCGCCCTCACCGGAATGCCGCGGGCTCGCAAGTAGTCCTTGGCCTCACGGATCGTGTGTTGGCGGTAGTGGAAGATCGAGGCGGCCAGCACGGCATCCGCCTTGCCTTGCACAAAGCCTTCGTACAAGTGCTCAAGTGTGCCAGCGCCGCCGGAGGCGATAATCGGAATCTCGACGGCCTCCGCAATAGCGGCGGTCAGCGCCAGATCGTACCCTTCCTTCGTGCCGTCCTGATCCATGCTGGTGAGAAGAATCTCCCCCGCGCCGAATGCGGCCATCTTCCGGGTCCACTCGACGGCATCCAGCCCCGTCGGCCGGCGGCCCCCGTGCGTGAAGACTTCCCAGCCATCTCCCGCACGCTTCGCGTCATTTCCCGCACGCTTCGCGTCGACGGCCACGACGATGCACTGCGTGCCGAACCGCTCGGCCGCTTCCTTGACGAATTCCGGGCGCTCCACGGCGGCCGTGTTGATGCTTACCTTGTCGGCACCGGCTCTGAGCAGATCTCGGATATCGTCGAGCGTCCGGACTCCGCCGCCCACGGTCAGTGGCATGAAGACCTGTTCGGCCGTGTGACTGACCACGTCGAGAAAAATCTTGCGCTCTTCGTGGGATGCCATGATGTCCAGGTAGCACAGCTCATCGGCCCCCTCCGCATCGTAGGCGCGAGCTGCCTCCACGGGATCACCAGCATCTTTGAGGTTGACGAATCCGACCCCTTTGACGACGCGGCCTTCCTTGACGTCCAGGCAGGGAATGATGCGCTTGGCTAGCAATCAACGCCCTCTCAATTGGCGGCGGCCATCGCCGACCGCAGATCAAGCATGCCTTCGTACAACGCCTTGCCGACGATCGCGCCGATGACTTTGGGCCCCAGCGCGCGCAGCGATCGGAGATCGTCGGTCCGCGTGATGCCCCCGGAGGCGATGAGCGGAACCGGGCAGGCGGCCGCCATGCGTCGCAGGCCGTCCATGTTGGGTCCTTCCAGCATCCCGTCGCGGGCGATATCGGTATAGATCACGGCGTAGACAGCCAGCCCCGACAAGCGGCCCGCAAAGTCGGCGGCATCGTGGTCGGCCACATCAGTCCACCCCTGCACCGCTACCTTGCCGTCCTTTGCATCCACCCCGACGATCACGCGGCCGGGAAAGCGTCGGCACGCTTCCTCCAGCAGAGCCCGATCGCGCACGATCGCAGTGCCGAGGACGACCCGCTCGATCCCGGAGGAGAGATAGGCCTCCATCGTTTCCAGGGTTCGGATTCCGCCGCCGACCTGGACCGGAACGGTCACGGCTTTCAGGATGGCCTCGATTGCCGTGCGGTTTCGTGGCGTTCCCTCGACGGCGCCGTTCAAGTCGACGATGTGAAGCAGTTGCGCCCCTTCGTCTTCCCAACGACGGGCCACCTCGGCAGGCTCCTGGGAATACACCGTCTCATCCTGCAAGCGACCCTGGCGCAACCGGACACACCGGCCGTCCTTGAGATCGATGGCAGGAATCACGATCACGGAGCGGTTCCCGTTTGACCGTATAAATTCTGCAGCTGCTTGCCCAGAGGGAACCCCTTGAGCACATGATTGACGGCGGAATCGGCGAGCTGGTCCACCGTCAGAAAGTGCGCGCCTCGTTCGAGGAAACCGGATAAGTCCTCGGTCAGCGGACGCTGTCGCTCGTAATATTCCCCGATCCACAGAATCGTGCCGTCTTTGACGCTGACGAGACGGGCCGAGAACCCGACCGCGGCGGCGTCCTCTGGACGGTCCAGGCCGAGCGGGTTTCCCTTCCGTTCCTTATAGACCTCCACGGTCCCTTCCAGTACCGCCCCCACGTTCAATCGCTGGCCGAGGTCCCGCAACATCGCCCGGTTGGCCATCAGCGTGGGGACGGCCGGCATCGCTTCGCGAACGGATCTCGGGGGGACGGCAGCGAGTCCCTCTCTAATATTCAACTTGAGGTAGAACAGATCGGCTAGCTTATCGCCCGCTTCCGGAGGCGGCGCCGGCGTCGCATATCCTTGCCTCTGGCCAGGCGTGGGGGGCGCGACCGCGAACGGAAGCACCGCGATCCGCACGATCCGGTACTGCTCGATCTGCGGCGCAGTGACTATTTCCGACGTGGTCCCCCCGCATCCGCTCATCACGCTTAAAGAAAGGATGGCGAGGATCGGCACTCGTTTCCTCATGACAGGCTCCCGAAGTTTCGGATGATCCGCAGACCTTCGCCCTGGCTCTTCTCCGGATGAAACTGACAGGCGAACACATTGTTACGCGCGACGCTGGACACGAAGGACGTCCCGTAGTCGGTCATCGTGCAGGCCAGGGCGCGATCGTCGAGGACTCCATAATAGGAATGGACGAAATACATGAACGCACCGTCGGGGACGCCCTCGAGCAAGGGAGACCGCTTCTGCATCGCAATGGCATTCCATCCCATGTGGGGGACCTTCAGCGGCCCGGAAGAGAACCGGACGACTTTGCCAGGAATCACGCCGAGTCCCTTGTGCGTGCCGAACTCCTCGCTCTCGCCAAACAGCAATTGAAACCCCAGGCAGATGCCCAGAAACGGCTTGCCGGCGGCGATCGACTTCAGGACCGGCTCCACCAATCCGTACCGCTCGAGATTGCGCATGCAATCGCCGAAGGCCCCCACGCCCGGCAACACCACATGGCTCGCGTCGGCGATCGCCTGCGGATCGCGCGTGACTGCCGCACGGTGCCCGACGGCTTCAAAGGCCTTCTGGACCGACTTGAGATTGCCCATATCGTAATCGACGATCGCGATCATAGGCTCCCCTTCGTCGAGAGGACACCCTTGGCCCGGGCATCGACCGAAACTGCCTGATCGAGAGCTTTGGCCAGGGCCTTGAAGATGCTCTCCATGATGTGGTGCGGGTTCCGCCCGTACGGGACATTAATGTGCAGGTTCATGGCCGCGTGCGTCGTCAAGGCCTGGAAGAAATCTTCGAACAGGTAGAGATCGAAGCCCTTGATCCGCCGGTGCGGCAACTTGACGTTATAGACCAGATAGGGGCGGCCGCTGAGGTCCACCGTGACCTGCGCCAGGGTCTCGTCCAGAGGAACCCAGGCCGTCCCGAAGCGACGGATCCGTTCCTTCTTGCCGAGCGCCTTCTTCAGCGCCTCGCCGAGGACGATGCCGATGTCCTCCACCGTGTGGTGATCATCGATGTGCGTGTCCCCCATGGCTTTGACCGTGAGGTCGAAAAAGCCGTGTTTGGCCAGCAAGTCCAGCATGTGATCCAGAAACGGGATCGACGTGCGGACCTGTCGCTTGCCGGTCCCGTCCAGCACCAGTCCGATTTTGATCCGGCTCTCGGTGGTATTGCGCTCGATCGTGGCGCGCCGCGCGGTCTTCATCGCAGGCGCACTTCCACAGACTGAGCATGTGCCCCCAACCCCTCCATGTTCGCCAGGCGGACGATGTGGTCCTTGGCCTTGGAGAGGTCCTCTTTGGTGTAGGAGACGATATTGGACCGCCGTACGTACGCCTCCAAGGACAAGGCCGAGTGGAAGCGCGCCGCGCCGCCGGTCGGGAGAATATGGTTCGGCCCGGCCACGTAATCGGCAACTGCCGGTGCCGTGTACCGCCCGATGAACAGCGCCCCCGCGTGGCGGACCTTCTCAATGTATTCGAAGGGATCCTCCACCGAGAGCGAAAGGTGCTCCGGGGCGATCTCGTTCGCCAAAGCGATGGCATCGTCTATCGTGGGCACGACGAAGGCCATCGAGTTGTGCTCAATGGCGCGGGCGGCGATCTTCCGGCGCCCCAGCGTCTTGAGCTGCTCCTTGACCAACTTGACAATTTCCTTCGCCAGCGGAGCCGACGTGGTCACAAGCCAGACAGCGGCCTGCTCGTCGTGCTCCGCCTCGCAGAGGAGGTCTGCCGCCACATGGATGGGATTCGCCCCCTCGTCGGCGATGACCAGTAATTCGCTTGGACCGGCGATCATGTCGATGTCCACGGTGCCGTAGACCAGGCGCTTGGCGGTCGCAACGAAAATATTCCCGGGGCCGATGATCTTGTCCACGCGGGGAATCGTCTTGGTCCCGTAGGCCATGGCAGCGATCGCCTGCACGCCCCCGATGCGGTACACCTCGTCCACGCCGGCGATGTCCGCCGCCACCAGCAGATACGGGCTCAACTCGCCCTTGGGACCCGGCACGCACATGACGATTCGTCTCACCCCGGCCACCTTGGCCGGGATCGCGCTCATCAGCACTGAGGACGGATACACGGCCTTCCCCCCCGGCACGTAGAGCCCGACCGCGTCCAACGGGAGAATCGAGTGACCCAGCGTGATGGTGCCGTCCTGCCACATCCACGTCTGCGTGCGCGGCCTCTCCTTTTCGTGAAACACCGTGATCCGGTGAGCCGCATACCGCAGCGCATCGCCCTCTTCCTTGCGGATCTTGTAGTAGGCCTCCTTGATCTGGTCCGGGCTCACCCGGAACTGCGCCGGCTTCAGCGAGACTTTATCGAACTTGCGGGTATAGCGGCTGACGGCCGCGTCGCCGCCCCGCTCCACGGCCTTGAGGATCGTCTTCACCGCCGCTTCGACCTTGCCGCCCCCCAGATTCGACCGCATGCTGATCTTCTTGACGACCGCCTTGTACGAGCGATCGGATGCCGCAATGACCTTCATGGCCGTCCCCTCTGAAGCCCTGCCCGCAACGCCTCGATCAGGCCGTTCACCCGTTTGTGCTTCAATTTGAGGCTGGCCCGGTTCACGATGAGACGGGCCGTGGACTCCGCAATCACGTCCGTCACGACGAGGTTGTGCGCGCGCAGAGTCTTTCCGCTCGAGACCAGGTCCACGATGCGGTCCGCCAGCCCCACCAGCGGCGCGAGCTCGACCGATCCATAGAGCTTGATGATCTCGATGGGAATGCCCTTTTGCGTGAAGAACCGTTCCGTCATGTTCGGATATTTGGTGGCCACCCGCAGCTTGATCCCATGCCGCCCGTTGCGCTCGACGGCCGATTCAGGCGCCGCGACGGCGAGCCGGCAGGCTCCGAAACCCAGATCGAGCGGCTCGTAGACATCGGTCGCCTGCTCCATCAGCACGTCCGCTCCGACGACCCCGACATCCACCGCACCGTATTCGACATACGTGGGAACGTCGCTGGGCCTGACAATCATGATCGTCGTCCCGCTGGCCTGATGCTCAAAGACCAACCGGCGGCTGTCGGCGGAAATGTCCTTCGGCGCGAGCCCCACGCGCTTAAAGAGCTCAAGCGCGGGTTCCAGCAGCTTGCCCTTCGACAGGGCCACCGTGAGGGTGTCGCTCATGCCCGCTCCACCTCCCGGCGAACCTGTGCACCGAGGCCGGCCAGCTTGGAGTCCAGCCGTTCGTAGCCACGGTCCAGGTGATAGACACGGGCCACGCGGGTCTCGCCCTCCGCGGCCAATCCCGCCAGAATGAGACAGGCGCTGGCCCTCAAATCAGACGCCATGACGGGCGCGCCGCTCAGGCGCTCGACGCCGGTCACGACGGCGTGATTCCCTTCGATCCGGATATCCGCGCCCATGCGTTGCAGCTCCAGAATGTGGATAAAGCGGCTCTCGAACACGGTCTCGGTAATCACGCTGCTCCCGCGGGCGAGGACCATCAGGGCCATCATCTGGGCCTGCATGTCGGTTGGAAATCCCGGATACGGCAGGGTCTTGACGTCCATAGACTGGAGTCTCCCCTTGCCCCGCACCTGGATGGCCTCCTTCTCCACCTGCAACTCAGCGCCCGCCTCCCTGAGCTTCGCGAGCAAGGCTTCACAGTGATCAGGCCGGCAGCGCGCAACGCGAACTTCACCACCCGTGATGGCGCCGGCGATCAGATACGTCCCCGTCTCGATCCGATCCGGCACGATTTCGTGATCGGCGCCGCGCAACTCGGACACGCCTTCAATAATAATGACGTCGGTGCCGGCTCCCGAGATCCGAGCGCCCCGCTTGCTCAGAAACTGCGCGAGGTCGGAGATCTCCGGTTCGCGGGCGGCATTTTCGAGGACCGTCGTTCCCTCCGCCAAACAGGCGGCCATCATGATGTTCTCGGTGCCGGTGACGGTCGGCAGATCAAAGTAAATCCTGGCCCCCTGCAGCCGGCCTTTGACGCGGGCATGGACGTTTCCGTGCTCGATGCGAATCTCGGCGCCCATTTTTTCCAAGGCGGCCAAGTGCAGGTTGATGGGCCGCGCCCCGATGGCGCACCCGCCCGGCAACGCGACAACCGCTTCTCCCCACCGGGCCAGCAATGGACTGAGCACGAGGACCGAAGCCCGCATCGTTTTGACCAGCTCGTAAGGAGCTTCGACGGACGTGATTGCCGCAAGCGAGACGGTAAAGCGATCACCTTGGGTTTCTATGACGGCGCCCAGATGAGTCAGGACTTTCGACATGGTCAGAACGTCCCGCACGTCGGGAACATTCGTGAGAGTGCAGGTCCCAGTGCTGAGCAAAGTCGACGCGAGGATCGGCAGCGCGGCGTTCTTGGCCCCGCTGATGCGGACCTCACCCGCCAGACGCCGGCCTCCTTGAATGACCATGCAATCCATCACGCGACCTTTATAGCGGAAGGGGGCCCCGCCAAAGGCGCCCCTCCCGCACCCACTTTCGCAATCAGCACGCGTGCGATCCCCGCTGCATCATTCCGGCATTCGACCGAATCGTAGCAGCCGCTCTGACGCGCCAGGCTCATCACGGAGTCGGCCTGGCCGTATCCCAGCTCCATGATCAAACACCCGCCCGGCTTCAACAGCATCGGCGCCTCTCTCAGAAGCCGGCGATAATAGACCAGCCCGTCCGCTCCTGCCGCCAGCGCCACCCGCGGCTCATAGCGGGCGACCTCCGGTTGGAGACCGTCCAGTTCACCAACCGGGATATACGGAGGGTTGGAGACGATGACGTCGAAGCGCTCCTGCGCCATGACGGAAAAGGCCTCCAGCAGATCGGCTTGGACAAACCGGATCCGCTCGGACGCCTTATGGCGGATCGCGTTGGCGCGGGCCACGGCCAACGCGGGCGCGGAGATATCCAGAGCGTACATCGTCGCGTCTGGCCGTTCCCGCACAACCGCCACGGCGATACAGCCCGATCCCGTCCCTACATCGGTCAGGCGCGGCGCTCTGACGCTTGCGATGGCGCGGAGGGTTTCCTCGACGAGCAACTCGGTCTCCGGTCGGGGGATCAGGACGTCCGGCGTCACCGCCATGTCCAGACCCCGGAATTCCTGCGTGCCCAGCAGATACTGGAGTGGCTCGCGCGATATGCGGCGCCCGATGAGGGCCCGGGCCCGTTCAGCCTGAAGCTCGGAGACCGCACGCTCTCCTTCCAGAAGCAGCGTGTGCGATGGCAGCCCCAACGTATGCGCAAGCAGCCACTCGGCTTCCCTGACCGGATTGGCGATGCCCGCGGTCTTCAAAGCGGTCCACGCCCATCGGCGCAGTTCGCCGATGGTCGCCCCTGCCGCGACCAGGCTCGCGCTCATCTGTCCTCCGACTTCACAATCATTTGTCATCCTGTTCCAGCGTCTGGTCCGCGGCGATCAAGCCGTCGATGATCTCGTCCAAGTCACCCGCAAGAACCTGATCCAATCGATGCAAGGTCAGCCCGATCCGGTGATCGGTCACCCGGTTCTGGGGAAAATTGTAGGTCCGGATCTTCTCGCTCCGGTCGCCCGTGCCGACCTGGGACCGCCGCTGCTGGGCGATTTCGCTTTCCTGCTTTTCCCGTTCCGCCTCGAGGATGCGGGACCGGAGATTGCGCATCGCCTTGTTTCGGTTCTTGAGCTGCGACCGTTCGTCCTGGCACGTCACGACGACCCCGGTCGGGATGTGTGTGATCCGAACGGCCGAATAGGTCGTGTTCACGCTCTGCCCGCCCGCTCCGGAGGAACAGAACGTGTCGATCTTCAAATCCTTGGCATCAATCTGTATGTCCACTTCCTCCGCTTCCGGCATAACCGCCACCGTGACGGTGGAGGTGTGAATGCGGCCGCTGGCTTCCGTAGCCGGCACGCGCTGGACCCGGTGGACGCCGCTCTCGTGCTTGAACCGGCTGTAGGCGCCCTTCCCCTCGATGAGGAGTACGGACTCCTTCACGCCGCCGATCTCGGTCACGTTGGAGTCGACTACTTCGACCCGGAAGCGGCGCCCTTCCGCATACCGTGTGTACATCCTGACGAGCTCGGCGGCGAAGAGAGCTGCCTCATCGCCCCCGGTGCCCGCCCGCACTTCGATAAACGTGTTCTTCTCGTCACGGGGGTCCTTCTGAATCAGGACCTCGCGGGCGCGCGACTCCAGCTCGGCCCGCTTGGCCTCCAGTTCTTTCAGTTCCTCGCGCGCCAAGTCCTTCATGGCCGGCTCGGCACGGGAATCCTGCAGCATCGCCTCGGCCTCGGCGGACTGCTTCAACAGGGCACAGAGCTCGCGATAGAGGTCCCCTTGCGGAGCCAGTTCCGCCCGCTCCTTGTTCAGCTTTTGGATCTGCGCCGGCTGCGACAGGACAGCCGCGTCCGACAGCCTCCGGTCGATTTCCCCGACCCGCTGCGCGGCGGCCTCCAATTTGGCCAGAAGGGGCGCTTCCTTCACGGCAGGCATGATTTCTCTCCCCTCAAAAAACAACAACACCTGCCCCACGGGAGGCAGGCGTTGCCGGGAACCTCTCTGGAACTGCCCCGATCAGGCAGTCTTCTTGCGAGTGTACTTTTTCTTGAAACGCTCCACACGTCCTTCGGAGTCCACGATTTTCTGCGTCCCCGTATAAAAAGGATGGCAGTTGGAACAGATATCCACCTTGATATCTCCCACCGTCGAACGCGTCTTCAATTTGAATCCACAGGCGCAACTGATGGTCGCCTCCTTGTACTCCGGATGTATTCCAGCCTTCATGACACGCGTGCTCCCCTCCAACCCACCTACCGGTTCATCGAGTCCAGAAAATCCTTGTTCGTCTTCGTCCCCTGGATCTTGTCAATCAAAAATTCCATGGCTTCCATCGTGCCGAGCGGGCTCAGGACCTTGCGGAGGATCCACATCTTGTTGAGCCGTTCCTTATCCACCAGCAACTCTTCCTTGCGCGTGCCCGAGGCGCCTATTTCAATCGCCGGGAAGACACGCTTGTCGGCCAGACGGCGGTCCAGATGAACTTCCATGTTCCCGGTCCCTTTGAACTCTTCGAAGATCACGTCATCCATGCGGCTCCCGGTGTCCACTAGGGCCGTGGCCATGATCGTCAAGCTCCCGCCGTCTTCGATGTTCCTGGCCGCACCGAAAAAGCGTTTGGGCCGCTGGAGAGCGTTGGAGTCCAACCCTCCGGACAGCACCTTGCCGCTGGGCGGGGCGATCGTGTTGTACGCCCGGGCCAGACGGGTGATGCTGTCGAGCAGAATCACCACGTCGCGCTTGTGCTCCACCAGCCGCTTCGCTTTCTCAATGACCATCTCAGCCACCTGGGCATGGCGCTGGGCCGGTTCATCGAAGGTCGAGCTGATAACCTCCGCCTTGACCTGCCGCTGCCAATCGGTGACTTCTTCGGGCCGCTCGTCGATCAGCAGGACGATCAGGACGATCTCGGGGTGGTTTTTGATGATCGCCCGGGCGATCGCCTGCAGCATCATGGTCTTGCCGGTCCTGGGAGCTGCCACGATCAACCCGCGCTGGCCTTTCCCGATCGGAGTGATCAGCTCCATGACGCGGGTGCAGTATTCGTTCGGATCGAACTCCAGGTTGATTCGCTCCTCAGGATAGAGGGGCGTGAGGTTGTCGAAGAGAATCTTGTCGCGGGCGATTTCGGGGTCCTCGAAGTTGATCTTTTCCACCTTGAGGAGGGCGAAATAGCGCTCGCTCTCTTTGGGCGGGCGGATCTGGCCGGAAACGATGTCGCCGGTTCGCAAATTGAATCGCCGAATCTGGGATGGAGAGATATAGATATCGTCCGGGCCGGGGAGATAATTGGAGTCGGGAGCACGGAGAAACCCGAAACCGTCCGGAAGCGTCTCCAGCACCCCTTCGCCGTAGATAACCCCGTTCTTTTCGGTCTGGGCCTGGAGGATGGCGAAGATCAACTCCTGCTTGCGGAGATTCGCGGCTCCGTCGATCTTCAGCTCCCGGGCGACCTCGTTCAGTTCGGTGATGTTCCGCTGCTTCAGCTGGGTCAGGTACAAGACTGCCTCGTTGGTTGTCGTCGCTTGGGACATATCACTCCTTTACCTCCCTAATGAGCCGATGTTGATGCCCGTACCGGATGGAATCAAAACCCTCTAACGGATAAATCACTTTGGTTTCATTGAGAACTGACCTGGGGAAGAATCACAGAGGTGGTCGACTTTAAAACTGAAAGTAGCATAACCCTCCACCAGCCTTTTGTCAATACCAACTATAGGGGCCTCCAGGACAGCCCTTTACGGGGCCCGGCGCCAGGGTTTGACGTGTATAAAGCCCCCTTGTTATCATGAAGGACCCTATGGAAGGCCGCACGTTCACACTGATTGAAGCCAAACAACTGCTCCCCCAGCTTGAGGAACAGCTTCTGGCCGTCAAGAAGGATAAGGAAGTCCTGGTCCATAGCCACGGGGAGATCAAGCGGGCCAGCGCCAATGCCCAGGCCAACGGGGGCAGCATCGCCGGCCCCCGTTACATCCGTGCCCTCGAGCGGATCAGCGACAGCGTGGAGGCCATCCAGGAAATGGGGATCCTGGTCAAGGACCTGGACATCGGTCTCTGCGACTTTCCTTACCTGCTGGGCGACCGTGTCGTCTACCTCTGCTGGAAGCTGGGCGAACAGGAAATCAACTTCTGGCACGAGGTCGAGGACGGGTATGCCGGCCGCAAGCCCATCGAGACGCTGACCGAGAGCGAAATGTGATTTTCGTCATCATCGGGTACGACGGCCCGGACGGTCAAGCCAAGCGCAAGCTGCATCGCCAAGCTCACCTCGAGAGAATGGATCCTCTGAACAAAGCCGGGAAAGTGGTTCTCGCGGGGCCGCTCACCGACGGGGCCGGCAGCCTCATCGTCATCGAAGCCGGCTCGCTGGAGGAAGCCCGGGCGTTCGCCGCGGGAGACCCCTATGTCACCAAGGGAATCTTCGCCCGCTACGAAGTCCACCCTTTCGCTCAGGTCTATCCGAAGTCGTAGGCGGGTTATGTCGCCTGCGACTATGGGGTCCTGTCGGCTCGGCATCCCGCCGTGCTCCAAAAAGCTGCGCGCGGCGGGAGCCCTGCACCCGCCGCCACCCCTTCGCCTTTAGCGACATTGGACTAGCGCCGGGACCCGCCTTAGATAACTTCGATCAGGTCTTTCTTCGTCAGCACCTGCTTGGAGGGCAGCGGCTCGCGGAAGATCATCTTGGAATAGCAGGCATAGGTCACGTAGCAGTCCTGCAAGCAATATTCGGCGATTTCTTTCCCCCGACCGGAGTGCCACATCTCGGCCACCTGTTTGCCGGAACCGGACTTGGTCTCCACGCCCAAGACTCGCGCCAGCACATCCAACTTGATCCAACCGCGACTCTCCCAGTTGCTCCAGACCGCCTGGGTGTCGTAGACAGGCTCTGTCCGGAATTTGGCCAGGCTGATCTCGAGGGCCGGCTTGACTTGATGGATGATCGACCGTTTTTTCAGAAACGGCAGATCGAAGCCGAGGCCGTTGTGGGCGATGAAAAGATTCGGCCTGGCGTTTGCCATCCACGCCCAGAATTGCTGAAGCAGCTCCCTCTCCCGGCCGCCGTACCAGGCCGTGGCCCCCTGCGGCTCCATCGCATCCGAGAAGGAGATCGCGCCGATGCACACGATCCGGCTGAAAGTCCCATCGAAAGAAGACCGCTCGTAGTCCTTGTCCTGCTGAGCGGCTTCCCCGGCCTCCAGCAGATCCTCAGTCGTCGCCAGCTCGACGCTCGCCAGCTTGGCCCACTCTTCTTTGGGCGCCTGGACTGTTTCGATGTCCAGCACCACTTTCATGAAGTTTTCCGACCCTTGCCCTGCAGCGCTTGCACCAGCGGCCGGTCGGCGGGCGGCAGGGGAAAGCGGGGCAGCTCCTCCGGCGTCACCCAGCGGAGGTCGTCGCAGCCCAAGGGGCGCGGGTGTCCGTCCTGAATCGAGCACCGAAAGAAGTGCAGTTCGACCGCCTTCTCCGGATAATCATGCCGAATGATCTGGAACAATACCGGGCCGGTGACCTCGACACCGAGCTCCTCGCGCACTTCCCGACGAAGACATTCTACCAGGGACTCGCCCCGTTCCCGCTTGCCTCCTGGAAACTCCCAGAGCCCTTCTAAGTGGACACCCGCCTTCCTGCGGGTGATCAAATAGCGGCCTTCATGGAAGATCAGGGCTGCCGCGACCTGGATGGGCTCTGCGCTTGCCACTAGCGACCCGTCCCCGCTTTAAATGGATAAGTCTTGCAAAAATCCTTCATCGGACAGAGCAGACAATAGGGATCACGGGCGGTGCAGACCATGGCGCCGAAGTCCATCAACGCCTGATTGAAGTCATACCCCTTGCCCTTAGGAACCATCGCCGCCGAAAGGTCCCACAAGGCGGCCTTCTGTTTCTTCGGGTCACCCTTCCCCACGAATACCCGATGGAGAACCCGCATCACGTTGGTGTCCAAGATCGGCGCATCTTCCCGAAACGCGAACGCGCGAATGGCGCCGGCCGTGTAGCGGCCGATGCCCTTGAACGCCTGCAGGCGCTCGGGATCTCTGGGCAGCGTCCCGCCGTAGCTGGCGACCGACTCCCGAGCGATTGCGTGAAGGCGGACCGGGCGAATGTTGTAGCCGAGCGGATACCAGGTTCTCTTCACTTCCGAGAGCGCGGCTTCGGCCAGATCCTCCATCGTGGGGTACTTGGTCAGCCACTCCCGGTATTTGGGAAGCACGCGGTCCACCTGAGTCTGCTGGAGCATGATTTCGGAAACCAGGATCTCGTAAGGCTCGGTCGTCTCGCGCCAGGGAAGATCGCGGCCATGCTGGACATACCACTTGAGAAGACGTTCGCGGAATTTGCGCTTCAGAAGAGGCGGAACGGGAATCGGGCGCCGTCTCTGTCGCTGCCGGGGAGAGCGTTTGTTTCCGTTTGACCGGGATGGCCGCGTTGCACCCACGCGGTGTCTTCCTCTAAGACCGAGTGATTTCAGCGGCGGAGATCAACTCCTTGGGGAGTAGGAATTCGACGTCCTCTTCGACGACCGTCACCTCTTCGACCACCTCACCGCCATGTCCCCTGAGATAGTCGACGACTTCGGTGACCAGCACCTCAGGGGCCGACGCGCCGGCTGAGATACCGACTGCCTTGATGCCCCTAAGCCAGGACGGATCGATGTCGGCGCTCGAGTCGATCAGGTAGGAGGGGACGTCGCAATGCTCGCCTAATTCGCGCAGGCGGTTCGAGTTGGAGCTGTTCGGCGATCCGATGACCAGGATCACATCCACCATTTCCGTCAGTTTCTTGACCGCGTTCTGGCGGTTCTGGGTGGCGTAGCAGATGTCTTCCTGGTGGGGGCCTTTGATCTTCGGGAATCGCTTATGCAGGGCGGCTACGATGTCCCGGCACTCATCCACGCTCAGCGTGGTTTGGGTCACGTAGGACAATTGTTTCTGATTCTCAACGTACAGATTCTCCACGTCCTCCACGGAACTGACAAGGTGGAATTTGTCCGGGACCTGCCCCAGCGTCCCGATCACTTCCGGGTGGCCAGCATGTCCGATCAGGATCAACTCATAGCCTTGCGTGTGATCGCGGTTGACCTCATTATGGACCTTGATGACGAGAGGGCAGGTCGCATCGATGATCTTCAAGCCCCGCCGCTTGGCCTCCTCCCAGACCGCCTTGGCAACGCCATGCGCGCTGAAGATCACTGTCTGGCCGTCCGGAACTTCGTTCAGTTCCTCGACGAATACCGCTCCCTTCAGCTTGAGCGAATTGACGACGTGGCGGCTGTGGACGATCTCATGCCTGACGTAGATCGGCGCTCCGTAGGCCTTGAGTGACAGCTCCACGATCTCGATGGCGCGGTCCACGCCCGCGCAAAAGCCTCTGGGACTGGCGAGATAGATCTTCATATCCTTAGCTCATTGCTTTACCTTATTGGACTCTCGAATAGCAACTTCTTTCTCCTAAAAGGAGTCTCCCCATTGCCGGCTCAGCGACTACCGGCCTCGACACCGCGCCACTCGACGGCGCCGAGCCCGCTGCTCCCGAGGAACACGTACATGAGGCTGAAAGTTCCCACAGACTGATCTTTGTAAGCGATGTTCGGATAGCGCGCATCCCGATGGGACCCGACGTACTGAAGCGCCACTCCATGGCGGCCCCAAATGCGCAGCGTGAACGACGCGTTCCCGCGTGCGATGTTCTCCCACCCGTGCGGCTCTGTGGAGCCCACGCCACTGACATAGTACTCATGCCCTGTTAGATCAATCATAACCCTATCGCCGAGGATGAGACGGAGCGCGAGCAGCGCCTGCGGGGTAACGCCATAGTGGTAATCGCGGTCACCCGTGCGGCGAATGCTTCCGGCTGCCCCATAGCCGGCGCCACCGAGGGCCGTGCCCTGGAGTGCCACCGCGCGCGAAAGCCACCACTGCCACGTGGTACCGAGCGAGAGCGCAGAGCTGGAGACCCGAAAGACCTGCGGCGATATATAGTCGTAGCTCCCGTAGAGGCCCCACACTCCGCGATAGGAGTCGCCTGACGCATAATCAGTTCCGAAAAGGAGACCGCGGGTGTTAATGCTCTCGAAAGTGTTGGCGGTAACAGCGGTGAAATGGAAGTCAAAGTAGTCGAAGGGGCGCGTGTAACTATAGCCGGGCTTCCCGGGGAGCCCGTAGGCGAAGGAGATGTCTCCGGTCGCCCCATTCTCTTTGACAGTGTCTGAGACGTTGTGGCTGGTCGAAGTCAGCGTCGCGCCGACCTGAAAGCGCGTGAAGATGGCAGGGTCGTGGCTCGGGTACACGGCGTCGAACCGGTTGCCGAAGACCAGGCGGTTGAAGCCGGTGGGCGGTGAGATCACCGCCGCGCCCAGTTCGCGCCAGAACCCGGGCGCCCCGTCGCCTTTCTCGAGCAAGAGGCTGGCCATCCGGAAAAGCGGCTCGCCCAAGAAGGCCCCGCCGATGGGGGTCGTGATCATGTCGTTGATGGAGGGCGC
>Ga0207684_10003001_pt1 | contig 16722 bp, 10 predicted proteins | sample KBSK5501metaG_FD_184342 | JGI IMG/M metagenome (GOLD analysis project Ga0207684, IMG submission 184342) | Corn, switchgrass and miscanthus rhizosphere microbial communities from Kellogg Biological Station, Michigan, USA - KBS K5-50-1 metaG... | ecosystem: Host-associated > Plants > Roots >...
CGACATTCCCCCACCACTTCGCGATGATGGCGCACCGCGAAGGCGACGGCCAGGCCGAGCTGCACGAGAAGCAGGCCGACCTCTTCGTGGTGGCGAGCGGGGAAGCGACCCTGGTCTACGGGGGCGAGGTCGTGAGCCCGAAGACGACCGAGCCGAACGAGGTGCGCGGTCCGTCGATCAAGGGCGGGGAGCGGAAGGCCCTCGCCGCCGGGGACGTCGTCCACATCCCGGCAAAGATCCCCCACCAGCTGCTCGTCCCCGCGGGCAAGGAGTTCACCTATTTCGTCATGAAGGTGGACACGCCCTGAGTCCAGGCGCCCGCGCGGGCGGCGCGCAGGTGCAGCGCCCGGTCCTTCTCGTTCTGCGCGTGCACCCAGACGAAGGCGGCCGGCGAGACGCCCTGCTCGTCGAGAGTGGACAGGATATCCATGGCCGCTCGGCCGTCGCCGGTGTGGCAATGGATCCGCAGCGCCGTGCGTCGATGGCAGAGCGCGGCCGCCGTGATCAGCTTGCGATCCACCTCGGCGAGCGGGCCGGCGTCGACGCCGGTTTTCAGGAACCCCGGCCGGATACTCGGGCCCTCGATCCCGTGGAGCCACTCCGACGTCCAACGCTCGGCCAGCCGCTCCGCGCTCTCCTCGAACGCATGGGCGGGGAGGTACTTGTGTTGCGACGCCCCGTAGTAGCCGGTGTTGGTCACGATGTGCAACCCGCTGGCCTCCGACAAGCGCCGGAGCAACGCCGGGTCGCGTCCCAACCAGGCGGGTGTGCACTCGACGAGAGTACGGCCGCCGCGCTGCTTCAAGGCCATGAGGTGGGGAAGCACGGTGCGAAAGGCCTCCTCGGCGTCGTAACGCTGGCGAGACACCTTGTCCGCGCCCACGAAGTCCACGAGCACGTGCTCATGGACGAGCGTGGTGCCGAGCTCGGCCGGGTCCACCGGTCCCCGCACGGTGAGCACCCGAGGCGGGTGGCGAGGAGGGGCCAGCCACGGCCGGCCCGCCGCCAGCGCCGGCAGTGCGGCCAGGAAGCTTCGACGGTCCACGTCGCTTGACTCCAGTCGCCAGAAGTCTAGGATAAACAGATTCCCTGGAGGCGACCAATGCGGAACTTCCGTTTCGCGGGCCTGTGGCTCGCGCTCGTCCTGGTCCTCGGCTTGCACGAAAGCGCTCTCGCCCAGACGGGCGCGGCGTCGATCACCGGGCTCCTCACCGACCAGAGCGGCGCGGCGGTCCCCGCGGCCATGGTGACGGCCGTCAACCAGGCCACCAACGTGCCCTACACCGCAATCTCGAACGACGCCGGCAACTACACGATCACGTCGGTGCCCGTGGGAACCTACGTGGTCAAGGCATCGCTGTCGGGCTTCAAGACCGCGACGACGAAGCCGATCGAGCTCGAAGCGAAGCAGATCGCCCGGCTCGACTTCAAGCTGGCGGTCGGCTCGCTCGAGGACACGGTCGAGGTGACCGCGGAGGCTCCGGTTCTCCAAACCGAGTCGGCCACGGTGGGCGAGGTCATCTCCGGCAACACCGTCAACTCGCTTCCTTTGAACGGTCGGAACACGGGGCAGCTCTCGCTGCTGCTACCAGGGGTCGTCACGCCGAACCCCCAGTCCTTCGTCAACCAGAGCCGCAACTTCGGCGGGGGGCGGCCGTACGTGAACGGCAACCGCGAGCAGACCAACAACTACTTGATCGACGGCGTCGACATGAACGAGTCGATCGACAACACGGTGGCCTACCAACCCAGCCCCGACGCCCTCGCCGAGATCAGCGTGGAGACCAACAACTACGCCGCCGACACCGGCAACGTGGCGGGGGCGGTACTCAGCAACGTCATCAAGTCCGGATCGAACCGCCTCCGCGGCAACGCGTTCGAGTTCTTCCGCGACAGCAGGATGGACGCGAACACATGGGCCAACAACCGTTCGGGCGCCCCGCGACAGGAGCGCCGGCAGCACATCTTCGGGGCCACCCTCGGCGGTCCGCTCGTGAAGAACAAGCTGTTCTTCTTCGCGGACTACCAGGGGACGCGGTACAACGCACCCGGCACCGAGGCCCTGTCGGTGGCGCCGGCGTCGTGGCGCAACGGCGACTTCTCGGGCGTGTCTACCGTCATCCGCGACCCGCTCACCGGGCAGCCGTTCCCGGGCAACATCGTCCCCGCGAGCCGGATCAGCCCCGTCGCCCGGGCCATCCTCAACAACACGGCGCTCTATCCTCTGCCGAACCGCAGCGTCAGTGGCGTCGCTGGCAATTACGTGGGGGACACCAACCAGGCCGTCCGCGCTCACCAGGGAGATCTGCGGCTGGACTGGAACGCGTCGGTGAATGACAAGGTCTTCGGACGATTCTCGTTCAACGAGTACGATTCCAAGATCGACAAGCACGCGTTTCCCCTCGTACTCGGATTGGGGCAGAACGGCCCATTCCGCAACCTGGCGCTGAACTGGAGCCACATCTTCGGCCCGGCGGTGGTGAACGAGGTACTCCTCGGCTTCAACCAGATCACGAACATCCAGGAAACGCTCGACTGGGCCGGCGTCGGGAACGCGAACTCGACGTTCAACATCCCCGGCGGTCAGCCCATCGCCGGCCTCAGCGCGATCCAGGTCGGTGCCGGCCAGTCGGGCGCGCTCACGACGATCGGGGCGGGAGCGAGCGACTCCGACACGCGGGACAAGACCTACCAGCTCAACGAGAAGCTGACGTGGATGAGAGGCCGTCACTCGCTGAAGTTCGGGGGCCAGCTCCTCCACTACGTCCAGCAGCGCTTCTATGCCGGCAACAACGGCCTGCTCGGCATCTTCGGCTACAGCGGCGCCTTCACGGGAACTCCGTTTTCCGACTTCCTCCTCGACCAGGTGGGGAGCAAGGGGCGTGGCAGCGCCTCGGCTCCGTGGACGCATCTCCACAATCGCATCGCGCTGTTCGTCCAGGACGACCTCAAGGTCACGTCCGACCTCACCCTCAACCTCGGGCTGCGATGGGCGTATACCCAGCCGCTGGTGGAGAAGGACAATCGGGAGTCCAACTTCTCCCTCGTGACGGGTCAGCAGATCCTGGCCAAGGACGGAAGCATCGAGGACCGCGCGCTCTACAAGCCCTACTACAAGGGCTTCGAGCCGCGGCTGGGCTTCGCCTGGCGGCAGGGCGATCGCTGGGTCTTCCGCGGCGGCTACGGCATCTCGCAGTACATGGAAGGCACAGGAGCGAACCTGCGACTGCCGCTCAACCCGCCCTACTTCTTCGAGTCGAACGTCTCGTACGACCGCACCACCGGCGGGGGCAGCCTAGCGACGGGCTTCGCGGGCCTGGTGCCCCTCGACACGCCCTCCGGCCAGGTGCGCGCGTTCGATCCCAACATCCGACCGCAGTTCACCCAGCAGTGGAACGTATTCGCGGAGTACCTCGTGACGTCGTCCATGTCTGCGAACATCGGGTACGTGGGCCACAACGCGAACCATCTGGTGACGCCGGTTGAGGGGAACCAGCCGCTGCCCGGCCGGGGCGATCCGTCGGTGACTCCGTGGGCCCCCCTCCAGCAGCGGCGCCCGCTCTACGCCACCGCGCCGCTCATCACCAACATCTCAACGACGGCGTCGCGAGGCAGGAGCAACTACAACGCCGTGCAGGTGAGCCTGCGCCAGCGGCCTCGCCACGGCCTCGAGTATCTCGCCTCCTACACGTTCGGCAAGGTCCTCACGAACAACCTCGGTTACTACGGTTCGAGCTTTGTCCAGGCCGAAGGCGCCTACTGGATGAACGCTTATCAGCAGGAATGGAACTATGGGCCGGCCTTCCACGACGTCCGGCACAACTTCGTGCTCTCCGCCGCCTACGATCTGCCGTGGGGCCGCGGCCGCCAGTGGGGAGGGAACTGGTCGGGGGTCACGAACGCGCTCCTTGGCGGCTGGAAGCTCAGCGGCATCTTTCAGGCCCGCTCCGGGTTCCCCATTACCGTCACGGACAGCCGGGGCTCCTCGCTCCAGGCGGTCCGCGGCAACGAGCGGCCCAACTGCGTCGGCAATCCGAAGCCGGCCGACCAGAGCCTCGATCACTGGCTCGACATCAACGCCTTCGCACGCGCGGCCCTCGGGACATGGGGCGATTGCGGCATCGGTATCGCGCGCGCGCCGGGCTACCGCAACATCGACGCGGTTCTCTCGAAGCGCTTCGACGTCGGCAGTGAGCGCTACCTGGAGTTCCGGGCGGAGGCTTTCAACCTGACCAACACGGCAAGCTTTTCTCCGCCGGCGCGCAACATCGGCGACCCGGCGACCTTCGGCCGCATCACGAACACGGTGAGCCTGCCGCGCAACGTGGAGCTCGTCGTCAAGTTCTTCTTCTAGAGCGGCCACCTCGTAGAAGCGGGAAGGGGTGGGCCCGAGGGCCCACCCCTTCTCCATCTCTAGGGCTCTTCCCTTAGAAATCGGTTCGAAAACGCAGTAGACGTGCGCTCAAGGCGACGCGGATCACAATACACATAATGACTAAGGGTTAGTCTTGCTCCGCCTAAGGATTCCTATCAGGGCGCCGCCGCCGTCGGACGGCATCCTTGGAGGCGGATGATGCTTCCCTCCCGCGCACGTGTTCCCGTTCTCGCGTTCGTGCTCGTTCTCGGCCTCACGGCCACCGCCATCGCCCAAACGGGCGCCGCGTCGATCACCGGTCTGCTGACCGACCAGAGCGGCGGCGCCGCGGCCGGCGCCATCGTGACCGCCATCAACCAGTCGACCAACGTCGCCTATGGCGCCGTCGCAAACCACGCCGGCAACTACACCATCACGTGGGTGCCGGTCGGCACGTATCTGGTGAGGGTGGAGCTTCAGGGCTTCAAGTCGGCGGAGACGCCGCCCATCACCATCGAAGCAAAACAGGTCGCGCGGCTCGACTTCCAGCTCGCGGTCGGCTCGCTCGAAGACACCATCGAGGTCACCGCCGTCGCGCCCCTCTTGCAGACGGAGTCGCCCACCGTAGGCGAGGTCATCTCGGGCACTACCGTCATCTCGCTTCCCCTGAACGGCCGCAACACCGGCCAGCTCTCGCTGCTGCTGCCCGGGGTCGTCACGCCGGACCCCGCCTCCTTCAGCACGCAGCTCCGGAACTTCGACGGCGGCCGGCCGTACGTCAACGGGAACCGTGAGCAGACCAACAACTACACGATCGACGGCATCGACATGAACGAGTCGATCGACAACCTGGTCGCGTACCAGCCGAGCCCGGACGCGCTGGCCGAGATCAGCGTGGAGACGAACAACTACGCGGCCGACACGGGCAACGTCGCGGGGGCCGTGATCAGCAACGTCATCAAGTCCGGCACGAATCGCTTCGCGGGCAGCGCGTTCGACTTCTTCCGCGACAGCCGCCTCGACGCGAACACGTGGGTCAACAACCGCTCGGGGGCGCCGCGGCCGGAGCGCCGGCAGCACATCTTCGGAGCCACCCTCGGCGGCCCGGTCGTCAAGAGCAGGCTGTTCTTCTTCGCGAACTACCAGGGGATCCGGCAGGATGCGCATGGCTCCGAGACGGCGTCCGTCGCGCCCGCGGAGTGGCGCCGCGGCGATCTCTCCGGCGTCGACACGGTGATCCGCGATCCGCTGACCGGCCAGCCCTTCCCCGGCAACCAGATCCCGCCGAGCCGGATCAGCCCGATCGCCCGCGCGATCCTCGCCGACACGTCCCTGTATCCGCTGCCCAACCGGGCCGTCGGCGGCGTCAGCGGCAACTTCGTCGGTGAGGCCCTCACCACCGTCCGTACCCACCAGGGGGACCTGCGCCTCGACTGGAACGCCTCGCCCAACGACAAGGTCTTCGCGCGCTTCTCGTTCGCCGAGTACGACTCGAAGACCGACAAGCGGGCGATCCCCCTCTTCCTGGCCCTCAGGCAGCAGGCGCCGTTTCGTAACCTGGCGTTCAACTGGAGCCACGTCTTCAGCCCGTCCCTCATGAACGAGGTCCTTCTCGGGTACAACCAGATCGCCATCGTGTCGGACACGCTCGACTGGGCCGGCATCGGGAACGCCAACGCGCGCTTCGGGATCCCCGGCGGGCAGCCGATCGCCGGTCTCAGCGCGATCTCGCTGGGCGGCGGGCTCTTCGACATCGGAGACACGGCGCCCGACTCGAACACGCTCGACAAGACCTACCAGCTGAACGAGAAGCTCACCTGGATGAAGGGCCGCCACGCGCTCAAGCTCGGCGGCCAGCTGATGGGCTACGTCCAACGCCGCTTCTTCGCGGGCAACAACGGACTGCTCGGCAGCTTCGGTTATGGCGGCAGCTTCACGGGGTTCGGGTTCGCCGACTTCCTGCTCGATCAGGTCGAGAGCAAGGGGCGCGGCAGCGCCGCGGAGCCCTGGACGCAGCTCCACGACCGCGTCGCCCTGTTCGTCCAGGACGACTTCAAGGTCACGTCGGTCCTCACCCTGAACCTCGGCCTGCGGTGGGCGTACACGCAGCCGCTCGTCGAGATGGACAACCGGCAATCCAACTTCGACCTCGCCACCGGCCAGCAGATCTTCACGCGGAACGGAGACCGCGCCGGCCGAGCGCTCTACAAGCCGTACTACCGGGGCTTCGAGCCGCGCCTCGGTATCGCCTGGCGGGGCGGCGAGCGCTGGGTGCTGCGCGGCGGCTACGGGATCTCGCAGCACATGGAGGGGACGGGGGCGAACCTGCGGCTGCCCCTGAACCCGCCGTACTTCTTCGAGTCCAACGTCAACTACGACCGCACGACGGGCGCCGGCCGCCTGGCCACCGGCTTCGCCGACCTGGTGCCGCTCGACCGGCCTTCCGGCCAGGTGCGCGCGTGGGATCCGAGCCTGCGGCCACAGTTCTCCCAGCAGTGGAACGTCTTCGCCGAATGGCTCCTCGCGTCGGCCGTCTCTCTCAACGTGGGGTACGTGGGCCAGAACGCGAAGCACCTCGTCACCCCCGTCGAGGGGAATCAGCCGCGGCCCGGCGCGGGCGACCCGTCGACCTGGGCCCCCCTGCAGGAGCGGCGCCCTCTGTTCGCGACGGCGCCCCTGCTGACCAACGTCTCGACGACGGCCTCGCGCGGGCGGAGCAACTACAACGCGCTGCAGGTGAGCCTGCGCCAGCGCCGCTCGCATGGCCTCGAGTACATCGCGTCCTACACCTTCGGCAAGACGCTCACGAACAACCTGGGCTACTTCGGCTCGGGCGTCACCGCCAACGAGGGCGCCTACTGGATGAATGCCTACCGGCCGGAGTGGAACTACGGCCCCGCCTTCTTCGACGTGCGGCACAACTTCGTGCTGTCGGCCAGCTACGAGCTGCCCTGGGGGCGCGGTCGCAGGTGGGGCGCCGGCTGGTCCGGGATCTCGAACGCCATCCTGGGCGGCTGGAACCTCAGCGGCATCTTCCAGGCCCGAAGCGGCTTCCCGATCACGGTCGTCGACGGGCGCGGCTCCTCGCTGCAGTCCGTGCGCGGGAACGAGCGGCCGAACTGCGTCGGCAACCCGAGGCCGGCCGACCAGGGCATCGACCACTGGCTCGACATCAATGCCTTCGCCGCCGCGCCCCTCGGCACGTGGGGCGACTGCGGCGTGGGGATCGCCCGGGCGCCCGGCTACCACGACATCGACGCCGCCCTCTCGAAGCGCTTCGACGTCGGCGGCCAGCGTTACCTCGAGTTCAGGGCCGAGGCCTTCAACCTGACCAACACCCCGAGCTTCGGAGCGCCCGGGAACGACATCGCCGACGTCAACACCTTCGGCCGGGTCATGTACACGGTCAGCCCCCCCCGCAACGTGGAGCTCGTGGTGAGGTTTTCCTTCTAGGTCGACCGCGAGCGGGAGGTCTGGGGGGTGCGCCGCTAGCACCCCCCAGCTCAATCGAAGTGGCGGCCCATTCCCGCCACCAGCTCGAAATAGCGGGCAAACGACGCGATCCCCCCCGAGGCCTGGCCCCAGTCGAAGTTCTCGTTGGGAGCGTGGTAGCCGTGGTCGGGCAGGGAGATCCCGAGGAAGAGCACGGGGCAGCGCAGCACCTTCTCCATCGTGACCACGGCGCCGATCGTGCCGCCGTCGCGGACGAACACCGGCGTGCGGCCGAAGCCGAAGCGCATGGCCTCGCGGATGGCGTCGGCCAGGGGCCCGGTGGTGATCCCGCGGTAGGGGAACGAGCCCCCTTCGGCGTGGACCTCGACGTCGGGCGCGTGCTTCCTGACGAACGACGTGACGAGGCGCCGGATCTTCTCCGGCGTCTGGTTGGCGACGAGACGGCAGGAGGCGAACACCTCGGCCCGCCCCGGCACGATCGATTTCAGCCCGGGGCCCGCGTAGCCGCCGGCCACGCCGTGGACCTCGAACGTCGGGAGCGCCCACATCCGCTTCATCACCTCGAGCGGGTCCTCGGTGCGCAGCGAGCGGAGGCGGAAGTCCTTCTTGTACGCCCGGAGCGAGAAGCCGGAGCGCCGGAAGTCCTCGAGCTCGCGGCGGGTGGGCGGGACCACGTCCGCGTAGAAGCCGGGGATCTTCACCCGGCCCGTGACCGGATCCTGGATCCTGCAGACGAGCCCCATCAGCTCGGCGAGGGGATTGCGGCCCGGCCCGCCCACGTCGCCGGAGTGGCGGTCCTCCTCGCCGGTCTGGAGCACGAAGCGGAAGCCCTGGAAGCCCCGGAGCGACGTCGGGCAGGCGGGCTGCGTGCGCGTCAGCCAGACCGTGTCGGACACGAGGACGGAGTCCGTCCGCAGCTTGCTCCCCGCGGTGCGGATCACCTCCTCGAACCCGGCGGAGCCGACTTCCTCCTCGAATTCCCACAGCACGCGCAGGTTGACCGGGACGCCGCTCTCGCGGGCGGCGCGGATCCCGAGGAGGGCGGAGAGCGCCGGGCCCTTGTCGTCGGTGGCGCCGCGGCCGAAATAACGATCGCCCGCGCGCGTGAGGACGAACGGATCGGTCCGCCACACGCCGTCGTCCCGCGAGGCGGGCTGCACGTCGAGGTGGTTGTACACGGTGACCGATGGCAGCGACGGCGACTGGTCGAAGACGCCGTGCACGACGGGGTAACCCTGCCGAGGCCGGTGGACGTCCGGCCGGCCCCCGAACGAGCGAATGGTCTCCACCGCCAGCTCGCAGCCGCGTTCGATGTCGGCGGCCCGGGCGGGATCGGCCGAGACGGTAGGGATCGCGACGAACGCCTCGAGAAGCTCCTCGAAGCGGCCCCTCTCCCTCTCGGCGAACGCGAGGAGTCGGGCCCGATCTAGAACCGGACCTCCTTCACCCGTCCGTTTTCGAAGACCACGGTGAGGTCCGGGTAGGTCCAGCGGGACTTGTTCTCGAAGGTGACCTCCTTCTGCGGCTTGCCCAGGATGTCCAGCACCTCGAGCGGGGTCATGCCCGTCTTGATCTCCTTCTTCGAGGTCACCCCGCTCGCGACCGCCCGCGCCGGGCCCGAGTCGCGGCCGGGGGAGGCCTCCGCGGCCCCCGACATCAGGCGCGCGGCCTGGAGCCGCGCCTCGTCCTGGGTCGGGAACGGCCGGAGGTAGTGCGCGATGTAGTCCACGGCGCGGGGCACGTCGGAGGCGTTGTAGGCACGGAACGGGAAGAAGAACTTGAAGTTCGTGGCCACGGGCTCCGGCTTGCGCTGCTTGAGGAGCCAGCTTCCGCGCGTGACCTTGTGCGCCTCCACCGACACCATGCGCAGGTCGACCCGGTTGTCCTTGTAGCTGACCGATTCCAGCTCCATGACCTCGCCGAGGTTCAGGGTGTCGGCCGCCGTCTGGTCGAAATCCAGGATGCCCTCGGAGACCTTCCACCTCCCGTCGACGACGTCGACCGAGAAGTGAGCGGTCCCGCTGCTCTTTCCGTCGACCCCGTAGATCGACGTCGTGGGCACTCCGGGCTGCACGACCACCGCGAAGGTGCGGCCCTTGCGGAAGGCCTGCTCGAAGTCGGCGCGGAAATCCGCGGCCGGTTTCTCCGCCCGGAGCGGAACGGCGCCGAGGACGACGAGTGCCGTTCCAACGAGCCCTACGCGAAGACGTCGGAACGGCACGAGGCCGGCGGCAAGCGTCAACGCTTTCATCGTGGGCTCCTTACCCCGGGGAACGAGGGATCGAATGCGACATGGTACCAAGTTCGGCGTCGGGGCGCAGGACCTGGTCCCAGGCCGGGCACGGCCGGCCGGGAGGCGCCCCCTTGCGGAGGACGACCGTCTGCCCGTCGCAGAAGGCGACGGTGAACGCGCCGGTGTCCCAGATTTCCTTCACCCGGCGCCTCCAGGACGGCCGCCCGTCGGGCCAGGTCGACCCGTCGAGCTGCAGCGCGACCACGTCGGCTTCGAGGGCCCGATCGAGCAGGTACGCCTCGGGCCGGCCGGCCAGCGCGGGCAGGAGGCTGTTCTGGGCGGCCACCTTCAGGCGGGGGTCGTCGCCGATCAAGGCCACGGCCTCGCGCTGCGCGCGAACCGCGTCGGGCGACGAGACGTTGGGCGGGCGAAGCGGGTACAGATCGCTCGTGCGGTTCCCGGCGGGGGTGCGGTAGGGAGGAAGGAGCCCGGTCAGCAGCGCGCAGGTCACCACGTAGTGCGGGAGGCGCGCGCCGTCGCGGCCGGCCCGCCGCAGGCGCCGCCACCCCAGCATCGATCCCAGGACGGCCGTGGCCGCCCCGGGAACGCCGTAGTGATAGCCCCACCACCGGGTGCGGTGCGTCGAGAGCAGGCGCTCGGCCCAGTTCGGCGCTTGCAGCAGGAGCGAGATCGGATCCGCGAGGCCGACGTAGCCCGTGGCGGCGAGCGGCTGGAGCATCGCGCGCCGCTTCTGCGGGTGGTCGACGAGAAGGGTCAGCGGGTTCGTCCGTCCCAGCTCCTCGTACTCCCAGTGGCGGAAGCCCTCGGGCCGGAACACCGGAAAGAGCACGGTCATCTCGAAGGCGAAGAGGCCGAGGGCGAGGCCGGCCACGGCCAGCGCGCTTCGGCGCGAGGCGCCGCGGAAGGCGAGGACGAGGGCGATCACCGCGACGTAGAGGCACGTGTTCTCCTTGCTGAGGCAGGCGACGAGGGCGGCGAGGAGCGCCGCCGCGAGGCCGCGATCGAGGAGGGCCCACGCGGTCCAGAGCAGCGCGGCCGCGCCGAGCTGGGTGGGGTTGTAGTCGAACATCACGCCCATGTGGACGTCGGGGGCGAGCAGCCAGGCCCAGGCCAGGGTGAGGCCCGCGCCCGAGCTCTCCAGCCAGCGCTGGCCCATCCACGCGAGGGGGAACACGGCGGACGCCGCCCCGACCGCCTGGACGAGCAGCAGCGTCGCCGGCGAGTCGTGGATCCGGAGCAGCGGCGCCACCGCGTAGTCGAGCAGCTCCATGTGGTCGGCGAGCGCGTGCATCCCCATCACGGTGTTCAGAGGGGAACGGCCGTGGGCGATGAGCCAGTGCGTCTGGTAGAAGAGGCCGAGGTCCTTCGCCCCCGCGCCGAAGGCCCAGTACCGGTTGGCGGACTGCACGAAGAAGGCCGCCGCTCCCGCCACGAACGTCGCGGGGAGGGCCCACGCCGGCATCGCCCGCCGCATTCTCTCCGGCTGTCCTTCCGCCCGCAGCGGCCACGCCAGCGCGGAGGAGACGAGGGGCACGAGCAGGAAGAAGGCCGGCTCGGGCAGGGGGCCCATGGCCACGCCGGCCATCGCCGCGAGAAGCGCCAGCCAGGGATGGCGCCACGCCTCGACGGACGGGCGCGCCAGCGCGAGGAGCGCTCCGCCCGCGATCGCGGCCACGAGCCACGGCCAGGTCGGTCCCACCCGCAGGTGGCCGGCGACGAGGCCCGCCGCCCCCATTCCCCACGCCGCCCCCGCGGCCACGCGTCCCGATTGCGCCGCCCGGGGTCCCATGCTAACGTCCCGTTCTTCCCACACAAGCCGATGATCGTCAAGGAGATCCTTCCGAACGGCATCACCCTCCTCACCGAAGCCATGCCGCACGTGCGCAGCGTCGCCGTGGGGGTGTGGTTGAAGCGCGGCAGCCGGCACGAGACGCCCGCCCAGAGCGGCATCAGCCATTTCATCGAGCACATGGTCTTCAAGGGCACGAAGCACCGCTCGGCGGAGGTGATCGCGGCGCAGGTGGATTCGATCGGCGGGCACATGGACGCCTTCACCGCGAAGGAGTACGCGTCGTTCCACCTCAAGGTCCTCGACGAGCACCTGCCCCTGGCGGTCGACATCCTGGGCGACATCACGATGAACCCGCTCTTCGACCCCTCGGAGATGACCAAGGAGAAGAAGGTCATCTTCGAGGAGATCAACATGGTCGAGGACACGCCGGACGACCTCGTGATGGAGCTGTTCACCGAGGCGTTCTGGCCCCGGCATCCCCTGGGCCGCCCGATCCTGGGGACGAAGAGCAGCGTCTCCCGCTTCCGCCGCGAGGAGCTGGCGGGCTTCTTCCGCTCCGTCTATCGCCCGGGCAACATCGTCATCGCCGCCGCCGGCCACCTGGAGCACGAGGCGACCTCGCGGCTCGTCCGCCACCACTTCGGCGGGCTCGTTCCCGGCGGGCGACCGCACAACGGCGGGCCGCCCCGTCCCGCCTCGCGCATCGTCACGCGGTCGAAGAAGGAGCTGGAGCAGGTCCACCTCTGCCTCGGCACGCCGGCCCATCCCCAGGCGCACGAGGACCGGTACGGCGTGTACATCCTGAACACCGTCCTCGGCGGCAGCATGTCGTCGCGGCTCTTCCAGAACGTCCGCGAGAAGCGCGGGCTCGTCTACTCGATCTCGTCGGGCGTCTCGGCCTACTCCGACGCGGGGACGCTCACGATCTACGCGGGCACGAGCCTCGACTCGGTGGACGAGGTGGTCCGGCTGAGCCTCGAAGAGCTCCGGCGGATGAAGGGCGAGGCGCTGCCCGCGGACGAGCTGCGGCGGGCCAAGGACCACCTGAAGGGGAGCCTGATGCTCTCGCTCGAGAACACGGGCAGCCGGATGAGCCACATCGCCCGGCAGGAGATCTATTTCGGCCGCGCGTTCAAGCTCGACGAGATCCTCGCCGGCATCGAGTCGGTGACGGCCGAGGACGTCCCGCGCATCGCCGGCGAGCTGTTCCGGGGCGAGGTGACGATGAGCGTCCTCGGCAACCTCGGCCGCTACCGCCCCAAGGCCTCCCAGCTCCGCATCTGAGGACCCGGCCGGGTCCCCGCATCGGCTATCATTCCCTCGCGCGCATGCGATTTCGGCTCCTGGGATCGGGCAGCTCGGGCAACGCCACGCTCGTCGAGTCCGACGGCGTGCGGATCCTCATCGACGCCGGTCTCGGTCCGCGCGAGCTGGCCGAGCGGCTCGAGTCGGCGGGAGTGGATCCGGCCTCGATCGCCCTCGTCTTCCTGTCGCACGAGCACCAGGACCATGCCCGCGGCGCGGCGTCCTTCTCCAAGAAGTGGGGCGTGCGCCTGTGCGGGAGCCGCGGCACGTACGCCGCCGCGGGGCTGGGCGCGGAGGAGATCGCCGGCTACGACGTCCTCGAGCCCGGAGTCGCCCGGCCGGTGGGCGCGCTCACCGTGCTCGGGATCCCCGTGCCCCACGACGCCGCGGGCCCGCTCGCGTTCGTGGTGCAGGGCGGCGGGTGCTCGCTCGCCCATGCCACCGACTTCGGCCACGTGAACCGCGGCGTCGCCGACGGCTTCCGGGACTGCGACACCGTCCTCATCGAGTCCAACTACGATCCCGTCATGCTCCGCGACGGCCCGTACCCGTGGTCGGTGAAGGAGCGCATCCTCGGCTCCCGCGGGCATCTCTCCAACGACGACGTGGCCCGCTACCTGGCGCGCGATCTGGGAGAAGCCTGCCGCATGGTGCTGCTCGCCCACATCTCGCAGAGCAACAACCACCCCGAGCTGGTTCGCATGACGGCGGAGACGGCGCTCCGCCGGCGCGGCCGGACCGAGGTGCGGCTCGAGCTGGCGAGCGCGGACGGGACGGGGTGGATGGAGGTGGCGGCGGCCGACGGCGCCGCGCCGCGGGCGCCGCGGCAGCTCCGGCTCTGGTGAGCGGCCCTCAACCCTCGTAGAAGCTCTTCGCGAGCACCGTTCCCTTTCGGCCCACCAGGCCGACCTCGATCGCGTGCGTGCCGGGCCGCAGGCGCGGCTTCTCGAACGTGAGCACGTAGTGCCCGGAGAGCGCCGCTTCCAGGCGCCGCATCGCCAGGTCGGGAAAGAGATGGGTCCGGGCGTAGAAGCCCCCCGTGTCCTCGGCCACCTGCTGGAGGCCCACCTCGAGCGAGTGGTAGTCGGCCTCGGTCACGTCGAGGCAGAAGACCGTGACCCGCGCCTCCAGCAGCGTACGGCGGGCGGGGCCGTAGTCGGGCTCGAGCGTCACGCTGCCGCTGCGCGCGTCGAAGCGTCCCATGCCCCATCCCACGAAGATCATGGTCTTCGGCCCCGGCAGCTCCTTCAGCGCGTCGGCGAGGACGAGGAGAGCGGTCTCCGGGGAGGCCGCCTTCCTCGCCCGCTCGCGGTCGAAGTACTCGGCGAGCGAAGGCGGCGGTCCCGGCGGGATGTAGCGCGCGTCGCCGAGCAGGATCACGTTGCCGATCACGTGCCGCAGGGTCTCCTGGTCGCTCGTGAAGTCGAGCCGCAGCTTCAGGTGGCTGTCGAAGGAGACCACCGCCACCCGGTCGCCGGGGGCGAGGTCGTCGACCACGGAGAGGGCCGTACGCTGCATGCGCAGCAGGCCCGCCAGCCGCGACTCCTCGAAGTCCTTCTGGAAGAAGAAGACGATCAGCCGCCCGGGCGCGGTCTCCCCCTCGGCCGGCTCGGGCGTGACCACGAACGCCGGCGTCGTCGCGCCGTCCGGCCGCGGCTCCGGTTCGGGCTCCCTCTGGGCGGCCGCGACCCAGTACGCGGACTCCAGCGGCACGACCTTGCCGTCGACCTTGAGCCGGAAGTCCTTCGGCCCCAGGCCCGGGAGCGGCATCCCGGCGTCGTCCACCGCGCGCGCATCCACGACCACGCGCTCCACGTCCACCCGCTCCCCGAAGCGGATCTGCGGGTCGGGGGGCGGGGGAGCGGCCGCGAGCGTCGCGGCGGCGAGCAGCGGGAGCGCGGACGTGCGAAGGAGGCTCACGGCGTCAAGGATAAGCTTAGGACGGGAGGAACGCGACGACATGGGGGCCCACGGCGTGATCTTCGACCTCGACGGGACGCTGCTCGACAACATGGCGCTGCACGCCGAGGCCTTCGCCGTCTTCGTGCAGCGGCACGCGCTCGCGCCCTTCGACGAGGTGAGACGGAGACAGCTCGACGGCAAGCGCAACCGCGACATCTTCCCGGTGCTGTTCGGGCGCGCGCTGGCCGACGAGGAGCTGCGACTCTTCGCGGACGAGAAGGAGGGACTCTACCGCGAGCTGTCGCGGGGCCGGCTGGTGGCCCTGGCCGGCCTCGATCGCCTCCTCGAGCGCCTGCACGCGCGGAGCATCCCGGTCGCGGTGGCGACGTCGGCCCCGCCCGAGAACGTCCGCCACACGCTGGCCGAGCTGGGGCTCGACGCGCGGCTCGACCGCGTGGTGCGGGCCGACGAGGTGCCCCGCGGGAAGCCGCATCCCGACGTCTTCCTCGCCGCCGCGCGCTTGCTCGGGGTTCCCGCCGCGGAGTGTCTCGCCTTCGAGGACGCTCCGGCGGGCGTGGCCGCGGCCAAGGCGGCGGGCATGACGTGCGTGGGCGTGACCACGACCTTCGCCGCCTCGGCCCTCGCCACCGCGGGCGCCTCGCCCGACTTCACGGTGGCCGACTTCGACGAGTATCTGAACGGCCCCGGCGCCTGGCTGATGGATCAGGCGGGCGCCAGCTCCACGTAGCGCGGCTCCCACATCGCCGCGGCCACCACACGCGGTATCTCGGCGTCGGCGAGAGGCCGGCCCCGTCCCTCCTGGCGCGCCTCGCGCACGACCGCTTCGGCGATGCGGGCGGTGACGCGGCGCAGGTCGGCGATGGGGGGGAAGAGGCTGCCCGCGGCGAGGTCCTCGTCGCGCACCTCGGCCGCGAGGCGCTCCGCCGCGGCCGCGAACATTCCCTCCGTGACCTCCCGCGCCTCGGCGAGGAGCGCGCCCAGCCCGACACCCGGGAAAATGAAGACGTTGTTCCCTTGTCCGACCCGGGTCGTGCGCCCGCCGTACGTCACGGGCGCGAACGGGCTGCCGGTGGCCACGAGGGCGCGCCCCTCCGACCAGCGGACGACGTCCGCGGGCGTCGCCTCGGCTTGGCTGGTCGGGTTCGAGAGCGGGAAGATCAGGGGCCGCTCGACACCGCGGGCCATCTCCCGCACGACCTCCTCGGTGAAGGCGCCCGGGGCGCCCGACACGCCGATGAGGACGGTCGGCTTCAGCGCGCGTACCACGGCCCGAAGATCGCGCGGATTTCCCGGTCCGAGGCCGGCGCTCGTGGCCAGGGAGACCGGCCATCCCAGGCCACGGCGGTAGTCGCCGTCGGCGCCCTCCGCGGTGACGAGGCCGTCGGTGTCGATGAGCGCAATGGCCCGCAGGAGGTCGTCACCCTCCACGCCGGCGCGCTTCAAAGCGTCGCGCATCAAGCGCGCGATCCCCACGCCCGCCGCCCCGGCGCCGAAGATCACGACCCTCTGGCGCGGCCATGGGATCCCGGTGAGGCGCGAAGCCGCCACGACGCCCGCTACGGCCACCGCCGCCGTGCCCTGGATGTCGTCGTTGAAAGACGGGAGGGCCTGGCGGTAGCGCTCGAGCAGCGCAAAGGCGGT
>Ga0207684_10003003_pt1 | contig 16721 bp, 12 predicted proteins | sample KBSK5501metaG_FD_184342 | JGI IMG/M metagenome (GOLD analysis project Ga0207684, IMG submission 184342) | Corn, switchgrass and miscanthus rhizosphere microbial communities from Kellogg Biological Station, Michigan, USA - KBS K5-50-1 metaG... | ecosystem: Host-associated > Plants > Roots >...
AGCTGCCGATCTCGACGCGGGCGGCGCTGCAGAATCCCACCAAGCTCGGCCTCAAGGCCAATCAGACCATCAAGGTCGAGGACGCGATCAAGGGGCTCGTCACCAAATCGGCGAACGACGCCGCGGTTGTCGTCGCCGAAGCCATCGGCGGCAGCGAAGAAGAATTCGCCAAGCTCATGACCGTGAAAGCGGGCGCGCTGGGCATGCTGGGCACGACTTACGTCAATGCCTCGGGGTTGCCCGCCGAAGCGCAAATCACGACCGCCCGCGACCAGGCCGTCCTGGGCCGCGCCATCCAGCACCGCTTCCCGGTCTACTACCAATATTTTGCAACTCCGAGCTTCCGCTATAAGGGCGCCGAGATGCGCAATCACAACAACCTGCTCGGGCAGGTGAAGGGCGTCGACGGGATCAAGACCGGCTATACCGAGGCCTCGGGCTACAACCTGACGTCATCGGTGCGCCGCGACGACAAGCACATCGTCGCGGTCGTGTTGGGCGGGACCTCGAATGGCGCGCGCGATGCTCGCATGCGGCAGTTGATCGAAGCGCATATTTCGCTAGCTTCGACGCAACGCACGGCACCGATCATCGTGGAGGCAGGCGGCCAAGAGAACCCGCATCAAGAGAATCCGCATCAAGACATCGCGCATCAGGGCGACGCGCTTCAGGGTCGCGCGGATGTCGTCGCCGTTGCTCCGGCAACTCCCGATGCAGAACCGTCGGCGGCCGGACCTTCCGAGGCGGCCGCGGCGGGCGCAAAAGCCGATCCGGTCCCGGTTCCAAGGCCGCGCCTCCAGGCCGCAAGGCTCCCGGCCCGCGCGTCAAAGCGGGCGGCAACCGCCCAAGCTCTGCCGGCCCGTGGGCAGCGGCTGACGGCCAAAGCATCGACCTTGGGCGTGCTGCATGTCGAACGTAGGGTCGCCCCGTCCGCTCCCCTGCAATGAGCCTGCATTCGTGCGGCGTCGTTTCGGTAAGGTCGGCACCGATGGAGTCGACATTTGGCTGCCCGACATTGCGTCCTTGATTGCGCCAAAGTCAGAGCGACTAGACTTGCTTTGATGTCTGTAGCGAAACAGCGATTATGACTCGCAATTCAAAAACGGATTGGGGCTGGCTTGCGAAGGTCTTTCACTGGGCCGGCGCCGCGATCATCCTCATCCTGCTCGTCCATGGCTGGTGGATGACGCATATGACTCCGCGGCCGGAGCGGCTCGCCAATTATGCTTGGCACTCGGCGCTGGGATACGATCTCCTTGTCATACTGATCCTGCGGCTGCTATGGCGATGGCTCAACCCCGTGCCGGAACTTCCTGTCGAGCTCCAACGATGGGAGCATGTTGCCGCGCGCCTGTCCCACGCCGGCCTCTACGTCCTGATGTTCATAGTCTCGCTCACGGGCTGGATGGTTGCGACGACGTTCCGCGTTCCCATGACCAAAGTCTTGCTCGGAATCGACGTGCCGCCGCTGGTCACCACGGTGGATCGGTCGGTGCGGCAGTGGATCGAGGAGTCGCATATGGTTGTCGCCTATGTGCTCGCCGCGGTGGTGCTCATCCACGTCGTCGCCGCGCTGCGTCACCACGTTGTCAAACGCAATAACGTGTTGCGGCGCATGATCTGGAGCGGGCGCGCTTAACGTCGGCGCAACCGCGCTCGCCGGCCGCGGCTCATCTCGCGCGCCCGGCCCACTTCTGTTTGGCGCTGCTCCTTGTTGGCCTCGTCATTTTGTACGCGTTTGCCGCGTTCTACCACCAATTCGTCAAAAGGACGGGCTGTTTCGGCGGATGTCCTTCGGGCGACGTGTCGGATCCTCTTCCGGCGGAATCATTCTGCGCAGACAGCGAGGCCTGCCGGGTCAGCGCTCGCGGAAGGCGCGCAGGATCTGATCGTGCAGCGGCTTGGTGAAGTACGACATGACGGTGCGGTCGTACGTTTTGATGAACGCCTCGACCGGCATCCCCGGCACCAGCTTCACGGTGCCGAGGCGCGCGACCTGCTCGGGGCTGATGCCGATGCGCACGACGTAGAAGCTCTGACCCGAGCGCTGATCCTGCGACACGTCGGCCGAGATGCGGGTGAGCGTGCCAGTGATCTCTGGCGTCGTGCGCTGGTTGAAGGCGGAGAAGCGCAGCCCCGCTGGCTGGCCGACGTGCAACTGATCGATGTCCTGGGGCGAGACCTTCGCTTCGACTGCGAGCAAGTCCGCTTCCGGCACGATCAGCATGATCGGATCGGCAGGGGTGACGACGCCGCCGACGGTATGCACCGCCAGCTGATGCACCACACCGTCCTGCGGCGCGCGGATGTCGACGTGCTTGAGCTGATCCTCCGCCGTCACCTGGCGCTCGATGAATTCGCCGATCTTCATGTCGACTTCGCGCAATTCCTTCGCTACCTCGCTGCTGAGATCCTGATCGATCTGGATGATCTGCAGCTCGGTTTCGGTGATCTTGCCGCGCGCCTGCGCCGCCGCGGAGAACGATTGTGCGCGCTCGCCCTTGAGCCGCACCGCTTCCCGTTCGAGCGCCGTGAGACGCGTGAGCTGGATCAAATTCTTGTTCCAGAGCACCCGCACGCCATCGAGCTCGCGCTGGATGAGCTCGATCTCCTCGGCTTTGGCCTGCTGGAGCGCGACGTGAGCCCGGACCTCCTCTTCGAGTTGGCTGATCCGCTCCTTGAGCTGCGCCTTCTGCCCGGCGCGCGCGTTGCGCCGCAGATCGAACAGCTTGCGCTCGCTGTCGATGGCGCGCGCGACATCGGGGTCGTTCTGGCGGGCGAGCAGCGTTGCAGGGAACGCGATTTTGTCGACCCGGTCGCGTTCGCTAGCGAGACGGGCCTGCCGCGCCTGCATTTCGGCCAGGCCTTTCACGACGATGGCCAGATTGGCGCGCATGATGGTTTCATCGAGCCGCACCACGACGTCGTCGGCGCGCACTCTACTGCCGTCGCGTACCAACAACTCGCCGACGATCCCGCCGGTCAGGTGCTGCACCTTCTTCACGTTGGAGTCGACCACGACCGACCCGGAGGCGATCACCGCGCCCGACAGCTCGGTGGTTGCCGCCCAACCGCCAAGGCCCCCGGTCAGCAAGACCGCGATGATCGCGCCACCGACGAGGTGACGGCGGATCGACGACCCTTCGTCGTGCGGCGTGCCCGCTGCCATGACATCACACGCCGGTCTGGGGAACGATCTTGACCGGGCCGGGCGCGGGGCTCTCGCGCCGGACCAGCCGCAGCAGGATTTCTTCCTTCGGTCCGAACGCCTGCTGTGTCCCCCGCACCATCGCCAGCAGGTGATCCACCGCCGCCAACGCGCTCGGCCGGTGCGCGACGACGATCGCGATCCCTGCCCTGGCACGCACGCCGAGAATGGCGCGGGTGAGCGCGTCCTCGCCTTCGGCATCGAGATTGGAATTGGGCTCGTCGAGCACTACCAGGAAGGGGTCGCCGTAGAGCGCGCGGGCGAGCGCGATCCGCTGCTGCTGACCGGCGGACAGCGCGGCGCCCTGCTCGCCGATCTGGGTCTCGTATCCGCCGGGCAGGTTGACGATCAGGTCGTGCACGCCGGCGGCCTTGGCCGCGGCGATCACGGCAGCGGCCGGCGCGCCGGGCGCGAAGCGCGCAATGTTCTCGGCGATGGTCCCCTCGATGAGCTCCACGTCCTGCGGAAGATAACCGATGTGCCGGCCGAGCGACTCCGGCGTCCATTGGTCGATTGTGGCGCCGTCGATCCGCACGCAGCCGCGGGCCGGCTGCCATACGCCGACGATGGCGCGAACAAGCGACGACTTGCCGGAGGCGCTCGGCCCGATCACGCCGACCGCGCTGCCGGCTTTGAGGCTGAAATTGACGTCGTGCACAACCAGCTTCTGCACGCCGGGCGGCGCGATGCCCAGCATCTCGGCGGTCAATGCATGCGCCGGGGCAGGCAACTGGAGCCGCGCGGCGGCAGTCGGCATCGCCGCGAACAGCTGGCCGAGTCGATGCCAACTCTGGCGCGCAGCCACAAACCCCTTCCAATTGACGATGGCGAGATCGATCGGCGCCAACGCACGACCTGCCAGGATCGAGCCGGCGATGATGATGCCGGCCGTCGCCTCCTGTTGAATGACCAGATAGGCGCCGACGCCGAGCACCGCCGACTGCAGCGCCATTCGCAGCACGCGTCCGGCCGTGCCCAGGCCGCCTGCGACATCGTTCACGCGCTTCTGCTGCGCGAGGTGCTCGCGGCCGAGATCGAGCCACCGATCGCGCAGCGATTCGGACATCCCCATCGCCGCAAGCACGTCGGCGTTGCGCCGGCTGATTTCCGCGAGCCGGCTGCGCAAGGCTGCCTGCGTGGTGGCGGCCTTGACCGGGCGGCGGGACAGAAACTCGGTCGTGAGCGTCAAGGCAACCAGGATGATCGCGCCACACAGGACGGTGACGCCGATCAGCACGTGAAAGGCGAAGCAGATGGCGACATAGAGCGGAATCCAGGGGAGGTCGAACAGCGCGGTCGGACCAAGGCCCGACAGAAACGAGCGGACCGTGTCGAGGTCGCGGACCGGCTGCAGCCCGTCGCTCCCGGGCCGCGCCCGCAGCGGCAGGCGCACGATGAGGTCGTAGACACGCGCGCTCAGCCGGCAATCGAGCTGATTGCCGATTCGTACCAGCAGCCGGCCGCGCGTGATCTCCAGCAAGGCCTGAAACATGAACAGGACAGCGGTCAGGACCGACAAGCCGACGAGGGTGGGCACGCTGCGGCTCGGCAGAACGCGGTCGTAGACTTCCAACATGAACAACGAGCCGGTCAACATCAGGAGGTTGATGAGGCCGCTGAATGCGCCGATCCCGATGAAGGCGGACAGACACGACCCGAGCGCGTCACGCATTTCGGACCGCCGTGCGCTGTCGTCTGCATCATCTGCGCCGGTCAAAGGTCGCGCGCTGCAAGATTCGCAGGCAACGGAACGAGGCACCGGGGGGATGCCCCCCCGATGCCTTCGAAGAAGATTGCGGCTGCGAGCAGCCGCTGTCCCATGAGCGGCGCAGCTACACCAGGTACTGGTGCATGACCATTAGCTGGCCGCCCTCGACCAGAGCGCCGCCGACTTCCTTGTGCGACTGGGTGTCGATGAGGAACGCGTGCTCGCCGGCGTTGCCCAGAATCTTGGAGACGTCGATCACGCCCGAGGACTCCTCGTCCTTGGTGATGAAATTCGAACCGGCCACGCCGGGACCGTTGAGGTTCGGATCGAAGCGCGCCGGATCGTGATGCGCGATCTCGGTGAGCGACGCGTTGGCCGGGTCGTACTGCCAGACCTTCGCGACGCGATCGTTGTTGCCCGGATCTTCGCACAACGTGATCTTTCCATCCGGGCTGACCGTGATGTTGTCGAACATCAGCTGGCCTTCGGTTCCGTCCAGCAGCATCTTGACGGTGCCGCCGAGCGTCGGGTTCTTGGCGTCGGTGAAATCGAGCTCCCACAGCTTGCTGTGACCGGTGATGCTCGCGGTCGTGACGAAATAGAACTTGTTGTGATCGATCGTGTCCCACGCGCCGTCTTCGGGCCGCTCGAAGCCAGTCACGGCCACCCCGTTCCCTGTCTGGTTATGGCTAATGTTCTCGATCTGGGCACCGGTGAGGTTGTGAACGTCCGCGGAGGTGTTGGTGTCGTTGCCGACCGCCACCAGATCGAAATGCGAGCCGTTCACCGCCTTGGTGGTGAGATCGGTCTCGAATTCCATGCCTGCCACTTTGACGCCGTACATGCCGCCGCCGGTGAGGCCGGCCTTGTCGATCGCGAGGCCGGTCGCCTGCTTGTTGCCGACGTAGAAGTAGACCTCGCCGCGATCGTTTCCCGAAAACGCGGAGGTGCCGGGGGCATTATTACCGGCCGCCGCCGTGTCGTTGAGCATCGCCACCACGGTCTTGTCGCCGGTGAAGGGATTGGCGAGCTGATTCTCGTAGGCCATGTTGCCGAGCCAGGCGAGCTCATAGCTGTTGCCGTCCTGCGCGCCCCCGACGATGTGCGCCACCGCCCGGCCTTCGGCGTTGTTCTCCTCGCCGTCGAGGAAGAGGCGGCCGTCGGCGGGATTGAAGCCGAGACCGGTCGCCGGATTGTAGAAGGCGTTGGGGTCGGCCAAGTCCGCCGAGCAGAACCGGCTGAACGATACGCCGTTGCCCAACGCGGCATTGTGGTCGACGTAGGTCTGCGTCGCGGTGTCGAACAGCCAGACGTCGTGCATCAGATCTTTGCCGGAGACGACTTGCAGCGTCGTCTTGTCGATCACCCACTCCGACACGAAAGCACCGTTGGCGCCGTGGGCGCGCACCACGCCGGCCAGCGTGGGGTTGCTGTTCGAGATCTCATGGTTCATCAGAACGGTGAAGGTGCCGTTACCGTTGTCGAAAGCACCGAGACCATCGGGGATGCCGACCATGGTGTAGCCGTTGAGCGCCTGATCCCCCGTGGTGATCAACGACTCAACGGTGACGTGCGAATTGGCGCTGACGAGATAGGCGTCTGCGAACTCGTCGGACCCTGAATCTGGCTGGAAATGATGAACTGCTCGGCGTGGAGATCGGAGAGCTTGGCGTCCTCGATCACCAGTTGATCGCCGCCGCCGAGGTTGATGACGACGTCGTCGTGGGCCTGGTGCCCAGCGTTGAGGACCGCCTGAAACGACGCGAAATTGAAGTCGCGGATGTCGATGCGGTCGCCGGCCTGCAGGTCCGCGATGGTGTCGACGCCGGTGCCGTGGCGGATGAGGAACGTGTCGTTGTCGGCGCCGCCGACCAACAGATCCTTGCCCGGGCCGCCGAGCAGCAAGTCCCTGCCGCTCCCGCCGAAGAGTTGATCCTTGCCCGCCTCTCCGACCAGAGCATCATTGCCGCGTCCGCCGAAGAGGTGATCATTGCCGTTGCCGCCGAAAATCAGATCATTGCCTCGCCCGCCGAAGGCAAGGTCATTTCCGCCGCGAGCGAAAATGGTGTCGTTCCCGCCGAACCCGAGGAATATTTCGCTCTGGTCGGTTCCATTGAGCGTGTCGTCGCTACTCGTTCCGAACTTGAGTCGGGATTTGATTGCCATCTGACGGCTCCCGGATTGAGTGATGGAAGACCGGCGTCAGTAGCGGTGTTGGTTGACAACCGTGTAACGCAGCCGTGACAACCCCCCGATGCTTTTTATCGTTTGACGAATTTTCCACGTCCCTTGCAGTATGATGAAACCACCGCGGGAACCCTCGGCCTGAGGAATTGTCGCTTGCGAAATCCGGTTCCAGCGCTTCAAGTCGCGACGGCCTAAGCACGCGCAACTCTTCGCGCACGGTCTCGAGCAAGTTGATTGAGTTACTCCGACAGCACGTTGGCTTGCGCCGCCTCCGCGCCGCACGCCGCGCATGCAAGCTTGATCCATTCCTGTCCATTCGCGACTTCAATCGCGCGGACGCGCATCAGCTTCTGACAGGTGGGGCAGATCCAAACGGGTGGAGGAGGCGATGGATCAGGCTGGCGAGGACGGGGCATGATGGCTGCCGTGCCGGCTGATGGTGATCGAGTAAGGGTGTGCCGAATTCACAACCGACGCCAGTCATTTATTTCGGTTCGCGAGCGGAACCTTTCGCCATCGGGGAAATTAAATTCTTTCGGTCCGAATCAAGGGAACTCCGGGATTAGAAATCATTCCCGCGAAGGGACATTCGTCGTGTTTTCCGGCCGTTAGGCATTGTTGTTTTTGTTATATTCTCCATAGCGCGAGCGGAGTGAGCAGGCCCGGGGGATCGAAGTCTCGCGATTCCGGCCGATCGGCGGCGATCACGGCCCCGCCGGCGCGTCGATCACGCTGACGTGGCCCACGACCACGCGCCAGCCATCTTGGCATCGCACCCACGTCTGGGTCTGACGCCCGACCTTGCCGGGTAGAGTGTCGCGGCGGAAGAGCGTCGAGGCCACCGCATAATCGCGCCCGTAGGTGGTGATGACCGTCTTCGATAGCGTGCGCGCCAAGCCGATGGGGGAGCGCGCCGCGCGAAACGCCTTGATCGCGTCGTAACCGTGCAAGTTTTCCGTCGCGCCATAGCGGATCGTGCGCGGATCATCGCGGAAGAGCACATCGAGTACCGCGACGTCGTTCGACACGACAGCCTGCTCGTAGCGCTCGAATGCAGCCTTCACTTCGGCGACGATCTCTGGCAAGTCGACATCCATCATTTCCCTCCCTCGAGCGACGGTCTGGCGGCGGCAACGATCCCCGCTTGCTCGAGCGCATGGGCGATTCGCAGCGCGACGTCCTCGCACCAGGGCGCCGCGATGATCTGCACGCCGATCGGCAATGGTTGGAGTGGCACCGGAACCGCCACCACCGGTAGGCCGATGAACGAGATCGGCTGGGTGTAGATGCCGAGATTGGCGCGCACCGGCAGCTCGACCCCGTCGAGCACGAAGGTGCGCTGGCCGATGGCCGGCGCGGTGCATGGCGTCGCCGGCGCGAGCACGGCGTCGACGTGGCCGAACAGCGCGAGCACTTGTTCGCGATACCAACGGCGGAATTTCTGCGCCTTGGCAACGTGCGCCGCGGGGATCATCGCGCCCGCGATCAGTCGATCGCGCACGGCGGGATCGAAATCGCGCCCCCGCGTGCGCAGGCGGCCGAGGTGAAGCGCCCCGCCTTCGCTCGCGGTGATGACGTAGGCCGCGGCGCGCGCACGCTTCGCTTCCGGAAGCTCGATTTCGTTGGTCACCCCGAGCGCGGCGGCGACGCGGGCGAGCGCGGTTTGCGCCTGCGCGGACGCGCCGGCACGAAAATAGCCGCCGGCGATGGCGATGCGCAGGCCTTCGCTGCCGCGCGCGAGCAGCGGCGCGGCCGCCTCCACCGGACGCTGCGCGCAGACCGGATCGTCGTCATCGTGACCCTGCATCGCGTCATAGGCGAGCGCGAGATCGCGCGTGCTGCGCGCCAACGGTCCGACGTGATCGAGGCTTGCAACGAAGGGAAACGTGTGGGCGCGGGAAAGCCGGCCGTAGGTCGGCTTCAGGCCGAAAATCCCGCAGAGCGAGGCCGGCACGCGGATCGAGCCGTTGGTATCGGAGCCGAGCGCGATCGGCACGAGGCCGCCGGCGACCGCGCCGCCCGAGCCGCCGGAGGAGCCGCCCGTCATCCTGCTGACGTCGTGGGGATTGCGCGAGGCGCCGTCGTGGACGTTCTCGCCGGTGAAGTCGTAGGCATATTCACCCATATTGAGCGCGCCCACGAGCACGGCGCCGTGGGCTTCTAGGCGTGCGATGACGGTGGCGTCGCGCGCGGCCCGCGCGCGGTCGCGATTGATCTTCGAGCCGGCGAGCGTCGGCAGCCCGGCGACGTCGAACAAATTCTTGACCGCGAACGGCACGCCGGCGAGCACGCCGAGCCGACGGCCCCTTGCACGCTCAGCATCGATCGCCGCGGCCTTGGCAAGCGCGCGCTCCTCGGTGACGGCGGTGAACGCGTTGAGCGCGCGATCGTGTTTCGCGATCCGCGCCAGCGCTCCGCCCACGACCGCGGTCGCGCTCGTGCGGCCGTCGGATACGGCAGCGGCGATCTCGCTCGCATGCGCCCAGGAGGTGTCCATCCCGAGTTGCCCTAGGCCGAGAAAACCGGCGCCGGCTCGGCATCGTCCGGCAGCGGAAAATCCGCGCACAGGGCTGCGAGCGCGAGCGTCACCTCGAGATTGGTTTTGATCGCACCCTTCCAGGTCGGCTCGATCTTGAGATCGAGGGCGTGCGCCGCGGCATCGACGAAGCTGTCGAGAGGATCGCGCTTGGCAGTTTTGCGGCCCCTCTTGGGAAACATCCGCCTCGCGGGCGCCTTCGCTCGTGCGCGCGGTGTCTTAGCTTTGCTTTTGCTCGATTTGGCTCGCTTGGTCATTTGCGTTCTATTCCGAAGTCGCTCCAGCGCTCACTGCCGCGCAAGCGGGAATCCAGCCTTAAACCTGAGTCCCGCTTTCGCGGAATCGACCGTCCCACTCCCGCTACGCGAACATGGGATGGGGAATGGCGGCCAAGAGGTCGCGAGTATATTGCGCTTGCGGCGAAACCAGAATCTCTTCGGTCGGCCCTTGTTCGACGATGCGTCCCGCCCGCATGACGATGACGCGATCGCACAGCAGCCGCACCACGTTGAGATCGTGGGAGACGAACAGGTAGCTCATCCCCAGCGTATCCTTGAGCTCCTGGAGCAAATTGAGAACGACCGCCTGCACCGACACGTCGAGCGCCGCCGTCGGCTCGTCGAGGATGACGAGTTCGGGGTTGAGCGCGATCGCCCGCGCGATGCCCACGCGCGCCTTTTGTCCTCCGGACAGCTGATGCGGAAAGCGGTCGAGCAGTTCGACGGGCAAGCCGACTTGGCGGGCCAGCGCTTCGCAGCGCGCACGTACCGCCTCGCGTCCCTTCAGATTGGCCAGTCGCAAGATCGGGTCGGCGATGGCGCGCGCGGCGGTGAAGCGTGGATTGAGGCTGTCGGTCGGGTCCTGGAACACCATCTGGATGCGCTTGCGCAGCGGCAGCTTGGCGAACGCCTTGGCCGCAATCGCGCCGATGTCCTCGCCGTCGAACATGATGACGCCGTCACTCTTGTCGATGAGGCGCATCACCATCGTGGAAGTCGTCGACTTGCCGCAGCCGGACTCTCCGACCAGGCCGACGCTCTCGCCGCGGTTGATGGTAAAGCTGATGCCGTCCACCGCGCGGAAGGTCTCGGGCTCTGGCGCGGGCTGGCGCTGAAAGATTTTCGCGAAACCTCCAAGCCCCTTGCGCGGGTATTCCTTGACCAACTTCTCCACCACCAGCAGCGGCGCTCCGCTTTTACCGTTGGATCGCGCGGCAGACTCGGTGGGCTTCCCTCCCCCTTGTAGGGTGGGGGTCGCAGTGGGCGGACGCGCCTCGTACAAACTCTCGTCCTCGGGCAGGAGATCGCGCAGCGACGTGCCGGGGCGCGGGGTCGCACGCATGAGCTTGCGCGTGTAGGGATGCGAGGGGGCGGTGAAAATCTCGCGCGACAGCGCGGTCTCCACCACGCGGCCCTTCTCCATGACCACCACGCGGTCGCAATAGGTGGCGGCCAGGCCGAGGTCGTGGGTGATGAGGATCGTCGACATGCCGCGCTGCTTGGTGAGCTCGACGATGAGGTCCATCACCGTCTTCTGCGTCGTCACGTCGAGGCCGGTCGTCGGCTCGTCGGCGATGAGGAGTTGGGGACGGCAGGCGAGCGCGAGCGCGATCACCACGCGCTGGCACATGCCGCCGCTGAGCTCGAACGGATAGGCATGATAGCGCTCGCGCGGGCGAGCGATGCGCACCTGATCGAGTATTTCGATCGCCTTGTCCGTGAGCGCGGAGGAATCCACCTGCGAATGCTGCTCCAGCACGTCCTCGATCTGCCGCCCGACTTTGCGGATCGGATTCAAGGCCGCGCGCGGGTTCTGGAAGATCATCGACATTTCGCGCCCGCGCAGGTTGCGCATTTGATCCTCGCTTGCGGCGCGCACGTCGAGCCCGGTGAAATGCACCGCCCCGGCGGCGATGCGTCCGGCGCGATCCAGGATGCGCATCACCGCATAGGAGGTGACCGATTTGCCGGAGCCGGACTCGCCGACGATGCCGACGGTCTCGCCCTTGGCGATGCGCACATCGACGTGCTCCACCGCGCGCACGATGCCGCGGCGCGTCGTGAATTCGACGGTGAGGTCTGCAACATCGAGGAGCGGAACCGCTTCGGTCATGGCCGCCTCAGGTGCGCCGTTGCGGATCGACGATGTCGCGCAGCCCGTCGCCGAGCAGGTTGAAGCAGAACACCGCGACCATGAGCGCGGCGCCGGGAAAGAACGCGATCCACCATTCGCCCGACACCATGAACGCGGAGCCTTCCGCCACCATGATCCCCCATTCGGCGGTCGGCGGACGCACGCCCAAGCCGATGAAGGAGAGGCCGGCGGCATTGAGAATGGCGTAGCCCATGGTCAGCGACATCTGCACCACCATGATCGGCATGATGTTCGGCAGAATCTGAGCGAGCAGGATGCGGAGCTCGCCGTTGCCGGAGAGCCGCGCCGCCTGCACGAAGCCGGCCTCGCGGCGGACGTTGGCCTCGGCGCGAGCGATGCGCGCATAGAGCGGGAAATTCACGATCGCGGTGGCCAACACCACGTTCTGCACGGTGTTGCCGAGCGCGGCGACGATGCCCATGGCCAGCACGAACAGCGGGAAGGCCATGATCGTGTCGGCGATGCGGCCGACGACGCGATCGGTCCAACCGCCGAAAAATCCGGCGGCGACGCCGGCGAGCCCGCCCATGAGAAAGACCAGCGCCACCGAGGCGACGGCGATGAAAAAATCGAGCCGCGTCGCCACGACGACGCGGCTGAACACGTCACGGCCGAGCTGGTCGGTCCCGAACCAGTGCGCCGCCGACGGCGCCTTCAGCGCCGCCGCCGTATCGCTCGCGAGCGGGTCATAAGGGACGAGATAAGGACCGGCCAAGGCCGCGAGCACGATCGCGAGAAACAGCGCGAAGGCAAAACCGGTCACCGCGTTCTCGCTGAGAATGTAACGGGCGTGCCGCAACCCGGCGGAGAAGCCAGTGTTGTGTGCGAGGGCTGGCGCGATGCGTGTTCCGGCGGAAATGCCGCGCGACGTTGCCACAGACGCGGTGGATTCCCCTCCCCCTTGTGGGGAGGGGTTAGGGGTGGGGCTAGAATTTGGCTGTGATGCCTCGGGCGATAACAACGACCCCCCTCCCCAGCCCTCCCCCACGCCCTCCCCCGCAAGGGGGAAGGGAGCAGACCGAGTCTGTTGCGCGGCTGTACTCAATTCACCGCGAGACGCTTTGCTCATGCCTCGATCCTCACGCGCGGATCGATCAGGCCGTAGAGCACGTCGATCAAGAGGTTGAGCACGACATACATCACCGCCATGGTGAGGACGAAGCCTTGCAGCGGCGCAAAGTCAGACGCGATCAGCGCTTCGACCGCGAACGAGCCGATGCCGGGCCAGGCGAACACCTTCTCGACCAGCACGTTGGCGCCGAGCAGGAAGGAAAACACCATGCCAAGCGTGGTGATGACCGGCAGCATGGCGTTGCGGAAAGCGTAGGTGACGATCACAGTGAAGGGCGTGAGCCCGCTCGCGCGCGCGGTGCGCACGAAGTCGGACGCCAGCACGGCGAGCATTGACGCGCGCGTCATGCGCGCGATCGGCGCGAGCGAGAAGATGCCGAGCGTGAGCGCCGGTAGGACCAGCTGCTTGAGGCTGGCGAAGAACACCTCGCCATCGCCCGCGATCAGGCTGTCGACGAGATAGAAGCCGGTCACGTGCGGCGGCGGGCTGAAGAAGACGTCGAGCCGTCCGAGCGGCGCCGGCGCCCAGCCGAGCAGATAGTAGAAGACGTAGATCAGGATCAGGCCGGTGAAAAACACCGGCAGCGACACCCCGGCGGTGGCGACGACGCGACAGACATGGTCGATGATGGAGTTGGGCCGCGTCGCCGCCAGAATTCCGAGCGGCACCGCGATCGCCATCGATACCATCAGTCCGAGCAGAGTGAGCTCCGCCGAGGCCGGCAGACGGGTCTTGATCTCGTATCCGACCGGCTGCCCGGTGGTGAGCGAGTTGCCGAGGTCGCCGCGCGCCAAATCACCGACGTAACGGATGAATTGCACGTAGAGCGGCCTGTCGAGGCCGAGCTTGACGCGGATCTGCTCGATCGCCTCCTTGGTGGCGGCGGGCCCGGCGAAATAGGCCGCGGGATCGCCGGGCAGCGCCCGCGTCAGCAGGAAGGTGACGATCACCACGCCGATCAGGCTCGGCACCGCGATCAGCATGCGCTTGACGACCATCATCAGCATGGCAGCATTTGCCCCAACCATGTAGTCGTCCCCGTGCAAGCGGGGACCCATATTCCAGAGCCGGTGGTCATGGGTCCCCGCTTTCGCGGGGACGACAGTGATCCGAATTGATCAATCGGATTCGGAAGCGCATCACCCCTTCACCAGCGCGCGGTAGTCGAGGCGGCGGTGGAACCAATACTGATATCCCGACACGTTCTTTTGCATCGCGACGTTGACGAAGGGCTGATAGAGCGGGACGCGCGGCATGTCGGCGTAGGCGAGATCGACGAATCCTTTGACGTCCTTGTCATAGGCCGTCTTGTCGCCTTCCGCCGCCGCGGTCACGGCCCCGTCGATCAACGCGTCGAGCTCCTTCGATTGATAGCTCATGGTGTTGAAGATCGAATTCTTGCCGTGATAGCACCAGATGAAAAAATACTCGGGATAATCGAGCCACCCCGAGAACACGTTGGTGTAGAGCGGCAGCACCTTCTTATTGAGCTCGGTGCGCCAGGTCGCGCCGGGAATCTTGTTGATCGTGCACTTGATGCCGATCTGGGCGAGGCTCTCCTGGGTGAGCACGCAGAGCGGCTCGTTGACGCCGGCAAAGCCGAGATCGAACGACAGCGTGGTCTCGAAGCCGTTGGGATAGCCGGCCTCGGCGAGCAGCGCCTTGGCCTTGGCGATGTCGGTGTTGTACTTGTGCGGCTGCGGCCAGGCGACCTCGGTCGGCGACTCGGCCGGTGCCCCGAACATGGGCTTGGCGAGGCCGAAGAGCACCGCGTCCATGATCTTCTGGTAGGGAATGGCGTAAGCGACGGCCTGGCGCACCTTCAAATTGTCGAACGGCGGATTCTTCACGTTCATGCCGATGTACTGGATGCCGTTGGAATAGGGCGTGGAGACGATGTTGAGCTTGCCCAGATCCTTGAGCTCGACGAAATCCTTGTTCGGCAGGTCGTAGGAAATGTCGGCATCGCCGCGTTCGAGCAGCGCGCGCCGGTTGCCGGCGGAGGGCACCATGCGCCAGACGATGCGCCTCACCTTCGGCAGCGGTCCGCCGGTCCACTTGTCGTTGCGCTCGAGGATGACCTCGGTGCCGGCGTTCCAGCTCACCACACGGTAGGCGCCGCTGCCGGCGGTGTTCTGCTTGGTGAATTCAAGGCCCCAGGGATCCTTTTCGTTGGCGTGCTTCTTGACGAGCTCGGAGTTGTAGATCGCGGGCACGATCACAGCGAGATCCGGCAGCGTGAGACGATCCTTGCGCAGGAAATCGACGCGGACCGTATTGTCGTCGACGACCACGAACTGCTCGGGCTTGGTCAACGAGCCCGCGCCCATCTGGAAGGTCGGGAAGCCGCCGACCGTAACGGCGCGGTCGAGGGACCACTTGACGTCCTTCGCCGTGACTGGTGTGCCCTCCTGGAAGACCGCGTTCTTCTTCAGCTTGAAAGTGACCGACATGTCGCCGACCTTCATGTCGTCGGCGAGCTCGAGCCTGAACTTGTCGCGATCGTAATACTGCACGCCGTTCGGCAGCGTCTTCATCTCGTGGCTGATGAGCCGGTCGTAGCAATTCCAGGACACCTCGTAGCCGGGGACGTTGGTGCCCACGCCGTGGATGTCGATATTGTTGGGGCCGCTCTCGGAGACGATGAGCAACGTCTCCTGGCGCGATTGCGCCTTGGCCGGCGACCAGATCGCAGGCGCCGCCGGCAGTACGCTGCCCGCCGCCAATGCGGTCATCGATTTGAGGAATTCACGACGCTTCATGGCAATCTCCCAATCGCAGCCGGTGTCTGCATCGGGTTCCGCAAAGGTCGTGCCAGAACTGGGTAGCGCTCGGGGTTCGCTCCCAACCGGCTGATGCAGATGCAGAATCGCTGGGCCACCGGGGCGCTGGCGCAGGCCGTTGCCGGCCTTTGCACGCGATTCGCCAGGATGCGGCCTAAACCGTGGGCAGCGCGGCCTTTTCCCCGGAGAGGGATGTGCCGCGCTCGCGGCGCGGCAACGGCAGGGCTGCGGTCCCGGCATTCGCGTCGATCTGCTCGAAACTTCAGCGATTGCCTAACAAACAGGCAATCAATTTCGGTTTTCACCCGCCAGGCGCCGACCGACGGGGAAAATCCCGGCCCCTCCAAACCCGTGGATTGGCACGTCCATTGCTAATTCGTGCACCGACGCCGGTGCTCCCCGCCGGCACAACGCCGGAGCGCGCCGCCATGTCGACCTTCGACAACCCCTTCGATCCCGAGCGCCGACTCAATCGGACGGGATGCAGCTGCGGGCGCCACCGCAGCCAGGCCGAGCACGACGCGCAACTGGCGCTCCAATGCGCGCAGATCGAGAGCGAAGACAAGCGCTACCAAGGCGTGGTCGCGTCGGCGGTGATGCGCGCCGTGTTTCCGAAGGACGCCGCGCGCCGCGCGTTCCTCAAATCGGTCGGCGCGTCGACCGCGCTCGCCGCGCTCTCGCAGCTTTTCCCGCTCAAGACCGCGACCGATGTATTCGCGCAGGGCGGCGCGATCGAGAAGAAGGATCTCAAGGTCGGATTCATCCCGATCACCTGCGCCACGCCGATCATCATGGCCCATCCCATGGGCTTCTACAGCAAGCACGGATTGAACGTGGAGGTGATCAAGACCGCCGGCTGGGCCGTCATCCGCGACAAGACGCTCAACAAGGAATACGACGCCGCCCATATGCTCTCGCCGATGCCGCTGGCGATCACGCTCGGTGCCGGCTCGAACCCGATGCCCTACACCATGCCGGCGGTCGAGAACATCAACGGCCAGGCCATTACGCTCGCCACCAAGCACAAGGACAAGAACGATCCGAAGCTCTGGAAAGGCTTCAAGTTCGCGGTG